>WNFV01021158.1_pt1 | contig 11456 bp, 13 predicted proteins | sample 5400101 | NCBI WGS metagenome assembly WNFV01 (sample SAMN13153361, study PRJNA577476) | soil metagenome | isolation source: 115 cm soil or saprolite under grassland replicate 1 | place: USA:California | collected 2016-06-15
AAGCCGTTCAGTCCGCGCGAACTGGTAGCACGCGTCAAAGCCATGCTGCGCCGCCCGCGCAGCGGCGTCGCGGACCAAGACGACGATCCCCCACGCGCACGCCAGTTTGGCGAACTGACGATCGACGAGACCAGGCATGAGGTTGTCGTGAGGGGCGGCTCCGTGCCGCTGACGGCGCGCGAGTTCGCCTTGTTGGCGGCGCTGGCGGCGCAGCCCGGGCGAGTATTTACACGCGCGCAGCTGCTCGAGCGGGTATGGGGTACGGAATACTACGACGAGCACGTCGTCGACGTGCATATGGCCAATCTGCGCCACAAGCTCGAGGACGACGCGGCCCATCCAATCTACGTGGAAACCGTGCGTGGCGTCGGCTATCGCTTCATCGATCGAAAGGGCTGAGGCCACCGTTCATGCCCGACGAGACACCGTTTGGCCCGCGGCGCCGGCCATGGTGGGCCGGCCTGGGCGGGAAGCTGTTCCTCGCCTTTGGGGCTGTGATTCTTGTGGGCGTCAGCACCGTATGGGTGGCTGTCAGCCTCACCGCGCCGGGCCTGTTCGAGCAGCACATGTTGGGCATGATGGGCGGCGGCATGGGCTCGATGATGGGTGGCACGGCCGGCGCCGTGGACGCCACCCTGACCACTGCGTTCCGCGAGGCGATGAGCCAGGCACTCATTCTCGCGACGCTGGCCTCGGCGCTCACCGCCGTCGCGGCCAGCATTCTTGTGACCAGTCGCATCGTCGACCCCGTACGACGGCTGGTGTCCGCGAGCCGACGACTCGCTGACGGACACTACGCGGAGCGCGTGCCCGCTGGCGGGAATGACGAACTGGGCGACCTGGCCACGACATTCAACGATATGGCCGGCGCACTCGAGGCAACCGAGCGACGCCGCCGCGAGCTGATTGGCGATGTGGCGCACGAGCTGCGCACCCCGATCGCCACGCTCGAGGGATACCTCGAGGGCCTGCTCGATGGCGTAGTCGAGCCAGAGCCGGCGACGTGGGCGAAGCTGCATGGCGAGGCCGGCCGGCTACGCCGACTCGTCGACGATCTGCAGGAGCTGTCGCGCGCTGAGGCGCGCCAGATTTCCCTGGCGGTCGAGCAAGTCGACCCGGCGGAGATTGTGCGAGCCGCGCTCGATCGCCTCGCGCCCTCGTTTGCGGAGAAGGATCTCACCCTCAGCACCGACATCCCCGAGCGCCTCCCGCGTGTGCGGACTGACCCGAATCGCGCGATTCAGGTGCTCAGCAACCTGCTCACCAATGCGCTGCGCTATACGCCGTCGCCTGGCGAGGTGCACCTGGCGGTGCGTCCGATCAGCGGCGCGGTCGAGTTCAGCGTCCGCGACAGTGGCGTCGGCATTGCGCAGGAAGATCTTCCACGGGTGTTCGAGCGCTTCTACCGCGTTGATAAGTCGCGCAGCCGGGCAGAGGGTGGCGCAGGCATCGGGCTGACGATCGCCAGGGCGCTTGTGGAGACGATGGGCGGCAGCATCAGGGCCGAGTCGTCGGGCCGCGGGCAGGGCGCTACGTTTACGTTCACGCTCCGTACCGCCTGAGCGCCTCCGCCGTCCAGCTTGATCGAATCTTGATCTGAGGTCGCATGTGCCCTTGATGCTGCCCGCCGAAACTGAAGACAAGACCAAGGAGGAACACGAAGATGATGGGCTACGCTGGCGACTTTGGCTGGATGGCAGGCTTTGGCGGACTCGGCATGTTCGTCGGCTTGCTGTTCTGGGTTGCACTGATCGTCCTGGTTGTGTGGGCGGTCAGCGCGATATTTGGCCGCGCGTCGACCAACACGCAGACCGACGCGCTCGACATTCTCAAGCGCCGGTACGCAGCCGGTGAGATCACGCAAGGTGAATTCGAGACGGCCCGCCGCGCGCTGGCCGCATAGGAAGGAACATAGCGATGAAGACACGTATGATCGTCGGCCTCGGCGCCGCTGTGCTGGTCGGGGCGCTCGCGTTGAGCACGGTGAGCGGCGCGTTTGCGCAGGCGCGACCCACGCCCGTTCCGGGCGGCATGTTGGCTCCCGGGGGCGCGATGGGCCCGGCGCCATGACGGGTGGCGGCGGGATGATGGGCTTCGGGGAACACCAAGTACAGCCCGATGGCCACCATGGGCGGCGGCATGGGCGGCATGGCGCCTGGCGGGATGATGAGCGGCGGCACATGGGATCCGACCGCACCAGCAACGCAGCCCACGGTGAGCGGTGACCAGGCAACCCAGTTTGCCCAACAGTGGCTGGCCCAGTACCAGCCGGGCAGTGCGACTGAGACACCCGATTCCTTCGCTGGCTACTACACGGTGCATATCAACAGAGACGGCCAGTTGACGGGCATGCTTTCGGTCAACGCGTACACCGGGCACGTCTGGTTCCACACCTGGCACGGCACGTTCGTGACGAGTAGCGAGGCCTAATCACACTCGCGCGCTGGTGGCAGGCCGCCCGGCCACGGGCGGCCTTCTCCCTTTAACGTGGTTGCACGGAACGCGTCTTCGGCAACGCTCAGGTTGTCTTCAGGACCGGCTCGGCAAGATCGCCCCTGCTGCGTTAACTGGAGGATCCGCTGCTCTGCTCTTATCGAGCCACGCATTCGGCCCAGCGCACGCGACGTCCGGGACTGAGCTTTCCTGTCCGTGTCGGAGCCTTTGCGGTCCTGGCTCCAGTCCGTGGGTCGATGCGCTCGCCGACGCTGCAATTCATGAGTCGCGCCACCGCGTCCTCTCGACAGGCGGTGATGTGCGACGGACGAATTGACGTCAGCATGTAACCGATGCGCGCGACTTTTATACGTTCTGTTCACCGTGCAAGGTTGCGGCTGTGGGTGAAGCAACGGAAGGCCTGTCGAGTCCTCCAGGGGACGCCATCCCACTAGCTGAACCCGAGGACCTTCTGCACCATTCGTCGCATCGATAGTCACACCAACAATAGCTGCGGCAAGACCCCCTCAGCGTTGCGCGTTGTGCTGGGTCATTGAGAACACGATCTCGCCGAAGCTCGCCGACGGAGGCCTTCTTTGTGGCGACCTTGTCAAGGCCACTGCCGTTGCTTAGCTTTCTAATTGTCGAGTCAGGTACAACGATAAGTTGTTGATCTCCTAGAACCGTAGTCGTCGATACCGGAACAGCCTTGCGGCCATTATTAGTCAGACGTACTTCGGCAGGTCCGCGATGTGGTTCGCCTGGTTCTTTGCCATAAGCTGCTCCGGGAATCCCGCCTGCCAGCCCTTCGGTTTTTGTCGTTCAGGGGTGCCTTACTCGAAGGCATCACGAGTCAACGCGTCGATTCGTCCCACGGCATAGGCGGAGGTTTGCTTGTCCTAGTTGCGTTCGCGCGATGGACGTTCGTATGGACGAAGTACTTCCACTAAAACGTTCGCCGGGATCTGAAACGCCACGACGAGCGGCCGACCGCGGCCGTTTTCGCAACACCGAAATCTTGACGTTCGGGAGGCAGCGCATCGGGGACGTCGAGGTGGATTTCGGATGGTCGATCCCGCATAAGGCGGAAGCACGTGGGTTTGTGGATCCGGACTGAGCGGCAGACCGGGTGCGGCGGCAGAGCCTTAGAGTTCCTGTTCCTCCTCGTCGTCGGCCGCGCCGTCCTCGGCGAGCGTGCAGCTCGTGCATGCGTACTGCCACCTCACGGTCACGGACCCGTTTATCGCGCCCGAAGCAGGCCGCGTCAATCGTCAGCAAGACGAGCACGCCAAGCACGACGATGGCTGTGGTGACGGGCGGAGCGTGTGCCGCGCGTCTCGGTACCAGGTGGCGAGATGCTCAGCGCGCCCGAGGGCAGCGTGTGCGAGGTCGCGTTGTACGGCTCGATGAACGCTTGCGCCAGCGCGAAGATGCCGCGCTGCGGGAGCCAGAAATCGGCCAGATGGGTTTGTGTCGGCAGCGGTGCCATAGCGCCGAAACTGACGCCGCCCAAACTGGCCTGACTTGCGGACACCATCCAGATGCGGCGTGGGTTGGCCAGAAACCTCTGGCCGTTCGGCACGCGACCGTCGAGCCGCAGCCGTCCCGCCGCGAGCGCCACGCTCGCCACGCGGCCCATCACGCGCAGGAACCAGGGCATCCGCCACACGGGCTCCGGTAGCACGCCTGCCAAGGCGTTCATCAGAGCGGTGACATGCGTTGACGCCAATGTGAGGCGCCAGTCAAGATCTACACCGCCAGAGATCCTCACGCGGAAGGCCCGATCGTTCTCCCACGTCAGGTCGATCGAAGTTTGCGAAGTACGCGCGGCGGCGCTGCTGAAATAGCGGGCGCACGACTGCACCGGGGCGACATTCGAGTAGAAGGTCCATTCGCCGTCGGGCGAGCGGTGCCAGACGCTGATCTGCGCGGGGCTGATCGACGTGGCCGTCCAACGCCGCATGGCCAGCACGTCACCGGAGGCAAATGGTACGGCCAGGATCGCGTAACCCGCGAAGTGCTCCGCGTTGCCTCCGGGCAGCGCCGCCTGGCTCTCCAGCAGGTCGGCAAAATAGCCGGGTTGTTTCATGTGCCCAGAGTCGCGCGCCGAGTCTAGAACAGCATCGGACGAATGTCCCATTTCTGCAGGCAGAATTGCGCCTTGGACGCACCGCGTACGTCTGACGCCGTCGCGCGCAGCTGCTCGCCGTCCTCTAGCTGGCGAGTGAACAGGGCGTTGGATGGCCTGCCGACCACTGGCTGCGGCGTGCTACATCGGCGAGCAACTCGGCCTCGACCGTAGAACGCTCACCGACGTTTGTCAGACGCAGCTGGTCAAAAATGCCAGCTGCACGTCGTGGAGTTCAACGATAGAGTCGCCCGCTTTGACGGTCACGATGGGCGGTTCGAGTCCACCCACCCGGACCCGCAGCCAGGGGCCGCTGGGCCTCTGCACAACTCAGTCGGCAAGGCTCCCAGGGGTTTAAGATGGCGTCCCCAATGGCGCGAACTCTCGTCGCGATGCTGCACAACCCACGAGGTCGAGCGTGCGGGTGCACCACGGCCTGTTGGTGCCGTCGAACAGCGTGGGGCCGGCTGCTGCGCTGGTACTTGCCGAAGTCGCACCACACTGCGCTGCCACCGGGCTGGAAACGCTTCAAGGCCACGTAAGAACGACGCGCGCTGGCGTGTAGTGGTTCTTAGTCTGTTCGAAGACGATCCTTTGGCGCGCGACGGCATCGGCGCAATTCGGTCGGGCGATATCGAGGCGCTCGAGCGTCTGCTCCGCGAAAACCCCGCGCTTGCGAGCGCCACGATTACGCGTTGCCCGCGCGGCGATCGCCAGCCCGTTTCGTATCCGCTCATCGGTGCAGCCGGCGATTGGCCTCGGCTGACAGTTTGCCATAGCTTCCGTGGCTAGCCCACGGCGGGCGCGCGGCGCTCCGCGGCTCACGTGCGCGCTAGCGTCGAATACGCTCGTGGCATCAATGTCCCTCGAACGTGACCAGCCACACCCACCGCCGGGCTATCTGCGCACTGCCGACCTGATGGCGGCGCTGTCACTGGCGTCCGACCTGGCGGTTGGGCTGCCCGCGGAGCATGCCGTGCGCTCGTGCTTCATCGCCATGTGCGTGGCCGACCAGATGCACCTGCCGGCCGACCAGCGCGTCGACGTGTACTACGCCGAGCTGCTCATGGACGCGGGCTGTACGGCCTGGACCAGCCAGCTGGCTGGCGCCATCCTGAGCGACGAGATCGCCGCCCGACGCGAGTTCGTGTTTCAGCGGAACGCGCGCGATCCCGTCGAGGTCTTTGGCTGGGTGCGCGACCACGTCGCATCAGGTGCGTCCGTACCTCGGCGAGTCCGGTACGGGCTGCAGTTTGCGTTGCAGGGCCGCGAGTTCGTCCGCGAGGGCTTCCGTAATACCTGCGAGGTCGCGCAACGGTTCGCCGCGCGCCTGGGCATGTCGGAGGCCGTGCAAGCCGCGCTGCTGTCGGTGTTCGAGCAGTGGGACGGCAGCGGGCCCAGCGGCCGCCGGGGCGACGCCATCCCGCTCACCTCGCGCATCGTGTACGCGACGAGTTTTTTCGAGGCGATCCATCAATTCGGTGGTCCGGATGCAGCGCTCGATCTCGCGCGTCGCAAACGCGGCACGGCGTTCGACCCGGCCGTTGTCGACGCCTTTCTGGCCGTCACACGGCAACCAGGCTTCTGGCCCGAACTGGAGCAGGAGTCGCTGTGGGCGCAGGTCATCGCGCTCGAGCCGCGTTCTCCGCGGCAGTTCGTGCGCGCGGAACAACTGGAGGACGTTGCCCTGGCGTTCGCCGACTTTGCCGACCTGAAGTCGCCGTTCACGGCCGGTCATTCCCGACGTGTCGGCGACCTGGCGCACGCGATCGCACTTCGGCTCGGCCTACCCGAATCCCAGGTCACCACGACCCGTCAGGCAGCGCTGTTGCACGACGTGGGTCTCGCCGCCGTCCCCTCGTACACGCTCGATCGGCCGCGGGACAAGCTGAGCCAGGCGGAGCACGAGATGCTGCGACTGCACCCGTATCACGCCGAGCGGATCTTCGCGCGCGTGCCAGCGCTGGCGCCGCTGGTGCCGCTGGTCGCGTCACATCACGAGCGCATGGATGGGCGCGGCTATTATCGCGGCCTCGCCGGTGAACAGATCCCGGTCGGCGCGCGGATCATCGCAGTTGCGGACGCCTTCGACGAGTTGACGCACGAGGCACCGGATCGCGCGGCCGTAGACGTCGACGGTGCGCTGTCCCGGCTGCAGGACGACGCGGGTGTCGGGTTATGGCCAGACGCGGTAGCAGCACTTCGAGAAGAGCTGGGTGCGACTGGGCTGCCACAAGCGAGGCGGAAGTCGGCCGCTCAGCCGGCCGGCCTGACCGATCGTGAGGTCGAAATCCTGCGCATGCTGGCGCGTGGCATGAGTCGGCGTCAGATCGCGGACGAACTGGTGATCAGTCAGCACACGGTGCGCCACCACCTGGAGCACATCTACGCCAAAGTCGGCGTCGGGACGCGCGTCGCGGCTGCGCTCTTCGCGGTCGAGCACGATCTGATCCGCTGAGCCACACGGCCGCAAGGAAATATGGGACGTTTGCGCGATGTGGACGCGCGCAACCCGCGGCTAGGCTGACGCGACTTCAACAACGGGAGGTGCGCGGAGTGGCGCACGATGAGTCACCGGCCGCCGCCGCAACCGTAGACCTCGGGCAGGCTGGCTGCGGCGATCTTACCCCGCTCATTCGTGGCCGCATGCGCGAGCTGCAGAGCGGTCAAGTGCTCGAGGTCATCAGCGAGGAGCCGGCTGCCCACGAAGGCATTCCGGCCTGGAGCCGGCTTACGGGCAACGAACTGATTGGAACCGTTCGCGAGCCGTCGCGCTCGCGATTCTTCATCCGCAAGAAGTAAAGGAGACACGCACATGGCCAAGATCCTGGTCAACGCAACCCACGGCAAAGAGGACGCCGAACGAGCCACGCTGCCCTTTGTGATGGGCAATGTCGCCGCCACGGCCGATCAGGAAACCGTGGTCCTGCTCACGGTTGAGGGCGTTCGCCTCGCAACGTATGGCTACGCGGACGATGTCCAGAAAGAGGGCTTCGCACCGCTCAAGGACGTCATGCGTCAGTTTCTCGACAACGGCGGTCAGCTCTGGGCGTGCGGCGCGTGCACCAAGCCACGCGATATTGGCGAGGCCGATCTCATTCCAGGCGCGAAGATCGTGACGGCCGCAAATGTGGTCGAGTTCATGGCCTCGGGCGCATCGACGCTGAGCTTCTGATGGCGCTGCAGCTTGGGCAGCTCGATGTCGAGTCGTTGCGGCGGGCGATTCGGCTGGAGTACGAAGAAGTCGCCGAGCACCCGGAGCTCGGTTTCCACTTCCTGGTTGGCCGACCGCTTGCCGCGGTGCTCGGCTACGACGCTGCCTGGCTCCACGGCATTCCCGAGGCGTCGATCGAGTCGTTCGCCGGCACGGGCAATCCGTTCAGCGTGCGGCTGCTCGCCTCCGGAGAGCGCGTCGTCGACATTGGCTCGGGCGCAGGCATCGACAGCTTGATTGCCGCACGTATGGTCGGGCCAGCGGGGCGCGTCATTGGCGTCGACATGACGCCAGCAATGCTGGCAAAGGCCCGCGGCGCGGCCACGGACGCGGCCATCGCGAATGTGGAGTTTCGCGATGGAACCGCTGAAGCGCTGCCCGTGGATGATGAGTGGGCGGACGTGGTTATCAGCAATGGCGTGCTCAATCTCCTGCCGGACAAAAACGCCGGACTGGCGGAGATGGCGCGCGTGCTCAAGCCCGGCGGTCGACTGCAGATCGGCGACATTCTGGTCCAGCATCCGGTACCCGAGAGCGCGCGGCAGCAAATCGACCTCTGGACCGGTTGAATCGCCGGCGCTCTCCTGGATGGAGAGCTCGAGATGGCGGTGGTTGCGGCCGGCTTCGTCGACTTCGAGATCACGTGGCGCGGAGACGTCTATAGCGGCGCCGTTCAGTCCAGCAGCGCCGCCAAGTACGGAACCCTCGGCATCAACTTTCGGGCGCGCAAGGCCTCGTCCGAGCAGGAGTTGGCCGAGGCGCTGGCTGCCCTGCAGTGCGCTGTACCCGGCGCTGGCTAGGCCCGTCCTTCGTTTGGAACGGTGCTGCTGCTTGGTAGTACCACCAGGCTGAGGAGTAGTCCGACCACGCCGCTCAGGATGACGGCGCCGGTGGCCATGTGCACCGACCACCACACACCTACGCTCGCGTGGAGTGCTCCAACGTAGAGCGCGTAGTAGGTGAGGGGCACGACCGCGGCGATCAACCGCAGCCTCGCTGGACGGTCGGTGGAGGGACGAACGATATGCACCAGAACATCGGCGAGCAGTCCAGCCGCCAGGGCTATCGGCACCAGCGCCTGATGATCGTGCGTTGTGCTCATCAGGGCGCCATTAATTCCAAACACCAAGGTGAGTGCCCCCAGCGGTACAGTCCAGCGCACGACGACCATGAGCACGATCCCGGTCAGGAGACCGGAGTACACGAGCATGCCCAGAACTCCGTGCATCTGTCGGTGGAAGATCTCGTCCCGCGGCAATACCGGCATTGGCCCGGCGAGCAACGTGGGGCCGAAGAACGGGTGCGCATATTCGGTGAACAGCGTGACCACGGATAGCGTAGCCAGGACGGACAGTAACGCGGGCAATGGAACGCGGCTCCGCTCGGCGCCACCCACTAGAGAGAGTGGGAAAAAGCGTGTCGCTTTTGGGCTACTACACTGTCAGCGAGGCGATGGGGTCCGCCAAGGTGCCCTTCAGGGTGCCGTAACCGCCGTCTGGCTGATGGCTCCTGAGGTACAGCGCACCCAGGAGAAGAACATGGCTCGGTCGATGGGCGGGCAACACGTGGTCAGGGCATGTGGGCACTGGCCCTGGTGATCGCGGGCGTCTTTTCGCCGATCGCGGCGATCATGGCGTACGTCATCACGTACGAGGAATGGAGCCATCACCTGCTGCCGCGCAGCGAGATCGTCAGGAAGTCGCTACACATGGCCGCGGTGACCTTTGTGTTTTTCGCTCTCTTCGGGCTCGTTGTCGGAGCCGCACTTGGCTTCGTACTGAACTCTCAATAGCAGGTAGCGGCACCTGGACGCGGAACATAGAATCACGCCGACGCGTAAGTGTCGGGGCATGGTCGCCGCCCCGTCGGCGAACGCCGGCGAACCGCGGGCTCGGTCCGCTGATGGCTCCTGTTTCGAGTGGAGGGAGCATGCGGACAGGTAGGCAGCGAAGGCAGACGCCACAGCCAATTCAGTTCAGGCGCGCTACACGACCCACCCAGCCGGAACCCTGGACCTCCGCCGGCGGCGTCGTCTTGCAGCGGCGGCGCGACGGAGCGCTAGATGTCGCGCTGGTCGGGCGTCGCCGACCGGTCCGCTGGGCCTTACCGAAAGGAACTCGCCGCCCGGACGAGTCGCTGGAGCGCACCGCGGCGCGGGAAGTTCAAGAAGAGACTGGCCTGGTCGTTCGCCTCGTGCTGCCCATCGGCCAGATCCACTACTCGTTCAGGCTGGCCGGTGTCCCGTACGACAAGACCGTCGACTTCTATCTGATGCAGCCCATGGGGGCGACATCAGTGAGCACGATGACGAATACGAGTATGTGCGTTGGTTTTCGGTCGACCAGGCCCTGCGGCAAATGGCGTATCCCAATGAGGCTCAGCTCGTCGAGCGCGCCATCGGCCTTGCAGAGGCTGGCTCGCTCTTTGGAAATGCAGCCGTAAGCGTCGGCTGAAAGGCCGCCAGGTACGTCAAACCCAAAGCTACGAGGTGCGGTGCAACTATGGCGTACGACATCAAGGCAAACAGCGCCCGGATCCTGAGCGGTCGCGACCGCGCGCCAGCCCGCTCGTTCTATAAGGGTATCGGCTTCACGGATGCCGACTTGCAGCGTCCGATCGTCGGCATCGCCAACACGTGGACCGAGACGATGCCGTGCAACTTCAACCTCCGCCAGCTCGCGGCGCGCGTGAAGGAGGGTGTGCGCGCGGCCGGCGGCACGCCCATGGAATTCAACACCGTCGCGATCAGCGACGGCATCACCATGGGTACCGAGGGTATGAAGGCGTCGCTGGTCAGCCGCGAGCTCATCGCTGACTCGATGGAGCTCATGGCACGCGGCCACATGTTCGACGCGCTGGTCACCGTCGTCGCGTGTGACAAGACTATCCCTGCTGGTGCGATGGCCTTGCTGCGCATGAATGTGCCCGGCGTCCTGCTCTATGCGGCTCGATCATGCCGGGCCGACTTGGGGATCGCGACCTGACCATCCAGGACGTGTACGAGGCGGTCGGCGAGCACGCGGCTGGCAAGATCACCGACGAGGAGCTCAAGGCCATCGAAGATTTCGCCTGCCCTGGCGCGGGCGCCTGCGGCGGCCAATTCACGGCCAACACGATGGCGCTCGCCACTGAGTTTCTGGGGCTCGCGGCCATGGGCACGGCGGGTGTGCCGGCCGAGGATCCGCGCAAGGGCGACGTCGGCTTCAAGGTCGGTGAGTTGGTGATGGATGTGCTTCGACGCGGCCTGCTGCCGAGGCAGGTCGTGACCCGGCAAGCACTCGAGAACGCGATCGCGGGTGTGGCGACGACTGGTGGCTCGACCAATGCCGTGCTGCACTTGCTGGCTATCGCCCAAGAAGCCGGCGTATCACTCGGCATCGACGACTTTCACACCATCAGCGCTCGCACCCCGTTGCTCGGTGACTTGCGCCCAGGTGGCCGGTACGCGGCCGCAGACCTCGACCGCGCGGGCGGAACGCGACTGGTGGCGCAACGGCTGGCACAGGGCGGCCACGCACACGCGGATGCGATAACGATCACGGGTCGTACCTTTGGCGAGGAGGCAGCGCTGGCCGAAGAGACCCCGGGCCAGGACGTGGTGCGGCCATTGGGTCAGCCGCTCAAGCCGACTGGCGGGCTGGTGATACTGCACGGCAGCCTCGCCCCAGACGGGTGCGTCGT
>WNFV01024781.1_pt1 | contig 11456 bp, 12 predicted proteins | sample 5400101 | NCBI WGS metagenome assembly WNFV01 (sample SAMN13153361, study PRJNA577476) | soil metagenome | isolation source: 115 cm soil or saprolite under grassland replicate 1 | place: USA:California | collected 2016-06-15
TCGAGTGGGCCCAGCGCCTCGACGCGGTACTTGGTGTCGCGCGGCAGGTACAGCGCCCACGGCATGCCGGCGAAAACGTTCTCGCGTCCACCGAGCTCCCATGCCCCGCCGTCGGACTCGACACGGCAGCGACCGCCCAGCGGAACCAGGGCGACCTCGCCCTCGCCCGTCTCCGACGCCAACGAGCCCGACCGGACGCCGAAGAACAGGTAGCGCCAGCCCGCAGACTCCGGGGTGACCTGCTCCCATGCACCGGCCTTCAGCAGCAGCTCGGGCGTGGTCAAACGAGCGCCGCCTCGAGCGCCTCGAGCCGCGGCATAGCCTCTGAGCACGCGAGCTGCGCGGCGACCAAAGCACCGGCGACCGTGCCGCGGCGCACTGCCTCGACGAGCGACAGGCCCCGTAGTAGCCCGTGCCCAACAGCTGCCGCGAATGCGTCGCCGGCTCCCAGCCCGTTGACGACCGCGACCGGAAACCCGGGAACGTCGGTCTCGTCGCCCTCCTCGTAGACCGTTGCGCCCCTCTCCCCCCGTTTCAGTACGAGCCTCGAAACGTCGCGCAGCCGCGCAGCCTCGACTTCGTCTTCATTGCCGATCACGATGTCGGCGGCGGCGACCGCATCCGCGGCGAGGGCCGGGTACTCCTCCGGCCGGTCCCAGAGCGTCGGCCGCCAATCGAGATCGAAGACAGTCGTGCCCTGATGCTCTTCGAGTGCGGCGAGCGTCGTCTCGAGGCTCGGCGACTGCGCAAGCCCCGTTCCCGTTGCGTAGAGAAGAGGAGCGCGAGCGACCTCGTCGAGGTCGAAGTCGTCGAGCGAGAGCTGCCAGTCGGGAGCCGTCGGACGGCGATAGAACGTGATCGGGAAACGGTCCGGCGGCCACACTTCGCAGAACGTCGGCGGAGTCAGCCAGTACGGGTCCGTGCGCAGGAACCGAACGTCGACCCCGTTCGCGGCGAGCCACTCGCGGACGAACTCGCCGTGACCGTCGTCCCCGACGCGCGAGACGATCGCCGAACGCACACCGAGCCGGGCCAGGCCGGTCGTGACGTTGCCGGCGAAACCGCCGACGAAGCGCGTGTACGTGTTCACCTTCGACAGCGGCGTTTCGAGCTGGTTCGGGTACAGGTCGATTCCGACCCGTCCCAGCACTGCAGCCTCGATCACAAGTGCCTCCGCTCGTCCCGCCTCGCCGCCTCGTACTGCTCGCGTGCGTCGCGCACGGACTCGACCTCGGACACCTCGGCGACCGGAACGTCCCACCAGCTCTCGTAGCTCGGCACGCCCGCGTACCGATCCACCTCGACGGCGATCACAACGGTCTGCGTCTCCGTCTTGGCGGCGGCAAGCCCGGTGCGCAGCTCGTCGATCGTGGTCGCCCGGATGACGCGCGCGCCAAACGACTCGGCGTTCGCCGCCAGGTCGACCGGTAAGGACGGCGCCGGGTCAGCGTCGCTGTCGAGGCCGATCGAGCCGTTGCGCCGGTAGCGGTACAGCGTGCCGAAACCGTCCGTACCGAGTGAACGGGAAAGGCTCCCGATCGAGTTGAAGCCGTGATTGTCGACCAGCACAATCGTCAGCTTCAGGCCCTCCTGGATCGAGGTGACGATCTCGCTCGAGAGCATCAAGTAGGAGCCGTCGCCGACGAGGACGTACACCTCGCGCTCAGGCATCGCCATCTTCACACCGAGGCCACCGGCGATTTCGTAGCCCATGCACGAGTAGCCGTACTCGACGTGGTAGCCCTTCGGGTCGCGCGTACGCCACAGCTTGTGCAGGTCGCCTGGCATTGAGCCGGCAGCGCAGACGACCACGTCGGTCGGTTCCGACAACGAGTTCACCACGCCGAGCACTTCGCTCTGCGCCGGCAGCGGCCCGTGCGCGAGCGTGTACAGACGCTCGACCTCGTCGTCCCACTGCGCGCTCAGCCGCGCAGCCTCGGCGCGGTAACCGTCGTCTACTGACCAACCCTCGAGGCGTTCGGTGAGCCGGTCGAGCGTCGTACGCGCGTCACCGACGAGCGCGAGACCCGCGTGCTTCGCCGCATCGAAGTCGGCGACATTGATGTTGACGAAGCCGACGTCCGGATTGCGAAACGCGGTCTTCGACGCAGTTGTGAAATCCGTCCAGCGCGTGCCGACGCCGATGACGAGATCAGCGTCCGCGGCGATCCGATTCGCAGCGAAGGTACCCGTCACTCCGATCGCACCGAGCGCCGATGGATGGTCGTAGCGAAGTGAGCCCTTGCCCGCCTGGGTCTCGCCGACGGGAATGCCGGTCTGCTCGCAGAACCGCCTCAGCGTCTCCGTCGCCTCCGAGTAGATGACGCCGCCGCCGGCGACGATCAGCGGCCGTCGCGCCGCCCGAATCCGCGTCGCCGCCTCGCTGAGCGCCGCGTCGTCCGGCAGCGGCCGCGCGATGTGCCAGACCCGCTTGCGGAGGAACTCCGCGGGGAACTCGTACGCCTCCGCCTGCACGTCCTGCGGGCACGCGAGCGTCACGGTTCCCGTCTCGGCCTGGTTGACGAGCACACGCGTCGCCTGCAAGGCGGCGGGGATCACCTGCTCCGGTCGCCAGATCCGGTCGAAGTAACGCGAGACGGGACGGAAGCAGTCGTTCACCGAGACGTCGCCGGCAGAGGGCACCTCGAGTTGCTGGAGCACGGGATCCGGTCGGCGCGAGGCGAAGACGTCACCTGGAAGGAGGAGCACCGGCAGCCGGTTGACTGTGGCCAGCGCGGCTCCGGTGACCATGTTCGTGGCGCCGGGGCCGATCGAGGTCGTGCAAACGAGCGCGCCGAGTCGGTTCCTCATGCGCGCGTAGCCGGCCGCCGCGTGCACCATCGCCTGCTCGTTTCGCGCCTGGTAGTAGGTCAGCAGCTCCGGCGACTCGTAGAGCGCCTCGCCGATCCCCGCGACGTTGCCGTGACCGAAGATGCCAAAGCAGCCGCCGAAGAAGCGCCGCTCGACGCCGTCGCGCTCCGCGTACTGCGCAGCGAGGAAGCGAACGAGCGCCTGCGCCGCGGTGAGCCGGACCGCCTTCACCCGACCTCTGCTTTGATCGCCTCCAGCTCGTGTTCGAGCTCCGCGAGCTCGCGGCCGCCGGCCATTAGCCGCACGAGCTCCTGGCGGTCGATCTCCGCCTTCTCGAAGCTGCCGAGACTTTGGCCACGGTTCAGGATCACGAAGCGGTCCCCTACCGGATAGGCGTGGTGTGGGTTGTGGGTGATGAAGATGACGGCGACGCCGCGGTCGCGGGCCTGAAGAATGTACTTGAGGACGACGCCGGCCTGCTTGACGCCGAGCGCCGAGGTCGGCTCGTCGAGGATCAACACGCGGGCGCCGAAATAGACGGCGCGTGCGATCGCCACGGACTGACGCTCGCCGCCCGAGAGCGTGCCAACGGACTGGTCCGGGTCGCGGATGTCGATCCCCATCTCGTGCAGTTCGCGGCGCACGACGTCCTTCGCGGTCGGCGCGTCGAACCAGCGGAGCGGCCGGATTCCCTTTCTCGGCTCGGCGCCGAGGAAGAAGTTTCGCCAGATCGACATCAGCGGCACCATCGCGAGGTCCTGGTAGACCGTCGCGATCCCGCAGGCGCGTGCGTCGCGCGGCGACGTGAAATGGACGGCCTCGCCGTCGACGAGCACTTGTCCTTCGTCCGGCTGGTGAACACCGGAGAGAATCTTGATGAAGCTCGACTTCCCCGCGCCGTTGTCGCCGAGGAGGCACGTCACTTCACCGGCGTTCACGTGGACCGAGATGTCTTTCAAGGCGACGACGTTGCCGTAGTACTTCGAGAGCCGCTCGGCTTCGAGCAGGTGCGGCTTGCCGCTGTCGACTGTCGTCGCGGCCATCGTCATCTCACTCTCTGCGCCCGGCTGCGCACGACGGTGTTGAGCATGACGGCGGCGAAGAGGATCCCACCTTGGAACGCGTAGGTCCAGTTGCTGTCCCACTGTGCATCGACGATTCCAAGCTGCACCATGCCGAGCATGGCCGCGCCGAAGAACGTCCCGATCACCGAGCCGTAGCCGCCCGTCAGCAGACAGCCGCCCACCACCGCGCAAATGATGAAGAGGAACTCGAGCCCGACGCCTTCTTTCGCCTGCATGGACCGAAGCTCGAACGTCTCGATGATCCCCATCAGCGCAGCGACACTGGACGTCATCATGAACAGAGCGATCTTCGTGCGGACGACGGGGACGCCGACGTTGCGCGCCGCAACGGGATCGCCGCCCGCGCTGTAGATCCAGTTGCCGAAGCGCGACTTCGCGAGCAGCAATGCGCCGAACAGCGTCAGGCCGATCCACCACAGCACCTTCACCTTGAAATCCCAACGCGTCAGGTCGCCCGAGAAGAATCGGCGCGCCGACTCGAAGCCGCTTGCCGAATCGACGTTCTGAATCGCGGTCGTGCCGGTCAGCTTCAGCGTCCCGGCTGCATTGACGCCTTGCAAGATGAAGAACGTCGCGAGCGTGACGATGAAGCTCGGCAGCTTCGTCTTGACGACGGTGAGCCCATTCACGAAGCCGATCGCGAGGGCGAACAAGAGGACGAGCCCCATCGCCGGCCAGATGTTCAGGTCTTGGTACGTCGTCAGGTAGCCGAGTAGCAGACCCGAGCTCCCGATCATCACGCCCGCGGAGAGGTCGAACTCGCCGCCGATCATCAGCAGCGCGACCGGCACGGCGACGATGCCGTACTGCGCGGCCTGGTCAGTCCAACCCGAAGCGATTGCGGGATCGCCGAGCCAGTTCACCGCCCGCGCGAAATAGCCGAACGCGAAGAAGACGGCCACCGCGCCGAGGAACGCACCGATGTCCGGCCGCGTCAGCAGACGCGGCAGGAAGCCGACCCGGATCAGACGCTCGTCACCTCGCTGCGGTTGGGCTGCTGTCTCGGCCATCGAAGCTTCCGGCCGCTGGGTGGACGACCGGAGGCCGCCCACCCGGCGGCGCCTCCTAGCGGGTTCCCTTCGCAGCGAGCGCGGCGACCTTGGCCGCGTTCGCCTTGTTGATTATTCCCGGCCCCGTCAGGACCGGCTTCCCGTTGCCCACCGTGTTCAGGTTCGACCTGTACAGGTAGGCGAAGACGACCGGCAGGTACCCCTGGAGATACTGCTGCTGGTCGATCGCGAAGAGCATCCTGCCCTTTTGGATCTCCTTGATCGAGCCGCCGACGTCGAACGTGCCCGCCTTCGTTCCTTTCGGGATCACGTCGAGACAAGGGATCGTGACGTCCGGGTCGAGGCCAAGGAAGGCGTCGAGCTGCTTATCGGCGTTGAAGGCGGCCTTCACCTTGGCCTTCGTGCCGGGAATGTCCTTCTTCGCATCCGGGATCGTCAGGACCTTCACGCCAGAGGCGCCCAGGACCGTCTTGACACCGTTCGCCCGCTGCACGAGCCCGGAATTGCTCGCCTCGTGGACGACGATCAGCACCTTCTTTGCCTTGGCGGCTTTGAACTGCTTGCCGGCGCCCTGGCCGGCGACGTCCTCTGTCTGCCCGACGTGCACCTCGTAGGTCGGAAGCTTGTCGAACGCGCCGAGCCCCGAGTTCACGGTGATGATCTCGATCCCCTTCTTCGAGGCCTTCGTCAGAGCGTCCTTGAGCGCAATTGATCGCAGATGCCTGTTTCGCGGGATCGTTGTTCGTGTACTGCTGCGTCACGGTGACGCCGTGCGACTTCATGTCCTTCGCGGCTTGGTCGACGCCTTTCTTGAACACCGACCAGAACGCGCCGGTGTCGCCGTGCGTCACGACGGCCACCTTGATCGTGGTCGCCGTGCCCGCGGCGAGAGCTGCGGCCGGCGAGCCGAGCACGGTCAGGCCGGCCGCCGCCGCGCCGCCCTTGATGAATAGTCCACGGCGCGTCAGCTGGGTGAGTTCGTCTTCCAAGAGCTCGTCGCTCATTCGAGCCTCCCTTTCAGTGGTTGGACTATCACTGGCCTGGGGCGATTCTCAACCAATGGAGGGCGTGTGCGCTAGGCCCACCTCCTCGACGGCGACGGGCCTCCGCTCAGCCCGGGACAGATCGGCGGCGAGTGCAATCCTGAGCGCGGCGCGAGCCTCCTCGAGCGGGCATGGGCTCGGCCCACCGGCGCGCACCGCCGCCACGAAGGCGGCCAGTTCGCTCCGGTAGGCAGGCGCGAACCGATCCAGGAAATCGTGGTAGCCCTGACCTTCGGGGCGGTCAACGCCGCGCTCCACCGACCGGATCGGCGTACGGGCGTCCTGGCCGACCGCGATGGTGTCCGCGGTGCCGAACACCTCGAGCCGGACGTCGTAGCCGAGCGGATCGTGGCGCGTCCCCGAAACGAGCACGAGACCGCCACCGGTCAGGCGAAGGATGGCGGCAGAAGCGTCGACGTCTCGGTACTGCTCGAACCACGCGGCCTCGAGCGCTGCACCGTCAGCGTAGACCTCGACGATTTCTTGACCGCTGACGAAGCGGACGGCGTCGAAGTCGTGGATGTGGAGATCGCGAAAGATGCCGCCGGAGGTAGCGATGTAGTCCTCGGGCGGCGGCGACGGATCGTGCGTCGCAGCGCGCATGATGAGGATCCGCCCGAGGCCGCCTGTTGCAACGGCGGCTTGCGCTGCGCGGTAGCCCGCATCGAAGCGCCGTTGGAACCCGACCTGGACGAGGATCCCGGTGCGGGCAACATCGTCGAGCACGCCGTCGAGGGTTGCGAGGTCGAGGGCGACCGGCTTCTCGCAGAAGGCGGGGAGGCCTGCGCGCGCCGCGAGCCGCAACAGCGGCGCGTGCCCCGGTGTCGCACTCGCGATCACGAGCGCGTCGACGCCGGATCCAACCAGCGCTTCCGGTGTCTCGACAGCCCGTGCGCCGAGTTTCTCAGCGACCCGTTCGGCCCGCCCAGGATCCGCGTCGGCAATCGCGAGGGAGGCGACGCCGTCGAGCCCGGTGAGGGTACGAGCGTGGAAGGCACCGATCCGCCCTGCGCCGATCAGCCCAACGTGTAACCCGCTCTTCTGACCCACGGTAAGCGCTTACAGTAAGCGCTTACGGAGTATGCGGCGATTTGTGCGCGAAGGCAGCGCGAACGCGTGCGGACCGGGCAGTTCTGTCGCAAGAGAACCGAAAAGCGGACTCGCGGCGCACGCCGCGGAGTCCCGCTGGATTGACATCTAGTTCGGTTCGGGGACGAGCTCGTCGACCGCATTTCGGCGATGGCGACGCAGTCTGGGCCGAGGACCGTCGCCTCACTTTGGATCCGCCATGTCGTCCGATCCGGGAATCGGCGCACTGGCGCAGTCGCGCAGGTGGAGCTAGACGCGCCGCTCGCCACGAACTGGACGTACGTCTCGTAACGAAGTGAGAGCGCCCCAGGGGAGGGAGGCGCGACATCAACATCACGCCGAGACTGCCTCGACCGCCGCAACATCGTCCACCGGGAGCGTCACGAATGGCGAGTCGGGCGGCGAGAACGGGTCCGGTGAGAGTGCGAAGCACGTCGAGAAGAGCCACGGCGAGGCGGGCGCCACCATCCTTGGCGTCAACACCCAGTCGGTTGCCCTGACGGTCCTCGCTCTCGTCGCTTCGCTCTTGCTCGCCCTCGTCGTCTGGCTCGGCCGCTGGCCGCGGCTCGCCCTGCTCGGCGTCGCCGGTTTCGGGCTCGTCTTCGCCGCCGGCGATGGACGCGAGCTCGTCCACCAACTCAACGAGTCCAACGCTGGTGTGGCGGCGATCGCAGCAATCCTGATCGGCCTGCACCTGGCCGTGACAGTGCTCGCGGCCGCGCTCTTCTCACGCCGAGGCGATGCAAGCGGGCTCGCGGCCGCCGAGCCGCTCGCCTAGGCATAGAACATCCCGGCCCCGCAAAACCGGGCGGGCCGGACACTTAACCTGCTGCGCGCCGAGGCCCTGCGCTCAGCGGTCGACCGACCGCGTGCGTGAAGTAGCGACGCAACACGATCAGAACCCAGAGCACCTCGACGACGCCAAAGAGCCAGGTGCCCGCGAGGAAGCCATAGGCACTCGACAACGCGCAACCAACTGCGAACGCGAGGATGAACAGCCGATGCCGACGCTCGAGCGCGTACATCCAACATCATGAAGGTGAGAGCGCTCGCGCCAAAGAATGTGAGCATGCCCCAGATGACCGAGGCCAGCGGATCGTTGACAGCTCGTCCGCGATCAAGACTCCGCAGGCGAACAGAGAGTCGACTCGAACAGGCACGATGCTCGATGCCCACCCGCCGACGAGAAGGAGGACGAATGGAGGAGGATCAGGAAAGCGCGCTGATCGCCTGCTCCCTCGAGAAGGCTGATCTCGCGCGCCGCCAGGACCGCTGGCTCCAACTCGGAGAGCGGGCCGGCGTCGACCTGCTCACGACCGAGAACGGCTTACGGCTGCTCTTCCGCGCCGCGCCCGGCGTCGAAGACGAGCTCCGTCAGCTCGCAGAGTTAGAGCGAGACTGCTGCGCCTTTGCCGAATGGTCTGTACACACCCATGGCGAGGAAGCGGTGCTCGACGTGACCGCAGAGAGCGAAGAAGGCATCACGGCCGTGCAGAGGATGTTCAACAAACTCCGATCTGCACTCGCGGCGACCACCGGCTAGGTCGCCTCGCGAGCGGGAACGGTCGACGTGTCCGAAAAGCACGGGGCTGGCGAACGCGCAGACGACGCCGGCGGCGACGTGACCGACACCGATCACACTCCCCCGGCGAACGCGCTCGACCCCCTAAACGACTTGGTGTAACGGTCAGCGATCACGGCTGCGGCGGTTGTCCGTTTCGACGACGGAGGACGCCTTCGGAGTGGCGAATATACTGGCGAACGGCTGACAAACTCCCTGCAAATGGGCTATTTACGCGTGGTCTCGAAAATCGCTAGGGGCGGTTCCGTCCCTCGGGGGTTCAAATCCCTCCCCCTCCGCTCGACAAAGCGGGGCGCCCGGCACAGGCGCCCCGCTTCTGGGAAGCGCGGCGGTTCCCGTGACCGGCGCGTCCGTCCACCGGAGTCCGCCGGCGTCCGCGCAGGTCCATTGACTTGCGTGCCCACTGGCGAATGAATGGCGAACGAGCATGGCGACTCCGTTGTCAGCTACGTCAACTGACGGCGACCCAATTTCCTGATCCCAGACGACGAACTCGTACATTGGCATCCTGCGACCTCATCCCGCAATGCGGAAACTCGCCGACGGAGCTGCCTGTCACTACAAGCTGGCCCCGCAGACGATCTCCGTTCGCCTCAAGCTCCTCGCCTTGCGTGCTGTTTCGCGCGTCGGTGGAGTGCGGGCCTAGGGCCGGATTTCTGAGGGCGGGGCCAGATCAACCACTCTAGTACTCCGAGGCGTCACAGGCATTTCGCCAATCAAAGGGAACGGACCTCTCGTTTGGTAGGTGGCCTAAAGCCGGCCGCACGCGTTGGCAGGCCTACTTCCCGCGCGACGTCTTCTTCTTTGGCTTGGGTTTCCCCGGCGTCTGTTTGCCTGCGGCCGTCGCCGCCCGCTTCGTCCGTTTCTTCGTCGCCATTGATCCTCCTCAGAGTCGCCGTTCAGCAAGTCATGGTAAACGCAGTCGGCTGTTCGGAGCGTGTCGTGGTTCCGCCAAAGGACCCGGCTGCGAGTTCGACGATGGAGGACATCGAGGCCTGCTCGACGCGGTTGCTTATCGCCCTCTACGGGGCGTCGCCTGGCGCGGATGTCGTGCCCGTCGAGCCAGTCCATGTAGGCGGCTCGCGAATTGCCGCGGATGCCACCAAGCCGCGAACCATCGCCAACCGCTCGCCTTCCAACGCTTAACGCGTGAACCGTCCTGGAGGTTTTCTCCCTGTTGATGTTGTCGAGACACGTGGACCCCTTTCTGCAGCTCCGTCACTGCCGGCGGGACGCGTGCCTCGGCTAGCTGCTCGGGCGCGACGAGCGCGGCGACGAGCGAGCCGGGCCAAGGCTCGAACGGCTCCGCTACGCATTGCGCAAGGATCGCGTCCAACGCGGCGCCGAGCAGCCCGGCGCTCGCATCGGCATGCGCGTTCCGCACGTCGAGGATCAACTCGCCTACGGTTCGCCCGCTGAACACCTCGTCCGCTTGCTCAGCTCGAAGCCGGAGCGCGTCCCGTTCAGCGGGGGTCAGGGGGGCCATGGGTGCTCGCTGGCAGCGTACCCCTACGAGCTCAGCCGCCCGGCGATCGCACGCCGGCTGATGCCGCGGAGACCCAGCTCGCAGGTCGCGTCATCGGACGCGAACGTGCATCTTCGCGATCCCCGACCAGCTCACTTCGGAAGAAGTCGGCTGGGATCGTTACCGCGGGAGGTACCCTGACCCGACGAGAAGCCGCCGACGAGGTGCCGATTCAAGGCGGAAGACAGGGAGATGGAGACACTGACGCAGATGAAGTGCGTCACGTGCCGCAAGGACGCACCGACGCTGACGGCTGCCGAGATCGCCGAGTTTCATTGCCAAGTCGCTGACTGGGACGTCGTGGAGCTCGATGGAATCAAGCGCCTGAGACGCGTCTTTCGGTGGACGATTTTGCGCAGGCGTTGGAATTCAGGAAGAAAGGAGGCGAGCTTGCAGAGGAAGAGGGGCATCACCCGGCGCTGCTGACCAAATGGGGAGATCGAGTTTACGAACCCTACGGGCGGAGGATTTCGGGCCGGTTGAGAACTACAGTGAGCTTGCGAGCGGGTGACGGGGACTCACCAAGACTCACCAACGAGCGGAGGTGGACATGAACGAGTCGGAGAAGAGACTCACCAACGAGCGGAGGTGGACATGAACGAGTCGGAGAAGAACGAGCTGAACGAGGCGGAGAAGAATGAGCCCGGGCAGGAGGGCACGGAACCGCAGGAGAGAGTCCCGGATCGCATCATCGGCGGCGCTCCGCCGACGCGCGCCGAGCCCCAGAATCCCGCATCGCTCGACGCTCCCCGTAGATGGTCGCAACTCTGGCGTAGGTAGCTCGAACCGCAAGCGAGGCCGACTCGCGGGACTCGCAAGCAGAGCTCGTCGAGCGATTCTGGCGAACAGGCCGCGTCCGCCGAGGTCGGGGGAGAGATTGCGACCCCGCCACAGGCGGCGGGCGCAGCCGGACCGTATTCGGCAGCACTGGCCGGTTGGTTCGTTTGAGGCGGTGCTGTTCGCGAAGACCGATCTGTCTGTCCGGCTCTTTCGCGACCTCAGGGTTGGACTCCGCCTCGAGGGACCGACGAGCGTCGAGGACGAGCACTTGCGCGTATCTGGGTTGTCTATCGGTCGAAGCGGCGGAGTACGAGGCAGGCGTTGTGTCCGCCGAAGCCGAATGAGTTGGAAACGGCGACGCGGATGTCGGCTTCGCGGGCTTCGTTGGGGATGTAGTCGAGGTCGCACGCGGGGTCTGGCGTGTCGTAGTTGATCGTCGGCGGCAGCACGCCCTCGTGGATCGCGAGCGCGCAGAAGATCGCCTCGACGGCGCCGGCGGCGCCCAGGCAGTGCCCGGTCGCGCCCTTCGTC
>WNFV01008616.1_pt1 | contig 11455 bp, 9 predicted proteins | sample 5400101 | NCBI WGS metagenome assembly WNFV01 (sample SAMN13153361, study PRJNA577476) | soil metagenome | isolation source: 115 cm soil or saprolite under grassland replicate 1 | place: USA:California | collected 2016-06-15
TTCGGAGGTGACGGATGCTGCGCGAGCGGGCGATCGGAGAGAGTCTTTGGGAGGCGGTGCTGCCGGCGGAGCTGCGTGAGCTGCCGCCCGAGCTCGCGAAAGTGGGCGCGGTCCTCGATGACGACCGCTTCCTCGCCCCGTGGGGTGCAGAAACTCGGGTCGGCTCCGGTGAGCATTTCGGCGGCGCGCACGGTTGAGGTCGGGGTAGCGTCGGCGTTCCCGTCGTCTGGAGGTTGTTCTTGGCCGTGTCCTTGGCGTACGTCCTTGCCTGCCGTCTATTCGAGCTGGTCCTGCTGTTCGGTCGCGGCGAGCGCTCGAAGGAGTTGGAGATCCTTGTCTTGCGCCACGAGCTGTCGATTCTGCGGCGCCAGGTGAGGAGGCCGCAGTTCACGCCAGGCGATCGGCTGCTGCTGGCCGCGCTCAGCCGGGTGCTGCCGCGTCGCTCGTGGCGGGCCTTCTCGGTAAGGCCGGAGACGCTGCTGCGCTGGCATCGGCGGCTCGTCGCCAAACACTGGACGTACCCGCACCGGCGTCTCGGCCGACCGCCGATCGGCGGCGAGGTGCGCGAGCTCGTTCTGCGGCTGGCGCGAGAGAACACCAGCTGGGGCTACGTGCGGATTGTCGGTGAGCTGCGCAAGCTCGGGATCGACGTCTCCGCGACGCTCGTGCGCAATGTCCTCCGGGCAGCGGGCGTCCCTCCGGCACCCCAGCGCGGTCAGCTGGACTGGCGCTCATTCCTGCGCCAGCACGCCGCGACGACGCTCGCCTGCGACTTCCTCACCGTTGACACCGTCTTGCTGCGGCGGCTGTATGTGCTCGTCTTCATCTGCATCGGCAGCCGCCGGATCGAGTACGTGGCCTGCACGAGCAACCCCGACGGCGCGTGGATGCTGCAGCAGGCGCGCAACCTGCTGATGGACCTCGACGACCGCGGCCAGCGGCCGCGGCTCCTGGTTCACGACCGTGACGCGAAGTTCAGCCGCGCCTTTGACGCTGTCTTCCGCGGCGAGGAGATGCGGGTCATCCGGACGCCGATCCAGGCGCCGAACGCGAACGCGCACATCGAGCGCTGGGTCGGCAGCGTCCGGCGCGAGTGCCTCGACAGACTGCTCATCTTCAGTCGCCGCCAGCTCGAGCGCGTGCTCCGCGTCTATGTCCGCCACTACAACGAGCAGAGGCCGCACCGGGCGCTCGACCTTCAAGCGCCGGACCCGCTCAGGATGGCTTCAAATCGAGACGATCCCATGTCTGCAGCGGTGCGTCGACGTGACCTGCTCGGCGGACTCATCCATGAATACGAAGCAGCCGCAGCGTGACCGAGTTAATGCACCCCACGGGGCCGGATTTGACTTTCTACGAGGACTAAATTTAGTATCGAGCAGATGTCCGCTACGGCGCCTCGAGGGAGCGGCTCGACGTACCGAACTGGGTTCGTAGGGCTGACACGTGACTTGAACCGGGCGGCGGTGCTGCGGCTGATCGCGACAGAAGGGCCAATCGCCCGAAACGGAGTCGCTCGGCGCCTCGGCCTGAGCCCCGCGACTGTCACCTCGATCACGCGCGAGTTGCTCGACTGCGGCCTCGTGCGGGTTGCGGATCGTGCTCCATCACGTGGGGGCAGACCGGCACTTCTTCTCGAACTGGTTGGCGGGGCGGCGACGGCATTCGGGGCCAAGGTTGCACCTGACCACGTCGTCGGCGTACGAGTGAACCTCGACGGGGAGGCGCTTGAGACGTTCGAGCAGAGGCTCGACCTTACGAAGAAAACCGCCTCGCCCCAGCACATTGCGGAGGTCCTGTCGAAGTGGGTTCGGGCGTCAGACGGCGACTCGCCGCTGCTCGGCATCGGCCTGGGCGTCCCCGGCGTGGTGGACGGTGGCGTTGTTGACTCACCGATTCTCGGGTGGCGACGCGCTGAGCTCTCTGACGCGCTGCAAGAGCGCTTGCGCGTTCCGGTGCTTGTAGATAACGACGTCAACACGCTTGCGATCGCGGAGCGGTTATATGGTCGCGGCCACGACGCGGATAACTTCGTCACCGTCACGATTGGCCGTGGCGTTGGGTTGGGCGTCGTCGCCGCCGGTGACATCTATCGTGGCTACCGAGGCGGCGCGGGCGAGTTCGGGCACGTAACGGCCGTTGGGAATGGGCCGCTCTGTACGTGCGGCAAGACCGGCTGTCTCGAAGCGCTCGTCGCGGATCCCGCACTCGTGGCGAGGGGACGCGCCGAAGGCGTGCTTTCGCAAGACGACGGCGTGAATCGCTTGATCGAACTCGCCGAGGCCGGTAATGCGTCTGCGCGCCAGATCTATGCAGACGCGGGCAGGATCCTCGGCCGCCACGTGGCCGACGTCGTAAACGTCCTGAGCCCGCAGCTCGTCCTGATCAGCGGCGAGGGGACGCAGGCTTGGATCCATCTCAAGGCGGCGTTCGATCGATCGTTCCGATCAAGCGTCTTTCCGCCGCTCGCCGATGTAGCTGTGGAGATCGACCCGTGGGACGACACGAAGTGGGCAGTTGGCGCAGCGACGCTCGTGCTGCGCGCGACTTTCGCACCGTCATTCGAGGGAGTCGGGCCGGAGACGTCGCTTCGTGCGTGGCTTCCGGCGGAAGCGCCCACCGCGGAGGTGGTCGGTTGATCGCGGTTTAGCGGTGGCCCCAACGGTCGGTGCCTGCGACGGTGCGCCCGCTCGCGGCTGTCTCTCCCGGTAAGGAGGAACGATGCGTGCAACTCGATTCATCTTGATGCTGGTGATGGCGAGCGCCTTCGCGTGCGTAGCTGGTTCAGCCGACGCGCGCGTGGGTGCCGCCAAGGCGACGACAATCACGTTCTGGACCGCGTACAGCTCCGACGGGCCGGAGGTGAAGACACTTGAGCAGGTGGTCATTCCTGCCTTCGAGAAGAGCCATCCGGGGATCAACGTCAAGGACGTGACGATCCCGTACGACGATCTCCACCAGAAGCTCGTTACTGGGATCGCAGGCGGCCAGCTCCCTGATCTCGTCCGCTCGGACATCATCTGGGTCCCGGAGCTTGCGAACCTCGGCGTTCTCGCGCCTCTCGATAGGCAGTTGCGGGACTTCAAGTCGATGCGGAAGAAGGTCTTCCCAGGACCGCTCGCGACGAACTACTGGAAAGGGCATTACTATGGCCTGCCGCTCGACACCAACACCCGCATCTGGGTGTACAGCCCGAGGGCGCTCGCCGCGGCTGGCTTCCGTTCGCCGCCAAAGACGTTCAAGCAGCTGCGGTCGATGGCGCTGAAGGCGAAGTCGAAGGGCGTCTACCTCTACGCGGAGAGCGGCACGTCCGGCTGGAACGTCCTGCCGTGGATTTGGTCCGGCGGCGGCAGCCTGACGAACAAGAGTTACACGAAGGCAACCGGCTACCTAAACGGAAAGAAGAGCATTGCCGCGGTCCAGATGCTCGTGAACCTGTACCGCGCCGGAGCTCTGCCGAAGATCATCGTCGATCCCAACGGCGACGTCGGTACCTATGACGGCCTCAATAAAGGCAAGTACGCGTCAATGCTCGATGGGCCGTGGTCGTTTGCGATCTTCGCGGCAGCCTTCAAAGACACGAGGATCGCGGGGGCGCGAGTGCCTGCTGGACCCGGGGGGAGCGTCAGCGTCGTCGGCGGCGAGGACATCGTGATGACGCAGTCGTCCAAGAACAAGGCGGCCGCCACGCAGTTCGTGCGCTTTATGTTGAACCCGTTCGCGCAGACTGCGATGGCGAAGGCCGGGCAGATGCCGGTTCTGAAGAGCTCAAGGGGATGGCTGATCAAGATCCATCCGTACTACGCGACGTACCTCAAGCAGATCGCAAACGCGCGGCCGCGGACTCCGACACCGAAGTGGCCACAGGTGGACAAGATCCTCGAAACGGACGTCGCGAAGGCTTTCCGTGGCGACATGTCAGTCAAGCAGGCGCTGACGGATGCCGCCAAACAGATTGACCGACTTCTCTAACTCCTCCTCCCCTTCCGTCAGGCGCAGCGCTGCGGCGCTGCGCCTGCGGGAGGTCTCACGTTCGAGGATCGGTTTCCAGGAGCGGGCGGCGCCGTACCTCTTTCTCGCGCCGGGTTTCTTCCTGTTTACGCTCGTCGTCCTCTACCCGATCGCCCGCGCGTTCCAGATCAGCCTCTACAAATGGGCCCTCGTCCCGGGCGTCGCAAGCGACTTCATCGGACTGAGCAACTACTCGCGGGCGATCCACGACCCGATCTTCTGGCGTGCGCTCACGAACACCGGCGTTTATATGGCAGTCACCGTTCCGGCTCAAATTGTCATCGGGATGGCGGTGGCTGTTCTCCTCGACGCACGGATGCCGGCACGAGCGTTCTTCCGGACGATCTACTACCTCCCCGTTGTCACGAGCTGGGTCGTCGTCTCGCTCCTATTTCGTTACCTGTTCCTCACCAACGGGGGCCTCATCAACTGGGTGCTGCACGACGGCATGCACGTGACGCCGCACAACGTCGACTGGCTCGGTCAGCGCTGGACGGCGATGGCAGCAATCAGCGTCCTCGGCGTCTGGAAGGGGATCGGCTGGTCGATGATCATCTTTCTCGCTGCTCTGCAAACCGTGCCACGCGACCTCCACGAGGCGGCTGCCGTGGACGGAGCGAGCGCGTGGCGGCGTTTTCGAGCCGTTTCCCTTCCGGCGATCCGTCCGGTCGTCGCGTTCGTATTCGTGATGCTGGTCATCGGCGGGTTCAACGTCTTCATCTCTGTGCTCTTGATGACCCATGGCGGGCCGCTCGACGAGACGCAGGTACTTCTGACGTACATGTATCAGCAGGCCTTCTCATTTCTCGATTTCGGTTACGGGTCCGCGATTGCGTTCACGCTGACAATGATCGTGCTTGCGCTTTCGGTTGCGCAGCTGCGCCTGTTTAGACGTCCCGGTGAGGTTGGCTGATGGTTGTCGGCAGCGTCCGGCGGGAGCGCGCGGTGATGTCCGCGCGACTCGCCCTGCTGCTTCTCGGCGCGGCAGTCATGGTCGTGCCGTTCGCATACATGCTTGTGACGTCGTTCAAGCCGAATGCGCTCGTCCTCGAAGTTCCACCGCAATTCATCCCGCACCACCCGACTTCCGCGAACTACGTCCAAGCATGGACGTCGAACAAGTTCGAGCACTACTTCTTCAACTCACTAACCGTCGCGGCAGTGACGACCGCGCTCTCGGTTCTCTTGTCGTCGATGATGGCTTACGCCTTCGCGCGCTTTCGCTTTCCGGGACGGAGGCTTCTGTTCGGATTGCTGCTCATCGGGCTGATGGTGCCGACGATGATGCTGATCATCCCGCAGTTCCTGCTCGCGAAGCACCTCCACCTCCTCGATTCGCTCTCGGGCCTAGTCTTCTTCTACACAGGAGGAACGCTTGCGCTGAACACGTTCCTGCTGCGGAGCTTCTTCCAAGACATTCCACGAGAGCTCGAGGAGGCGATGGTCGTCGACGGCGCCGGGCCGTGGAAGCGCTACCGCAGGCTGATCATGCCGCTCTCGCGTCCGGCGCTTGCAACGGTCGCGATCTTCTCCTTCCTCGCGAGCTGGGACGAGTTCGTGTGGGCGCTGACGATCATCAACGATCCCGATAAGCGCACGTTGCCGATTGCGATTGCGCTCTTCCAGGGTCAGCACTCAACCAGCTGGGGCCTGGTCTTCGCAGCATCGGCAATTGCGGTCGTCCCGGTTATCGCGATTTTCATTGCATTCCAGCGCCAGTTCGTGAGCGGCATCACGTCCGGGGCGTTGAAGGCGTAGTGACGACGGAAAGCCGCGATGGAATCGCTGCTCGCAGCATCGCTGTCCTCAAAGAGGGACAGGCGCGAACCGGCGCGTTCGTCGCAAGTCCGAATTTCCCCGTCTACCGATATGCGTGGCTGCGCGACGGCGCCTTCTGCGCTGCGGCGCTCAACGTGGTCGGCGAGCGTGAGCGTGCGAACGCATTCCACGAGTGGGCGACACGCAGCATCGAATCGAACCGTTCGTTGATCGAGCGTGCGATTGCCGCGCTAGCTGCCGCCGAGCAGCCGAGGCCGGAGACGATGCCTCCCGCGCGCTACACGCTCGACGGGCTGATCGAACGCGACGGGTCCGACCCTTGGCCGAACTTTCAAATCGACGGGTACGGGATCTGGCTTTGGGCCCTCGCCGACCACCTGAGCGGCGAGCCGCCGACGACAACCCAATGCAGAGCGGTCGAGCTCGTCGCACGATATCTGGCGGCGACGTGGCGTGTGCCTTGCTGGAACTGCTGGGAAGAATTCGACGGCGGCGAGCATGCCTCGACGCTGGCTGCGGTATTCGGGGGCCTATCGGCGGCATCGCGCCTGCTCGAGGATGAATCTTGGGCGGTGGAGGCGGGCGGCATCCGGACGGCGCTTCTCGAGAAGTTCCTCCACGGCGACCGGTTCGGACGGGGCGCGACCGATGCACGTCTCGACGGCAGCCTGCTCTGGCTCGCGGTTCCGTTCGGCGTCCTGCCGCACGACGAGCCACGGATCAGGCGGACGGTAGAAGCGGTCAAGGCGGAGTTGACAGGCCCGGCGGGAGGCATCTACCGGTACCGCGGCGACAGCTACTACGGCGGCGGCGAGTGGCTGCTCCTCGCGTCGTCGCTTGTCTGGTACGAGGCCGTCTCCGGCGGAGCCGCGTGGAGCGACGCGCGCGCGTGGGTGCGCGCGCAGGCCGCCCCGAACGGGGATCTTCCCGAACAGGTCGCAACTCACCCACAGGACCGCACGATGGTCCAACCGTGGATCGATCGCTGGGGTCCAATCGCCACGCCGCTCCTCTGGTCGCACGCTATGTACCTAATCGCCGAAGCTGCTCTCTGATCGATGGAGCTGCTGCCGCTCAAGGCGACCTTCTCACCTAAAGAGTCGATCGAAATCGAGCTTCGCGGTGCGCAGGCTCCGACGGAGATCACGCTGTGGCACCTCGACCGCCGGCTCGATGCCAAGAGGACAGAGCATGACGAAATCGTCCGCTTTCAGCCCCAGCCGGTCGGCGGCTACGGCGTCGACGCGGACGGTGCGCAAACAGCGTTCGACGTGCTCGACGACCCACTCGATCGGCCGCGGTACGGGTTCGTCTCACACTACGAAGCGGGACGCGAGACCGCCGGAGTGGTCGACAACATCCGCCGTCTCCACCTGAACGCGACGCAGTTCTACGACTGGATGTACCGCCACGCGCAGCTCCTACCTCGGGAGGAAGAGTTCACCGATGCGCTCGGGAGGCGAATCTCCCTGAACACCGTCCGTCGCCTCGCCAAGGCCGTCCGTGAAGCCGGTTCCCTGCCGATGGGGTACGCCGCGGTCTACGCGATCGGGCGTGAACACTGGGACGAGTGGCGTGGCGACGGTCTCTACCGCGCCGACGGCTCTCCATGGACGCTCGGTGACGATTTCCTCTGGAACGTCGATCCGACCAGCCACCGGTGGCTGGAGCACTTCACGCGGGAGCTCGAGGCGGCGCGCGACGTCGGATTCGCCGGGTTCCATCTCGACCAGTACGGGTCGCCAAAGCGTGCGCTGCGCCAAGACGGCAGTGACGTCGACTTGGCCACGGCGTTCCCTGCGTTGATCGACACGGTCGCTGCGCGCGTTCGAGGAGCGCGTCTAATTTTCAACAACGTCAACGACTTCCCAACTTGGGCGACGGCCGGCACCAACCAAGACGCGACCTACATTGAAGTCTGGGCGCCGCACGACCGCCTCGCACACCTTGCCGAGCTTGTGTCAAAGGCAAAGTCAATGGCGCGTGACAAGCCGGTGATCCTTGCCGCATACCTGTCGACGTATGCCCGAGACGAGCGCGCTGGAACGGCCGCCGAGGAGCTTCAACTCGCGACGGTGTTCTCTCACGGGGGCACGGTGCTCCTCCACGGCGAAGAGGACGCGGCACTGACGGAGGCGTACTACGTCTCGCACAAGCGGCTCGGCCGTGAGAGCCAGGCAACTGCGCGCCGCTATTTCGATTTTGCGGTTCGATACGGCGATCTCCTGTTCGACCCTACGGCGGTCGACGTGACGCGGACCCACACCGGGGGTCAGAACCACGAGGTCAGGATCAAGGCGCCCGTTCGAACGGCGACGGACTGCGAGGCCGGCACGCTCTGGACGCGCGTCGTCCACACGAGTCGTGGCCTGATCATCAGCTTGATCGACCTGTCGTCACAAGACGACGAGCTCTGGGACGCCCCGAAGGCGACGAGCCAGGTCCTCAGCGGCGTCGAACTTTTCGTCGAGCGCTCGGCTGCGTCGGCGCCGCTGTTCCTGTTCGCGGCACCGAACGACGCGCCCAGGCTTCGACCGCTCGATGCGGAGCTTGACGGCAACCACGATCAAGTCGCCGTCCCGCCGTTCCGAACGTGGGCACTCGTCTGGGTCCGCGAAGTGTGATCGTCCACCGGCCGCTCGGTTGCGGCCACCCATACCTCCTCGACCGCGACCAGCGGATTCCCGTGTACCCACTCGCCGGCGACCCGCTCGAGTTGCGTGCGACGACGTCACCGGCGGCGACAGGCGTCAGAGCCGAGCTTGAACGCGACGGCCTGATTTCGCGGCTCGAGGGGACGCAGGAATCAGCACACTCAGACGAGATCGGTCCGTACGCGGCCCCACGCAACGGTGCCGCGCGACATTTCGAGGGGAGTGCGCGAGTGGGCGTTGCCGGTGTCAGCGCGCGGACGAGCTGGCGTGTCGTTGTCGATGGAGCCGACGTTGATCGCCCGTTCCGCTACCGCTTCGTCACCGACGACGGCGAGGCGACGCCGTGGTACGACGTGGTTCCCGCGGTGTGGGAGAGAGGACCGCTGGCGGTCGAACATTTCGGTGAGATCTCGGACGACCTGCGGAGCCGTCTCATCCCGGAGAGCGTCGAATGGCTTCGGGTGGGAGCAGTCAGTCTGCGGGCGCGGTTCAAACTCAGCCTCCGCCACGGGGAGCACGTCGTCGGCTTCGGCGAGCGGTTCAATGCCCTCGACCAGCGCGGACGCGCACTCGACACCGTCGTCTTCGAGCAGTACAAGGGCCAGGGCGCGCGTACCTATTTGCCGACGCCGTTCGCGTACGTCCTCGGCGAGTCCACGTGCGGATTCCATGTCGCGACCAGCCACCGCTGCTGGTTCGACGTCGGCGTGGCCGACGCCGACATTATCGGCGTCGAGGTCGACCTCGACGGCGATGGACGCCTTACGCTCGAGCTCTACGGCGGCGACCCCCGCAAGATCCTGGCGGAGTTCCTGACGCGGCACGGGCCCCCGAAGCTCCCGCCGGAATGGGTGTTCGAGCCGTGGATGAGCAGCAATGAGTGGAACATGCAGAAACGCGTGCTCGAGCAGGTACGGCGAAGCGAGCGCGAGGGGATCCCGGCCGGTGTCATCGTGATCGAGGCGTGGAGCGACGAGGAGACGTTCGTCGCGTTCGCCGATGCGCAGTCCGACGTGCATCCGGACGGATCGCCGCACCGACTCGGTGACTTCACCTTCCCGCCCGACGGCGCCTGGCCCGATCCGAAGGCGATGGTCGACGAGCTGCACCGCCGCGGCGTGAGGGTGCTGCTCTGGCAGATCCCGCTCGTCAAAGCGGACCCACCGCCCGCAAGCCAGGCAGCTGCCGACTGGGAGGCGATGATCGCGCGCGGGTACCAGGTCCGCCAGGAAGACGGTTCGGCGTATCGCAACCGGGGCTGGTGGTTTCCGCGCTCGCTGCTCGTCGACTTCACGAACGAAGAGGCGCGCGCGTGGTGGCTTGCGAAACGGCGTTACCTCGTGGACGAGCTCGGGATCGACGGGTTCAAGACCGACGGCGGTGAGCACGCGTGGGGGAGGGATCTCCGCTACGCGGACGGGACGCGCGGAAGCGAGACGAACAACCGGTATCCGGTGTTGTATGCGGCTGCATACCACGAGCTCTTCGCGCACGCGGGCCGCGAGGGAACAACATTCAGCCGCGCCGGCTTCACCGGCTCCGCCGCATACCCCTGTCACTGGGCAGGAGACGAAGATTCGACGTGGGAGGCGTTTCGCGCGTCGCTCACGGCCGGCATCACCGCCGGGGCCAGCGGAATCTTCTTCTGGGGATGGGACCTTGCCGGCTTTTCCGGCGAGCTCCCGCCCCCCGAGCTCTATCTCCGTGCTGCGGCGGCTGCGTGCTTCTGCCCGATCATGCAGTACCACTCGGAGTTCAACGAGCACGGGCGGCCGTCACGCGACCGGACCCCTTGGAACATCGCGGAGCAGACGGGCGACGCTCGCGTCATCCCGATCTACAGGCGTTTCGCGACGTTGCGGACACGGCTCATCCCATACTTGGCCGAACAGGCACGGCTATCGGTGGCGCGAGCCGCGCCCCTCATGCGCGCGCTCTTCTTCGAGTGGCGCGACGACGAGCGAATCTGGGACTTCCCTCTCCAGTATCTGCTCGGAGACGAGCTACTCGTCGCGCCGGTGACCGCGCCTGGGATTACGACGATGAGGCTCTACGTCCCTTTCGGTGAATGGGTCGACGCATGGCGCGACGAAGTCGTCATCGGCCCGACGCCGATCGAGCGCGACGTTCCTCTCTCGGAAATCCCGGTCTACGTACGTGCGCGGGCCCGCGAGCAGCTTGTGACGCTGTTCTCAGGGATCGAGGAACCGCCAATGATTACCGACGTGCTCTCGCGAGACGAGTTATGTCCGTCGAATCACCGGGACTTACCCGAGCCGCCGCCGTAGGTCGACCTGGTGCAACAGCGTCAACTGCGCATTGACGGCGTGAACGACACGCTCGCGCTGATCGTGGCCCCAAGATGCTGAGTCAGTCATTTCCGCCCCGGCCGGCAGGCCCTTCAGGCCGTCGCCCTGTCTGCTCGCTTATATGTACACGCGCGCGGGATCGAGTAGCCGGCTCACACGGCTCGTTCTTCGAAGCTATGTGCGAGGCCCGAGGTTGCCACTCGTGACACCGTGGGTGCCGTAGCGCCTCGGGCGCCATCCCTGCAACCTGTCCCCAAAACCTGTCCCCAGTTCGGCGAGCCTCCACTCACGCAGCAGACCGCTATCGGTTGGCCTTTGTTCAAGCGGGTTCTGGCGGGCCGCCAGTCTCACGAGATCGTCGATGCCCTCCGCGCCAGGGAGGTGCTCCGTCGTCTCGGCCAACGTGCCAACGTGTCGATTTGCAGGCGCTTTGTCGGCGACTAGCGATCTTCAACGGCTGTCCCGTGGCCTACAGGGAAGTGCTCTGCGGTATCGCCTCAGACAACAGAACTAGGCGATTTGCAGGTATTTCCTCTGACTGAGAGCCCTCTTCCGGACTCGAACCGGAGACCCCCTCCTTACCATGGAGGTTCTGGGGCGGTAACGGCGGGCACGGCCGGGCAATCGCGGCCACGATTTTCCTGCAAATTGCGTCTTCACGGTGTGTCTTGGGTGTCCGCGCGTGCCCGCGCGTGCCCAACC
>WNFV01041087.1_pt1:0-7500 | contig 11455 bp, 6 predicted proteins | sample 5400101 | NCBI WGS metagenome assembly WNFV01 (sample SAMN13153361, study PRJNA577476) | soil metagenome | isolation source: 115 cm soil or saprolite under grassland replicate 1 | place: USA:California | collected 2016-06-15
ACTAACGTCCGCGGCACTAACGTCCGCGGCACTAACGTCCGCGGCACTAACGTCCGCGGCACTAACGTCCGCGGCACTAACGTCCGCGGCACTAACGTCCGCGGCACTGTCGTCCCCGGCGCTCGGGCCCGGCCGGTGGGCAATTCCACGAAGGCGTCGACGCGTTCGTTTCCGGGCTCCACCAATTAGACACGTGGTGCACCGGTGGAGGGATTCGCTGCGGCAACAAGAAACCGCGCCGCGCTCCCGCCCACCCCGTTGGCGCCTGCCGGCCCCCCCGCCCGCCTCGCACCTCACTCCCCGCTCGCGTGGTCCGAGGCGGTGCTCGGCGACATCGCGGCCACCGTGGCGCTGAGCCGCTCGGACAGGTCGCGGGCGTCCTGCTTCTCCCGGCGCACCGCGGCCTCGGCGGCGAGCGGACGCAGCCGGTCGATCGCCCGGGCGGACTTCAAGCGGCCGGCCGCGTCCAGCGCCCGGTGCGCCACCGCGGCCCCGTGGTCGACGTCGCCCTGCCGGAAGTGGGCCACCGCCAATCCGGCCAGGTCGAACGCGCGACTGCGGGCCATCTCCGGGATCCGCAGCTCACTGGCGTCGTGCAGCCGTTCGACCGCCTGCGCGTTGTAGCGCGGATCGTGCTCACCCAGCGCGAGGTAGGTCTGCCCGTGCAGGGCGTGCATGTCGGACTCGTCGAAGAACCGGGCCCAGCCGGGCGCGGTCGCCAGGTTGGCCTCGGCGAGCTCCTCCTCCGCCGTGCCGAGCGCCCGGTGCGCCGCCTCCGCGTCCCCGAGCATCCCCAGCGCCCACGCCTGGTTGGCGGCCAGGATGGTGTTGGTCAGCGGCGAGTCGGCCTCGTGCGCCACGAGCTGGCCCAGGCGGAACATCCGCAGCGCCTCGGCCGGGTCTGAGGGCAGGCTGATCCGGCCCGTCCGGTACAGGATGTTGGCCACCAGGTCGGGCGCGTCCGCCTGCTTGGCCAACCGCAGCGCCTGCAGGAAGTAGTGCCGCGCCGCGTCGTGCCGCCCGACGTCCAGCGACGTCCAGCCGACCAGGTTGTGCAGGTCGGCCAGCACGATCCGGAGCTGCCGGCCCACCTCCTCCGTGGCGTCGCTGCGCAGCAGCCGCTCCGACCAGGACAGCTGCGCGATGGCCGCCTCCCGGCAGGAGCCGCCGCCGTGCCGGTAATCCCAGCTCCGACCCGAGCACCGCGGCACCCACCGTGATCGCGGCCGCCTGGCCGAGGAACGCCCGGCGGCGCACCGGCTCCGCGTCCTCCTCGCCGTCCGGCACCCCGCCGCCCCCTCCGGCCCACCCGGGCACGTGACCGCCTGGTGGCCCGCCACCGGGCGCGGCCGGCGGCGTCCTCCCGGCCGGGGGGCTCCCGTCCGCCACCCCGCCCTCCCGTTCCTCGCCGGCGTATGCCAGCCCCATGTATCCGCGCGGGACGCCCAGGCCGTCGGCGATCCGCGCCAGCACGTCGTACGCCATGACCTTGCGGCCGTGGATGATCGCCGACACCTCGGGCTGGGATTGCCCGGTGAGCGCGGCGATCTTCTGCTGGCTGAACCCGATCTTCTGGAGCAGCCGGTAGACGCGCGTAATGTCCCGCGCACCCAGCGCCGCACGCATCTCCGGTCGGTCCCACTCCTCGGGCTCCACGCGGTCCCGTTCATAACTAACGGCGTTCACTTCACCTCCCCTCCGCCTGGTAGATCGCCCAAACCGCACCTTAGCCTCGCCCACCGACAGCCAACCGGCTCTATATGCGATGCGGATAATCCCGGTGTATATCGGCCCATACGTGATGCGGATACGCCAACCAGATCCGCGGAGATGATCAACTCCGGCCATTGGGCGGGCGCGCCGAGCTGCGGAGACTGCCCGCCAAGGCCCCGGTCCGCGGCCGGCGTTCCGGGCGTCGTGGAGGAAGGCGTGGCGAGATGTGGTTCACGGCCAGCGCGCGCGACGCGGTGCGCCAGGCGGCCGTCCAGTACGGCGACTGGGGGTGGCGGGTTGCGCCCGCGCACTACACCCGCCTGCCGGGGCGGCACCGGCGCGGGCGGCGATCCGGGCAGCGATCGGAGCAACCCGGGAGTATCGATGCGGCGCCGCCGCGCTGCTCCTGCGGGCACCGCGGCTGTACGGCGCCTGGCCGCCACCCGATCGGGCGCGACTGGCGGCGGGACGCCAGCACGGACCGGACCACGATCGAGTTGTGGTGGTGGAGTGCGCAGCCATGGAACATCGCCCTGGTCACCGGCGAGCTGTTCGACGTCTGGATGGTGCCGGCGCCGGTGGCCCGTTGCGCGCTGGCGGTGATAGAGACGGCCGGGCGCCCCGTCGGCCCGGTCGCCCACGGGGCGGACGGATGGCAGTTCTTCACCGAGCCGGCGCGGCTGGATGCGGCCACGCCGGTGCCCACCCGACCGGGCATCGGGTACGCCGGGCCGGGCGATTTCGTCCTCGCTCCGCCGTCCCAGGCGAGCTACGCGCGGCTGCGCTGGTGGCGGTCGCCGTTCGGGCCCGGCACCCCCAGGCTGCCGCCCTGGGAGCCCACCGTCGACGCGTTGCTCGTCGCAGCGGGAACGGGTGAATGGCTAGCCCGTTCGGAGTAGCACCAATGCGGAGATGGTTCCAACGGGCCATTCCGCGTGGGCTGCCCACCCAGCAGGCTGTGGACGTGACGGACTCGCGAGGGTCAGACCCGCCGCACGCTCGCATGGGGGTGCGTAAGCGTACCTGCGTGCGGGTTCTGGCGACCTATCTCGGAGCCGTCGCCGTGGGGGTCGGCGCGGTGGCTGCGACCATGTCGGGGTGGATCGCAGCCACCGCGGTTGGGCTGGCGTTCGCCGGCGCCGCCGCCGTGGGCGTCGTGTCGTTCTCCCGCTTCATCGACTGGCTGTACGCCGAGCAGGAGCGGCACCGGCAGGCGCTGTTCGCCGCGGACCTGTCCACCCTGTCCCGGCTGCGGGAGGCGAGTCAGATCCGGGAGGACCTGATCGCCTCTGTGTCGCACGAGTTCCGGACCCCGCTGACGGCCATCCGCGGCAGCGCGGCGACCCTGGTGCAGCGGTACGAGCAGCTCGACCGCGACGTGCGGGAGGACCTGCTGGTCGGCATCCTCGAGTCCAGTGATCGGCTGAGCCGGCTGCTGGAGGACATGCTGATCGCCGCGTCCGCCTCGGTGGGCGACGCCGGGGCGGTCGCCGACGTGAGCACGGCGGTGCACCGGTTCAACCCGTCGCCGCCGAAGTTCCCGATCCAGATGGACGTGGACCCGCACCTGGGTGCGTTCATCGACGCCGAGTCGCTGTGCCGGGTGGTGACCGCGCTCGGCGAGCACGTGCGCGACTCGGCCCGCCGGGACCGCTCCGTCTTTGTCGACGCCCGCCGCTACGCCGACCAGGTGCTGGTCTGCGTTTCGTACACAGCCACCGACGACGCCGCGGACGTGCAGGCACTGCTCGACCCGTTCGCCAGCGACGAGCCGACCCGCACCGGCCGGCCGGCGTCGCTGGCGCTGTACGTCGTCCGGCGGCTGGTCGAGGCGCACGGAGGGGCCGTGTCGATCGGCCGCCGGGGTGAGCAGCGTTCGATCCAGCTCAACCTGCGCGCCCTCGGCCACCGGACCAGCCCCGGGCAGGGGGTGGCCGAACCGGCGCCGCCGCGTACCCCGCGGGCGAGTACGCCGGGCCTTCGGCCGCACTGACGGCACTGACCCGGCGGCCCCGACGGCCCGGTGGCGATACGGTGAGCCGGTGAACGCCGACCCCGCCGCCCAGCGCCGGTTGCTCGACCTGCAAGCAGTCGACACCACGCTCGCCCAGCTTGCCCACCGCCGCCGCTCGCTGCCCGAGCTGGCCGAGATCGCCCGCCACGACGAACGGCTCTCCGTGCTGTCCGGCGCCGTGGTCCGGCTGGATACCGAGGTCGGCGACATCGCCCGGGACGAAGGCCGGCTGGAGACCGACGTCGAGCTGGTACGGCAGCGGGCGGAGCGGGACAAGGAGCGGATGAACGCGGGCCGGGTCGGCTCCCCGAAGGAGCTGGAGAGCCTGCAGCACGAGGTCACCTCGCTGGCCCGCCGGCAGTCCGACCTGGAGGACCAGGTGCTGGAGCTGATGGAGCGCCGGGAGGAGGTACAGGCCCGGCTGGACCGGGTCCGGGCCGAGGTCGAGTCGGTGAGTGCCGACCGGGAGGCAGCCGCGAGCAGCCGGGACAAGATCTGGGCGGAGATCGACGGCGACACCGCGCTGAACCACCGCGCCCGCGAGGCGATCGTCCCGGACATCCCCGCCGACCTGCTGAAGCTGTACGAGAAGATCCGCGAGCAGTCCGGCGTCGGCGCGGCGCTGCTGCGCGGCAGGCGGTGCGAGGGCTGCCACCTGGAGCTGTCGCCGAGCGTGATGGCCACGGTGCGCGCCGCCGCGCCGGAGGATGTTGTGCGCTGCGAGGAGTGCCGGCGGATCCTGGTCCGCACCGCGGAGTCCGCGCTGTGACCGCCGCCGGCCGCCGGGTGATCGTCGAGGCGGACGGCGGCTCCCGCGGCAACCCCGGGCCGGCCGGGTACGGGGCCGTGGTGCGGGACGCGGACACCGGCGAGGTGCTGGCCGAGCGGGCGGCGGCGCTCGGCACGACCACCAACAACGTGGCGGAGTACCAGGGCCTGCTGGCCGGGTTGCGGGCGGCCGCCGAGCTGAACCCGTCCGCCGTCGAGGCCCGGCTGGACTCCAAGCTGGTGGTCGAGCAGATGGCCGGCCGCTGGAAGGTGAAGCACCCGGCTCTGCAGCCGCTGGCCGGCGAGGCGGCCGCTCTGGTACGCGCGCTACGGAACGTACGGTTCACCTGGGTGCCCCGCGCGCAGAACGGCCACGCCGACCGCCTGGCCAACGAGGCGATGGACGCGGCGGCCCGTGGCGAGCAGTGGCAGCGGAAGTCCGGAGTGGACAATCAAGGGCGGACGGCGGGCAGCGCCGGCGGCCCCGGCGGCTCACCCAGTTCCGGCAGCCTGCTGCGGCACGGCGAGACGGCGTACTCGGTGGAGGGCCGCTTCTCCGGCCGCGGCGATCTGCCGCTGACCGAACGCGGCCGGGCGCAGGCCGAGGCGGCGGCCAAGCGGATCGGCGACCTCGGGGGCATCGCCGGGGTGGTCACCTCGCCGCTTGGACGGGCCCGGGAGACCGCCGCCGCCGTGGCCGCGGTGATCGGCCTCGAGCCGGTGGTCGATGACGGGCTTATCGAGACCGACTTCGGCGAGTGGGAGGGCCTGACGTTCGCCGAGGCGCGGCAGCGCTGGCCGTCCGAAGTGGACAGTTGGCTGGGGTCCACGGCGACCGCGCCGCCGGGCGGGGAGAGCTTCGCCGCGGTGGCCCGCCGGGTGCGGCGCAGCCGGGACAGGGCTATCGCTGCGCACCCGGGGCAGACCGTGGTGCTGGTCAGCCACGTGACCCCGATCAAGACGCTGCTACAACTCGGCCTGGACACCGGACCGGTCGTGTTGTTCCGGCTGCACCTCGATATCGCCAGCCTGTCCATAGTGGACTGGTACCCGGACGGCCCGGCGTCGGTGCGGTTGGTGAACGACACCGGTCACCTGGGCTGACCTCCGCTGCTGACCACCCCTCGGGCGCCGGCGCCCCAGCGGAACCCACCCGGCCGACGTTCGCGGTCCGCGCCGTGCGGTCCGCGCATGTTCCGCCTCAGCGGCCGCGCAGGTAGAGCAGTACCGCGACGGTGACCCCGAAGACCACCACGCACCAGCGCAGCACCCGGTCCGACAGCCGCCGGGCCACGCGCGCCCCCACGTACCCGCCGACCAGGGTGGCCGGCGCGACCACCGCCACGCCGGCCCAGTTCACCGGGCCGAACAGCCCGAAGACCACCACCGTCACGCTGGCCACCACCAGCGACAGCACGGCCTTGACGGCGTTGATCCGGCGGATGCTGTCGTGCACGGTCAGCGACAGGACCCCGATCAGGATCACGCCCAGCGCGCCGCCGAAGTACCCGCCGTACCCGCCGGCGAGGAACGTCACCGGCAGCAGGACCGCCAGGTTGTCCGGGCCGCCCTGCTCCGGGGCCCGGACCAGCCGCCTGATCCGTGGCTGCAGCGCCAGTAGCAGGCTGGCGGCCAGCACCAGGAACGGCACCACCGCGTCGAACGCCTCCGCCGGCGTGAGCAGCAGGACCGCGCAGCCGCCGGCTGCACCGGCCGCGGCCACCCCGGACAGGGCGACGATCCGGCGACGCTGCCCGACCAGGTCCGGCCGGAAGCCGGCCACACCGCCCAGGTAGCCGGGCCACTGGGCCAGCGAGTTCGTCACGTTCGCCGCGAGCGTCCCGTAGCCGGTGGCCACGTAGGCGGGGAAGACGATCAGGGAGCCGCCGCCGGCGACCGCGTTCACGGCGCCGCCGAGCAGCCCGGCGGCGATCAGGAACAGCGCGTCGGAGACGGTCACGGCCGCCAACCTAGGCGGGGCGTGGACGGCCTAGGATGGTGGGTACGGCGGACGAGGCGGCCGGGCGGCCGCGGCAGCGCCTTACCGCGCTGCCGAGGAAGTGGTGTAAGAGACCACCAGCGTCCGGGGCGACCCGGGCGGCTCGGTAAACCCCACCCGGAGCAAGGTCAAGAGGGCGCCGGTACGCCGGTGCCTGCGCAGGCGTTCGAGGGTGGCCCGCCCGAGCCTGCGGGTAGACCGCACGAGCCCACCGGCGACGGTGGGCCCAGAGGGATGGTCGCCCCCCGGATCACCCGATCCGGGGACAGAACCCGGCCTACAGGCCGACTCGTCCGCCCTGTCGGGAATGGGGATTTGACACGGGAGCGTTGCAGGTGGCAACCTCACTGAGCCCACGGAGCAGGGGGCACCAGGATCGCCGTCCGGCGGCCCGGTGACCAGGCCGGGGGCCCCGATTCGGACCAGCTCTCCGGAGCTGGTACGCTTGAGGAGCTGGGCGGTGCGGGATCATCCCGCGGAGCCGACCAAATCATCCCCTCCGAGATCCTGGATTCCAGGGCGTCCCGGCGCGGGATACCCCTGAGGTAACCCCGGAGAGGGCCTCGCGGCCCCCGATGGTGTGTGTCCGTTCTTTGAGAACTCAACAGTGTGCCGTTTGATTGTTAGTGATTGTTTTTGTGCCTGCATTTTTTTGTGGGTTGTTTTTGCTGGGGTCTCCTGCCCGGTTGGGTCTGCCCGGTTGGGTGGGGTTCTCTGGGTGGGGTTCTCTTTGGTTTTTGTTGGAGAGTTTGATCCTGGCTCAGGACGAACGCTGGCGGCGTGCTTAACACATGCAAGTCGAACGGGTCATCGGTTTTCGGATCGGTGGTTAGTGGCGAACGGGTGAGTAACACGTGAGTAACCTGCCCTCGGCTCTGGGATAAGCCTGGGAAACTGGGTCTAATACCGGATATTCACATGGCATCGCATGGTGGTGTGTGGAAAGGGTTTCTGGCTGGGGATGGGCTCGCGGCCTATCAGCTTGTTGGTGGGGTGATGGCCTACC
>WNFV01041087.1_pt1:10000-11455 | contig 11455 bp, 6 predicted proteins | sample 5400101 | NCBI WGS metagenome assembly WNFV01 (sample SAMN13153361, study PRJNA577476) | soil metagenome | isolation source: 115 cm soil or saprolite under grassland replicate 1 | place: USA:California | collected 2016-06-15
TGAGCTGTGGGTAGGGGTGAAAGGCCAATCAAACTCGGTGATAGCTGGTTCTCCCCGAAATGCATATAGGTGCAGCGTCGCGTGTTTCTTGCCGGAGGTAGAGCACTGGATGGCCTAGGGGGCCTACAAGCTTACTGAAGTCAGCCAAACTCCGAATGCCGGTAAGACAGAGCGCGGCAGTGAGACTGCGGGCGATAAGGTTCGTAGTCGAGAGGGAAACAGCCCAGATCTCCAGCTAAGGCCCCTAAGCGTGTGCTAAGTGGGAAAGGATGTGGAGTCGCTGAGACAACCAGGAGGTTGGCTTAGAAGCAGCCACCCTTGAAAGAGTGCGTAATAGCTCACTGGTCAAGTGATTCTGCGCCGACAATGTAGCGGGGCTCAAGTACACCGCCGAAGCTGAGGCACTCACACGTTGACATTCGTACCGCGCCTTCGGGTGTGGTGTGCAGTGGTGTGGGTGGGTAGGGGAGCGTCCCGCCACCGGTGAAGCAGCAGCGTGAGCTAGTTGTGGAGGTGGCGGGAGTGAGAATGCAGGCATGAGTAGCGAAAGCAGAGTGAGAAACTCTGCCGCCGGATGACCAAGGGTTCCTGGGGCAGGTTAATCCGCCCAGGGTAAGCCGGGACCTAAGGCGAGGCCGACAGGCGTAGTCGATGGACAACGGGTTGATATTCCCGTGCCCGCAAAACAGCGCCCATACCGAACCTGGTGGTACTAACCGCCCGGGTCGCTGCCGGGTCTTCGGACCTGGTGGTGGTCTGCGTGGGATCTTATCCGGTAGTAGGTAAGCGATGGGGTGACGCAGGAGGCTAGCCCAGCCAGTGAGTGGTAGTACTGGTCCAAGCGTGTAGGCCGTGTGGTAGGTAAATCCGCCGCACACACAAGGTTGAGACGTGACGGGTAGCCGAATGAGGCGAAATGGGTGATGCCATGCTGCCGAGAAAAGCCTCTAGCGAGCTGTGCGCGGCCCGTACCCCAAACCGACTCAGGTGGTCAGGTAGAGAATACCAAGGCGATCGGGCGAACTGTGGTTAAGGAACTCGGCAAAATGCCCCCGTAACTTCGGGAGAAGGGGGGCCAGTGCTGGTGAACCGGCGTGCCCGGGGAGCTGGTGGTGGCCGCAGAGACCAGGGGGAAGCGACTGTTTACTAAAAACACAGGTCCATGCGAAGAAGCAATTCGAGGTATATGGACTGACGCCTGCCCGGTGCTGGAACGTTAAGGGGACCGGTTAGCCGCAAGGCGAGGCTGAGAACCTAAGCGCCAGTAAACGGCGGTGGTAACTATAACCATCCTAAGGTAGCGAAATTCCTTGTCGGGTAAGTTCCGACCTGCACGAATGGCGTAACGACTTCCCTACTGTCTCAACCACAGGCCCGGCGAAATTGCATTACGAGTAAAGATGCTCGTTACGCGCGGCAGGACGGAAAGACCCCGGGACCTTTACTACAGCTTGA
>WNFV01016325.1_pt1 | contig 11452 bp, 15 predicted proteins | sample 5400101 | NCBI WGS metagenome assembly WNFV01 (sample SAMN13153361, study PRJNA577476) | soil metagenome | isolation source: 115 cm soil or saprolite under grassland replicate 1 | place: USA:California | collected 2016-06-15
TGAACGCCATAAATTGGGTGGCCGTGGCGAACCGGTGGAAGTCGCACACCTCCGCGGCGATGGTCACCGCAGAGAGGGAGTCGATCCCGCGGAAGCACCGGAGCTTCGTCACCGCGGCCTCGAGCGGTGGTCGGGTGCAGGCGGCGATCTCGGCGTCGATCGCCCGGAGCTCGACCCGGCGGGCGTCGAGGCTGCCACGTAGTGGCGGAACGCCGCTTCCGCGGCGGGCTCGGTGAAGTGCTGGGCATGGATCCACTTGTCGAACTTGTCGGTCCACCCCTTGGTCTTGGCCGGGTAGCGACGTCCCTGGCGCAGGAGGAAGCTCTTCATCCGGTGCATGGTCCTACGCCGGTCGTCCTTGAGGTCCTCCCGGACCCGAACCAGGTCACGGATGGCCTCCTCCTCGGACGTGGGGACCCGGATCGCCGTGAGCTCGCCGGCTCGGTGGAGTCGGGCCAGGTTTCGGGCATCGATCCGGTCGGTCTTCACCCGTCGGCCGGCCCGCCGAGGGATGAGGGTGGGAGCGATGACGTCGCAGGGCACCCCGAGAGACGTCAGGAGGCGGTACGTGTCGTAGCCGCTCGGGCCGGCCTCGTAGCAGGCGACGAGGTGGCCCTTCGCCCCACGCTTGCTGACGAGGGCGCGCAGGGCCTCGGGCGTGTTGGGGATCATTCGCTCATCGGGCGTGTGCTGACCCGGGCGCAGGATCGCCACCGCGATGGAGTCCTTGTGCACGTCCAGACCGAGGTGCGTAGCGTTGTCCATGGCCGGTCCACCTCCGTGTGTGGCTCCTCGGCGCGGCCCATCCGCGCGTGATCCACGATCTTCACGGACGTGACCGGCCGTCTCATGGTGACTATTCAAACCCGGCCCGAGACGATGATCAGTTGTTGTCTAGAACCTCGGCCATCTCTTTGCGAACGTCATCTGGGCATTCCAGATAAGAGAAGTGCCCGCACTCTCTCAAGAGGGCGAAGCGGGCTCCAGGTATGGACTGAGCGATGTGGGCAGCGCAGATTGCAGGAACGAAGTCGTAGTCTCCATGGATAACCAGCGTCGGGAGGCTTAGCCGCTTGAGCTTCGGAAGCAGGTCGTACTCGCTCGATACCCACGTCTCGGCATAGAGCCGCTTCTCGATTGCTCGTGCTCTTAGAACACCCTCTGGCGTGAAGTGCGATCGCAGGCCCGTAATCACCTGCTCCAGATGCTCTGGTTTTCGCAGGGTCGTCCGGAAATGGATGCGATAGTATTCGGCCTCCGTCTCAAGGTCGCCCGACTCATACTGGGCCTTGGCTGACAAGACTTCCAGCTTCTCCAGATCGCCCGCCGCTCTCGTGCGGCGCTCCTGCCGAAACAGCATGTAGTCGTCATGAGAGGCGGGAGCGGTATTCATCAGGATCAAGTGAGACACTCGGAGCGGATGGCGAATCGCGTACTCCATGGCCAAGAGCCCACCCCAGGAGTGTCCCAAGACCGCAAACGAGTCCAGTTGAAAGTACTTACTCAGGCTCTGAAGGTCCTCGATCTCGGATTCAAGGGTGACGTCTTCCGGCCGGGCCTGAGGCGCCGATCTTCCGCGTCCTCTTTGATCATAGTAGATGAGGCGATACGAATCGGACAAGCGATCCAGATCGGGGAGCAAGTAGCAGTGGTCGAAATCGGGACCACCATGGAGGACGATGATTGGCCGTCCCTGTCCGATATCGCGATAGTAGAGCTCGCCCTTTCCGACCGGAGCATAACCTTCGCGAGGAGCAGGCGGACGGGATGGGAGATCAGTGCGCATACCACAACCCTGAGGCATGGGCGATCCAACGTCTGCTTATGCGCACCCGGACAAGCCCGCTGGCCCGTCTGGATATCGCGCGCGGCGGCGAGCCGGGGGACGCGCCGGGATCCCCTCTGACCTGCTGATCTGCTCGCGTCATCCTCTGGCCCCCCGGGGTCAGCCGGCGCGATCGGTCAGGGTAACACGCGATTTGCGGCGAATCCCCGCCGAGCGCCCAGCGCGTTCGCGGTTCGCGAGGGTGTTGAGACCCGGGCGTACGTGTGCATCGTGCCGGTCAGCCGCGAAGCTCCACCATCAATCCTCAGGCGTCGGGTTTCGTTCCCCTCCTCGCCCGGTTGCGTCCGCGTATGCCCACGCCTGGACGTCCGGAGGCTGCAGGCCTGCCCCTGTCAGGATGGGGCAGATCTGCTCCCGGTGGGCATTCCCGTGGTGGAGTGCCTGCGCCACCAGGACCCCGGCGTGGGCCTGGTACGCCCCCTGGTCGAGGATGATCACGCGCTCGGCATCCAACCGTTCGGACAGGAGGCTCCTCCCAGAGCTTCTCCGTCTCCTCGACCCTTGAGTGGAGCTGGTCGATATCGACGCTCTCCGGGTCCACATCACCGGGGTCGCTCCCGCCGGCGCTGTCGACCCAGGGCGGTCCGCTGCCGGCCAGCCGCCGCGGATAGCGCGCGTCCAACAGGACGATGTGGTTGAAGGTCTCGAGGATGCCCCCGTAGGTCCCGATTCCGGGAGCGGTGAGCTGCTCCGCCGACAGATCCCGGCAGGACTCCAGGAGTTGCTTGGTCGCCCAAGCATTGTGGCGGAACGCTTCGAGCAGAGCCCCGTTCACGATCGTTCCCTTCCTTGGAGTTCGGGCTAGCGTACACAATGCGTGGTGATTCGGTGGCGGCCCGCGGCAGGTCGCTCGAACCACGAGGAGCCCTTCGCATCGCTCCTCGGTTCACACAAAGGTCAAATTGTGGTCTTGATTGATCGGTGCGCGAACCGCTCAGCCCTGGTCGTCCCACCGCTTGGGCTCGCCTGACGCCAAGCTGCGGTCGACGCTAGGGATTGCTAGCTTCCCTCCGGGGACGTCCTCGTCTACGCGGCTTACGAGCCCACTGCTCGACTTCACGGCGGTCCCAGATAGCACCCCGCGGGGTCTCGGCGACTGGGCGGGGGAAGTCTTCGCGCTCATCGAGTAGCTGGTAGACGCGCTGCCTGGAAATCCCGAGAAGTTCCGCAATACGGCTCCCAGCTCGCCGATCCTTCCCCAGCCAGTAACTCCCAAGGCGCCCAAATCCTCAAGGGTGTCAAGCAAGGCGAACTGGAGCTCCTCCCACCGCCTTTCGTCATCGATTCGGTTGCTCGCAGCCGTCACCATCCACTCCATGTGAGCCACCTCTCTCATATCCCTGGCTCAAGTCGAAGGTCTCTGCACCAGCGACGGAACTTCGCGCGAGCGTTTCTGAACGACCGAACGTCGCTGGGAGTCTTGGAGAGCGTCGCCCAGGTGATCCCATCGGGACCGAAGGCCTTCACGTGCTTAGCGCCTTCCTCGAACGTCCAGTTGTGGCTCCGCATCGCCTCCGCCAGCTTCTTCCAGTCCTTCGGCAAGCCTTCGGGGATGTCTCGCCTTCCCCGCGGCTTCTGACCCATTCTGTACTCTCCTTGTCGGTCGCGACAAGATAATTCTTAAGTTTAAAGTCGCAGTTGTCAAGGATTTCAACCTTTTGCCCCACCGCCTCGCCAGGGCTGACCGCTGTGTTTGCTTCTACCCATGCGTCGGAACTGGCTCTGCCGAACCGTGAAGGGGGGAAGACAGTCGGCCGCGGGAAGTGCCTCCCACCGCGAACTGGGTGGTCGGTTCGCGCACCGGTTGTCTTTCGGGTGGACCTGAGGGGAGTCGAACCCCTGACCTCTTGCCTGCCGAGCAAGCGCTCTACCAACTGAGCTACAGGCCCGCTGAACCAACCGATTCTACCAAGCGGTCCTCGCGCCTATCTGGACGCAGCTTCCGCCTTCTCGTCCCAATCGAGCACGGGCGCGTCGGTCCATAGGTTGTCCAGCCGGTAGTAATCGCGCTGCTCCCGGCTGAACACGTGGACCACGAAATCGACGAAGTCCAGGAGCATCCACCCCGCCGCCGGCTCGCCTTCCCGGCGCACCGGCCTGGTCCCCTGCTCCTTCAAGGTCTTGACGACCTCCTCGGCGATGGTCTTGACCTGGCGGTCGGAGGTCCCGGACACGATCACGAAGTAGTCGGTGATCGTGATCAGATCGCGGACGTCCAAGACCACGATGGCCTCCCCCTGCTTGGAGGATGCGGCCCGGGCCGCCAGCGAGGCAAGCTGCCCTGGGTCCGTCACCGAGCCGCGGACCACCTCCTTGCGCCCGTCAACCTGTCTTGAAGTCCTTTCCTACGACGATGGTTATGTCGGCGACCCCACCCGATCCGGGGCCCACATACACGCTTCCCACGCCCAGGATTCTGGAGGAACTCGGCCACGTCGTCGGGGTCCACCAGCAGCCCCCCGCCCTCGGTGGCAGCGGCAGGAATCTCCAGGACGGCGGCCTGATGGGCTGCCAGGAGCACCGACCGGACGGCCTGGGCCGAGTCGGTCGTCCCTAATGGACCCGCCCACCGCTGTGGATCGGGCCTCGCCGAGAAGATTCCGGTCAGGACCGCCTCCCACCGCGACGTGCGGTCCAGGTCGGTCCCGGCCTCCAGGAAGGCCATGACCGGACCGCCGGTGAGCCGAGCCGTCTCCGAGAACGTACGCCCGTTCCACACAAAGGGTTCGTCGAGCTGGACCTCGATCGGGCCGATCCGGTCGATCAGCCCTCCCAGGTCCAGGTCGTTCATCAGAACGTAGTGGTTCACCCTTCGGCTCAACGTGGCCTGGGCCGCGGCCACGAGCAAACCCGGCTCGCCCGCGGACTCCCCAACGGTCGCGGGCCCTCCTGGGAGGTCCACCAGGGTCTGGTCAGGAACCACCAGCGCCACGGGACCCAAGTTCCCCGGGTTCGAGATCACCGCGACGAAGGATGCGGTCTGCATGTTCACGCCCCAGACGAGGAGGGAGGGCGGGGCCGCCGCGGCAGGCTGCTTGGGGGCCGCTTGTCGCTTCGACGTGCGCTGGACGACGACCACGATGCCTGCGACCACGAGGGCGGCGATCAGGAACCAGGCGACCAGCTTTCGGCGAGCGGCCCGGCGCCTCCGTGTGGCCTCTTTCCGGGCCTCCCACCGGGCCAGGATCTCTGGCGGCGGCCAGTCCTTGAGGGGGGGCTGGTCCTCTGGGGGACCCACCATCGGGGACCCCGGCGCTCGCGAAGCCGGCCCTCGCTCGATCCCCGGGTGTTCGAACCCCGACTGGCGCCCGCCCTTGGCCTTCCCCCTCACTTCGACTCCCTGTACAGGCCGATCTTGTGGATGTAGGCGTGGACGCCCTCAGGGACGAGGTACCGGATGGGCTCGCCCTCCCGAACCCGCCGCCTGACGTCCGTGGACGAGATCGACAGAGCTGGGATGTCCATCACCGAGATGTTGGAATGACCGACGGAGACGGCCTCCTCCTCGAACCGGGCGATGTCGTACCCGGGACGAGTGGCCGCGATGAAATGGGCCATCGACAGGACCTCATCAGGGTCCTTCCACTGGAAGATTTCGAGGATGGCGTCTGCCCCGGTGATGAAGTACAACTCAACCTCTTCCTCGGCCTGTCGGCGGAGTTCCTGAAGCGTGTCGACCGCGTAGGTCGGACCCTCCCGCTCGACCTCGATCCTGGACACCGAAAACCTTGGATTGCTGGCCGTGGCGATCACGGTCATGAGGTATCTGTGCTCGGGGGGGGTGACGTCCTGGTGCTCCTTCATCCACGGGTGCCCGGTCGGAACGAACACCACCTCGTCCAGGCCGAACTTCCACAAGGCCGCTTCCGCGGTGACCAGATGTCCATAGTGGATGGGGTCGAAGGTCCCGCCCATGACCCCGAGGCGCTTGGGTCCGCCCACGACTTCGGATTCTACGGGCGGACCGGGGCCGATCCGTGGAAGCGGCGCGTCCTACCGGGCGGAGAGTTCGCTTACCCACGCACGCAGGCGCTCGACGTGCTCGGCGTAGTGGCTCGAGCCCGACTCCACGAACCACTCCTCTGCCTCGGGAACCACCTCGGGCAGGGCGTTCCACTCCTCGAGCATGCGGTTGCGGGCCGACCAGCACTCGGCCCGGACGACGGGCAGGGGCAGGTCCCTGTTGGCCTGGTAGAACCGCTGGTTGAATGCGTCCACGTCCACCCACCGTGGCGTGTACGTCCCCATGCGGATCTGTTCGAGGACCTGTACCGTCTCCGCCTGCCAGGCACCGATGTGTCCCAGGAGGTCCTTCACCGACCACCCCTCGGCGAGGTAACCGGGCTCCTGCATCTGCTCGGCGGTCAGGGACTCGACCAGCCAGAGGAACTCGGTCCACCCGACGTCCTCCGCCGCCAGCAAGTCACGCTTGGTCGCCATCGCCCTCACCAGGTTCATCTTCGGGGATGAACTCGAAGGCCCGACCCCCGATCAACACTTCGTCCCCTCGGCGCGCTCCCGCCTCGGCCAGCCGACGTTCCACGCCGGCTCGAACCAGTCGGCGCTGCAGGGCCACGACCTGCTGAGGGTCTTCCAGATCGGTCTCCTCCACCCAGCGCTCGACCCTCGGACCGTCCACCACGTAGTGCTCGCCCTCCTTCCTGATGACGAAGGGCTCACGGCCGGGACGGAGGACCACGTATGAGGACCGAGCCGGTTGCTCTGCCCTCGCCGCAGCCACCTGCTCGGCGATCATCGAGGAGAGCTCCTCCACCCCGTATCCGGTGAGGCCTGACACGGCCACATCGACCCCCGAGAAACCAGCCCGCGAGTCCCCCAGCAGATCCACCTTCGTTCCCACCACGAGCGATCGACGTTCGAAGAGCGCCGGGTCGAAAGTGGCGACCTCCTTTCGGACCATCACCAGGTCGCCCACGGGGTCACCCGACAGGTCCACAACGTAAACCAGGACCCGGCACCGGGAGACGTGGCGGAGGAACGAGAGTCCCAGGCCCTTGCCGTGGTGCGCCCCCTCGATCAGGCCGGGGACATCGGCGACCACGAATCGGTGCTCGCCCCCGCCCACGCCGAGATTCGGCTCGATGGTGGTGAACGGATAGTCGGCGATCTTGGGCCGGGCCGCCGTCAGCCTCGAGAGGAGCGTGGACTTCCCGGCGTTGGGCGGACCCACCAGGCCCACATCGGCGACCAGACGCAGATCCAGGTCGAGCCGGGCCTCTTCGCCAGCCTCTCCTCGTTCTGCCACCCGCGGGACGCGATTCCTCGCCGAGACCAGGGACGCATTGCCGCGCCCGCCGCGCCCGCCCCTGGCCACGACGACGCTTGCCCCCTCCCCCACCAGGTCCGCGATGAGCCCGCGCTCGTCGCGGGCCATCGTCCCGTCCGGGACTGGCAGGACGAGATCCTCGCCGCTGGCCCCGTGCCTGTTGTTCGAAGACCCGGACCGCCCGTCCTTCGCTCGATGATGAGGCCGGTCCCTGTACCTGGACAGATCGAACGTCGAGGGGTCCACACGGAGGATGACGTCTCCGCCCTTGCCGCCATCGCCACCGTCGGGACCGCCCTTGGGCCGGTAGGGCTCCCGGCGGATCGAAGAGCTGCCGGCCCCGCCGTGCCCGGCTTTCACGAACATGGTGGCCTGATCGACGAACATCGCGTCCGATTATGCCCCCCGGCTTCCTACCCCCACGGTCGGCGGTACCCTCGTGAGGATGGCTCGGAAAAGCACCGTGTGGATGGTCCACGGCAAGACATCACTGGCGGGAGTGAAGGGCACGCTACAGCTGGACGATCGCGTTCTGTTGTTCGTGCCGGAGGGGGGCCGGGCGGCAGAGACCGTTCTTCCCTTGCGCTCGATCGTTCGAGTCCGCCGAGCGAGAGTAACCCCGGTGCTGGAGGTCGGGGTCGACCTGCCGAATGCCCCCTCCATCATCGGCTTCTACTTCATCGAGCCCCCGCCTCTGGCTCGGGCCGGCTCGGGAGCCAAGCTCCTGGAGAGGTTCCTCACGAAGCGCCGGGCCGTGATCAACCTGCAAGTAGCCAATAGCGCCAAGGGCGACGAGGTCGACCTCTGGGTCTCGGCGATCAGAAGCGCCAAGCGCGAAACACAAGCTTGAGAGAGGAACGCCCGGTCGGAAGCCGAGCCTACTGCTGGACGATGGAGACGAGCCGTCGGCCGCCCGAGCTGTGGTACTGAACCAGGCCGGGGATCTTGGCGAAGAGGGTGTCGTCCCCGCCCTTGCCTACGCCCGTTCCGGGGTGGATCTTGGTTCCTCGCTGGCGAACCAGGATGGAGCCTGCTGGGACCATCTGGCCCTCGAAGCTCTTCACCCCAAGCCGCTTGGACTTGGAGTCACGGCCGTTCCTGGATGAGCCTCCGCCCTTCTTGTGTGCCATCGCGCGGCTAGCGTAGCAGACGCGAACTCTCGGACTGGCGGCCGGTCACTCCTCCGGCGAGGCCTCCCCTTCTGACCTCTCGGTGGCCGTGCCCGCGGAGGCTGCCTTGCCACCCTTCGGGCCCTTCGGGCCATTCGGAGCCGGAGCGGCTTCCACCTTCTGCTCGGAGCCTTCCTCGGCCTTCTTGGCGGGGGGCCGTTTCCCCAGGGCGACCTCCTGGATCTCCACCAGCGTGTACATCTGGCGGTGTCCCTGGCGCCGAGCATACCCGGTCTTGGGTCGGTACTTGAAGATCTTTACCTTGTCGCCCTTCTCCTGGCCCACGAGCTTCGCCTTCACCTGGGCCTTGGCCAGCTCCTTTCCATAGTGGGTCTTACCGTCATCGTCGACCACCAACAGAGGCGTGAACGTGATCGCCCCGTCGTGCCCTCCGTGGACCAGCTCCACCTCGATGACGTCGCCGGCCTGGACTTTGTGCTGCTTGCCACCTGCCTTGATCACTGCGTACATAGGGATTCCTCCGAACGCCTGTCCGATGTGAACAGGCCTCCATGGTAGCCGACGAGCTCGATCCCAAGCCGGGTCGGTCGCGAGCCTCGAGCGCTCCGTGCGCGCCCTCAGAGCTTGTGCGTGAGCAGGATGCCGCGGCCCTCGCACATGGGGCAGGTCTCCGAGAAGGACTCCAGCAGGCCGGCCGAGACCCTCTTGCGGGTCACCTCCAGCAAGCCGAGCGGGCCGATGTCGAAGATCTGAGATCGCGTCTTGTCCTGGGCCATGGCGTTCGTCAGTGTCTGGATGACCTTGTCCTTGTTCCTCTCGAGGAGCATGTCGATGAAGTCGATGATGATGATCCCGCCGATGTCTCGGAGCCGAAGCTGGCGGGCGATCTCCTCGGCCGCCTCGAGGTTGGTCTTCGTCACCGTCTCCTCGAGATTGGCCTTCCCTACGTGCTTGCCGGTGTTCACATCGATGACGGTCATGGCCTCCGTGCGGTCGAGCACCAGGTAGCCTCCCGAAGGGAGCCAGACCTTCCGCTCCAAGGCCTTGTGGATCTGCTCCGTGACGTGATGCGTCTCCAGCAAGGGCAGCGGACCCTCGTGCATGTGTACCTTCGGAACGAGGTCCGGGGCGACCGACTTCAGGTAGGCCACCATCTGATCGAAGAGGGGAACCGAGTCCGTGATGATCTCCCGGAACTCCCCGGCGGTGAACAGGTCTCTGACCACCCGAACGGTGAGCTCAGGCTCTTCGTACAGCACGCGGGGGGCCTTACCGCGCTTGGCGCTCTTGGCGATCTTCTCCCATTCGACGAGCAGCCGCTCGAGGTCCGCCTTGAGGTCGTCCGCGTCTGCTCCTTCGGCCGCGGTCCGTACGATCACGCCGTGCTCGGCCGGCCGGACCTTCTTCAGGATGTCCTTCAGCCTGGCCCGCTCCTTGTCGGGGAGGCGGCGGCTGATGCCGAAGACCTGCGAACGGGGAACCAGGACCAGGAAGCGGCCCGGCAGGCTGATCTCCTGGGTAAGGCGGGCGCCCTTTCCCCCCATCGGGTCCTTGGTGACCTGGGCCATGATGTTCTGGCCGCCCTTCAGGACGTTCTCGATGCGCGGGGTCTGACCGTCCACGTCCTCGTCGTAAGAGACCTCGCCCGCGTAGAGCACCGCGTTGCGCCCTCGTCCGATGTCGACGAACGCGGCCTCCATCCCCGGCAGGACGTTCTGAACCTTGCCCAGGTAGATGTTGCCGACCATGGAGCGGGCCCCTGCCCTCGTGATGTAGTGCTCGACGAGGGTCCGGTCCTCCAGCACCGCGATCTGGTCCCTGTCCCCGATCTCGGTGACCAGCATGACCTTGTCCGCGACTCGTTTGACCGGGACGGTCGGCTCGCGGCGTCTGCGAGGGCTTCGAACCCTGCGGGCGGTCCGGGTCTGCGGGGCTGCCTCCGGCCCCGTCTCCTCCGCCGTCTCGGGCTCCACGGCCGCCTCCCCGGTCGGGGGGGCTTTGGCCGTCCGGGCAGTCGACGCGCGTTGCCTCGTTCTCGGCGCCCTCCTGGGCCGGATCGGCTCCTTCGCCCGTATCGGCTCAGGCGGCTCGAGCGCCTCATCGGTCTCGGCGGTCTCTTCGGGTGGTGCGCCTACCTCGGAAGAAGCCTGTGCGAGGACACCGGCCGTAGAGGTCCGGCCCGATCTCCCCCGGCCTCCTCGTCTGCGACGCCTTCGGGGCTTCGGCGCCTGGCCTTCATCTCCTTCCGCCGGAGCCATTTCGTCGGCCCCCGGCTCGGCGAGGATGACGTCCTCGACCGCAACGGTTTCGGCCACCGCGCTCTTGGCGGAAGGGGTCGCTTTGGATCGACCTCCACGGGATCGCCGACGGCGCTGTGCACCCGCCGGTCGCGTCCGGGCAACCGATCCATCCCCTGCCTCGCCCGCCGGAGCCTCAGGAGCAGCAACCGCGTCCGGGTCCACCTGTTGCCTCGGCTTGACCGCCCGAACGGCTGGAGTCTCCTCGCCTGGGGTTTCCTCGCTCTGTGGGCCGGTCGATTTGGTTCGGGTGGAGGGTCGACGCCCCGACCGGCGCCTCCGCCTTCGCTTCGGCTGCGGCGCCCCGCTCGCGGCGTCCTGGCCCGCCGAGGAGTCGCCCCCCGCGCTATCGATCTGGTCGAGAGCGGGAGCCGTTACCTCGTTCATCTGCTCGCTCAACGCACGTCCTTTCTTGCTTCAGGACCGCGCGCAGGCGCTTCCGCCGACTGCTCAGGAGGCCTTGATGGGAGAGATCCGGGAATTGGACGTCAGGCGGGGATACCGATGCGTCAGAGAGCTTGTAGACGATCTCGCCTGCCCAACATGACCCGCGTCAACATGCACGGGAACACCTCTTCCTGGCCTCGCAGCCTGCTCGTGGCGCTCCGGACCCGGTCCTGGATGGTACCGGCGGGCGCCTACCTGCACGCGGCCACTTGCCACGTCCCGGGGCCGGCTATGGGGAACATCTCCCCCTGGAAGCCAGCTCGATCCGGCTACACCTATATGAAGGATACCAGCGCCGAGCATATTCCCTGGTAGGGGGTCCAGGGGGGTAGCAGCAACGAGCGAAGCGAGGCAGCTGCGGACCCCCTGGCTCGTCGGTGACCCGTCGAAGACGGGGCGCCGAGGAGGAGAAAGAGGGGTCCAGGGGGGTAGCAGCAACGAGCGA
>WNFV01018683.1_pt1 | contig 11449 bp, 12 predicted proteins | sample 5400101 | NCBI WGS metagenome assembly WNFV01 (sample SAMN13153361, study PRJNA577476) | soil metagenome | isolation source: 115 cm soil or saprolite under grassland replicate 1 | place: USA:California | collected 2016-06-15
CCCCGATCGAGTTTCTTTACCCAACAGGCACACGGAAACGATCGCGCTCAGGTGATGATGGGACTTCAGATGCGAGGCCACGTCGGTGCAGCAGGCGCTGAGCCCACCGGCCCAGCGCCTGTTGCTGTGCTTCCTAGTCCCGACCTAACGCGCGCGGCGTCACGAAGCGCACGGCGGCGGGTCGTCCTCGATCCGGAAGACAGGCGGGTCGGCACTCGGCGCGACGTACGTCACATAGGCCGTCGCCCCGTCGGTGCTCGTGGCCTGCACCGGGTCGTCGCCGCCCTCGACGAACACGGCACCGTTCGGAAGGCCCGGCCCGTAGGTCTGGGAGTTGCAATTCGAATCCCAGAGGGTCACCGCACCGAACTCCACGGACACGAGAATGATGCCTGGGTGGTGATGCCAGCCCGAGTAGGCACCCGCCGCGAAGACGAGCCTTTGGATGCGAACGTCGGTCGGATCCTTCGTCTGGAACTTGACCTCGTCGCTGTTCATGTGGACCGTGTGGTCGAAGTTCGCCGTGACGAGAGTCGTGGATATTGTTCCCAACCCAGGCGAGCCGAGAGCCACGCCCGAGACCCCTCCAATCATCGCGACCGTGGCGATGGCGGTGAGGACGCGCAATCGATTGAGCTTCATCTCCTCATCCTTTCGAAGCGTCCAGGGAAGGGACGTTCGCCCTTCCCATCGGTGGTTTCGAGTTCAGCCCCGCTCCTTTCCCCGGCAACCCAGGACCTTGGCCTCCCGAGACGTTACCCCACGCTCCCAAAGCGTTCCCGGCAGGCCCGAGACCCTGCGCCGAGCCCGTGGGACCGGCGCGCCGAGGGAGATTCTCGTCGTCGACTTGTCGCTCCGAGAGAAGTCGAGACTTCTGGGATCGACTGAATATGCTCGGCGGACAGGACTACGAGCTCTCACCGTCCACGACAACGAGTCGCTCGCTCGCCTCCCACAGCCGGGCTTGGATCGCGGGGTCCCGGGAGTAGGAGCTCGACTTCATCACCTTGGCTCCTTTGAAGAATCCACCGGTCACGCCCACCATGTTCTCTGCGAGCGCGACGTTCGTCAGGGCCGCTGCGGCTTTCTCCGGCGGTCTAGACACGAGCCTCATGGGCAGGCGCAGCATTGCCGGTGCCTCCTTCATGAGCTTCGACCTCACCAATCCAGGATGAAAGGCGTTCACCGTCACCCCCGTGCCCTCCAACCGCCGAGCCAACTCGTAGGTGAACAGCAGGTTGCCCATCTTCGATCGCCCGAACGTAATAAGGGCCTTGAACCCTCGCTCGCCCTGCCGAAATCGAGCTTGGAGGTGGAGGGCGCTGTCACGTTGATCACCCGAGATGGGGCGCTCGACTTCAGGAGACCCAGGAGCAGGTTGGTCAGCAGGAACGGGCCGAGGTGGTTGGTGGCGAACATGGCCTCCAGGCCATCGGAGGTCACAGTCCTCGTCCTCGTGAAGACCGCGGCGTTGTTGATCACTACGTCGAGCCCGCCGTGCGTCTGCTCGAACTCCTTGGCGAACCGGCGGATCGAGGCCGGCGAAGAGAGGTCCGCGACCGCAAGCTCCACCGATTGGCCTCCGGCCGAGGAGGTCACGCGGCCTCGTGCCGCCTCCCCGCGGGACCGGTCCCGGCAGAACCATCACCACGTGCTGGCCACGCCTCCCCAGCGCCGTTGCGGTCGCCAACCCCAGACCCGAGCTGGCGCCGGTCACGATGCACACCCTCGCTTCCACTGCGTTGCGTCCCCGCGTCTCAGGTAATCCCCACGCTCGCGTTCACCAGTCCAGCATAGGAGCACGCCGCGACGCCCGGGACTGCGGCTGGCGCTACTGTCCGCGCCCGCTCCGCGGGTCTGGCTCGTAGGTTGGGATCGACGACCGGGAGACGACGCGATGACGGAAGGTGTTCGTTCTGGGCGGGAACTTCGCTGCCCTGACCGCTGCGCTCAGCGTCAGGCACGAGCTGGGGATCGACGTCGACGCGACAGTCGTGTCGAAATCCGATCACTCTCAATTCCAAGTCCCTCCCTAATCGGCGCCGTTCGGCAAGCGCCTGTGGGGTGCAATGACGCGGCTCCCCACTCTGACCTGTGAGTTCGTCCGATGGGGACGGCCGGGGGGGTGGACGGTTTGCTTGGCTCTTGCCGCTGCATGGCGGAACCATCCCTGGGAAGCGCCTAACTGTCGGCCGCGCTGGCGTGAAAGAGAGCAGTCATTGAGGATCAAACCCAAGTCGGGTCCAAATGGATGTTGCACCGCCTCTTCTCGGTCTCTCCCCCTTTCCCCACGTCGATCCGTAGGCTCTCGCCCCTCCGCCTTCCCCCCGCCAGGGCCGAGGGGCGAGCCTGGCGCTCCTCCAACCGATCCGCATCCGCTTGGAGCTTCGCCTCGCCCCGATGGGCCAGTTCGATCCCCCTTACTCCCTTCCACTTCCGCCTCAGTTGCCTTGTCGGTCGGTGATGATCGCGCGCCACACCGTCTCGGGCACGAGGCTCGCGTTCAGCGACTGGCGGGCACTGGCCCCCTCGGACGCTCCGGGCGACGCCATCGACGGCGCCGCAAAGGGAACGAAGTCCTGCTCGCAGACGGTCCCGGGCGCGGGCGTAGCGCCCGAGATCAGGTAATTGATGAGAACCCCGAAGGCGCAGCCGGACAGGCCGAGCGACGCATGGCCCCAGGCGTGTACCGTCAGCAACGCCGAATTCGGCAGGAGGTTGTGTGCCCTCACCGCTCCCTCATAGCGAGTGGCAGGGTCGAACTGGTTTCCGATGATCAACACGGGGTTGGTCGTGGTCTGATCGAACGGTCCCATGTAGCGATCGGCGTCCGCGCCAGGCCATTCGGCGCAGATGCTCGAGATCCACGTCCAGATCCGGCCAAAGTAGCCGAACGTGGCGTCCGACTCGGCGCCGGCCCGCGACCAGGCGGTGTACGCGTGTGGGTTGTCCGAGTCCGAGCAGGCAACGGCCGGGAAACCCTCGACGAAGTTCGGATAGGTCGGGAAGCCGCGCTTGGTGATGAACCCTTCCTGCTGCCACAGGGCACGGAGCGCGGCGCCCAGATCCGCTGGGCTGGCCTGGGAGTGGATGAACGCCAGAAGCTGGGCGAACGCTGGCCAGGAGTGCGAGTCATACATCGCTCCCAGGGCGTTCGCGATCAGGTCCTGGTAGGTGAAGGGAACGAGCTCGCCAGAGACGGGGTCGACGACGAGGATCGGCTGGGCCAGGAGCAGATCGGCGAGATCGGCGAAACGTTCCGCGGCGTCAGCGGCGGTCGGATCTGAGAAAGCGCACTTAGAGCCTCCCTCGTCACAGAGCCGGAAGAACTCATCAAGCGTGGCCATGGCCCCGGCGTCGCTGCGGAGGCGCGTGGAAAAGGGCAGATCCTGCTCGCCGGGTGCGCCGGTCGACCAGGCGATCGGGTCAAGGACGCCGTCGATGGCGAGGGCCCGGAAGTTGTCGGGGAACATGTTGGCATACGTCTGCCCGATGTAGGAGCCGTAGGAGATGCCGTAGTAGGAGAGCTTCTCGTCGCCGACGGCCTGGCGCAGGAGGTCGAGGTCGCGGGCGACGTCGGCCGTTGCCATGTGGTCGATGATCGGACCACCACGTTGCTCGCAGGCGCTGTCCAAGTACCGGTCGGCAGTGATCCACGCCTCCTCTTCCTCAGCGGTGATGGGGAAGGCGAACGGGGTGAAGTACGGCCCCCACTGCCGCGGGGTCCCGAAGCAGCGGAGGGCCGTGCTCCGGGCGATGCCCCGGGGGTCGAACCCGATGATGTCGAACCGAGCACGGAGAGGTGGTGGCAGGAATGGCACGGCGAAAAGGAGCAAGTCGACCCCCGATCCGCCCGGACCCCCCGGGTTGAGGAACAGCGAGCCGATCCGGTTGGCTGCATCGGTGGCGGGGAGACGAACCATGGCGATCGAGATCGACGTGCCATTCGGGTTGTCATAGTCGAGGGGGACCTGGACCGTGGTGCACTGAAGTGGCCCGAAGGCCCGATAGCATGGGCTCCAGTTGAGATTGGACGCAGGTGCTGCAGCCGGCGCTGATATCGCGGTGTCGTCGACCGCAAGTGCTCGCGGGGGCACCGCTCCGACACCGATCGTCAGGGCGCACGCCGCGATAGCAATGATTCTCCTCATGTCTCCGCTCCTAGCTCACCTTCTGTCTCCGGCGACCAATGGGCTTCTACGCATTGCCCTTGGAAAGGCGAAGGGACGACGGCGAGGACCGGGGCTCCCAAGGCGGCCGCTCTGCCGATGACCTTCAGCTGCATCCCCTGCCCCCCGCGAGCGAGAACGGACAGGAGTCTAGAGAGCCTCACCCGACTTTCATAGGGGGCCATTTGGATCCAGAGGCTCGGCGCGTCTTTGAGTGGACGACGGGATTCGAACCCGCGACCCGTAGGATGCATCTATTCTGATCACCTCCGTGACCTGGTCATCTTCGATCTGGGCGAGATCCGACTGGTACCGGCTGTGCCGGCCACCGTCTGCACGACAGGACGGGGACACCCGGGGGGGGACCTGAGTTCCTCACACTCAAGTTCCGCGCCCTAGACACGAAACGGGTTCAGGCGCTCCGTCTGACCAACCTCTCCTTCGGTCCAGGGTCCTCAGACCCATAGCGCCCAAGACTCGCGGGTCAGCCGCGCGCATCCGAATAGATGCACCCCACAGGGTCGGCCGGCCTTGCGAACGGCCAGGTCGGAGTGGCCGATCGAGTTTCTTTACCCCACACCCGCGATCGCCGCCTGAATCTCTTCAGCGAACGTGACGCTGGCAACCTTCGGTCGGTCTTTCGCCCACCCCTGTTCCGGAGGTGTCGACCGGACCGAGCTCCATGATCAGATGACGATCAGAGCCTGCGCTCGACCAGCGAGAACGACAAGGGATCCGAGCCACCTGCTCCAGATCTCGGCCACGATCGAATTTCTTTACCCCACACGGACCGGTATGGCCGCCGTTCTCTCGTCCTCGCGCAGCCGACGAAGGGCTTCGAGGCCATCCATCCCAGCCAGCTGGATGTCCATCAGAACGAGGTCGGGTGTGTGCTGGGTCGCGAGCTCGATCGCCTGCTCACCGGTCGTCGCCTCGAGCGTCTCATACCCCCTCACCTGGAGCACGTCTCGGAAGAGCTTCATGTTCTTCTCGTTGTCCTCGGCGATGAGGACGCGCTCGGCCGCCATCAGCTCGACCCTGTGGGAAGCGCGAACGTGAACATGCTCCCCCTGCCGAGCTCGCTCTCGACCCAGATACGGCCGCCGTGGAGCTCGATCAGCCTCTTCGAGACCGCGAGCCCGAGTCCGGTCCCCTCGAGCTGCCTTGCCCCGACGTCCGTCTGCTGGAATTCCTCGAAGATCCGGGCCCGGTCCTCGGCCGCGATCCCTGGGCCCGTGTCCGAGACCGAAACGTGCACCTCTCCGTTGATCCGGGCCGAGCTCACGATGACGCTCCCGCCTTCCGGCGTGAACTTGACCGCGTTCGAGAGCAAGTTGAAGACCACTTGACGGATCCGGCGCTCATCGGCCTCGACGACCCCCACGTCCGACCCGGTTTCGAGCGTGAGCCCGACGCCGTTCTTCGTCGCTCCCTCCTTGACCATCGAAACACCGCGCTCGAGCGCGTCCCGCAGCGAGAACGGCGCGACCTCGAGCTCGATCTGCCCGGCCTCGACCTTGGACAGGTCAAGGACGTCGTTGATCAACGAGAGGAGATGGTTGCCCGAGGAGATGATGTCGTCGAGATATTCCTCCTGCTTGTCGTTCACGTCGCCGACCATCCTCTCGCGCAACACCTGCGAGAATCCGATGATCGCGTTCAACGGCGTCCGCAGCTCGTGAGACATGTTGGCCAGGAACTCTGATTTGTGCTGGCTCGCCGTCTCGAGCTCACTGTAGAGACGCCTGAGCTCGTCGTTCATCCGGTTCACGTTGGTCCCGAGCGCACCCAGCTCGTCGCGGTTAGTCACGTCGACGTGCTTGGAGAAGTCGCCCGAGGCGATGGCAGCGAGCCTGGAGTCGATCCGCTGGATCGGTCGGATCAGCGACCAGGAGAGGACGAACCCTAGCAGCAGTGCGAGGACGATGGCGCCCACCGCGACGCCCATGAAGAGGTCCCGCGAGCTCGCATACGCGCGTGCGTTCTGCGCGATCAGGTCGTCGGTCTTCGCCGTCGTTGCGTTCGCGAGCTCAGTAGCGAGCAGGTTGAGGTCGACCGCGAGCCGTTCGGCTCGATTGCGGAGACTGCCCTCGTCCTTGCCGAGGTCGGACTCTATGATCGTCTCTACGACGGTCGAGAGCCGATCGCTCTTGAGGCGGATCTCGCGAAGGTCCTCCTCGTCTTCGGTGGGAGGAATGAATCCGAGCTTGTCGGGGCGGGTCGACGGCCCGATCCTCGCAAGCGCGTTCAGGACATAGAGGTCGACGGCGACAGCGGATGTTCCGCGACCGGTTGGGCGCCCCTTCGGCCAGACCTTGTAGAACTCAGGGTCGACGTTCTCGGCGAGGAGGCCACGGAGGTGCGCCGTGTCGCTCCGGAGCCTGCCGTAAGCGAACGCGCGTTCCTCGAGCGCCCCGAGCGTCCCGACCCGGTCGTTCGACTGCCCGAGGACGCGCAGGCCGAGCACGCCGACCGCGACGACCAGGATGGCGGTGCCCACGAAGGCGATGAGAAGCTTGGTGTGGACCTTGGCGGGCAGGCGGCCGACCGCACGGACGAGCGGATTGTCGCCACGGCTCAGCGGCCGGCGCTTCTCGACTCCGGGGGTTCCTCGTTGTTTCGGGGCCTGCTCCAACGAGAGCTAGGGGCTCAGCGGGGCGGATCCCGCGACCATATCGATGATCAGCCACTCTCCGTTGATCCGCGCGACATCCTGATCGGCGGCCGTGGTCAATGCCACCTTGCCGGTCTCGGCGTCAACGTAGTGGCACTCGAAGTGCAGCGTGCCGAGGTCGCCGTTGACCGTGATGCGGACCTTCCACGCGGGGTGGTCCGAGATCCAGTTGTTCGTGGGCTCGAACGCAACCGACTTCTCGAGCCAGAACTGCCGGATCTGCTCGATCCCTGCCGCGGTCTGTCCGGGTCCGACGGTGAGCGTCGCGCTCGGGGCCCACAGGCTCATCATCAGGTCGATGTCCTTCGTCGTCGTCGCCTTGTGGAACTTCGTCTCGATCTGGGCGATCTCCCAGAAATCCGCCTTCTGCTGCAACGCCTGCTCGAGAGCCGGGCTCGAGCCCGAGTCGCCGCAGGCAGCGAGCGGGACGAGGAGTACCCCTAACACGCCCCTCATCAAGAGCGTCCGCATCGCTGAGCCTCCCTTCCTTCGGCTCGCCTGGACAAGCGGTACGTGCGGATGTTCACACGCCCGCGTGGAACCGTCCAGGGCCCAACGTGGCCGAAGGTAGAACGAGCACGAGCGCTGGCCAACGGTGCTCGCTGGCCGATCCGACGGGGGGCTGGCACACCGTTGCCTTGGATGGCAATCCCCCAGGACGCGCGGCGGCGCGGCTGGAACAGTCATCCTCCGGGCCCTGCGCAGTAGCGGTGCACCTGGTCCGCGAATCCGGCGACCCTGATCGGCTTCTCGAGGTAGCCGGCGAACCCGGCGGCGAGGACCCAATCAGCGTCGCTCTCGAGGGGAAGCGCACTCAGCGCGACGACCGGGATCCGCGCCGTCCTCGCCCCGTCCCGGAGCCTCCGCGCGGCGTCAGTGCCGTCCATGTCCGGGAGCCGGAGATCCATCAGGATCACGTCCGGCGCGTGCTCGGCCGCGAGCGCGATCCCCTCGCCGCCGCTTTCGGCCTCGAGCGTCCGGAACCCGGCAACGCGGAGCACATCCCTGGCGAGCTTCCGGTTCTTCCCGTTGTCGTCGACGATCAAGACGAGCGGGCCCTCCGTGTCTGCCGGTCCGTGAGCGGACGCGTCTGGAGACGGAGACGTCACCGGCGTACCCTCTCCCCATGCCGATCCGGCTCGTGCTTGCGGAGGATCACTATCTCGTCCGCGAAGGGGTACGGCGCCTGCTCGAGACGCGGCCAGACCTCGAGGTCGCGGCCGTATGCGGCGACCTCGGTTCCCTGCTCGCCGCCGTCGACGCAGAGCGGCCGGACGTCGTTGTTACCGACATCCGGATGCCGCCGGGCGAGGCCGACGAGGGGATCCAGGCCGCCGAGCGCCTGCGGGAGACGAACCCGGATGTCGGGGTCGTCGTGCTCAGCCAGTACGCGAACCCGAGCTACGTGCTCGCATTCCTCGAGGGCGGCAGCGCGCGACGTGCCTACCTCCTGAAGGAGCGCGTGAAGGATCTCGAGCAACTCGTCGCCGCGATCCGCGCCGTCGCAGATGGCGGCTCGATGATCGACCCGAAGGTCGTCGAGGCCCTGGTGGCGGAGAACGCCCGTGGCGAGAAGTCGCCGCTCAACCAGTTGACGAGACGCGAGCGGGACGTCCTGCGCGAGATGGCCGAGGGGAAGAACAACGCGGCGATCGCAGAGGCGCTCTTCCTGACCGAGCGGTCGGTCGAGAAGGTGATCCACTCGATCTTCCTCAAGCTCGGGCTCACGTGGGAGGGGACGGTCCACAAGCGCGTCAAGGCCGTGATCCTCTACCTGGCGGAGAGCGGCTAGCGTCATCGCGAGAGGGGGAGCCAGCCGGATACGCTGATGCCGCGGCCACGTTCTGGCCGGATCGTCATTCGGCCGCCGAGCGCTTCGACGCGGTCACGCAGCCGATCGAGCCCCCCATCGGAGCCAGCCACCGCCGCGGAGCGGGCGCCCTCCTCGAGGAACTCGACGACCTCGAACCCGAGCGCTTCCTCCTCGTCTCGCACTGTCACGGTCGCCCGCGCGCCGGCGCTGACGTGCTCGAGCGCCTCCAGACAGCACAGGTAGACGGTTGCCGCGACCTCGGGTGGGCGGTTCGTGCCCCCTCGGACGTCGACGGAGGCAGAGATACCTGCGCGCACCGCGGCCGCGCGCAGCGCGGCGGCGAGGCCACCCGCGTCGAGCAGCGCCGGGTAGATCCGCTCTGCGAGCCCCGCCGTCTCATCGAGTGCTTGTTGCACGTCATGCTCCATCTCCTCGAGGAGCTCCTTGGCAGCCGCAGGGTCGGTGTCCATCCACAGTCCCACCCGCTGCAGGTTGACCGCGAGCGCGACCAGGTGCTGCCGCACGCTCTCGTGCAGGTCACGCTCGATCCTGCGGCGGTCGGCATCGGCAGCCAAGACGAGCCGCTCCCGGGACGCGCGCAGGTCCGCGACCTCGACGCGCAGCTGGTCGAGTGTTTCGCGTAACGCCTCGACGTGCCGAGCATCCAGGGTGATCGACCTCCCGCACGACGACTCCAGGATGTTCTCCGTCATCGACCGGGCGTCGTCAAGAGGCCCCAGCACCCCCCTGCGAAGGATGGCAGCCTCCCGGCGCAGCCTCCCGTCGCGCCCCCCCGCCACCACCGTAGCCACGGGGGCTGAAGCTTCTTAGCGTCGACTCCGCGGACATCGACCACAGGGAGGTGGAAGATGAAGCAACAGGCGCGGGTCGCACGACTCACGGCAACGGCCCTGGTGGCCGTCGCCGTCGGCGGGCTCCCTGGATTCGCACGCGGGCAGCCCGCCGGCAATGCGGCGATCGAATGGAACACGATCGCATCGAAGGCGATCATGACGACCGCCGGGCAGCCGCCGCACGTGGCCGTGCTCAGCTTGGCGATGGTCCAGGGCGCCGTCTACGACGCCGTGAACGCGATCGACGGCGGCTACCAGCCTTACCTGGTTGCGCCGCCCGCGAACGCGGGGGACTCGAAGGAGACTGCCGCCGCGACCGCCGCCTACCGGGTGCTAGTCGGCTTCCTCGACGGTGAGCACGAGCCTCCTCTGGTCGGCTTGGTTCCAGCGCAGCGTTCGACCCTCCAGCCGCTCTACGAGGCGTCGTTGGCGACCGTGCCCGACGGGCCGGCGAAGGCCGGCGGGATCGCGGTGGGCGAGGGGGCGGCGGCCGCGATGCTCACCGCCAGGCAGAACGACGGCCGCGGCGGCGGTTTCACGTTCGTGCCCGGCACCGATCCGGGGGAGTGGCGGCTTGCGCCCCCGCAGGGTCCGACGGGGATCGTCGCTCGTGACCCCGCGGCATGGGTCGGGTTAGTGAAGCCGTTCCTCGTTCCGGATGTCGAGATGCTGCGCAGCGCCGGCCCGAACGCGCTCACGAGCGCCGCCTATGCGGAGGACTTCAACGAGGTAAGGGAGGTCGGCTCGCTCACGAGCACGAGGCGCACCGCCGACCAGACGGCGGCCGCGATCTTTTGGCAGGACAGCGGGCCGGCGATCTGGAACCGTGTCTACCGGACGCTGGCCACCAGTCGCGGGCTCGACATCGTCGATAGTGCACGCCTCTTCGCGATGACCAACCTGGCCGCGGCCGACGGGTCGATCGGATGCTGGAACGACAAAGCCTACTGGAACTTCTGGCGGCCGATCACCGCGATCCGCGAGGCGGCGAGCGACGGTAACCCGGCGACCGAGGCCGACCCGAACTGGCTGCCGCTCTTCGACCCATCCGTTCCCGTCTCCGGCCCGCCGCTCGTCACGCCCGGATTCCCCGACCACCCGGCGGGTCACACCTGCATCAGCGGGGCGACGGTGCACGCGCTCCAGGCTTTCTTCGGCACCAACAAGGTCCCGTTCACGGCGGTCAGCAACAAGTGCTCGCCCGCGCCCTGTCCGGCCAGGAGCTTCGGGAGGTTCTCAGACGCACTCAAGGAGATCATCGATGCCCGCGTCTGGGGCGGGATCCACTTCCGCACCGCGGACGTGCAGGGAGCCGTGCTCGGCAAGAAGGTCGCCCACTACATGGAGAAGCACTACTTCCAGCTAACGGGCTGAGGCGAAGCGTTCCGGCGGGTGGGGTTCGTCTCGTGCAGGCGACCCCACCGCCGGCGCCGCGGAACAACGGGCTGTTCCAGGTCGAGGACCGAACTGACCGTGTCACTCTAGCCGTTGCCCTGGATTGGCGTGTGCGATCGAAATGACAACGTCGAGCGCCGCGTTGTCCCGTCTCATCCCCGTGAAGGAACGGGAAACAACGGGAAATGATGGGCAGTGTAGAGACGCAAACGGCCTGCTCAAGGGCACCCCAGGGCCCTGACCTGTACCTTCGCACCACACTCTTAATCCGCAGGTTCCGGGTTCGAGTCCCTGGGGGCCCACCAGCAAAACCGCAGGTAGGCGGCCTGTTAGGCAAGCTCGCCGCGAAAAGCGCTACCGCTCCTCCCGTCTACCTCCCCTCTCGGACGCCACAACATCGCGGGGAGGCCGCCTGTTCTTCCCTGATAGATGACAACCGACCTACCGGTGGGCAGCAGTCACCTGGATCGGTTGGACGCATCAAGTCGCGCTGACCCGGTCCTCGACGGTCCACATAGAGACCGATGGCTTGGACCCGGCTTGT
>WNFV01017289.1_pt1 | contig 11447 bp, 10 predicted proteins | sample 5400101 | NCBI WGS metagenome assembly WNFV01 (sample SAMN13153361, study PRJNA577476) | soil metagenome | isolation source: 115 cm soil or saprolite under grassland replicate 1 | place: USA:California | collected 2016-06-15
AAGACCTGAAAGTCGAGATGACTCTGGTCGGCGGTGAGATCAAGTACCAGGCGTGAGCGTTATTAACTGGTCAACTCGTCCGCCCCACGCTGACAAACGGCCGGTGCGCCTGTCGCTCCGACGCCAAGTTGATTTTCTTGCGCTGTTTGTAGATGTGAATGCACAGCTCTTCCACTGTCGTAGTGTGGGAGTCCTTCGCTTCCTTCCCTGGCTGGCTCGACTCCCATTGCACGGTGACCGATTGAATCTTATCTGACTGGTCCTGCCAGGACACCCTCAGAAGTCTTCCGCGCATGCGGTCGACATAGTTGCCGGCGAGGCGAAGAATCTGCGGCAAGCTCAAAAGATTGGGCGGCCCGGCAAAAGGCCTGCGTTTTTCCCGTCCTTCCATTTCGAGTTTTCGCAAATCTTCATGCGTGTAATGTTTTTCCAGGTCCATCGCCATGGATGTCCCCCGGTTCCACACCTGGACGATGAAATCGTCGCCGTAGGTTTTCAATTCCATCGATTTGAGCTCCATCGCCTCAAGAGACTGACCGATGCAGCGGAGAATTGCCGAGTAGCGCATCTTTACCAGCGCAGCTTCGGTTACAGTAACGGTGCTTGTTTCCATATTATTTGCCGGCAGCAACGTTTATGCCAAGAAAACACGCAACGGATTACGCAATTTTCCATCAATCGTTGTCGCGGCTGTGCAAATTTGTCCGCGTCGCGCCGGTCCGGTCGTTAAATGACCCGGACAAGTTTCTTGGGTGGGAAATATGACGACGCGGTGGAAAGGAAGCTGCGGCGGCTAAGAAAGTGATCCGAACGCTGTGCGCGCTGAGTGTTATCGAATTTTCATCTCGGCGGCGATGATCTTTTCGTCGGGCCGCGCCTTCCATACGACGTTGCGCGCGACGCCGTAGATCTCCGCTAGCGTATAAAGCGGCACCAAAGGCACGTCTTCCATTAGGATCCGCCCCGCCTGTTGTAGGATCGCGACTCGCTTCTTGGGATCGCCGGTCGTCTGTTCTTCGTCGATGAGCTTGTCGAATTCCGGATTCTTATATTGGATACGCGGGCTCACGCCCGAGCGGTAGTACTGATCGTAAACGGTATCGGCATCGGCGGCGGGTCGGCCGACGTAGTAAAACCCGAGCTTGCCGCCGTTAACGCCTTCCTTGCCCCAGAAAATTACAAACTCCTGAGAAACGAGCTCGGTTTTGATGCCGACCTTAGCCAACTGATCGGCGATCACCTGGCAAACCTCCCGCGCTTTCGGGTAACGGTCCGGAGAGAAGTAAAGCTTGATCTCCAGGCCCTGGGGAAAACCGGCTTTGTCGAGAAGCTCTTTAGCTTTTTTCGGATCATACGCATAGCGTTTAATCTTGGGATCGAAGCCGATCACGTTCGATCCCAGCGGTCCGTTCATGATGTAGCCGTTGCCTTCATAGATATGCTTGATAATGATCGATGGGTCGACAGCATAATTGATCGCCTGGCGCACTAATTTGTTGTCAAAGGGCTTGTGCGTGACGTTCATCGCGAGAAAATACATGCGCACGCCTTCGACTTTTTCGGCGCGCACGCGCGGGTGATTCTCGAAACGGGAGAGCTCTTCGACCGGAACATTGTTCACAACGTCGCCTTGACCGGCGAGCAGCCCGGCCACTCGGCCGGCGTCTTCTTTAACTCTTCTTAAAACGATCTCTTTGACCGCCGCCTTGGTGCCCCAGTACTGGTCGTGTCGGGTCAGTACGAGCTGGCCGTCGCGTTGCCAGCTGACGAAACGATACGGCCCGGTGCCAACCGGTTTTTGCTCGCCGGCGTCACCGCCTTGGGCCTCCATTCCCGTCTTGCCGAGTATGTAACGGTTCTGCAATCGGTCGAGAAAGACGGCGTTGGGGGCTTCGGTGATGAATGCGATCGTGTGATCGTCCAGTGCCTGCATTTCACTAAGGTCGCGAAAGTTTTCTTTCTGCAGGCTCTGCTTATCGTTCTTGATCCGGTTGATGGAGAAAATCACGTCCTTGGCCGTGAAAGGGCTGCCGTCGTGAAAACGGACGTTCTTGCGCAGTTTGAAGATCCATTTTTTGCCCTGAAACTCCCACGACTCGGCAAGCACGCCGTAGTAGATTTTTTTTGCGTAGTCCACCTCCACCAACGGCTCGGTCATATGGTTCCAGATTCCGTATTGAGGACTCGAACTATAAGCGTAGGGATGAAGCGTATCGAGACTGATGCTGCTGAGGATTGTCAGCCGCTCTTTCGACGCCGCGTAACTCGCTTTGACAAGCGAGCCGCCGAGCGCGGCGCTGAGCCCCCAAAAAGTACTCTGTTTTAGGAACGCTCGGCGATCAATATTTTTATTGCGCAAGCTCACATGTGCCTCCCATCTGATTTCCGCAGCGTATTCATTACGGGCCAATGCCGATTCGCTTTATTTGATCTTCATATCCCAACCCAAAACCTTTTCATCCGGGCGCACTTTCCAGATCACGTTTCTCGCCACGCCGTAAATGTCGGCGAGATTGTAGAGCGGTATGAACAGCGCTTCGTCCATGATCATCTTGCCCGCCTGGTGCAGAATGGCGACGCGTTTCTTTTGCTCCGCAGTCTTTTGCTGCTCCTCGACAAGCTTGTCGAGATCCGGATTGCTGTAATTCGTCCGTCTCGTCGTGCCAGCGCGAAAATACTGATCATAGAGTGTGTCGGCATCGGTGAGCGTCCCGCGACCGATGTAGTAGAAAGGCAACTTGCCGCCATTGACTCCCTGCTTGTCCCAAAACAGCGCCCACTCCTGCGAAATCAGCTCGACGCGGAAACCACCTTTGACCATTTGCGCGGCGACGACCTGACAAACTTCCCGGTCTTTCGGATATCTTCCTGCGGAGTAATACAACTGAATATCGCAGCCGTTGGGAAAACCGGCCTGCGCCAACAGCTCCTTGGCTTTTTTCGGATCATAGGGATACCGTTTCAGCTTGGGATCGGCGCCGACGACGTTGGACCCCACCGGCCCATTGATCGGATAGCCGATGCCATCGAAGATATTTTTCACGATCGCCGGAGCGTCGACGCAGTAATTGGCCGCCTGGCGCACCAGCTTGTTGTCCCACGGCTTGAACGCCATGTTGAACGCGAGAAAAAACATCCTCAGACCTTTAACTTTCCTGAACACGACTTCTTTTATCGCCGCTCTGCCGCCCCAGTAATCGTCGTTGCGGGTAAATACCATGTTGCCGCCCCTCTGGTAGCTGACAAATTTATAGGCGCCCGTGCCGATCGGATTTTCGTAGAGCTTGTCGGCGAATTTATCGCCAGCCGCTTTGCTCAAGATGAAACGGTTCTCGAGACGATCCAAGAATATCGCCAGCGGCTGCTTGGTGACAAAAATAACCGTTAAATCGTCGGGCGTCTGAATTTCAGTGACGTCTTTGAAATTGGGCGCCTGCAAGCTCCCGCCTTTTTCATCGCGCATTTTCTCGATTGAAAATGCCACGTCTTTGGACGTCAGCGGTGCGCCGTTGTGAAACTTAATGCCTTTTTTCAGCTTGAAGGTCCATTTGTTTCCTTGAAACTGCCACGAATCGGCGAGCACGCCGACATAGTCCTTTTTGTTGTAGTCGAGCTCGATCAGCGGTTCGATGACATGCTGCCAGTTGCCATAGATCGGACTCGAGCTGTGATTGTAGGGATGAATGGAGTCGGCGACACTGCTATGGTAAATCGTCACTCGGTCGCGGGAAGCGGCCGAGCCGTCGCGCAAAATAAAAGGCCCCATCGCCGCACCAACACCCAGCGCCGCCGTGCGCTGTAAAAATTCTCTCCGGCTGATCGTTGGTTTTCTCTTTGTCATGGAATTCTCCTGCAGGAAATTGATTTATTCATTCTCATGCTACCTTTGCCTGCGCAATTTTGGATCGAAAATGTCTCTCAATCCATCGCCCAATAAGTTTATGCCGAATACCGTAATAAAAATTGCTAGTCCAGGAAACATCGTGAGCCACGGCGCGCGATTGATGTAGCTTCGTCCCTCGCTCAGCATCGAGCCCCACGTCGGGATATGCACGGGCACGCCCAAGCCGAGAAAGCTCAAGCTCGCTTCCGTGATGATGACGATCGCCATGCCGAAGGTTGCGATGACCGTGACGCTGGCAAAGGTATTGGGCATCACGTGACGGAAGAGCACGTACCAATCCCTTCCGCCCAGCGCCTTCGCCGCGGTCACGAAATCGCGCTCCTTGAGCGACAGCACTTCGCCGCGCACGACGCGGCAATATTGAACCCATCGACTGAGCATGAGCGCCATAATGAGATTGCCGACGCCTTGGCCGAGAAAAGCCATGATCGCGATCGCGATCAACAAGAATGGAAACGCCAGAAAGGTGGCGACGCCGACCATCAGTGAAATGCGCGAGCCGTAGATGATTCGACTGAGCATGTCCCGGCCGAGATTGTCAGTGCCTAGAAAATATGCCGCCGAGCCGTTTTCGGCCCATCGCGGCGGCCGCAGCCGGTCTTCCAAGGTCTGCGCCTGAGGATCGCGCGGCGCTAACAGCGGTGCCGCCACGCCGCAAACCAAAAGTACAAGCAAGATCGCGCCGCCCACCCAAACTTTGAAATGACGCAACCCAGGCATCAAAATTTTATCCTCGGATCGATCCAACTGTAAAGCAAATCCACCAACATATTCACAACGAAATAGGTGACGGCGAACATCAAAATCAACACTTGCGTGAGCTTGTAGTCGCGCGCGGAAATGGACTGGATCAAAAGATCGCCGATGCCGGGATAAGAAAAAACGGTTTCCGTAACGACCGACCCGCTGAGCAGTGCCCCGAGTTGAAGGCCGAGGATGGTGACGATAGTGATAAGGGCGTTGCGCAAGATGTGCCGCCAGATCACGGTCCTTTCGCTCAGCCCTTTGGCGCGCGCCGTTGTGACGTAATCCTGGCGCATGACTTCGAGCACGCTCGAACGTGAGATGCGCGTGACAATCGCCGCCAGCGCCGATCCCAAAGTAAACGCCGGCATGAGAAGATGCTGCAAGGCGCTCCAGAAGGCCGGGAAATTACCAGTCATCAAGCTGTCGAGTAAATAGAGTCCGGTGATCGTTTTAACGTCGATGCCGTACTCGATGCGCCCGGCGACCGGCAATAGATTGAGCTGGCCGCCGAGAAAATAAATCAGCATGATGCCGAGCCAGAAGTTTGGTAACGAGACGCCGATCAGAGCGACGCTCATGCCCGCGTGGTCGAGGAAAGAGTTGTGCTTAATGGCGGAATAGACACCGAGCGGCACGGCGATCATGATGGCGACGCACAGGCTGGCGAAGGCCAGTTCGAGCGTAGCCGGCAACCGCTCGCCGACCAATTTCATCACCGGCTCATTGAACTTCAGCGATCGGCCGAAGTCGCCCGTGACGGCACGAGTTAAGAAATCCCAGTACTGCACCAGCAGCGGTTTGTCCAAACCCCACTCGTGGCGGGTACGCTCGATATCGGCCGGTGTCGCGTCGTCCCCCAACAACAGGGACACCGGATCTCCCGGAGCGATATGCATCAGCAGAAAGATCAGAAAAGAGATTCCCACGATCACGGGGATCGCTCCAACCATCCTGCGAGCAAGCGTGTTCATACGGATTGGAATCTAATGAATTGAAAGGACGCAACCCTCTCGCGCCAACGCGCGCTTATCCGCCATCGCAGAGCCTACTGCCCTAATTGACCAAAGGATTGATCCAAAACCTTTAGCGCGTGATCGATCTGATCTTTGTTGACGTTGAGCGGCGGCGCGACTCGGAGAACGTTACCGAACGTGCCCCCCTTGCCGACCAACAATCCATGTTTTTTGGTGACTTCCATCACTCGCTTCGTGCTTTCAACGTCGGGTTTTTTCTTTTCACCGACGAGTTCCATGCCTTGCATGAGTCCCATGCCGCGCACGTCGCCGATGACCGGATACTTTTCTTTCAAAGCGTTCAGTCCCTCGCGTAGTCGATTGCCCATGACCCGGGCGTTCTCGACCAAATTCTCCTCTTCGATCACTTCGATCGTTGCCTGCGCCGCCGCGCACGTGACCGGATTGCCACCGAAAGTCGAGATCGTGTTGCCTTTCATGCTGTCGGCAACCTCGGCAGTGGCGACGGTCGCGCCGATCGGCACGCCGTTCGCCATGCCCTTGGCGAAGGTCATGATGTCGGGGTCGACGCCCCACTGTTCGATGCCGAACATCTTGCCGCCGGTGCGCCCCCACGCGGTTTGCACTTCGTCACAGATGAACAGGCCGCCGTATTTTCTGATGATCCCGACAATTTCTTTGAAATATTCTTTGGGTGGCACGATGAAACCGCCGACGCCCTGAATCGGCTCGGCGAGAAAAGCGGCGACGCGCCCTTGCGAGGTCATGGTTTGAATCGCTTCTTCGGCGTCTTTGGCGCATTTAAGATCGCAGCTCGGATAGGTGAGCCCGAACGGGCAGCGATAGCAGTAAGCGTTTGCAATGTGGTGCACTCCGGGCACGACATTGGGCGTCAAGCGCCAGCTCGACTGCGCTGAAAGACTTAATGCCAGATACGACCGGCCGCTGTAACTATGGCGCAAGGCAATGACGTCCTGGCACTTGGTGTGGATCTGTGCCAGCAGCACGGCCGTCTCATTTGCCTCTGTGCCGCTGTTGGTAAAAAACGTTTTCTCTAAACGCCCGGGGGTAATTTGCGCCAGCTTTTCGGCCAGCCGAACCTGCGGCTCGTTGACATAAAGCGTCGACAGATGCTGAACCTTGTGGGTTTGTTCATCGATCGCTTTCGTTACTTTGTCGTTGCAGTGCCCGACGCTTACGGTGAGTATGCCGCCGAAGAAGTCCAGGAATTCTTTGCCGTCGGCGTCGTAGACGTACTGATCTTTGGCATGATCGACGACCAGCGGCTCATCGTAGTACGTGGCGACGCACGAGAACAGATACTTTTTTTGCTTTTCGATGATTTCGTTCTTGTCCATACCAGGCCTTGACCGACAGCTTTTGTTTTACTGGGTTGCCAAAAAGTAGCGCATGCTTCGACAGGCCCGGCATGAACGGAATTTTCTTAAACACTCACTGCTCTCGTTCGTCCCGAGCCTGTCGAAAGGCGAACGTAGAGTTTTTCAACAACCTAATGGCGCCGTAAAAAATCTAAGATCGGCGGATGACCCCTTTCCGGCATCTCACGGAGAAAGCCGTGCCGCCCGCCGTCGATGAGCACGAGCTCCGCGTTGGGTATTTTGTCGGCTAGGACTTTGGCGGACTCGACATGACTGCCTGTGCCGCCCTCGTGCGTGTCCCTGCTGCCGACGATGACCAACGTCGGCGCCTTGATGTTGTGGATCAGGTGCGTGGTTTCGTGGCATTGCCGCGCGACCACGTCGCGCAGGTAACATTTGAGCGGCGGTACTTCGTCGACGATCAACTCCTGATACTTTTTCACGACCTCCGGGTGTTCCTTGACGAAACTCTCACTGAACATAAAACCCGGTCCCCAGTGATCGTTCTGGTATTTCTCGTAGCCCTTCTCGATCATCTCCAAAGCCGCGTCCAGCGGCACACCGCGCGGATAGTCTTCGAGCGCTTCACTGTATTTTCCTGAGCCGGGACCCGAGAGCACGAGGCTGCGCACTTTTTCAGGGTCGTCCAGTGCGATCCACTGGCACACTCGCGCGCCCATGGAATGCCCTATCATGTGAGCCTGTTTGATACCGAGAGCATCCATCAGACCGACACAATCTTTCGCGAACAGCCGCGTTGTGTAGTGCATGTCAGGCTTGTCGCTGCGACCGAGACCGCGATGATCGTAAATTAGGACCTGATAATGTTTCGCCAACTCTGGCACCTGAGAGACGCGCCAAGGCGCGAGGCTGATGCCGGTGCCGGCGACGAGAACCAACGGATCGCCCTGACCATAAAGCTCGTAGTACAGGTTGACATCATCGACTTTGATCTTGCCGCTTTTGACCGGCCTGAGTTCCTCCATGATCGTCTCCAAGTCACTGCAATTTCACTTTAAAAACTGCTAACGAAATGTGCCGTGACGCTATCGAATACCCCAATGGCTGTCAATATGAGTTTGGCCGAGCATCCTTTCGATCTCAACCGGTTGACAGGACCCGATCAGATGGGATAACCGAGAGCCGTTCTCCCATCACCGCACGATGGTTTTTTGTCTACACTGGAGGATTGGCATGAATTATTTAACTTCAATTTTAGTGGCGGTTCTGGTCGGCACCTCATATTCGCCCTGGGCGCATGCCGGCGCGGCCAGCGAGAGCGCCGGTCAAGTCCTGGCCAAGCTCAGCAAGCTTTCTCCTGAGCAGCGACAGAAAACTCTCATCGAGAAGGCCAAAGCCGAAGGGGAAGTGTCGTTTTACAGCTCACTGCAGGCACAGCAGATCGATCCATTCATTCGAGTCTTTCAGAAGCGCTATCCTTTCGTAAAAGTGAATCCGTACCGCGTTTCCGGAAACCGGCAAGTGATCAAGATTCAAACCGAGATGAACGCCGGCAACCACCTGTTCGACGTGACCAACGGCTCGGCAGAGCAGGCATCGGCGCTCAAAAAGATCGGCGCCATCGATCCCTATCAATCGCCGCAGCGCGATTTTTTCGCCGTGCCCAACAAAGACAAGGACGGCTACTACACATCGCTCTACGTGATCCCGATTGTGCTCGGTTACAACACCAACCTGGTCAAGCGCCAAGACGCGCCGAAGACCTATGAAGATCTGCTGCTTCCGAAATGGAAGGGCAACATGTTTTTGGACGACGAGTCGTATGAATGGTTCGCCGTGCTGCTCAAACACTTCGGCCGCGAGAAGGGACTGCAATACATGCGCAACCTCGCCAAGCAGGATTTGCGAATGGTGCGCGGACGCACCGCCCAAAGCCAGTTGATCGCCGCGGGAGAGCGCCCTTTGGCGATCATATTATCCGGCCACACGGTTTTGGACCTGAAGGCTCGCGGCGCGCCCGTCGATCAGGTCATTCTCGATCCCTACTTCGCGCAAGCGAACAAGCTGATGCTTGCGCGCCACGCGCCCCACCCACACGCCGCCGCGCTGTTCATCGATTGGGCCCTCTCGGAGGAAGGCCAAAGCATGATCACAACCTTTGGCCGCGTCGTCGCTCGCAAAGGCGTCAAGCAAAGATTTCCCGAATTGGTGGAAAAAGAAAGTTTTCTGGTGGACGTGGAATTTATCGGGCCGATTCTCGATCAAAGCGGCAAGGAGTTCGGTCAGATCTTTCTCGGCCGCTGAGAAATGTACGCGCCGACAAGGCGCCGTTAAAGGAGTTGATCGATCTGGGCTTTCAAAGTACGTTGGTAATAATCATCGGCCACCAGTCGCTCGTCGGATTCTATCAACCGAAAATAGAGGAGCTTCTCGGGCGATAATTTATTTATTTGGAGGCGACTATGGCGAAAATATCTTTTCGGAAAAGCCATTCAATTCTCAGCTTGGTATTTTCCGCGCTTACGATCATGGTTAGTTTTTTCCTCTGTCAAGGCGTTACGCCGGCATCCGCCCAAACCATTGTCGATGATTGGTCCAAGGTGCAGGCCCCAAAACCTCCGGAATTGAAGGCTGTAACGCTCGATCCTAAGACGACGGCCCTGCTGGTCTTAGATTTTGTAAAACAGACCTGCAATACAGAGAGGCGACCGCGCTGTCTGACTTCGGTCCCTCAGGTTCAAGCCCTGTTGAAACTCGCTAGAGGCAAAGGCGTATCGGTCGTCCATAGCATAACTACGGCAGCCATTCCCGCCGATATACTGAAAGACGTGGCTCCGCTCGAGGGGGAGCCTATAGTGAAATCGTCGGCCGATAAGTTTTTTAAGACCGATCTGGAAAAGATCCTGAACGACAGGGCATCAAGACAGTGGTGGTCGTAGGAACAGCTGCTCACGGTGCCGTGCTCAATACAGCCAGTCAGGCTGCGTTCCGGGGGTTGCAAGTTATTATTCCGGTAGACGGGATGTCGTCTGAAAATACCTATTTTGAGCAGTATACCGCTTATCATCTGGCCAACGCTCCCGGGGTAGGACAACAGGTGACGTTGACCAAAATCGATATGATCAAATAGCAGGCGAACAACACACAGGGAGGAAAACATGCCGGAAGATCTCAAATATTTGGTGGAGAGTTATCGCGCGGGAACGATCACGCGCCGCGAGTTTATGCACCGGGCTATCCTGTGGACGGGTAGTGTAGCGGTGGCGTCGTCATTGCTCGATTCGCTGAGTCCAACCGCTGTCCATGCCGCCAATCAAGTGGATCCAAACGACCCGGCGCTGATATCGACGGATGTCAAATATACCGCGGCCGACGGTGCGTCAATTAACGCCTATGTTACCCGTCCGAAGGGCGATGGCAGACGGCCGGCAGTGATCGTGGTCAGCGACAACTGGGCGCTCGACGACCATAACCGAGACGTCGGCCGGAGACTGGCTAAAGCGGGTTACGTTGCGATTGTGCCGGATGTCGTTTCGCGAGTGGGCGGCACTAGCTCGTTCCCGAGCCGAGAAGAGGTCGCGAAAGCGATTTCGCAACTCAGCGACGACAACGTGATGAAAGACTTGATGGGTGCGCAAAACTATATCAAGAGTCAAAGTTTCGTCCAGGCCAATAAGATCGGCGTTATCGGCTTTTGCTGGGGCGGCGGTAAAACTTTTCTTTTCACCACCCAGAGCAAGGATCTGGCGGCGTCGGTTATATACTACGGGCCGATTCCAAAGGATCTCGATGCGGTCAAAAACATTACCGCGCCGGTCTTGGGCAACTATGGCGAGCTGGATAAGCCCATTTCCTCGCAGGTGCCCAGGCTCGCGGAGGAGATGAAAAAAAACGGCAAGTCGTACGACTATAAGATTTACCCCGACGCACCGCACGCGTTTAACAGCGATGTCCGGGAGGACCGTTACCGTCCAGAGGCGGCGAAGGATGCCTGGGGCCGGACGTTAGAGTTTTTCAAGAAACATTTGCAAGGTTAGCATCGGGGAGTACGAAGGTGGTTACGCGCCGGGAGTTTTTACAAACAAGCGTGCTCGTTACCGGGGGGCTAGCCGCAGGGAATCTACTGGTTGATCCGTTGCTACCGGTGATCGCACATGCGGCCCAGGTGGATCCCAACGATCCTGGTTTAACATCATCCGAGATCGACTATGCATCGACCGATGGTACCCCACTCGGCGGTTATCTCACCCGACCCAAAGGGGACGTTGCACGCCCAGCCGCAGTGGTAATTCATGGCAGGGACGGGATCAATGACCAAATTCGGGATGTGGCGCGAAGGCTTGCCAAAGCTGGTTACGTGGCGCTGGCGCCTGACCTTTTGTCGCGCCAGGGAGGAACGAGTTCGTTCTCAAGTTCGGAAGCCGCAATCGCGGCAGGTCGCAAATTGGATGATGAGATGATCACCCAGGATCTCACCGGTGG
>WNFV01008635.1_pt1 | contig 11441 bp, 18 predicted proteins | sample 5400101 | NCBI WGS metagenome assembly WNFV01 (sample SAMN13153361, study PRJNA577476) | soil metagenome | isolation source: 115 cm soil or saprolite under grassland replicate 1 | place: USA:California | collected 2016-06-15
CCGACCGCCCCCTTGGCCGCCTTGCCGGCCTTCTTGCGCACGTACTCGCCCTCGTAGCGGATGCCCTTGCCCTTGTACGGCTCGGGCTTGCGGATCTTGCGGATGTTCGCGGCCGTCTCGCCGACGAGCTGCTTGTCCGTTCCGCGGACCACGATGCGCGTCGGGGCGGGGACCTCGAACTCGATCCCCTCCGGCGCCGGGAAGATCACGGGGTGCGAGTAACCGACGTTGATCTCCAGGCCGGTCCCGCGCATCGCCGCGCGGTACCCGACGCCCACGATCTCGAGCGACTTCTCGTAGCCCTCGGTCACGCCGTGGACCATGTTGGCGATGAGCGTGCGGGTCAGCCCGTGCAGGGAGCGGTGCCGCCGCTCGTCCGAGGGGCGCGCCACGGTGAGCACCGCACCCTCGCGGTGCACCTGCATGTCGGGGTCGAAGCGCTGCTCGAGCGAGCCGCGCGGGCCCGAGACGCGCACGATGCGACCCTCAATCGACACCTCCACCCCGGAGGGGATCTCGATGGGCTGCCGTCCGATCCTGCTCATGTCCTCGTCCTCACCACACGTAGGCGACGATCTCGCCGCCCACGCCCGCCTTGCGCGCCTGCCGGTCGGTCAGCAGGCCCCGGGAAGTGGACAGGATCGCCACCCCCAGGCCACCCTGCACCCGCGGCAGCTCGTCGCGGCCGCGGTAGACCCGCCGCCCGGGGGTGGAGATCCGGCGGATCCCCGACACCGCGGGCTCGCGGGCATCGCCGTACTTCAGGTCGACGGTCAGGGTCTTCTTCGGGCCGTCCCCCTCCACGTGGTGGCCGGCGACGAACCCCTCACGCTCGAGGATCGAGGCGATCTGCTCCTTCAGCCGCGACGCGGGCATGGTCACGGCGTCCTTGCGCGCCGTGCTGCCGTTGCGGATCCGCGTCAGCATGTCGGCGATCGGGTCGGTCATCGTCATCTCGTCGCCTCGCTCCTACCAGGACGCCTTCGTCACGCCGGGGACCTCACCGGCGTGGGCCAGCTCGCGCAGGCAGATCCGGCACAGGTTGAACTTGCGGTAGACCGCCCGCGAGCGCCCGCAGCGGCCGCAGCGCGTGTAGCGGCGCACCGGGAACTTCGGTGCGGCATTCGCCTTGTTGATCAGGGCCTTCTTCGCCATCAGCCTCAACCCTCGCGTTCGAACGGGAACCCGAGCGCCCGGAACAGCGCCAGGGCGTCGTCGTCGGTGCGGGCGGTGGTCACGATCGTGATGTCCATCCCGCGCACCTGGACCACCTTGTCGTAATCGATCTCCGGAAAGATCAGTTGCTCGGTCACGCCGAGCGTGTAGTTCCCATGACCGTCGAAGCCCTTCAGCAGCAGCCCGCGGAAGTCCCGGATCCGCGGGAGCACGACCGAGAGCAGGCGGTCCAGGAACTCCCACATCCGGTCCCCGCGGAGGGTGACCTTCGCGCCGATCGCCATCCCCTCCCGGAGCTTGAAGCCGGCGATCGACTTGCGGGCCCGGGTGATCATCGGCTTCTGGCCGGTCACGGTGGCCAGGTCGAGGACGGCCGCGTCGAGCAGCTTCGCGTCGCGCACGGCGTCACCGACGCCCATGTTCACCACGATCTTCTCGAGGCGCGGGACCTCCATCAGGCCGCGATAGCCGTGCTCCGAGCGCAGCTGCGGCCGGATCTCACCCCGGTAGCGCTCCTTGAGCCGCGGGGCCGGGTAGGCGGGTGCCTGCGCCATCAGATGTCCGCCCCGCACTTGCGGCAGATCCGGATCTTGTCGGTGCCCTCGAACCGGTACCCGACCCGCGTCGGCTTGTGGCACGAGGGACACAGGAGCTGCACGTTCGAGATGTCGATGAACTGCTCGATGTCGATGATCCCGCCCTGCTGGCGCTTGCGCGACGGGCGCGTGGCCTTCTTGGCGCGCGCCACGCCCTCGACCATGATCCGGCCCCTGGCCGGCAGCACGTTGACGACCCGCCCGGACCGGCCGCGGTCCTTGCCGGCCATCACCATGATCTCGTCGCCCTTCTTGATCGATACCGTCGCCACCGCTACAGCACCTCCGGCGCGAGAGAGATGATCTTCATGAACCGCTTCTCCCGGAGCTCACGCGCCACCGGGCCGAAGATGCGCGTCCCGCGCGGGTTTCGCTGGTCGTTGATCAGCACCACCGCGTTGTCGTCGAAGCGGATATAGGACCCATCGCCGCGGCGGCGCTCCTTCGCGGTGCGCACGACCACGGCCCGGACGACGTCGCCCTTCTTGACGCCGCCGCCGGGGAGGGCGTCCTTCACCGTCGCCACGATGACGTCGCCGACGCCGGCGTAGCGCCGAGACGACCCGCCGAGGACGCGGATGCAGAGGACCTCCTTGGCCCCCGTGTTGTCCGCCACCTTGCAGCGGGTCTCCTGCTGGATCACGTTCCGCTCCGTCCTTACTTGGCGCGTTCGACGATCTCGGTGACGCGCCAGCGCTTGGTCTTCGACAGCGGCCGGGTCTCCATGACCCGAACGGTGTCTCCCACATGCGCCTCGTTCTGCGGGTCGTCGGCGGCGAGCTTCGACGTGTGGCGGACCGTCTTGCCGTACATCGGGTGGGTCACGGCGTCCGAGACCCGCACGACCACCGTGCGGTCCATGCGGTCGGACACCACGACGCCGACCCGCACCTTGCGCCGCTGCCGCGCTCCACCCTCGTCCGTGGGCAGCTCGCTCACTCGTCGTCCTCCTTCTGGCGGCGGCGGAACCGCCGGCGAGGCCTCTCGGTCTCCTCGGGGGGCTCGCTCGAGGCCTCGCCCTCCGCCGCGTCGCGGCCCATGGCCATCGCCGGCTCGTCGCCCTCGGGCATCTCGCCGACCGCCTCGGCGAGCGGCGTGCCCTTGCGCTCGCCGCGAGCCTGTTCCTCGCGCCCGCGCTGCAGGGCCTCGGACTCGGCCAGGGCCAGCTGATGCTCGAGCTCTGCCTCCAGGTGGCGCTCGCGCAGGATGGTCAGGATCCGGGCGAGCTCGTGGCGGACCTGCTTGATCCGCATCGGGTTGTCGAGCTGCCCGGTGGCCAGCTGGAACCGCAGGTTGAACAGCTCCTCCTTGCCGCCCTCCAGCCGGGTGAGCAGCTCGTCGTCCGGCAGCTCCCGGAGCTCGACCGTCACGCGCCGCGCCATCAGTGCACCGCCCCCAGTCGGGTGACGAACCGGGTGCGCACCGGCAGCTTCTGGGCCGCGCGGCGCATGGCCTCCTTGGCGATCGGCTCGGTCACGCCGGCCAGCTCGAACATCACCCGGCCGGGCTTGACCACCGCCACCCACCACTCCGGATTGCCCTTCCCGGAACCCATCCGGGTCTCGGCGGGCTTCTTGGTCACCGGCTTGTCGGGGAAGACGTTGATCCACACCTTCCCGCCCCGGCGGATGTGACGGGTCATGGCCACCCGGGCCGCCTCGATCTGGCGGTTCGTGATCCAACCGGGCTCCAGGGCGACCAGGCCGAAGTCGCCGAAGTGAACATCGGTCCCGCCCTTCGCCTGTCCGCGCATGCGACCGCGATGCTGCTTGCGGTGCTTGACCTTCTTCGGCTGGAGCACTTATGCCTTCTCCTCGTCCGTCTCGCCCGCCGGGCCCTCGGACGTGGCCGTCTCGGGCGCGGGCGTCTCGGGGGTGACCGTTTCGGGCGCGGGCGCCTCGGGCGCGGGCGTCTCGGGGGCGACCGTTTCGGTCGCGGGCGCCTCGGGCTCGGCCGGCGCCGCCCCCGGCTCCGCCGCCGGCTCGGCCTCGGCCAGCTCGGCGAGGTCCTTCGTCGACGTAATCAAGGCGCCGGTCGACGCGGCGCCGGCCCCGCGCGCCGGCATCCCGGCGAGCGCCCGGGCGCGTGCGCGGGCGATCTCCTGCTCCTCCACCGGGATCTCGTCCCCGTGGTAGACCCACACCTTCACGCCGATCCGGCCGAAGGTGGTCTTCGCCTCCGCCAGCCCGTAGTCCACCTTCGCCCGCAGCGTGTGCAGGGGGACGCGGCCCTCGCGGTACCACTCGCGGCGCGACATCTCCGCGCCACCGAGGCGCCCGCCGCACTGCACCCGTACGCCGAGCGCGCCCGAGCGCAAGGCGGTCTGCACCGCCCGGCGCATGGCCCGCCGGAACGAGACCCGCCCGGCGAGCTGCTCGGCCACGCCCTGGGCCAGGAGCTGCGCGTTCGTCTCCGGCTTCAGCTCGGTGGTGGAGGCGTTCATGTCCTGCACCTTCACGTCGACGCGCTTGCCGGTCAGGCGCTCGAGCTCGCGGCGGATGCGGTCGACCTCGGAGCCCTTGCGCCCGATGACGATGCCTGGCCGGGCGGTCCAGATCCACACCGTGATCTGGTCGCCGCGGCGATCGATGTCGATGCTCGCGATCCCGGCCCGGGTCATGCTGTCCCGGATGTACTTCCGGATGCGGATGTCCTCGTGCAGCTGCTCGGCGTACTCCTTCCTGGAGTACCAGTTGCTCTTCCAGGGGTAGATGACCCCCAGCCGGAACCCGTACGGGTTGACCTTATGACCCAACCGTCTCTCCGATCGTCTCCACCACCACGGTGATGTGGCTCGTGCGCTTGCGGATCCGCACCGCGCGGCCGCGGTCCTTCGGCCGCCAACGCTTCATCGTCGGTCCCTCGTCCACGGTCGCCCGGCTGACGTACAGCGTCGCCAGCTCGCGGGTGTCCGCGATCGCCTGCTCGGCGTTGGCCACCGCCGAGTTCAGCACCTTCGACACGGTCTCGGCCGCGCCGATCGGGGCGAAGCGCAGCACCCGGCGGGCCTCCTCCACGTGCTTGCCGCGGATGAGGTCCACCACACGCCGCGCCTTCTGCGGCGAGACCCTGACGTAGCGCGCGACCGCTCTCGCTTCCATCACTCCCCGTCCCCTACTTGAGCGCCGTGCTCCGCTCGGTGTGGTGCCCGTGCGTGCGGAACGTCCGCGTCGGGGCGAACTCGCCGAGCTTGTGACCGACCATCGCCTCGGTGACGAACACCGGGACGTGCTTGCGGCCGTCGTGCACCGCGATGGTCAGGCCGACCATCTCCGGCACCACGGTCGACCGCCGCGACCACGTCTTGATCACGCGCTTGTCCCCCCGCCGGTTCGCGTCCTCGACCTTGGCCAACAGGTGCTCGTCCACGAACGGGCCCTTCTTCACCGACCTCGGCATCTCGTCTCCCGACTGTCCTCTCGCTACCCGCGCTTCGATCCGCGCCGGCGCACGATGTAGCGGTCCGAGGGCTTCCCCTTCTTCCGGGTCCGCCCCTCCTTCTTCCCCCACGGGCTGGTCGGGTGGCGGCCGCCGGAGGACTTCCCCTCACCACCACCGAGCGGATGGTCCACCGGGTTCATCGCCACGCCGCGCACCGACGGGCGCACACCCCGCCAGCGGTTGCGGCCGGCCTTCCCCCAGGAGATCAGCTCGTGCTCCGGGTTACCGACGACGCCAACGGTCGCCCGGCACGTCGCGTACACCAGGCGCATCTCCCCGGACGGGAGGCGAAGCTGGGCGTACCCACCCTCCTTCGCCACCAGCTGCACGGACGTTCCGGCGGAGCGCGCCATCTTCGCGCCGCCGCCCGGGCGCAGCTCCACCGCGTGCACCACCGTGCCGACGGGGATGTTCTTCAGCGGCAGCGCGTTTCCCGGCCGGATGTCGACGCCCTCGCCGGAGGCGAGCCGGTCGCCGACCTTCACGCCCGTCGGCGCCAGGATGTAGCGCTTCTCGCCGTCCGCGAAGTGCAGCAGGGCGATCCGCGCGCTGCGGTTCGGGTCGTACTCGACGTGCGCCACCCTGGCCGGCACGCCGTCCTTCTCCCGGCGGAAATCGATCACCCGGTAGCGGCGCTTGTTCCCGCCGCCCTGGTGACGCGTGGTGATCCGCCCCTGGGCCCCCCGCCCGGCCTTCTTCGGCTTCGGGGCGAGCAGCGCCTTCTCCGGCTTCGGCCGCGTCACCTCGCCGAAGTCGGACACGGTCGCGCCGCGCCGCCCGGCGCTTGTGGGCTTGTACTTGCGGATCGCCATCGTCAGGTCCCTACTTCTGCTCGAAGATCTCGATGGTGTCGCCCTCGGCCAGCACGACGACCGCGCGCTTGGTCGAAGGCCGCTGACCGGTCGTCTGCCGGAACCGCTTGACCTTCCCCCTGCGGAGGTTCGTGTTCACCTTCAGCACGCGCACGTTCCAGATCGCCTGGATAGCTTCCTTGATCTCCGTCTTGTTGGCCTTCGGGTTCACCAGGAACGTGTAGCGGTTCTGCTCCAGCCCGGCGTAGGACTTCTCCGAGACGATCGGGCGGATGATCACGTCGCGGGGGCTCTTCACGACGCCGCCTCCTCCTCGTCATCCCCGCCGGAACCCGCTCCTTCCGGCGCGGCCGGGCCCTCCGCCGCCGGACCGTTCCGGCCGGCCAGAGCCAGCGCGTCGGCGGTGAACAGCAGCGTGTCCGCCGCCAGCACCTCGTAGGTCGACAGGCCGCCGGCATAGGTCACCCGAACCTCGGGGAGGTTGCGGAACGACTTCTCCACGACCTGGTCGGGACCGGCGAGGACCAGCAGCACGCGCCCGCCGGCCTCGAGCGCCCGCAGCGTCTCGGCCGCCTCGCGCGTCTTTGGCTCCTCGAACGACAGGCGCTCCACCACGCGGATCCGCCCCTCGGCCGCCTGCGCCGAGAGGGCCGAGCGCAGCGCAGCGCGGCGCATCTTCTTCGGCAGCCGCTGAGCGTGGTCGCGCGGGTGCGGGCCGAACACGACCCCACCCCCGGTCCAGTGCGGCGCCCGGGTCGAGCCGGCCCGGGCGCGTCCGGTGCCCTTCTGCCGCCAGGGCTTTCGCCCGCCGCCGCGAACCTCGCCGCGGGTCTTCGTGGCGTGCGTGCCGGCGCGGCGCGCCGCGAGCGCGGCCACCACGACCTGGTGCATCAGCGCGGGCCGAACTTCCGCGCCGAACACCTCGGCGTCCAGATCGCGCGTGCCGACCACCTTGCCGGACTGGTCGAGGACGTCCACGGTGGCCATCAGGACGCCTCCCCGGCGGCCGCGGCGGCGGGCTCCTCGGCGGGCGCCCGCGAGGACGACTTGACCATTACCAGCCCGCCGGTCGGGCCGGGGACGGCCCCGCGCAGCAGGAGCAGGCCCCGCTCCGGGTCCACCTCGATCACCTCGAGGTTCAGCACCGAGACGCGCACGTTGCCCATCTGGCCGGCCATCCGCGTGCCCTTGAAGATGCGGGAAGGCGTCGCGCAGGCGCCGACCGCCCCGGGCGAGCGGTGCTTGCGCTCGGTGCCGTGGCTGGCCGACAGTCCGGCGAAGCCGTGCCGCTTCATGACGCCGCTGAAGCCCTTGCCCTTCGAGACGCCGACCACGTCGGCGCGCTCGCCAGGACGGAACACGTCGGCACGGATCTCCTGGCCCGGCTTGTAGCCGGAGACGTCGTCGACGCGCAGCTCCACCAGGTACTTGGGCGTGGCGTCGAGCCCGGCAGCCTTCGCATGCCCGGTCTCGGGCCGGCGCGCCTTGCGCTCGGGAACGGCGCCCAGGGCGAGCTGGACGGCCTGATAGCCGTCGCGCTCGGTCGTCTTGACCTGGGCCACGAAGCACGGCCCGGCCTTGATGACCGTCACCGGCACGGCCCGCTGATCCTCCGTGAAGATCTGGGTCATGCCGAGCTTCTCGCCGAGGATGCCTTTCATCTTCCGCGAACCCCTAGAGCTTGATCTCGATGTCGACGCCGGCCGACAGGTTCAGCCGCTGGAGCTCCTGCACGGTCTTCGCCGTGGCGTTGTGGATGTCGATCAGCCGCTTGTGCGTGCGCATCTCGAAGTGCTCGCGGCTGTCCTTGTCCTTGAAGGGCGACCGGATGACGGTGAACAGGTTGCGCTCGGTCGGCAGCGGTACCGGGCCGACGACCTTCGCCCCCGTGCGCACGACGTGGTCCGCGATGTCGCGGGCCGCCGCGTCGAGGATGACGTGGTCGTACCCCCGGAGCTTGATCCGGATCTTCGGAGCCGCCACGGTCCTCGTTCCTTCCTCTCTCCGTCGGCCGCCGGCTACTCGCTGATCTGCGTGACCCGGCCGGCGCCCACGGTGCGTCCGCCCTCGCGGATGGCGAACCGCAGGCCCTCCTCCATGGCGATCGGCGCGATCAGCTCGACGTCCATCTCGGTGTTGTCACCGGGCATGACCATCGAGTCGGGCCCGCCCGGGATCTGGATCGAGCCGGTCACGTCGGTCGTCCGGAAGTAGAACTGCGGCCGGTAGCCGTTGAAGAACGGCGTGTGCCGGCCACCCTCGTCCTTGGACAGCACGTAGACCTGCGCCTTGAACTCCGTGTGCGGGGTGATCGAGCCGGGCTTGGCGAGCACCTGGCCGCGCTCGATCTCGTCCTTGTCGATCCCGCGGAGCAGGACGCCCACGTTGTCGCCGGCCTGAACCTCGTCGAGGAGCTTGCGGAACATCTCGAGGTCGGTGGCAACGGTCTTGCGGGTTGGCTTGATCCCGACGATCTCGACCTCGGACATCTTCTGCAGCTTTCCGCGATCCACTCGTCCGGTCGCGACCGTCCCGCGCCCGGTGATCGAGAAGATGTCCTCGATCGGCATCAGGAACGGCTTGTCCACGTCGCGCGTCGGCTCGGGGATGCTGGCGTCGCAGGCCGCCAGCAGCTCCTCGATCTTGGCCACCCACTCGGGGTCGCCCTCGAGCGCCTTCAGCGCCGAGACCTGGACCACCGGGACGTCGTCGCCGGGGAACTCGTAGGAGGTGAGCAGCTCACGCACCTCGAGCTCCACCAGGTCGAGCAGCTCCGGGTCATCCACCATGTCGCACTTGTTCAGGGCGACCACGATGTACGGCACCCCGACCTGCCGGGCGAGCAGCACGTGCTCACGGGTCTGGGGCATCGGACCATCGGCCGCCGACACCACCAGGATCGCGCCGTCCATCTGGGCGGCGCCGGTGATCATGTTCTTGATGTAATCGGCGTGTCCCGGACAGTCCACGTGCGCGTAGTGACGGTTCTCCGTCTCGTACTCGACGTGAGCGATCGCGATCGTGATGCCTCGCTCCCGCTCCTCCGGCGCCTTGTCGATCTGCTCGAACGGCGTGAAGTCGGCCAGGCCCTTCTCGGCCAGCACCTTCGTGATCGCGGCCGTGAGCGTGGTCTTGCCGTGGTCGATGTGGCCGATCGTGCCGATGTTCACGTGCGGCTTGGTCCGCTCGAACTTCTTCTTGCCCATCGCTACTCCCCTCTGACCTTGGCCACGATCTCCCGGGAGATGCCGGCCGGGACTTCCTGGTACGAGTGGAACTGCATCGTGTAGGTGGCTCGCCCCTGGGTGCGCGACCGCAGGTCGGTGGCGTAGCCGAACATCTCCGCGAGCGGCACGAGCGCCTTGACCACGCGCGTGTTTCCGCGCTGCTCCAGACCCTCGACGCGCGCCCTCCGCGCGTTCAGGTCGCCGATCACCTCGCCCATGTAGTCCTCGGGCGTGACGACCTCGACCTCCATCATCGGCTCGAGCAGCGCCGGCGCCGCACGCCGGGCGCCCCCCTTCAGCGCGGCCTGGCCGGCGATCTTGAACGCCATCTCGGACGAGTCGACCTCGTGGTACGACCCGTCGACGAGCGTCGCGCGCAGGTCGACGAGCGGGTAGCCGGCGAGGACGCCCGACTCCATGGCCTCCTGCACACCCTGGTCCACCGCGGGGACGTACTCGCGCGGGATCTTGCCGCCGACGATCTTGTCCACGAACTCGAACCCTCCGCCGGGCCCGGTCGGCTCGAGGTCGATCACGACGTGCGCGTACTGGCCGTGGCCGCCGGTCTGCTTGACGTGGCGGTATTCGACCTTGTGGACGGGCTTCGTGATCGTCTCGCGATAGGCCACCTGCGGCCGCCCGACGTTGGCCTCGACGCCGAACTCCCGGGTCATCCGGTCGACGATCACCTCGAGGTGCAGCTCGCCCATCCCCCAGATGATCGTCTGGCCGGTCTCGTCGTCGGACCGGACCTGGAACGTCGGGTCCTCGTCGGACAGCTTCATCAGGGCGGTCCCGAGCTTGTCCTGGTCCGCCTTGCTCCGCGGCTCGATCGCTACCGAGATCACCGGCTCGGGGAACGTCATCGACTCGAGGACGATCGGATCGGCCGGGTCGGCGAGCGTGTCGCCGGTGGAGGTGTGCTTCAGCCCGACGATCGCGACGATGTCGCCGGTGAAGGCCGCTTCCTTGTCCTCACGGTGGTTGGCGTGCATCTGCAGGATGCGGCCGACGCGCTCCTTGCGGTCCTTCGACGAGTTGGTCACGTGCGATCCGGCGCGCAGCACCCCCGAGTAGACCCGCAGGTAGGTGAGCCGGCCGACGTAGGGGTCGGACATCACCTTGAACGCCAGGGCCGAGAACGGATCGTCGTCACGCGGCGCCCGTTCGCCGTGCTGCAGCGTGCCCGGCACCAGCCCGGTCACCGGGGGAACGTCTGCCGGCGACGGGAGGTACTGCACGATCGCGTCGAGCAACGGCTGCACGCCCTTGTTCTTGAAGGCGCTGCCGCACAGGACCGGGGTCCCCTCGACGGCCAGGGTGGCCGCGCGCAGCGCCCGACGCAGCTCGGCGACGGAGGGCTCCTCCTCATGGACGAACTTCTCCATCAGCGACTCGTCGTGGTCGGCGAGCTGCTCGAACAGGCGGCGGTGCCATTCGGTGGCGGGGGCCCGCAGCTCGGCGGGGATCTCGGTGTCCTCCCACTCCTCGCCCTTCGCGGTGGTCCAGCGCCGGCCCTTCATCTCGACGAGGTCGATCACGCCGACGAAGTCGTCCTCGGCCCCCCACGGGAGCTGGACGACGAGGGGCGCGCCGTGCAGCCGGTCCTCGATCATCTGCACCGTGCGGTGAAAGTCGGCCCCCGTGCGATCCATCTTGTTCACGAAGCAGATCCGCGGGACGCCGTAGCGATCTGCCTGCCGCCAGACGGTCTCGGTCTGCGGCTCCACGCCGGCGACCGCGTCGAACAGCGCCACCGCGCCGTCGAGCACCCGCAGCGACCGCTCGACCTCGACCGTGAAGTCGACGTGCCCCGGCGTGTCGATGATGTTGATCCAGTGGTCCTTCCACAGGCAGGTGGTGGCGGCCGAGGTGATCGTGATGCCGCGCTCCTGCTCCTGGACCATCCAGTCCATGACGGCGGTGCCCTCGTGCACCTCGCCGACCTTGTAGGTCTTGCCGGTGTAGTAGAGGATCCGCTCGGTCGTCGTCGTCTTGCCGGCGTCGATGTGGGCCATGATCCCAATGTTGCGTGTACGGGCGAGCGGGTACTCGCGGATCACGAGCTCTTTGCCTGCTCGTCCCGTCTGCTGCTTCGCGCTCGCTGCTTCAGCCATGTCTTTTGCCGTCTGGGCCATCAACTACCGCCGGTAATGAGCGAAGGCCTTGTTGGACTCCGCCATCTTGTG
>WNFV01014827.1_pt1 | contig 11441 bp, 10 predicted proteins | sample 5400101 | NCBI WGS metagenome assembly WNFV01 (sample SAMN13153361, study PRJNA577476) | soil metagenome | isolation source: 115 cm soil or saprolite under grassland replicate 1 | place: USA:California | collected 2016-06-15
CCTCCGGCCGGAGCACGTCGCTCGCTTTAACGACCTGCTCCGCAAGAAGGGCCTCTCCGCGTCCACGCGGGCGAAGCACCTCCGCGTCCTCCATGCCTGCCTCGGCTCGGCGGTCGCGCACGGGTACGCGGGTGCGAACCCGGTGAACGAGCTGCCGAAGGCGGAGCGGCCGCGCCCAGCGAAGAAGGAGGCCGCCTACTTCGAGAACGACGAGCTCCCGCGGCTGTTCGAGCACGTCGACGAGGGCGTCTTCCGGGTGCTCTTCCTCGTCGCGCTGAAGACCGGGATGCGTCTCGGGGAGCTGCTCGCCCTCACCTGGACCGATGTTGACCTCGTCGAGGCGGTCATCCGCGTTCGTCGCACCTACACGGACGGGCACCTTGGCACGCCTAAGAATCACGAGCGGCGTGACGTCGACCTGACCGCTGACGTTGTCGAGATGCTGATCACGTGGCTGGACGAGCTCGGCGGGCCGACCGGCGACACGCTCGTCTTCCCCGGCGACACCTGGGCCGGCTATCTGCGGCCGGAGACCGTCCTCAGGCGCGAGCTCTACCCCGCGATGAAGGGCGCCGGCGTTCCGCGCGTCGGGCCGACGGGGGAGAAGCGCACGTTCCACTCACTCCGCCATACGTACGCGAAGCGGGCGCTCGAGAACGGCCGCCAGATCACGTGGCTCTCACGCCATTTGGGACACTCGTCGTTGAAGGTCACGAGCGACGTCTACGGCCATTGGGAGCGGGCCGAGCGGCGCCGTGAGGCGGAGCTGATGGAGGGCGTGTTCGGTGTATGAGAAAGACGACGAAATCGAGCGCACCAAGGCAGCTCTCAGGAAAGTTGTTGTCGAGGTGTAAAGACCGCTGGACCTCGCGCCCTGGTTCCACTAGGGTCGTAGTAATCCGTTTTGGCGGAGGTGGAAGGTTTAGCCTTCGGGGGGCCCCACGACTGGGGCCCCCTCTTTTGTCCGGGCGCCTCTACGGCAGCCATTTTCGGCCATGACCGTTGACGACGCCGAACCCGCTCCGCCGGTACTTCATCGCTTCGAGGATCGATGCGACGCTTCCTCCGAAGTTCGTCGGCAGCGGGTGGTTGAGCCGCGCCGCCTTTGTCGCGACGTAGCTCGGGTGCGCGATGAGGTCGGCAAGCTGCAGCCCGGCGACATTCGCTGACTTGGGCTTCACTTTCAACTGGCTCGAAGTCAGCCGCTCTACGAAGTTGGCGTGCGGTACGAACGACGTCCCCTCCCGATAAATCCGTGTGTACTCGTCTTCGAGACGGCGATCCTCTCTCCGGCCGCGGGACTCAGCCATCACGTCGCCCACGGCGTTGCGCGTGCGGAGGAACATCAGGAAGCGTTCGAGCAGCACGGCGAGGCAGTAGTGATAGGGGTCGTATCGCCAGGAGCGGTAGCGGCCGAGGTGGGCGAGCTTGTCGATCACGGCGGTGATCACGACGTAGTCGAGGGTCTGCAGGAGCTGGAGGAGCTCTGTATCGAAGGCACGCTTCACGTCTGGGTCAAGGAGCGCGTGGAACGGCGGCTTCTGGTTCACGAGCTCCTTTCGATGAAGGATCACAGGGTCGTCCGGATGCGAGCCGAAGTAACGCCGCTTCAGGTCCTCTAGTTGTGGCTGGAGCAGAGCGCCGGCATACCCGAGTTCAACGATCACGCCGGTCAGGCTGAGGTACCGATGGTTCTCGTTGCTGAGCGACGCCTTCAGATCCGAGTTGCCTACCTCATCAACGTACATCCGGTACTTCACGCGTCGCCTCCGTCACCGTTCGTACTACCCGCGTACGCGCAGCCGCGTGATCGGAGCCGCTACGGGAGAACAAACGCTCTGCTTTGCAGGACGTTCGTTATGGGCCGGGTGCGATTCGAACGCACGACCTTGGGATTAAAAGTCCCCTGCTCTGCCAGCTGAGCTACCGGCCCCGAGTGTCCATAGTAGGGGCGGGCCTGGATCCTGGTGGGGTGGGCGGGGCATACTAAGGCTCATGGGTAAGGGTTACGCTGAAGGCCCTGCTGCTGAGGCGGCTGAGGCTCGGATTGAAGCGGTCGAGCGCGGCGAAGAGGACGACCCGGATCTCCACCCGGACCGCCCGGCGGTCTACGGCGCGACGGCTGACAATCCCGAGAAGCACTTTCTCGGGTGGCTGGGCGACGTCGACCCCGACGCGATGTTCGACTCGGGTGAGGCCTGGGGCATCTCGATCGTCCGCCGCCACGATTAGCGGCGGAGTTCCCGCTCCCACTCGTCGAGCAGGCGCTCGACGTGATGGCGCTGCGCCTCCGAGAACTCGAAGCGGGCGAGGAGCCGCCGCGCTTCGGCCGGATCGTCGTTCGCGACCGCGGCCTCGAGGTGCTCACGGAGCGGCGTCGGCTGGCGAAGCTGCCGGCGTAGCCACCGGAGCAGGCTGACCGTGGCGGCCGTGGTCACAACGCTCATTCTGGAACAATCGCCGGCGTGGCGTTGGAGATGAGGCCGGCCTGTGAGCGCTGCGAGGCGCCGCTCGCGCCTGACGGGGAGGCGCGGATCTGCAGCTACGAATGCACCTTCTGCCCGGCGTGCTCCGAGGCGCTGAGCGGCACGTGCCCGAACTGCGGAGGCGAGCTCGTCGCTCGCCCGAAGCGGATCTGACCCACCGTGATCCGGACGCTCGCCGCCCTTGCCATCGTCGCCGTGACCGCCGCGGGCACCTATCTCCTCCTCGACTACCGCCCGCGCACGAAGATCGAGCCGGCGCCGGTCACGATCGCACCCGACGCGTCGCCGAGAGAGAGGCCGGCGCCGCCGCAAGGGCCGACGTACATCGAGGAGCCGCGCCCCGACTGGGTCTACCCGGCCGCGGTCTTCGTCGTCGTCTTCGGCGTGGGCTTCGCCGGGCTCGTCTTCAGCGAGCTCCGTCGCGAGCCAGAACGAGCGATACCCTAGGTTGGATGGCCGCCCCCATCGACTAGCGGTCCAGGTCGCCACCCTTTCAAGGTGGTAGCGCGGGTTCGAATCCCGCTGGGGGCATGAACCGACGAAAATCCGTTGGCGGCTTCGCCTTAACATGACGATTTTCGTCGGCGGCCGATACGGCGGATGCACGTGAGCCGACGCCGGCCGAGCCGGCATCGGCGGTGAGCGTGTCCTCCAGCGGTGAAGGGACTATTTCGCTTGTGGCTGGGGTACAGACGCGTCGCTCTCTCGAGCAGCCTACGTCACCCACGAAAGGAGTCACAGAGCAATGGCAGCTGGACACGCAACCCCCGCACGCACCGGAGGGATCAGCGTCGGCGGCATCCTCGCGATCGTCGGCATCGTCGTGATGCTCGTTTGGAGCTTCTGGCTCGGCTTGATCATCTTGCTCGTCGGGCTCGTCGCTTTCGGCGGCTTCGCAAAGGGGAAGTGGTACTAGCGCGAGGCGGTTTCCACGCGCCGCGGAGGAATATCCCGGGCGTCGCCCGGTTCAGACCTGCGCGCGACGGTTAGCCGCGTCAGACGCGTCAGTCCGGTTCGGGCGGGTCGCACCGCATATTCAGCGCGGATCGCGGACATCCCTGCACGTCGTCGGGATGGGTCACGTCACTCGCAACCCTTACTCGACGGAGATCTGCCAGCTGTTCGAGCTCCGCCCGTCCGCGTCCTGGACGACAAGCTTCGCTTGCGCGTTCTGCGAGATCCGTCTCGGCGGCAACGCCGGCTACGGTGACGATGCGGAGCTTCACCTGGCCGGGTTCCAGAGTCCGAGGAACGGTGAGTTGAAGCTGATCCGTGCCCGCGCCCATACCGCTGACGATCCGAATATGCTCCTCGGGAACGTCCTCCGGTCCGATCGACACGTGCGGCTTGCGGCGCTGGCTCGCTTGGTCGAGGACGAGCGAGCGCCCCCAGACGTCGAGCTTGCGACCTGTTCGCGGTGTCGTTGGCAGGACCGCCGTGATCGTCGGCCGCTCGCGCTCGACCGCTTTCTTGCCGACGTATGCGAGGGCGGACGCGCCGGTCAGCGCCGCCAGGAATTCCGGTACCTCTGGCAGACCACCGTCTGGATTCGGGACGAACGAGCCGAGGAAATAGACGAGCGCAAGGACGTTGAAGAGGAAGTACTGTAGATCGACGATGTCGGTTTCGCCCGCGTCGTTGCTGATCACCTGAGATAGCCCTTCCGCCGGATTGGCGGTCGGGACAGCCTGGGTCTTGGCCACCTGCCCGGACTCCACCTGCGACGCGGTAATCCCCTTCGCGAGAACGAAGGCGGCAAACGGTCCACCGAGGAGGATGAAATAGAGGCTCCACGTCGAGTCCTTTTCGTCTTGCAAGTGCTTGAGGGCATCCTTTACGCCGAGCGCCTCCGCGATGAGGATCGATGCGAGTGCGAAGACGATCCCATACGTCCACAGGAGAACCTGCAGTTTGGACGTCGACCAGCGTCCGTCTTTCCCCATGAAGAGCCCTCGGAAGAAGAGACCGCGCTGCCACACGTAGTCGCTTCCCTCGTGAATCCGCTTTGCCTTGTCGATAACGTCCCGAGGGACCTCCAAGCCCGGCGCCTCGATCTTGCCTTTACCGTCCTTCGTTTCGTACTCGAAACTCCTGAGCGAGACAGGCCGCTTCGCGCCTGTCGAGAAGAGGAAAACGGTGACGGCGATTACGCCGGCGATGGCAAACAATTCCGCCGCTGTCTCCTTTGAATCCCAGGCAAGCCAGGCCACCAACGCTCCGAGAGAAAGGAGAGCCCATACTAGAGTGAGCAATGTGACGATGAAGGCGCGCAATCGAGGACGCGACTGTATGGCTCCGTCGCCCGTCAGTCAATCTGTGGTTCCCCGAAGGACGGCCGGAGGGTCCCGCCCGCTCGACTACCGCGACGCCTGATCGGCGATCGTTACATCCGCTCGATCATCGCCTGGCCGAAGGCCGAGGTCGACACCTCCGTCGCGCCGTCCATGAGTCGCGCCAGGTCGTAGGTGACGATCTTGTCGCCGATCGTCGCCTCGATCGACGAGATGATCAGGTCGGCCGCCTCCGTCCAGCCCAGGTGGCGCAGCATCATCTCGGCGGAGAGGATGATCGAGCCCGGGTTGACCTTGTCCTGGCCGGCGTACCTCGGGGCGGTGCCGTGCGTCGCCTCGAACATCGCGACCTCGTCGGACATGTTGGCGCCCGGCGCGATGCCGATGCCGCCGACCTGCGCGGCGAGCGCGTCCGAGATGTAGTCGCCGTTCAGGTTCGGCGTCGCGATCACGTCGTACTCGGCCGGGCGCAGGAGGATCTGCTGCAGGAACGCGTCGGCGATCACGTCCTTGACCGTGATCTCGCCGCCGTGCTTCGGGTTCGGGAGCGTCATCCACGGGCCGCCGTCGAGCGGTTGCGCGCCGAACTCGTTTGCGGCGACGGCGTAGCCCCAGTCGCGGAAGGCGCCCTCCGTGAACTTCATGATGTTGCCCTTGTGGACGAGCGTGACGGACGCGCGTCCGTTGTCGATCGCGTACTCGATCGCCTTGCGCACCAGCCGCTCGGTCCCCTCGCGCGAGATCGGCTTGACGCCGACGCCCGACGTGTCGGGGAAACGGATCTTGCGCACGCCCATCTCGCTCTGGAGGAACTCGATCAGCTTGCGGGCGCCGTCCGACTCCGACTCCCACTCGATGCCCGCGTAGATGTCCTCGGTGTTCTCGCGGAAGATCACCATGTCGGTCTTCGTCGGATCTTTGAGCGGGCTCGGCACGCCGCGGAAGTAGCGCACGGGCCGGAGGCAGACGTAGAGGTCGAGCTCCTGGCGCAAAGTCACGTTGAGCGAGCGGATACCGCCGCCGACGGGAGTCGTCATCGGGCCCTTGATCGAGACGCTGTACTCCTTGACGGCCGCAAGCGTCTCGTCCGGGAGCCACGCGTCGGAGCCGTAGACGCGGGTCGACTTCTCGCCTGCGTAGACCTCCATCCAGTGGATCTCGCGGGCGCCTCCGTAGGCCTTTTGGACGGCCGCGTCGACGACCGCCTGCATCACGGGCGTGATGTCGACGCCGATGCCGTCGCCCTCGATGAAGGGAATGATCGGATTGTCGGGGACGGGCTCGCCGGGCACGATGCGTGCGCCCTCTGCCGGCACGTTGATCAGCGACGTGGTGCTCATGCGGCTCCTCGCTCGTAGTCGTTCTTGTAGTCGGGAGGCTACTCTCTCGTCCTCACGTGTCGAGGCAGCAAACAGAAGCCGCGCAGCGCATCGCCAACGCCATCATCGAGGGCTTCGACAAGCACTACCGGCTGTTCCGGGAGACGAGCGCGAAGGCCAAGGAGCGGTTCGAGGCCGCCGCCTGGGCGGAGGCGCAGCAGGCCGTGAAGGAGCGCATCCGCTTCTACGACGAGCGTGTCATGGAGAACGTGGAGCGGCTGCGAAGCGAGTTCGCCGCCGAGACGATCGACGCCGCCACCTGGCAGCAGGTGAAGCTCCTCTACATCGGCCTGCTCGTCGACCACAAGCGGCCCGAGCTCGCCGAGACGTTCTTCAACTCCGTGATCACGCGGATCCTGCATCGCACCTACGCGCACAACGACTTCATCTTCGTGCGCGCGGCGATCTCGACCGAGTACATCGAGTCCGACCCGCCGAACTACCGCAGCTACTACCCGACCGAGTTCGGCCTCCCGGCGACGCTGGTCAAGGTCTTCCGCGACTTCGACTGGAGCCGCCCGTTCGTCGACCTCGAGCGCGACGTCGACCACGTCCTCCGCGCCCTGCTCGAGCACGAGGGCGGGGTCTGGCCGCGGCGGGAGCCGAACTTCCAGATCCAGGTGCTGAGCTCGCCCTTCTACCGCAACAAGGCGGCGTACGTGATCGGCAGCGTCATGAACGGCCACAACGAGACGCCGTTCGTCGTCCCGGTCCTGCACGACGACGAGGGCCGGCTGACGCTCGACACGGTCCTGCTCGACCGCTCGAGCATCAGCGTCCTGTTCTCGCTGTCGCGCGCTTACTTCATGGTCGACATGGACGTCCCTTCGGGCTACGTCCAATTCCTGCGCCGAATCCTGCCGGCGAAGCCGCGCTCGGAGCTCTACACCGCGATCGGCCTCGGCAAGCAGGGCAAGACGATCTTCTTCCGGGACCTCCTGCACCACCTGCACCACTCCCAGGACATGTTCGTCGAGGCGCCCGGCACGCGCGGGCAGGTCATGCATGTGTTCAACCTGCCCTCGTACCCGTACGTGTTCAAGGTGATCAAGGACGTGTTCGGCCCGACCAAGTCGACCGACAAGGAGACCGTCAAGCGGAAGTTCCTGATGGTCAAGGACGTCGACCGCGTCGGGCGGATGGCGGACACGCTCGAGTTCACGAACCTGGCGCTACCGATGTCGCGCTTCTCGCCCGATCTGCTCGAGCAGCTGCAGCAGCTGGCACCGTCGGCGATCGAGGTCGACGGCGACAACCTGATCGTCAAGCACTGCTACGTCGAGCGGCGGATGATCCCGCTCAACATGTATCTCGTCGGCGCGGCGCCGGAGCAGGTGGAGCACGTCGTGCGCGAGTACGGGGACGCGATCCGCGAGCTCGCGATCGCGAACGTGTTCACGGGCGACATGCTGTGGCGGAACTTCGGCGTCAACGGCCACCGGCGGGTGGTCTTCTACGACTACGACGAGATCGAGTACCTGACCGACTGCGTCTTCCGCCCGATCCCCGAGGCCCCGAACCCGGAGGCGGAGCTGTCGGGCGAGGTCTGGTACCCGGTCGGCGCGAACGACGTCTTCCCCGAGGAGTTCGCCCCCTTCCTGCTCGGTGACCCGCAAGTGCGCGACGTGTTCCTGCGCCACCACGGCGAGCTGCTCCGACCGGAGTTCTGGCAGGAGTGCCAGCGCCAGATCGCTGCGGGCGAGATCGTCGACTTCTTCCCGTATCCCGACTCGGTGCGGTTCTGCAACCGCTATCCCGAGCCGGCCCTTCGGTCGCTGCGGGCTTCGGCTTCCTAGCGCGTCGCCAGCGCCTTCCGGGCGACCGGTGCCCAGAGGAACGAGAAATGCGCGTTCGTCGCAAGGGCGCGCTGGAACCACGTTCGCGCGGAGGGGGCACCCAGGCAGCGCTCGATCATCGCGCGGTGGAAGAACAGAAGCGCGTCGCGCGTGTGCAGTCTGAGCGCGCGGGCGGAATGCGCTCGCGCCTCCGCACAGCGGCCCGCCTTGAGAAAGCCCCACGCCAGGGCGTCCTCCGCGTAGATCCCCGGCGCACCGGCGTAGGCGGTGCGTGCGCGATCGAGGGCGTCGGCGACGTTGCGATCGTGGTCGAGGTCGAAGATCGCCGTCTGGAGCTCGGTGCGCACGCCGTTCGCCTCGAAGAGCCGCTCGATTGCGCCCACGAGCTGGTACTGCCGCCGTGCCGCCGCCTCCTGTCCCGAGGCGTGAAGGACGTCGCCGAGCATGATCACGTACGCAGGAATCGGAAGAACTCCGACGACGTGGCGAAGGCGCGCGATCGCTTCGCGGTAGCGGCCTCGCGCCGCCTCGACACGAGCAAGGCCTGCTTCGGCGTGGACGTAGCCGGGGAGGCGCCGAAGCGCCTTGCGATACGCCTTCGCTGCGCCGTCGAGCTCGCCGGCGTTGAAGCGGACGTTCCCCTGCTGCACCATCGCCCAGGCGACGTGCTCGGGGACGGTCGAGTCGATCTCGAGGGCGAGCTCGATCGCCTCGACGGCGGCCGCCGGTCGGCCCAGAAGCTCACGCGCGTTCGCGACGCGCGCGTACGAGGCGATGCCGGGCGACAGCATCGCCATCCGGTCATAGGCCTTGAAGGCCTCCCGGTAGCGGCCGAGGTTGAGCAGCGCGTCACCGAGCGCGCCGTAGGCGGAGCCGTACTCGGGATCGAGCTCGATCGCCGAGCGCGCGAGCCTGAGGCCGTCGTCGAAGCGGTGCCGCGTGTTTGCCAGCGAAGCGCGGCCCTGCATGACCAGCGCCCGCCGACCGCCGGCGGCGAGCGCCCGTTCGAGAGCATCGCCGGAAAGGCGGTAGAAGGTCGGATCGCCGGTCTCGCGTGCCCGCTGCTGATACGCGAGGCCGAGAAGCGTGAGAGCTTCGCCGTCGTTCGGCTGGACACCGACCCGGTGCTCGAGCTTGCGCACGTAGCCGGCCGTGTCGCCGGTCGAGAAGCCGGCGAGGAGGCGGGCTAGCGATTCCTGGTCGGCTGCGCTCGCCGTCGGAACCGCCACCCCGGTCGGGGCAGGTGAGTGGGAGAAGGCGCCTCCGAGCAGGACGACCGCCGCGGCGACTCCTGCGGCCATGATCCCGATCAGCACTCGCCTTTTTCTCATGCCGTGCCCCTCCAGTCGCGACGTTGGCGCTTGAGGTTCGCACGGAAGGCCAAAGCGGTTCGCGTCTCCGCGAAGAGTCTCTCGAACCGAATCGCCTCGATCGGCGAACAAGTCGCGCCGCACACGCGGATGGACATCGCGAATCGAGAGAAAGGGGAGAGCATGTCGGCAGCGAGATTCGCAAACGGGAGGACGCTCGGGCTCGCGGCGCTCGTCGCCGTAGCGGGCGCGATCGTCCTCGCCGCGTTGCTCGTTGCGAGGACTGGGCCGTCGTCTGCGGGCGCGGCCGACCACCTCGACGCACCGGGGGCCACGCCGCCCGGCGGCGACGTTCAGACGGACATCACCGACGTCTATGCGTTCCAGTCGCCGACGAATCACGACAAGACCGTGCTCGCGCTCAACGTCAACGGCGTCGCGAGCCCCGGCGAGGCCGCACCCGGGCCGGATCGCCCGTTCGCTCAGGCGATTCCGCTCGTTGGTACGTCCTCGCCGGTCACGTACAACCTGCACGTCGACAACAACGGCGACGCGGTCACGGACGTGAGCATCGAGATCGCGTTCGGGAAGCCGGACTCCCATGGCGCTCAGAGGCTGCGCGTCAAGCTGACGCGACACGGTCTCCAGAGGGTGCTCGACGGCCAGTCGACGCCGTTCGGAGAAGCGCCGGTCGTGAATCAGGGAGCCGGGATCACCGCGTTCGCCGGACGGCGCGACGACCCGTTCTTCTTCGACCTGCTGGGCTTCCTGAACATCACCAAGGGGCTCGACGCATTCGGGCTCGACAACGATCCGACCAACAACGACGAGTCGTTCATCGGCTGCGTGCAGCCGAGGTCGAACTTCTTCTTCAAGCGGAACGTCTCGGCGATCGTGCTCGAGCTGCCGAGCAGGCTGCTCACCGGGGACTCGCCGAACATCGGCGTCTGGGGCTCGACGGACGTGCCGGGCCATCAGATCGATCGGATGGGCCGCCCGGCAATCGCGACGGTATTCATCCCGAACAACCCACTGCCGCCGGATCGGGCAGTTGACGGCAAGAGCTCGAAGAAGAACACGTACAACGCGAGCGACCCCGTCAACGACCAGGCGAACTTCCGCAGCGAAGTCGTCGACACGCTCCAGGTTTTGTTCAGCCTGAACGACCAGGGCGGGCCGATCGGCACCGACGATCCGTCGGACGACGCCGCCAAGATCAGCGGTCTGGCGGACTTCCTCCTGCCTGACATCCTGACGATCGACACCTCGAGCTCCGCCGGCTTCCCGAACGGCCGCGGACTCACAGACGACGTCATCGACACCGAGCTCGACCTCATCACCGAGGGCACGGTGACGACCGACTGCGTCGCGAACGACAGCACCTTCCTCGGGACGTTCCCGTACCTCGGGAGCCCGAACTAGTCTCACTCTCGTCGGTCGGTCTCGAAGGGGCGGCGCGAGCCGCCCCTTCGGCGTTGAATCGGCGCCGTCTCCGGCTCGAGGTTGTAGGCTCGCCGATCGCGGGTAAGACTCCCGCCGGCAAATCGACCCTTGGGAGGGGGAGAGAATGAGAGTTCGCTTGCTTGCCGTGCTCGGCGCGTTCGTTGCCGTGATCACGGTTGTGGCCGCGACCTCCGCACTCGGAGGCACGGCTGGGAACGGGACGAGGGCACAGGGAACGTCGTACGTGGTCCTGTTCAAGCAAGGCCAAACCGCGGCCGGACTGAAGGCGGTTCGAGCTGCGGGCGGCAGCGTCGTCAAGCTCAACAAGGTCGGCGTCGGCACCGTCGCGTCGACGAACCCGGCGTTCGCTAAGGCGTTGCGCAAGTCCGGCGCAGTGGCGGGCGTTGCCCATAACGCCAGCTTCTTCCAGCCGGCGGTGAAGACCGTCAAGGCCGCGGCACCTCCGGGCACGAAGGATGCGACGGCCGAGGCTGCGGCCTGTGCGTCGCTCTACAACGTGCCGCTCACGGTCGGGCCGGACCCGCTCAGCCCGTGCCAATGGGACATGAGGGCAATCGGTGCCACGCCCACCGGCTCCTACGCGATCAACCGGGGAGCGGGGGCGAGGGTCGGCGACATCGACACCGGTATCGACCTCAACCATCCTGACCTCGCGCCGAACCTCGACGTCGCCGCGTCGTGCTCGTTCATCTACGCGACGACGCCGACATCGGAT
>WNFV01008636.1_pt1 | contig 11440 bp, 8 predicted proteins | sample 5400101 | NCBI WGS metagenome assembly WNFV01 (sample SAMN13153361, study PRJNA577476) | soil metagenome | isolation source: 115 cm soil or saprolite under grassland replicate 1 | place: USA:California | collected 2016-06-15
GAAGGATCGAAGCGGCGCATCAGATCAGCGCGTCCGCCGAGCGCGCCGAATGGGAGACCACCGCCCACGAATTTTGCCAGGGTCGTCAGGTCGGGCTCGATCCCGACCAGCTGCTGCATACCGCCGCGCGAGAGACGCGCAGTCATGACCTCGTCGAACACGAGCAGCACACCCTGTGCGGCCGTGGCCTCGCGCAGCGCGCGGAGGAATGTGCGATCGGCAGGGATCACTCCCGCCGCGCCCTGCAGCGGCTCGACGATGACGGCGGCCAACCGTTGAGCGTGTTCCTCGACGAGTCGCGCACCCTCGGCGGCGTTGTTGTATTCGCCGACGATCCATTCGAATGGCGGATTCAGCGGCGAGTTGCCGTGAGCGAAGAGAAGGATGCCGCCGTGGTAGGCGCCGCTGAACACGAGCACGCCGAGACGTCCGGTGATGGCCCTGCAGAGCGACAGCGCAAGAAGGTTCGCCTCCGTTCCCGAGTTGCAAAAGCGCACGAGCTCGATCGACGGGAAACGCGCGCAAATCGCTTCAGCGAGCACGGCTTCGTGCCGGTTAGGCGCTCCGAGCACGAATCCGTCCGCCAGCGCGCTCTGGATGGCGTCCACGATCACGGCATTCGAGTGGCCGTACAGACCCGCGGTGTACTCACCAAGGAAGTCGACGTACTCGTGGCCATCCGCGTCGATTAGCCGCGCACCTTCCCCGTGGACGATCGTCAGCGGGAACGGGGGTTGATGGATCGTCGTGCGCGTGTTGCCGCCGGGCATGAAGCGCGCTCGCTCGTCGTGGAGCCGCCGCGATTCAGGATTCGCTGTGAGATAACGCGCCTCGGCCTCTGCAAGGCGGGTCACGAGATCGGGTATGACGCGCACCCTGCGATCCTATGCGCGCTTCGCGCATACGGAGTTAGGGCTGACTCTTGAGCAACCGCTTCTCAGCACCGAGGTGCGTAGCCCACGCGAGCCTGTCGGCGCCCGCAAAGCCGAGATATGCGCGCAGCGCGTCACGCATCGCGTCGACGAACCCTTCAACGCGGCGTGGCGCGAACCCATCCTCCCACCAGACATTGAGCACGTGCACGCGAGCCTCGTCCCGGTCGATCCGCGGCTCGATCCGGCCGACGAAGCGATCTCTGAAAACGATCGGCAGCACGTACCAGCCCCAACGGCGCTTGGCTGGTGGGAGGAAGAGCTCCCAGACGTACTCGAACTCGAACAGGCTCCCGAGGAGGGCGCGGTCCCAGATGAGCGCGTCGAACGGGGAAGTGAACGCGACAGAGGGGGGCGCGTTCGGCGGCGCTTCGAGCAGTTCGACCTCCTCACTGATGACGAAGCGTTTTCCGCGGACGCCCTCCACCTCGACGGTAACGAGGTCTCCGCGTTCGACGAGCTCTTCGCGTAGAGCGTTCCGGCCGGGGTGCCCCGGCCACCGCTCGTCCGGCTTCGCAGGCCCGAGACCGCCGAAGACATCTCCGGCACCGCTCACACCGAGCAGACCGTGCGCGCGGTAGCGCGACAGGAGCTTGTACCGAAGTTGTTCTTCGAGCGGAAGTTTGCGGGCGAGCGCGTCGGCAGGTAGCAGCCGTTCGAGCAGGTCGTAGTACCTGCGGTTTCCTTCGCGCCGCGCGAGCCCGAGCACGCCCGTGACGGCATACGCCTCGAGCACGGCGCGTACGGCGTTTGTCGACATTCCGAACCAGTCGGTCGTTGTCCCGCGCTCGCGCTCGAAGTCGAGCGCCGACAGCGGGCCATCCGCGCGGATCCGCTCGAGCACGCGCGCGGCGACGTCGCCGTTCTCAGCGAGGGTTCGCGGCGCGCTGCGGCTCAAGATCCCGCGGAACCATGCGAACTCGCTCGTCGGTACGAAGGAGAGACCCTTGTTGTACGCCTCGAAGATCTCGCGGCGTTCGTACAGCAGGTCGCACCAGGACGGGTCGTAGCCAGCGACGCGCGCATGCAAGACGAGGTCGTGGCTCCGGCCCGCGACCCCCAACGGGTCGAACTGAATCGAGCCGAGCCTCCGGAAGACGTCCAGCACCGCATCCGGCCCTCCGGCAAGGGAGCGCGCCGGCGCGAGCAGATGACGCGCGACGAGAAAGCGGCGCGCGGCCTCGGCCGTGACCTTCAGGACGACTGTTTCGCGCGCATCTCGGCCTTGTGCGCGCGCTTCTTCGCCTGGTAGTCCTCGAGCGCCTGAGCCGAGTCGACGTCGCCGAGCGTCGGATGGTTCGGGACGAGATCCTGCGCAGCCTCGACACCGAAGCGCTTCGCGAGCACCGCGCCGAGTGCTGTCACCTTCATCTTCCCGAAACCGGGAAGCGCGCCGATACGCCGCCGAAGGTCGTCGCCGTCCGCGGCATCGGTCCACACTCGCTCCGCGTGCCCGTCGTACTCGTCGTCGATCACAGCTGCGAGCTCCTGCACGCGCTTCGCCATCGAGCCCGGGAAGCGGTGAATCGCAGGTTTCTCGCGAAACGACTGCTCGAGCCGGCCTGGGTCTGCGGTCGCGATCTCGCGCGCATCGAGCGTGCCGAACCGCTGCTTCAGCTTCAGCGGCCCTGAGAAGGCGGTCTGCACGGGCACCTGCTGGTCAAGGGCAAAGCCGATCAGCAGCGCCAGCGGCTCCTTGGCCAGCAGCGCATCTGCTTCCTCGTTCCCGGTGAAATGAAGCGCGTCGGCCATGATGGGATCCTAGACGTGCGTAGCCAATCACCATCGCGGGTAGAACGTGGCCATCTCTGATCCCGTTGACAAGGCAAAGGAGGTCGTCCACGCGGTCGAGCACCCCGTCGAGACGGCGAAGGCGCTCGAGCACGAGGCCGCGGAGGGCAGCAGTCCGCGCACACCGCTGATTGCGATAACCGGCGTCACGCTCTTCCTCGGCGTGATCTTCGCGGTCCTCGTGACGATCGCGCTCGTCCTCTATTTCGCGTACGGCGGGAAGTAGCGCGTCACTCGGACGCGTACGCGAACCGGCTCGCGAACGCGCAGTTTTCCGTCAGCTCCCAGCTGAACGGGTCGTCGTCCACAACCAGCTCGTCGGCGATGAGCTCCCGGCCAGGCTCTTCGTACCCTGGAATGACGCAGCGCACGGCCGAGTCGGGGGCCGCGGGGCGAGTGGCACGGGCGCGCACTGCATCACCGACACGCAAGGCGTAACCGTCACCATCCGGCACGAGCTCGATCGCATCCGTGCGCACCTCCAGCAGATGCCGCGCCTTCCGCACCCACGGCAGCACACCGACCTTGGGGCCGCCGAGCCGGCCGAGGAAGACGTCGGCGAGCGCAGCCCGTTGCCGGTCGTTCCCGGCGGCATCGACGTGGAGCACGATCGTCCACGGCGAGCCGGCTTCGTCGTCGTCGTAGCGCACGACGAGGACTGCGGCGAGCCCACTCACGTCGACATCTCCGACTCGGCCTTCCTCGACCAGCCACGCAAGCGCCCCGAAGCAGATGCCGTGCGTCGAGCGCCCGCCCTTGACGCCGTCGACCATTCGGCACGGACAGATCGCATCGCAGTTGCAGCTCTCGAAGTACGACCCGCCCACGGAGTACGTCACAGCCATCCGGCGATCCTCTTCTTCAGGAGCGTCCCGCGCAAGTACCCTAGTCGGGTGGACCCGCTCGCCGTTTTCAGTCCGAAAACCCGCGCCTGGTTCGAGGAAGCGTTCGGTGCGCCGACGCCTGCCCAGAACCTGGGCTGGCCGGCGATCGCGAGCGGCAAGGACACGCTGATTCAGGCCCCGACGGGCTCCGGTAAGACGCTCGCGGCCTTCCTCTACGGGATCGACAAGCTCAACTCCGAGCCCGGGGAGGGCCTGCGCCTGATCTACGTCTCGCCCCTCAAGGCGCTGAACTACGACATCGAGCGCAACCTGCGCGGCCCGCTCGCCGGGCTGCAGTCCGACCTCCGGATCGGCGTGCGCACCGGCGATACGCCGCAGAAGGAGCGGGCCGCGATGCTTCGGAACCCGCCCGACATCCTGATCACGACCCCCGAGTCGCTGTATCTGCTGCTCACCTCGCGCGCGCGCGAGAATCTGAAGGGTGTCCGCACGCTGATCCTCGACGAGGTACATGCCGTTGCAGGCACGAAACGTGGTGCGCATTTGGCGCTATCGGTTGAACGCCTGCAACGGCTAACTGACGAGCCGTTTCAGCGCATCGGGCTCTCTGCTACGCAGCGGCCCATGGAGGAGATCGGCCGCTTCGTTTCAGGAGCGCGGGAGATTCAGCTCGTCGATGCCGGCGTCGCGAAGGAGCTCGACCTGAAGGTCGTCGTGCCCGTCGAGGACATGCGCGAACCGGGTGCCGCCCAGGACATCGGCTCGGAAGGATCGCAGAGCTCGATCTGGCCGTCGATCTACCCCGAGATCCTCAAGCTCGTCGAGGAGCACCGCTCGACGATCGTCTTCGTCAACAACCGCCGCCTCGCCGAGCGTCTCGCACTACGGCTCAACGAGCTCGCTTCGATGAACGGCCGCACCGGCGAAGCCGCTACGGCCTCTTCAGCGGCATCGCAAGCGACGCCGCGGGAAGTAGCCCGTGCTCACCACGGCTCGCTCGCACGCGAGCAGCGCGTCGAGATCGAAGAGCTGCTGAAGGCGGGAGAGATCCCGTGTCTCGTCGCCACCTCGTCGCTCGAGCTCGGCATCGACATGGGCGCGGTTGACCTCGTCATCCAGGTCGAGTCGCCGAAGTCGGTTGCGCGCGGCCTGCAGCGCGTCGGTCGGGCGGGCCACGAGCTTCACGCCGTGTCGAAGGGACGCATCTTCCCGAAGTACCGCGCGGATCTGCTGGAGTCGGCGGTGGTCGTGAAACGCATGCTCCAAGGCGGGATCGAAGAGACAGTCATCCCCCGCAATCCCCTCGACGTGCTGGCGCAGCAGATCGTTGCGATCACAGCGGACGAGGAGATCTCGGTCGACGACCTCCACGAGCTCGTCCGTGGCGCGTACCCATTCGCCGACCTCTCCCGTACGCAGCTCGAGAACGTGCTCGACATGCTCGCCGGCCGCTATCCGTCCGACGAGTTCGCCGAGCTCAGGCCGCGTATCATCTGGGACCGCACCGCGGGCGTCATCCGCGGCCGTAGCGGCGCCCGGCGGCTGGCGGTGACGAATGCCGGGACGATTCCGGATCGCGGTCTCTTCGGCGTGTATCTCGTCGACGGCGGCGGGCGCGTCGGCGAGCTCGACGAGGAGATGGTCTACGAGGCGCGGGCCGGCCAGACGTTCCTGCTCGGCGCGTCGACCTGGCGCATCGAGGAGATCACACGCGACCGTGTCCTCGTCTCGCCGGCCCCGGGCGTACCGGGTGCGGTCCCGTTCTGGAAGGGAGAGGGCATCGGGCGGCCGTACGAGCTGGGCGAGGCGATCGGCAAGACATCGCGCGAGCTGGTTGCGCTCAGCGAGGAGAAGGCCCTCACCCGTCTTCGTGACGAGCATCTGCTCGACGACCGCGCTGCGCGCAACCTGCTGACCTTCCTGAACGAGCAAGCCGCCGCGACCGGCACCGTGCCGTCGGACCGTACCGTCGTGGTCGAGCGCTTCCGCGACGAGATCGGCGACTGGCGTCTCTGCATCCTGACGCCGTTCGGCGCGCGCGTGCACGCTCCGTGGGCGCTTGCGCTCGCCGCACGGTTCCGGGAGTCGCTCGGGCTCGAGGTCCAGTCGATCTGGTCAGACGACGGCATTGCGCTTCATCTCCCGGACGCCGACACGCCGCCGCCGACGGACGCGATCATGATCTCGCCCGAGGAGATCGAAGAGCTCGTCGTGCAGGAAGTGGGGCAGAGCGCGCTCTTCGGTGCGCGTTTCCGCGAGAACGCCGCACGTGCCCTGCTGATCCCGCGACGCCGCCCCGACCAGCGCACGCCGTTGTGGCAGCAGCGCCTCAAGGCGCAGGGCCTGTTGCAGGTTGCGCGCCGCTACGGCTCGTTCCCGATCATCCTCGAGACCTATCGCGAATGCCTGCAGGACGTCTTCGACCTGCCGGCGCTGAAGGGGCTGCTGCAAGGGCTGCGCACGCGCGAGCTCGATCTCGTCGACGTCGAGACCGCGTCCGCGTCGCCGTATTCCGCATCGCTTCTCTTCGACTACATCGCGACCTACATGTACGAGGACGACACGCCTCCCGCCGAGCGGCGTGCGCAGGCTCTGTCGCTCGACCGTGACCTCTTGCGCGAGCTTCTCGGCCAGGAGGAGCTGCGCGACCTGCTCGACGCGGACGCACTCGAGGAGGTCGAGGCGCAACTACGCGGCAACCCGCGCAACGCCGACCAACTCCACGACCAGCTGCGCCTGCGCGGAGACCTCCGCGAGGGCGAGTACGACGAAGGCTTTGCGCAGACGCTCCTGCGCGAACGGCGCGCGCTGCTCGTGCGCTTCGCCGGCGAGCAACGGCTGATCGCTGCCGAGGATGCAGGCCGTTACCGCGACGCGCTCGGAGTGATGCCACCGGGCGGGCTGCCTGAAGTCTTCCTCGAGGGCAGTCCGCAATCTCTCGAGCAGCTCGTTCTGCGCTACGCACGCGGCCGCGGGCCGTTCACGACGGCTCAGGCGAAAGAGCGATTCGGCCGCGATGTCGAGCCGTTGCTGCAGCAGTTCGAACGGCAGGAGAAGCTCCTGCGCGGCGAGCTCCGTCCTGGTGGAACCGAGCGCGAGTGGTGTGACCCGGACGTGCTGCGGCGTCTGCGTCGCGCCTCGCTTGCCGCGCTGCGCAAGGAGGTCGAGCCCGCCGAGCAAGCTGCGTTCGGCCGGTTCCTGCCGCACTGGCACGGAATCGACCGCCGCGCGACGCTGCGTGAAGCGCTCGTCCCGCTGCAGGGACTCTCGTTGCCTGTGTCGTTGTGGGAAGCCGAGGTGCTGCCCCGGCGCGTTCCGGGCTTCAATCCGGGCCAGCTCGACCAGCTCTGCGCTTCGGGCGAAGTCGTGTGGGTGGGGGCAGGCCTCGATCGTGTCGCCGTCTTCTTCCGCGAGGACGCGCCGGCACTGGGCCGCCCGGCCGCGGCAGCACGGCCCGAGGGCAAAGAGCACGACAGCATCCGCGACACGCTCGGTCGCAGCGCGGAGTTCTGGTACGACCTCGTCGCCGCGACTGGGCTCGAGCCGGAGATCGCACTGCCCGCTCTCTGGGATCTCGTCTGGGCCGGCGAGGTGACGAACGACGCGTGGACACCGCTGCGCGCCGGTCGCCGTTACCAGACGCCCCGAGCCCAGCGCGGTCGGCCGCGGCGGTTCTCCCGCCAGCGATCCGCCGGCATCACGGCGACGCAGGGACGCTGGTCGCTGACCGACAAGCTTTTTCCTGGACGGCCCGATGCCCGTGCACTTGCCGAGCTGCTACTCGAGCGACAAGGGATCATCACGCGCGACGGCGTGCGCGGTGAGGGAACTCCCGGCGGGTACGGCGCGGTCTACGGTGAGCTGCGCGCGCTGGAGACTCTTGGCGTCTGCCGCCGCGGCTATTTCGTCGAAGGACTCGGCGGTGCGCAGTTCGCGCTGCCGGGCGCCGTCGAGCGGTTACGCGAACTGCGCCCGCGTGAGGACGAGGAGCCGGAAGCGCTCGTGCTGCCCGCAGCGGACCCGGCGCAGCCGTACGGCGCCGCACTGCCTTGGCCTAAGCGTGCGGGCGCGCGCGCAGCACGCGTGGCAGGGGCGCAAGTCATCCTGCTCGGCGGTGAGCCCGCTTTGTTCGTCGAGCGTGGGGGGCGGTCACTAGTGCCGCTACGCGATCCCGAAGAAGGTTGGCTACGCGTCGCACTCGCGGCGCTCGTCGAGCACGTCAAGAAGGGCGGCGGCACGAAGAAGCGCCTCGCGGTCGAGCGTTTTGACAGCGAGCCTGTCGGCGAGACCGAGATCATGCCGCTGTTGCTCGAAGCCGGCTTCCTCGCGGGGCCGCGGCGCGCAGTCTTGCGTCCCTAGCTGACGGTCACCCAGACCCTGCCGGCCCCGAACGTGACGCCGGAGGGATGATTGCCGATGTCGATGGTCGCGATGACGGTGAGCGTCGTCGGATCGACCCGGTCGAGGGTCCCGGCGTCGAAATTGGTGATCCAGAGTGAGCCGTCGCCGCTGGCGATGTCGAGGGTGACCTGGTACCCGTTCGACGTGCCGAGCGTAATCGTCTGTGTGACGCGAACCGTCTGCGCGTCGACTCGCCAGAGCGCGGCAAGGGGACGAGTCGGGTCGGGCAAAGCCAGCCACACGGCACCGTAACCGGTCGTGACTGCTGCCGGAATCACGCCGAGCTCCGTGCTGCCGGTCACGCGGTTCCCGCTTGGAGAGACTCGAATTACAGTCTCGGAGACATCCGCCAGCCAGATTGCGCCCTCGCCGAAGGCGACGTCGTGGAGGCCGTGACAACACGGCGTACTTCCTGGTTCTGGGACGGGGACGACCGTGCCGGAGGCGAGATCGATCTTCAGTAGCTGGTCTCCTGACGCAACCCAAAGCGCACCGGCACCCACCGTCACCGCAAACGCGCTGGCCGACGGATCCCGTGAGAGGTGAATCGCCTCGTGGACGCCGCCGGATCGGACGTCAATCGGAACGACGCTGTTGTCGATGCCGGTCGTGACCCATGCCCGCCCGTTCGCTTCGACGATGTCGGTGGCCTGGGCCCCGATTCCGATCGTCCTGATCACGCGGAGCTTCCTGATGTCGATCTGCGAGACCGTGCCGTCGGCCGAGTTCGCCACCCAGGCGAAGTCGCGGCCGGCGGCGACGCCGCGGGGGGTGTCGCCGACAGGAATGACCTTCACGACGCGGTTCCGCCCGGGATCGATGACCGCGAGTGAGTTCCGTGTCGCGGCGATCGGGGTGCTGCTTCCGCCGAACGCGTGCGCAAGCCCGAATAACGCTCCTGCCAAGAGCACAGCTCCGGCGAGCCCGAGAAGCGCCAGGCGGCGGGGCGATCGCGCTGACTTCGGCCGGGGTGCGCGGCGCGTGAGCAGCTTAGGCGCGAGTTCTGGATCCTGAGTAAGGATCTTCCGCTCGAGCTCTTGAAGCTGCGGGCCCGGCTCGAGCCCGAGCTCCTGATTGAGCGTCCTGCGGGCCTGCCGGTATGCCTCGAGCGCGTCGGCCTGCCGGCCCGCGCCGTAGAGAGCCTGCATCAGCTGACCCTGCAGCCGCTCCCGTAGCGGGTGTTCACCGATCAGCTGTTCGAGCTCCGGAACGAGTTCGGCGTGGCGGCCTGCCGCGAGGTCATCGTCGATGCGGTCCTCGAGCACGGCGACCCGCTGCTCCTCGAGGCGGCGGCGCGCGTCGTCTGCGAAACGCTCGTCCCTGAGATCGAGGAGCGGCGCGTCTCGCCAGAGCGCAAGCGCTTCATTGCTCCGCCCTTCCTTCGCTAGATTCTCGAAGCGGTGCGTGTCGAGCTCGTCCTCATCGATGCGCAGCAGGTAGCCCGGATCCTTCGTGAGCACTCGGCCGTCGCCGAGCTCCTTGCGGAGGTGCGAGACCGCGTTCTGGAGGATCTTCGAGGCGGTCGGGGGAGGTCGCTCGTCCCAGAGCGCGTCGATCAACCGCGCGCTCGAGACGACCTCGTTGGCGTGGAGCAGGAGATAGATCAGGAGCGCCCGCTCCTTGCCGCGACGAATCGAGATCGGCCGACCCTCTTCGACGACCTCGAGCGGACCCAGGATGCGGAACTCCATGCAGGTACCTCGATTTGACGGTAGCACTGTGCTCTGCGGCTGCCTAGCGCGGCGAATTACCGCCGAATTACCGCTCCAGTGCCCGAATCATGGGCCCAGAATGCCCTTCGAGTGACCTGCCCGTCGTCCTCTGTGCAAGCGAGCGGCGCTGGGCCGCTCAGAGAAACAAGGAGGACACGATGGGTCCCAAGATCACATTCAGCCGGTTCGTCGGCCTCGTCTTCCTCGTCGCCGCTCTGTCGAGCGGGACGGCGAGCGCGATGTCCGTCGGGGGCACCACGCCTCAGGGGCTGAAGGCAGACGGTCTCCGTCTCCAGGGGATCGCCGACAGGTACGCGCAGATCGGTGGCTACACGCAGGAGGGCCTCAGGGCTGACGGCCTGCGTTACCAGGCGATGGCCCGCGCGTATGCGGACCGGCCGGCGGCGAGCTTCTACACGCCGCAGGCGCTCAAGGCGGAAGGCCTGCGCTGGCAGACGATGGCCCAGTCCTATGCGCAGCCGCAGGTCATCCGTGACAGCGGCTTCGACTGGGGCGCCGCCGGTATCGGCGCCATCGGAGTGTTCGTCGCCATGTTGTGCACGGCGGTGTTGATCCTCGCCGTCCGTCGCATTCGTGAGGAGAAGCTCGCTGTCTAGAAGCTTGCGGGACCCACCGCAAGGAGGAGCGGCCCTCGGGCCGCTCCTCGCCTTTGTCAGGCGAGTCGGCCCAGGATCAAGCCGAAAAGCGCATGCCGGTACGTCGCCTGCGCGAACGCGCGCGGGCTCGTCACAAGGCTGCGATCGACGAGGCTGATGAACGGCCACAACGCAACGTGCTCTCCGAGCGCCAACGCGAGCGCGAGCCTTCGCTGATCGGCGTCGACTCCTCGCCGCACTGCGTCGAACGCCACACCGAAGAGCGCTCCGTTTGCCATGTGCACGGCGAAGCCGAGTGAACGTCGCCCGCGACCCAGAAACAGCACGTCTGAGTAGCCGCAGCCGAAGACCCGCTGATCGAGCGGCTCCTGCAATCCCCAGACCGCCGCGGCAACTGAACCGGCGGCTGCGGCGCGGACACGAGGCGACATACCCTTCCAGCATGCCCGAAGGGGACGCCCTTCATCGCGCCGCCCGGCGCCTGCAGGTCCTCGTGGGCCAACAGCTCGAGGTCGAGACGCCGCACCCGCGCGCCGCGGTGAAGCAGCTCGCGCCCCGGCTCGACGGCCGCCGCCTGGAGAACGTCGAGGCGATCGGCAAGAACCTGCTACTCCGCTTCGAGGGCGGGCTCGTGCTGCGCAGCCACCTGCGCATGAAGGGCCGCTGGCGCGTCTTCCGCCGCGACACCCCGATCTTCGGCCAACCATGGCTCGTGCTCCGCGGGGACGAGTACGTCGGCGCCATGTTCAACGGCGCAGTGCTGGAGCTCGACCGCGGCGTCGCCCGCCGTCTCGGCCCCGACATCCTCGCAGAGCCGCCCGACTACGAGGACATGCTCGCTCGATTCAGACGCGCAGACCAGCAACGCCAGGTCGGTGACGCGCTCCTCGACCAAAGACTTGTGGCCGGCATCGGCAACCTCTGGAAGGCCGAGTCTCTCTGGAGGGCGCGCGTCTCCCCGTGGCGACGGCTCGCCGGGGTCTCCGACGACGAGCTGCGCGCCACGCTCGAAGAGTCGAATCGCCTCATGCGCGGCCGCCTCGAAGGCGTGCCGGGAGACGCGCAGGTTTACCGTCGCAAAGGGCGCCCGTGTCCGCGCTGCGGCGCCGAAATCCGCTCCTGGCCGCAGGGCGACGACGCTC
>WNFV01012675.1_pt1 | contig 11440 bp, 11 predicted proteins | sample 5400101 | NCBI WGS metagenome assembly WNFV01 (sample SAMN13153361, study PRJNA577476) | soil metagenome | isolation source: 115 cm soil or saprolite under grassland replicate 1 | place: USA:California | collected 2016-06-15
GAGGTCCTGCTGCACGTCGACGTCAAGGCGGTTCGTGGCAACGGGCACCTCGCGCAGGTTGTGATCCGCGACGTCGGCAGCGGGGCGGAGCGCGCGCTCGACGAAGCGGCGATGTTCATCTTCATAGGTGCCCGGCCCCGCACCGAGTTGGTTTCGGGATGGGTTGAGCTCGACGACAAGGGTTTCGTGTTGACGGGCCCCGACGTGGCCCGCGCGGACCACGGGCGCGGCGGCTGGACGCTCGATCGAAGCCCGTTCCTGTTCGAGACGAGCGTTCCCGGGGTCTTCGCCGCCGGAGACGTGCGCGCCGGCTCGAGCAAGCGCGTGGCCGCCGCCGTCGGCGAGGGATCCGGGTGCGTCCTCATGGTGCATCGGTATCTCGAGATGGTCTGACGGGATTCCCCATCCCGCGCGAGCCGCGTGGAGGGCCGGAGGCTCGAATGACATCATTTCCCCCGGTGCTCTACCGCGCGGCCCGCCACGAGCGCATGGTCTCGACCGCCGGCAACTCCCCGGCAAAAAGAGAACGCCATGGTCTATCTGGAAATCACCCTGAAGGTCCGCCGGGACCGCCGCGCGGCGGCCGCCGAGGTCTACCAGCGGTACAAGGCCCCCTTCCTCACGGGAATTCCCGGAGCGCAGTCGAAGGAACTGCTCGTTCGCGACGACGACGTCCAGGTGCTGCACGGCTTCGATTCGACGAATCGAGGAGAACCTGTCCGACCTGTTGCAGCGGCTCGGCGAGCACACGGTCGACATCGCCATACTCCCTGAGGCCGAGTACGGGAGCTCGATCCGCTCGGCACCGTGTTCCAGGAGGCGCTCTGCTACGTCCCGCGGCACGGCATCGAGCCCGAGGGGGACGAGGTGACCCTGAAGAGCCTCGCCGGGGACACCTTCGTCATGGTCCCCGATCGATGTGGCCTCGCGCGCAGGACTCGAGAGCTGTTCGCGTCGGCACGCGTTTCGCTCAAGGTATACGCGGGCGAGGCGCTGGGCTACCACGTGATGCAGGAGTGGGCCGCCCTCGACCTCGGGTCCGCGATCCTTCCCCAGTCGCAACTGGCGGAAAGGACGCGCGCCCTTCCCATCATGCACGGTCCCGGGAACCCCGTGACGATCACGTACCGAGTCGCACCGCGAGTACGAGCGCGGGAAGCAGCTCGCGGTGCTGCTGCAACGGTTCCGCCTGCGCCGCTCGGAGCCCTAGTCGAGCAGTGCGCCGACCGGCGATGACGACGGCGCATAGCTCTCGTTCGCTGTTCTGCTGTTCTGCTGCGTCTGGTCCGATCCGTGGAGGCGGCATGGAGGCGGACGTCGCGACGAAGCGGAAATCGGCCCAGGAAACCGCCTCCTCGAGGCAGCCCGGGAAGAGGGAACGCGCCCTGACGACTACAGAAATGAAAACCCCCGGAGAACCGGGGGCTTTCACTGCTAGATGGAGCGGGAAAAGGGATTTGAACCCTCGACCCTCGCCTTGGCAAGGCGATGCTCTACCGCTGAGCTATTCCCGCAAAAAGCTTGAAGGTCCAGCGTTATAGAAAGAGCGCCGGGGAGTGTCAAGGGGCCTGCGCCCCCCCCTGCGGACGGTAGACCGCCCGGACGAACGCCCCGAAGTAGTTCCACGCCGACCACACCGAGAAGAAGAGCGACACGAAGAGGAGCCACGTCCCGACGCGGTTCGCGTCGAGGTCGAAGGTGAACAAGATCGCGTCGACCGGGTAGCGGTAGTGGAGCAGGAGGAACGTGATCGCCGCGACCTGGAAGGCGGTCTTCGACTTCCCCTCCTGCCCCGCCGCGATGACGATCCCCTCGCTCATCGCGATGGTCCGAAGCCCCGTCACGATGAACTCGCGGGCCATCACCACGATGACGACCCACGCGGCGACGCGCCCGAGGTGGACGAGCATCACGAGCGCCGCCATCACCACGAGCTTGTCGGCGAGCGGGTCGAGGAACTTCCCGATGAGGGTGACGAGCCCCTTCTTGCGCGCGATCCAGCCGTCGAGGAAGTCCGTCGTCCCGGTCACCGCGTAGACGACCGCGGCGATGAAGCTGTCCACGCGCGACTCGTGGAACGTGAACCACAGGAAGACGGGGATCATCGCGATCCGCGCGAGCGTGATCGCGTTCGGCGTGTTCAGGAACTCCCGCCGCAACGAGCGCCGCACGCTAGCTCCCCGCGCCGAAGCCCGCGGCGGGATCGGCGAGGACGCGCCCCTCGCCCGCGAGCTCGACCGCGACGACGACGGGCTCCGAGGGCTGGGCGGAGCCGTCGAGGAGCGCGCACACGCGCGGCGTGAGCGCCCCGATCCAACCGACGAGCGCGGCGAGCGGCACCTTGAGCGGCGCCTGCGGCGCGACGTCCACCGCGACCGGCTCGCCGATCGTGGAGAGCAGGAACCGTCCGCGCCCGCGCAGGTGGACGAGGTTCAGCTCGGCGGAGATCGACGACTGCACGCGCCCGTTCTCGAACGCGATCCCCTCCTCGAACCCGAAGAGCACCTCCTCGCGCAGGTACGCCGCCTCGGTGCCGAGGTCGAGCGCGCTGAAGCGCCGTCCCTGCGTGCGGTAGAGGAGCACGCCGTCGCCGGAGGCGCGGTACATGCGGGTCGCGCCCTCGCCGAACGGCTTCTCGGTCGCGCGGCCCCGGAAGCGCTTCACCTCGCCCGAGAGCGCGACCCGGCCCTGCGTCGCGAAGACGCCGTCGAGCCGGACCGTCCGGAGCGGCTCGGGCGAGGGCGGCTCCGCCTCCGCCTGAGCCGCGGCCGCCTCCGCCTCGCGAGCGGCCTGCGCCCGCGCGCTGGCCTCCGACGCAGGGTGCGCCGCCACGGCGCCGCGGCCCGCGATGAGATCGTCGCAACGGGCGACCATCTGGTCGGAGCCCGCCTTCATGAACCACTCGCGGGCGCGGGTGAGGTTCCCCGACTCGAGGAGCGCGAGCCCGAGGTACCCCATCGCCTTCTTGTGCTCGGGGTTCAGGTCGAGCGCGATCTCGAGCTGCTTCACCGCGTCCGGGTGACGCTTCGCCTTGAGGCAGGCGAGGCCGAGGTTCACGCGCGCCGACGGCTCGACGGGGTTGTCGTCCACGAGCCGCTGCCAGACCTTCGCGGCGTCGTCGAAGCGCGAGAGCTTGTAGTAGGCCTGCCCGAGGAGGCCGAGGACCTTCACGTCCTTCTGCCGGAGCTCGAGGGCGCGCTCGAGCGACGCGCGCGCGGGCTCAGCCTCGCCGCGGACGAGCAGCTCCGAACCTCTGTTGAGGTGGAACAGGAACTCCTCGTCGAGTCCCTCGACCTCGTCGCCACCGGCCAGCCGAACCACGCGTCACCGCCCCGCTTCGAAAGCCTTCCAGAGCTCCACGACCTTGCGCACGTACTCGCGGGTCTCCGGGATGTTCGGCACCGCACCGCCCGCGCGGCGCACCGCCTCCGGCCCCGCGTTGTACGCCGCGAGAACCTGGACCGGATCGCCAGCGTACTGGTTCGCGAGGATCCTGAGGTAGCGAGCGCCCCCTTCGATGTTCTGCGCCGGATCCCAGGCGTCGTCCACGTACATGTCCTTCGCCGTGCCCGGCATGAGCTGCATGAGCCCCATCGCGCCCTTCTCCGAGAGCGCCCGGTGGTCGTAGTTCGACTCGACCGCCATCACCGCGAGGAGGAGCCCCTGTGGCAGCCGGTACTTCACGGCCGCGAGGCGGATGTGCTCGCGGAAGCGCTCGAGCTTCGAGCCGCCGCCCGACGCCGCCGCCACCGCCACCGGCAGCGCGCGCGCCTGCGGCCCCTTGCGGTAGATCGTCGAGCCGCCCGCCCGGTTCACCTTGTGATAGCGGCCGTCGGTCGGGGCGTTCGAGAAGTGCAGCACCCCGTCCTCGTCCTGATACGAGTAGACCTCCTCCGCGGCGGCGAGCGCGGGGCGGCCGAGCAGGCCGACGAGCACGAGGCCGAGCAGGGAGCGGGCGGCGAACATTTCTCGAAAAACTATCAGCAGCACGCACGGCGCTACAACTTTATTCCCCCACACCTCCGCACATCGACTAGAGATCTGGGACATGACGGCCCTCTCCGGGGAGCAGGTGGACTTCCTCGTTCTCGGCGGCGGCATCGCCGGGCTCACCTTCGCGCTCGAGGCGGCGCAGCACGGATCGGTCCTCGTCCTCACGAAACGGAACCCGTCGGAAGGGTCCACCCAGTACGCTCAAGGGGGTATCGCCTCCGTGCTCGGGTCGGACGACGAGTTCGAGCTCCACGTGCAGGACACGCTCGTCGCGGGCGCGGGACTCTGCAAGCGCGAAGCGGTCGAGGTGACCGTCCGGGAGGGCCCCGAGCGGATCCGCTGGCTGCTCTCGCTCGGGGTGGAGTTCGATCACGAGGGCCCGGACAAGCTGCACCTCACGCGGGAGGGTGGTCACTCGCGCCGGCGCATCGCGCACGCGAAGGACACCACCGGTCGCGAGGTCGAGCGCGCGCTCCTCGGCGCATGCGCCGCCCGCGGCATCCGCATCGTCGAGGACCAGGTCGCGGTCGACATCGTCACGAGCGGCAAGCTCGGGCTCGGCGGACCGAACCGCGCGATCGGCGCGTACGTGCTCGACCGCGCCTCGGGCGAGATCGCCGCGATCTCCGCGCGCGTGACGGTGCTCGCGACGGGCGGCGCCGGCAAGGTCTACCTCTACACGTCGAACCCCGACGTGGCGACGGGCGACGGCGTGGCGATGGCGTATCGCGCGGGCGCGAGCGTCGCGAACATGGAGTTCTTCCAGTTCCACCCGACCTGCCTCTACCACCCGCAGGCGAAGAACTTCCTCATCAGCGAGGCGCTCCGCGGCGAGGGCGGAATCCTGCGCAATGCCGCCGGCGAGGCGTTCATGATCCGCTACGACCCGCGCAAGGAGCTTGCGCCGCGCGACATCGTGGCCCGCTCGATCGACGCCGAGGTGAAGCGGCGGGGCGACGACTGCGCCTTCCTCGACATGACGCACCTGCCGAAGAGCTTCTTGCTCGAGCACTTCCCGAACATCTACGCGACCTGCAAGGAGTTCGGCATCGACATGGCCGTGCAGCCGATCCCGGTCGTCCCGGCCGCGCACTACATGTGCGGCGGCGTCGTGACCGACCTCATGGGCCGGACGTCCCTGCCGCGGCTGTACGCGATCGGCGAAGCGTCGTGCACCGGGCTGCACGGCGCGAACCGCCTCGCCTCCAACTCGCTCCTCGAGGGGACCGTGTTCGGTCGGCGCGCCGCGATCCGGTCGGTGGACGACCTCGCCGAGGCGAGCGGCCCCGCCCCGGCGATCCCGGCGTGGAACCCGGGCGACGCGCTCGATCCCGAGGAGGGCGTCGTCGTCACGCACAACTGGGACGAGCTGCGGCGCACGATGTGGAACTTCGTCGGCATCGTTCGGACGCTCAAGCGGCTCGACCGGGCGAAGACGCGCATCAAGGTCCTGCGCGACGAGATCCGCGACTACTACTGGCAGTACAAGCTGACGCCGGATCTCGTCGAGCTGCGGAACCTCGCGGACGTCGCGATGCTGGTCGTCGAGTGCGCGCGGCAGCGCAAGGAGTCGCGCGGGCTCCACTACCTGCTCGATCACCCGAAGCCGGACGAGCGCTGGGTGCGCGACACCGTGCTCACCCGCGGCGATCTCGAGTGAGCTACGGCGGCGGCGCGGGCTCCTGAGGTGTGATCGTCCCGTTCGGCGCGCCGAAGTCCATCGACACCTTCCCGAGCGCGCTCGCCAGCTCGAGCGTGAACTCGCGCCCGGCGATCGGGCCGCCCGGCGCGGGCGGCACGAGCACGCGGTACACGACGTCGAACGGTCCGATGTACGGGTAGAGCCCCGCCGCGGTCGCGTCGAGGTCCGTCGCGGTCACCCGGCGCGCGAGGAGATCCCCGCCGTCCACCTTCACCGCGACGCGCCAGACGCTCTTCGGCGCGTCGAGATCGTTGTCATGCGGCGCGGCCGTGTAGAACGAGAGGAAGAACTCCTCGCCCTCCGCCGCCTCCTTGTGCTCGAGCGCGAGCCGATCGTCGAGCTCGGCCTGGGTCCAGCCGAACCACACGGCGAGCCGGCGCGCGCGCGCCTCGCGCACCGGGACGGAGAGGAGCGTCGCGGTGCCGGTCGCGCGGTGCCTGAGCCCGTCGTAGAGGAACGCGCGGCGGGTCGCCTGGTCGCGCAGCTCGGCCCACTCGCCCTCCATCGTGGTGGGCGCGGGCGCGCGCGGCAGGAGCGAGCACCCGGCGAGCGCTGCGACGAGGGCGACTGCGGCCGCGCCGGCTCTCGAGGCTCTCAAGGGATGAAGTCCTTCCGCGTGAAGAGCGGGTCGAGCGGGACGCCCTGCGCCTCGATCGCCTCGCGCCCGCCCTCGAGTCGGTCGACGAGCGCCAGACAGGCGACGGGGTCGAGCTGCTCAGCCCGGCAGCGCTCGATCGCCTTGAGCGCGCTGCCGCCGGTCGTCACGACGTCCTCGATGACGATGACGCGGCTCCCGTCGGGGATGGTCTTGCGCCCCTCGATCCACTGCCCGGTGCCGTGCCCCTTCGGCTCCTTGCGGACGATGAATGCGTCCACCGGCTCGCCCTCGAGGAAGCTCGTGAGCGCGATGGCGCTCGCGATGGGGTCCGCGCCGAGCGTGAGCCCGCCGACGCCGCGCACGAGCGGGCGCACCTTGCGGACCCGATCGAACAGGAGCCGCCCGATGAGCACGTGGCCCTCCGCCGTGAGCGCGGTCCGCTTGCAGTCGATGTAGAAGTCGCTCTCCCGGCCCGAGGCGAGGACCACCTTCCGCCGCTCGAACGACAGGGACCGGAGGAGCTCCAGCAGCCGCGCGCGATCGCTCTCGAGGCTCATCGCCGCCCTCCGCGGAGCAGCGGGAACAGCTCCGCCACGTACCGCGCCTGATCGACGATCATCCGCCGCCCCTCCTCCGGGAGCTCCGCCCACGCGTCGAACGCGACCGCGAGGTCCTGGTTCACGTCGAACATGCGCTGCGCGAGGTCCTCGGCGAGCTCCTCGGGGGTCACCTCGACGGGATCCGCTTCCACGTCCGCCTCCCCCTCCGCCGCGGCCTCGAGCTCGCCGCCCTCGACCTCGGCCGGCTCGCCGACCTCCGGCGCGTCGGCGGCGGGCGACGGGGCGCCCGCGAGGAACGCGAGGAACCTCTCGCGCTCGGCGGGCTCGACCGGCGCGCGCACGAGCGCCTCGTCCACGAGGTCCTGCGCCCACGGCGCGGTCCGCGAGGCGGCGAGCCGCGCGCGCAGCCCCTCGAGCTCCGCCGCCTGCAGCGGCTCTCCGAGCAGCGCCTGCGCGAGCGCGATGGCCCACGCGTCGTCGTCGTCGAGCGCCGCGTGAACGCGGGCGAGGACCCGCTCGCGGGCGAGGAGCCGCAGCGCGGCGAGGCGGCGGAACCCCGCGACGACCTGGTAGCGCACGGGCTCCTCGGGTCCGGCCGGCAGCGGCCGGAGCTCGACCGGCACGAGGTGCCCGAGGCGCCCGATCGACGCGGCGAGCGCGGCGACGTCGCCGACGTCGCGGAGCCGGAAGGTCGGGTCGGCCGCGATCTCGGCGAGTGGAACGAATTCGACGGCGCCGGTCGCGTGGGCCGGCGCCGTCGTGCGAGGCTCGAGCTCCATGGCCCGAAGCCTAGGCTACTTCCGCTTCACGATCACCTTGCGCTTCACCGCGCCCATCGCGATGGGGGCGGGAGGCCCCGGGGGCTTCGGCGCGGCGCCGGTCTTCTCCTCGCCCTTCTTCGCCTCCACCGGCTTCGCGGTGGGACGGGAGAAGGACGGGCGGAGCGCCGGGCGCGCGGGGGCCTGGATGGCGGTGCGGGAGGTCCCGCGGCCACCGTCCACGTCCACCTCGCCCATGTCGATGCGGCCGCGGAAGGACGCGCCGTCCACGATGATCACGCGCGGCGCGGCGATGTCGCCGACCATCCGCCCCTCCTTCGTGATCTCGACCGACTCGGTCGCGGTGACGTTGCCGACGATGACGCCGGCGATCACGCAGTTCCTGACCTGGACCTCCGCTTTCACGACGCCGGTCGGCTCGACCACGAGCGTCTTCGTGAGGGTGAGCGTGCCCTCGACGCGGCCGCGGACCGTGAGGTCCTCGTCCCCGTTCAAGGAGCCGCTGATGAGGATCGATTCGCCGATGATGGTGGTGCCGTCAGTGGTCGCCACGGTCACTTTCCCTTCGCTTCCTTGACGTCCATGTCGACGTTGCCCTTGAAGATCGCCCCGTCCGCGATCAGGATTCGCGGAGCGCGGATGTCGCCGACCACCTTGCAGTCGGCCTTGAGCTCGACCTTGTCGCTCGCCGCGATGTTTCCGGTGACCTGGCCCGACACCTCGACGTTCGCCGTCTCGATGTCCGCCTCGATCACGCCGGAGCCCTCGACGAAGAGGCTCTCCCTCAAGCTGATGCGGCCCTTGACGGTGCCCTGGATGACGAGATCCTCGTCGCCAGAGATCTCGCCGTCGATCACGATCGAGCTTCCGATCACGGTGTGCGCGCCGCTTCGCGGCGACGGAACCTTCTCGATTCCAGCCATGGGTATCGCTTCCTCCGGGGGATCTTCACCCCGAGCGCTGACGGGAGTGAAAGAGAGACGAGCGTCAGGATAGAGGGCGGTCGAGGGGGCCGTCAACGGCCGCGCGGCGCGCCCGATCAGCGCACATGCGTCTCGAGCCAGGCGACCGCCTCGCCGATCGGCTCCGCACGCCCCACCTCGTTGAAGATCTCGTGTCGGAAGCCGTCGTACACGACGATGCGCTTGTCGCCGGAGCGCGCATCGTGGACGAACGCGCGCGCCGCCGTGACGTCGGCGATCTCGTCGGCGCCACCGGCGAGCACGAGCAGCGGCACCTGGAGCTCGCCCGCGCGCCGGAGCGCCTCGAGCTGCGCCCGCCGCGCCTCCTCGAACCAGCGCGGCGTCGTCGCGCGGCCGTAGAGCGGGTCGCGGTCCGTCCAGCGCTGCAGCTCGGGATCGCTCGTCAGCTTCGCGACGTCGAGGCCCGCCGACACGGGGAGCCACGGCACGAATCGTCCGATCATGCGCGCGGCGAGCACCTTCGCGGCGGGCGGCTTCATCGCGAGCCTGAAGTACGGCGACGAGAGCACGATTCCGGAGAGGAGCCGCTGGTGCCCGACCGCCCAGAGCGCGGTGATGAGCCCGCCCTGGCTGTGGCCGATGACGAACAGCCGGTCGCCCGCGATCCCGTCCTGCGAGAGCTTCGCGACGAGCGCGTCGAGGTCGTACAGGTAGTCGCGGAAGCCGTCCACGTGCCAGCGCCGGCCGTCGGATTGGCCGTGGCCGCGGAAGTCCATCAGCGCCACCTGGAACCCGGCGGCGACGAGCGCGGCGGTGATGCCGGGGTAGCGCCCGCAGTGGTCGCCTCCGCCGTGAAGGACGAGCACCGTCGCCTTCGGCCGCTCGGGCGTGAAGCGCTGCCAGTAGAGCCGCAGGTTGTCGGCGGAGTTGAGGAACCCCTCCTCGTGGCGCGCCGCGGCCTCGGTCGGGAAACAGGGGAGCATCGGCGGGGGACCGTAGCGGCGGGCGCCGGCCCGGTCAAGCGAAGGCACAGCGCCGATCGGGCTCTAATGGCGCCCGGCGCGCTCCGTCACGTCGCGGAGCTTCCGCTCGAGGGCGGCGCGCCGCTTGCCGCGATCCGCCGGGATCTCGTCGCCGACGCCCGCGAGGGCGCGCCGGTAGGCCTGCGCCGCGTCCCCGAGCCGCGCGACCGCCCGGTAGGCGTCACCGAGGTGCTCGAGGATCGTCGCGTCGGGGCCGGCGAGCGCCTCCGCCTGCTCGAGCGCCTCGACCGCACGCCGCGCGTCGCCGCGCCGGAAGAGCACCCACCCGAGCGAGTCGAGGATGTGGCCGGAGCGGGGCCGGAGCTCGAGGGCGCGGCGCACCATCCGCTCCGCGTCCTCGAGCCGGACGCCCTGCTCGGCGTACGCGTAGCCGACGAAGTTCAGCGCCTCGGTGTGATCGGGGTTCACGGCGAGGAGCGCCCGCATCTGCGCGACCGCGACCTCCGGCTGGCCGGCGCGCTCGTAGGCGGCGCCGAGCGCGAACAGCAGCTCCTCGTCGCGCGCCCGCGTCGCGAGCGCGCCCTGGAGCGCGGCGATCGCCTCCTCGGGCCGCCCCGTCCCGGAGAGGCTGTCCGCGAGCGCGACGTAGAGGTCGGTCAGATCGGTCCCGATCTTCGCGCGCTCTCGCTCCGCGATGGCGCGGCGCAGGAGCGCGACCGCGTCGGCCGACCGGCCCGCACGGTCGAGCACCGACGCCCGCATCGTGAGGAGCCGCACGTCGCGCGGCTCCGCCGCGAGCGGCGCGTCGAGCGCGCGCTCGGCCTCGACGTGGCGCCCCGCGCGCGACAGCGCGTCGGCGAGCGCGACCCGCGCGGAGACGAACAGCTCGCCCGCGTCGGCGCGGACGGCGGCGAGCGCCTCCGCCGACTCCGACCAGCGCCGCAACTCCTGAAGCGCGAGCCCCTCGGCGAAGCGCAGCCGCGGGTCGGGCCCCGCGTCCTTGAGGCCCGCGCGCGCCGCGACGAGCGCCTCGGCCCCCTGCCGCCCCTCGAGCCACTGGAAGACGACCCGGACGTGCGCCGCGGCGAGGTCGGGAGACGAGCGCACGTAGCGGTGGAACCACTCGCGCGCGCTGGCCACGTCCGCCTGCCGCGCCGCCATCCGGCCGAGCGCGAGCAGGGCGCGCTCGTCGTCCGGCTCGATGCGAAGCATCGCGAGCAGGTCCTCGCGCGCCTCTCCGTCGCGCCGGAGCGCCTCGTGCGCCTGGGCGAGGAGCCGCAGCGCCTCGCCGTCCCGGCGGTCGAGCTGTGCCGCGCGCCGCAGGTGGCGCTCGGCGCGCCCGGGCTCGTGCCGATCGAGGAAGACGCGCCCGAGCTCGCGGAATCCGACCCCGTCCCCCGGCACGAGCGCGACGAGGTCGTCGAGCGCGCGGACCGCGGCCTCCTCGTCGCCCGCGTCGAGGTAGAGCGCCGCGAGGAGCCGCCACGGCTCCGGGTCGGGCCGCTCGCCGTCCGCCGCGAGCGCCTTCTCGAGCCGGATCGCATTCCGGTACGCGAGCGCGGCCTGCTCCCGCTGCCGTCGCGCCGCGGCGATCCGGCCGAGCAGCACGTGCGCCTCGGACGCGGTCGCGCCCGCCGCGGCGAGCTCGAGCGCGCGGCGCGCCTCGCCCTCGGCGGGCTCGAGCTGCCCGGCCTCCACGAGCGCGGCGGCGAGCGAGACGCGCAGCTCCGGGCTGTCCTCGTCGTACGTGACCGCGAGCCGCAGGTGCTCGACCGCCTTCGCGAGGTCGCTCGTCCGGGCGTACCGGCGCGCGTCCAGGTAGTGGGCGATCGCGCGGGGCGACGCGAACCGCTCGCCCGCGTCGCGATGCGCCTCGCGCATCGCGTCGGGGTCGACGTGGCG
>WNFV01008644.1_pt1 | contig 11436 bp, 9 predicted proteins | sample 5400101 | NCBI WGS metagenome assembly WNFV01 (sample SAMN13153361, study PRJNA577476) | soil metagenome | isolation source: 115 cm soil or saprolite under grassland replicate 1 | place: USA:California | collected 2016-06-15
CGATCAAGGCGCGCTACAAGATCCACCTGCACGCGCTCTCGCCGCCGGAGATCCAGCACATCTCGCGGCGCAGCAAGCTCACTCTGTGGCAGACGATCTCGCGGTTGCGTGACGCCGGGCTCGACTCGATTCCCGGCGGGGGCGGCGAGATCCTCGTCGATCGCGTCCGCGAGGAAATCGCGCCGAAGAAGACCAAGACGAGCGAATGGCTCGCAGTCATGCGCCACGCGCACCGGCTCGGCATGTCGACGACCGCGACGATGATGTACGGGCACGTCGAGACGATCGCCGACCGCGTCGAGCACATGAGACGGATCCGCGAGCTCCAGGACGAGACCGGCGGGTTCCGCGCCTTCATCTCCTGGACGTTCCAGAACGACGGCAATCGCCTCGCGGACATGGTCGCGCGCGAGGACATGCCGACATCCTTCGACTACCTGCTGACACAGGCGGTGAGCAGGATCTATCTCGACAATGTTCCCCACATCCAGTCGTCGTGGGTGACGCAGGGAATGAAGATCGGCCAGGTCGCGCTTGGCTTCGGCGCGGACGACATGGGGTCGGTGATGATCGAGGAGAACGTCGTCTCGGCCGCCGGGACAACCCACCGCACGTCGACGGAAGAGCTCGTCCACCTGATCAAGGCGCTAGGCAAGACGCCAGTGCAGCGGGACACGCTCTATCGCGAGGTCAAGGTCTGGAACTGAAGGCCGAGCCGTTCCCGCGGCCGGACTGGAGCCCGCTTCCGTTCGACGGCTGTGCCGGAGTGGTCGGGAAGGTGCTCGTCCGCGAGTGGGGCTTCTTCATCGCGATGCTCCGCTTCGAGCCGGGCGGGACGATCCACGAGCATCCGGGCCTCAATGAGACGATCGTCATCTGCATCGACGGGGAGGGCTGGACGAGCGTCGCCGAGGAGCGGACGCAGATCCAGGCCGGCGAGATCGTCCGCTGGCCGAGAGACGTTCCACATCGTCTCTGGACGGAGGGGACGGAGATGACGACGCTGATGTTCGAACGGATTCAGGCGCCGTAGAGAACTGAGGCGGACGCGGCCGCTGCCGCGCCCGCCACGTGCGTTAGTGGTGACTCGTCGAACGGGTGAAGTTCGGCCGTGCGCCCACGCCGAGCATCGGCTTGAACGCCGTCAGCTTGCGCAGGCTCGACGTGTTGATCAGGTTGACACACGCCGGATCGGAGTTCACGAGGAGCGCATAGCCGGAGGGCGTGAGGCCCTGGGCGGTGAGGTCAAGACCGGTCGTCTTGAACAGCTGGTTGTTCGCGTCGAGCGCGGCGTAGTTGTTGTACTGCGTGATCGGTATCGCCGTACCCATCACGCACTGAACGAGGACGGTGAGGGTCGCGTCGAGATCTTTGCGAACTTTCGTCACCTTGGCCGAGAGTGCTCTGAACTGCGCGGGCGTCACGGCCTCCTGCCCTGACTGAGCCGTGGCTGCGTAGAGCGCGACCGCGACCAGAGCAGTCACAACAAAAGCGAGTAGGCGCTTCATGAGGTTCGGTCCCCTTCCTCGTAGGGCGGCGTTCCGGGGCCGCCAATGACGACGCTGCGGAGGAGGCCAGCCCTGCGATCCTCGCCCCCGCCTGCTGAATACCACGTTCCCAGGCGCACTTCAATGACGGCCTCCGCTTCAGCTACCCTCGGGCGGGGTCGTGGTTCGGACAGCCGTCATCTGCGCTCTGTGTGCGGGCGTCCTCGCCGCGCCCATAGCCGCCGCGACTCCGGTCCGCGGTCAGCAGCTCATGCCCGGCGTCATCTACTCCCGGCAGCTCGAGTTCACGGCACACGGTCCCCTCGTGATGCACGTGATCTCGGCACCGAGGCCGGTGGGCCTCTATGCGCTGAAGCCGGTCCTGTCGAACAACGCCATCCTCGGCCGCGAGCGGGTCACGCTGATGCAGCGTCGAGTCTCCGCAGAGGCGACGGTCGCCGGGGTCAACGGCGATCTCTTCAGCTTTTCGGACGGCCATCCGACGGGCGCCCTCATTCGCGGGGGCGTCCTCGACAGCGCCCCCACCGGGTTCCGTTCGAGCATCGGAATCGACACGGACGGCGTCCTCCATGTCGAGCGTGTCCAGCTCGCCGGCACGTGGCAAGGATCGGGCCAGCGCCGGATCCTCGGGATCAACGAACCTCCTCGTGCTGGGCGCACAACGCTCTACACGCCCGCATGGGGTGCCCGTACTCCTGCTGAGGACGGTGGTGCGCAGGTGATCCTGCGGTCGTTCCCGCCGTCGGCGCCGAACACGCCGCTGGCCTCAACCGTCGCCGAGTACGCCACCGGCGGGAACCAGCCGATCCCACCCGGCGGCGCCGTGCTGGTGGCCCGCGGCGCGCAGGCCGGCTTCCTCGCCGCCGAAGCTCCCGCCGGAGCCGGCATCACGATTCGGTTGACGTTGACCCCGCCGTGGACGAACGTCCCGGAGGCACTCGGCGGTGGCCCGATCATCGTTCGGGAGGGCAGGCCGGTCTTCCGGTCGCTGGAGAGCTTCACAACGGCGCAGCTGACGCCGCGAGAGCCGCGCGCAGGGGTCGGGCAGACCGCCGATGGACGGATCCTCCTCGTGGCGGTCGACGGGAGGCAGCCCGGATACAGCTCGGGCCTGACGAACTTCGAGCTGGCGCTCACGATGATGCGACTCGGCTGCGTGACCGCCTCTGCGCTCGACTCGGGCGGCTCGACGACGATGGCCTTCGACGGCAAGCTCCTGAACCGTCCTTCGGACCGGGCCGGCGAGCGAGCCGTTGCCGAGGCGCTGACGCTCTTGTACTACGGGGTGTACGCGCCCACCCCGCCGAGCCGCGTCGTCTCGCCGAATGCGGACGGCATCGACGATGCTCAGACGTTGGTGTACAAGCTTGTCCGGCCCTCCACGGTGACGGCAACTGCGTCCGGGCCGGGTGGAGCCGTCGTCAAGCTCGATGGCGGGTCGCGCGCGCCGGGGACCTACCGTTTCAACTGGGACGGCGCGGGCCAGCCCGAAGGAGCGTGGACTTTCCGCGTCGTCGCGGACGACGACCTCGGCCGTCGCTCGACCGCAGAGCGGCAGTTCTCGTTCAACAACACGCTCGGGTTCCTGACGGCCCGCGCGAGCGGCAGACGCGTCGCTGCCGGCTTCAAGCTGGCTCGCTCCGCGCGTGTTGTGGTGCGGATCGAGACGCCCGGCGGTGCCCTTGTGCGCGCACTGCCTGCAAGAAGCCTTCCGGCCGGTGACGGGACCGCCTCGTGGACCGGGCGGCCCGGGCGGTACGTGCTGAGCGTGACTGCGACGAACGACCTCGGCGCCGTGGAGCTCACGGCTCCGTTCCGGCTGTAGCTAGGCTGCGCCGCGTGCCGGTCGCCGGCGTCACGAGCTTCTTCACCTCGCTGATCGGAGACCACGGCCTCTACGCCGTCTTTCTGCTGATGGCGATCGACGCCGTGCTCCCGGCTGCGAGCGAGCTCGTCATGGTCTACGCCGGGGCGCTGGCGGCCGGAGCGTTCGCGACTCAGCACGTCGATCTCTTCGGAACCCGCATCTCCTCACACGTCTGGGCGTATGTCGCGATGGCGCTGGCAGGGACGCTCGGCTACCTCGTCGGCTCGATCGCCGGCTGGGCAATCGGTCTCTATGGCGGCAGGCCGCTCCTCGAACGAAGGGGCCGCTGGTTCCATCTCAGCGGTGAGCGCCTCCAGCGCGCCGAGCGCTGGTTCGAGCGCTGGGAGGACCTCGCGGTCCTGCTCGGGCGGATAACGCCCGTCGTTCGCTCCTTCATCTCGATCCCGGCCGGGATCTTCCGGATGCCCTTCTGGCGCTACACGATCCTCACCCTCATCGGCTCCGCGGCCTGGTGCTTCGCGCTCGCAGGCGCAGGCTGGGGCCTGGGCAGGAGCTACGAGACCTTCCACCACGACTTCCGCTTCGCGGACTACGCCATCGTGGCCGGAATCCTGGCTCTCCTCCTGTATTTCGTAGTGCGCCGAATTCGGTCTTCTAGACTTGCTGACCGTGCGTCCGATCCCGCTGGTTGACGTCAGAGCGCAGTACGAGCCGCTCCTCCCGCGCATCCGCGAGGTAATCGACGGTGTGCTCGCGAGCGGCGAGTTCATCCTCGGCCCGAACGTCGCGGCATTCGAACGGGAGGCTGCCGCGTATCTCGACGTGCCCGAGACGGTCGGGGTCGCCAACGGCACGGATGCTCTCGTCCTCGTGCTGGATGCGCTCGGCATCGGCTCCGGTGATGAGGTCATCTGCCCAGCGTTCACGTTCTACGCCACCGCGGAGGCGATCGCGCGACGCGGTGCCACACCCGTATTCGCCGACATTGATCCGGCGACGATGAACCTCGAGCCCGAGGACGTGGCTGCGCGAATCACCGAGCGGACGAAGGCCGTCCTGGCGGTGCATCTCTTCGGGCGGCCGGCACCGCTCGCGGAGATCTCGTCCATCGGCGTTCCCGTGATCGAGGACGCCGCGCAGGCATTCGGTTCGCCGGACGTTGCGCGCACGGGCGTCGCGTCGACGTTCAGCTTCTATCCGACCAAGAATCTCTTCTGTCTCGGCGACGGCGGCCTGGTCGCGCTGAACGATGTCGAGCTGGCGGAGCGGATCCGGATGCTGCGGTTTCACGGCTCGCGCGACAAGATCGACTTCGAACTGCTCGGCTACAACTCTCGCCTCGACGAGCTGCAGGCTGCCGTGTTACGCGTCTTCCTCGCCGAGCTCGACCGGTGGGTCGACCTTCGCCGTGAGGCCGCCGCGCGCTATGCCGAGCTGGGGCTGGGAGTCGCTTGCGAGCTGCCCGAAGACGAGCCCGGACACGTCTACCACCTCTTCGTGTGCCGCTCGTCCGAGCGCGAACGCATCCGCGCGGCGCTGCAAAAGGAGAACATCGGGAGCGCGGTCTACTACTCGACGCCGCTTCATCTCCAGCCTGCGCTCGCCTACCTCGGCTACGGGCCCGGCTCGCTGCCGGTGACCGAGCAGGTGGCGCGCGACAACTTCTCGATTCCGCTCTGGGCGGGCATCGACGCCGAGGCCCAGGAGCGGGTCGTCTCGATCGTGCAAGCTGCGGCCCCGGTGGCCTCGTGATCCCCATCAACCGGCACCGTGTTTGGCAGCTCCTCGCCGACGGAGCGCTGATCGCGCTCGCGTGGTGGCTCGCGTTCTGGCTCCGCTTCGATCACGGCGTTCCGAACCCCTATCACCGCCTGTTCATCGACACGATCGGGGTCATCGTCGCGATCAAGCTCGCCGTCTTCATCACCTTCGGCTTCTACAACCGCTGGTGGCGCTACGTCTCGACCCGCGACATGTGGGGCGCGGCCCGTGGCGTGACGGCGGCCTGCATCATCGCGGATCTCGTCGTCTACTTCGCGCATCCCATCAAGGGCTTCCCGCTGCCGCGCTCGATCGCCGTGCTGGACTGGCTGGTCCTGCTCGCCTTCGTGGCAGGTACGCGCCTGATCGCTCGCAGCCTGATCGAGCGGCCCGGCGCCGCCTCGCTCGTCGCCCGGGGGAAGAAAGTGATTGTCGTCGGAGCCGGCGACGCGGCTCAGATGGTCATCCGGGAGATGCTGAAGTCGCCCGCGCTCGGCTACACGCCGATCGGGCTGATCGACGACGACCCGCGCAAGAAGAACCTGCGCCTGCACGGGATTCGCGTGCTCGGGACGACGAACGACCTGTCGCACATCTTGCGGGACAATCCGCCGGACGAGGTCCTGATCGCGATCCCGTCCGCCTCCGGAGAGACAAGGCAGCGGGTCGTGGAGATCTCCCAGGAGGCAGGCGTCCCCGTCAAGACGCTTCCCGGTCTGTACGAGCTCATCTCGCGCGATTTCGACCTTGCGGGCCAGATCCGCCCGATCCAGGTCGAGGACGTGCTCGGTCGCGAGCCGATCGACGTCGACCTGCGCTCGATCGCGTCGTATCTCTCTGGCGAGACCGTCGTCGTCACCGGGGCCGGCGGCTCGATCGGCGCGGAGCTTTGCCGGCAGATCGCGCGCGTGGACCCTGCGCGGCTTGTCCTCATCGAGCACTCCGAGTCGGCGCTGTTCAACGTCGAGCGCGAGCTCATCGGTGAGCGCGACTTCTCGGCCGTCGCAACGGTGCTCGGGGATTGCGGTGACCGCGCAAAGATGAGCCAGGTCTTCGAGCGCTACCGGCCGACGGTGGTGTTCCATGCCGCCGCCTACAAGCATGTGGCGCTGCTCGAGGCGAATCCGCTCGAGTCCGTCCGGAACAACGCGCTCGCCACGAAAGCGCTCATCGACGTCGCGGTCGAGTACGGCGCGGGGCGGTTCGTCCTCGTCTCCACGGACAAGGCCGCGAATCCGAAGAACCTGATGGGCCAGTCGAAGGCGATCTGCGAGTGGATCGTCGAGGCGTATGGCCAGCGGCGCGACATCACCACCCGGTTTGTCGCGGTGCGGTTCGGCAACGTCCTCGGCTCCTCTGGCAGCGTCATCCCGATCTTCCGGCGCCAGATCGAGCGCGGCGGGCCCGTGACCGTGACGCATCCCGAGATGTCGCGGTACTTCATGACGATTCCGGAGGCGGTCTCGCTGATCGTGCAGGCGGGGGCGATCGGCGGCCGCGGCCATGTCTACGTCCTCGAAATGGGGGAGCCGGTCAAGATCCTCGACCTCGCCCGCAACATGATCCGGCTCTCCGGGAAGGAGCCCGAGACGGAGGTGCCGATCGTCTTCATCGGCGCCAGGCCGGGCGAGAAGCTGCACGAGGAGCTCTGGAGCGAAGGCGAGACCGTAGGGCCGACGGGACACCCGAAGATCCTGCGTGCCGCACGCGCGCCGATCGACGTCGACTGGCTCGAGGGCGAGCTCGCGGAGCTCGAGCGGATGGTCCAGCGCGGGGAGACGCTGGACGTCGTCTCGAAGCTGGCGGCGATGATGCGCGAGCCGCGGCGTGTCGGTGCCGCTGTGCTCGAAGACACCCTGCACTAGCTGGCCGAGCGAAAGCTGCGCTTTCGCTCGGGTTCGGGTACGCCGCTTCGCGCGCTTAACCTTCGGTCTCTTCGTGCCTCGGCGATTCGAGCGGCTCAGGCTCGATCGGACAGAACCCATCTCTACAACGGCTGCATGGCCAGTTCCGCGGGCGCGGCCGACCGTAACGCTGTCGACACGCTTCCGTCACTGAAACGCGCGCCGTTCAGGCACGCTCCGTCCCACGCGGCCTCTACGGTGGACGTGTGGATTGCGCACGCATCTTTGACGGCCTGAACCCTGAGCAGTGGCGCGCCGTCGAGGCGGTGCGCGGGCCTGTCTGCATTCTCGCGGGAGCGGGCTCGGGGAAGACGACGACGATCACACGGCGGGTCGCGAACCAGGTTGCGACAGGTGCCTTTGCCGCGGAGAAGATCCTGGCGGTCACCTTCACCGACAAGGCGGCCTCCGAGATGCGGCAACGGCTCATGGGCCTCGGCGTGGACGGCGTCACCGCTCGGACGTTTCACTCAGCGGCGCTCTCGCAGCTGCGCGCGCTCGGCGGCGATCCCGGCAGGATCTCCCCGTCGAAGGCGCTGGCATTGCGCCAGATCGGGAACACGCTGCCGCCGCCCTACAAGTTCCGGCCGGCCGGCGACCTCGCGACGGAGGTGGAGTGGGCGAAGAACCGGAGGCTGACACCAGACACGTACCTCGGAGGTCTCGGCGGGCACGAGCCGCCGATTCCGCCGGATCTGATGCTGCGCGTCTTTCGCCGCTACGAGCAACAGAAGGCGGAGCGTGACTATGTGGACTTCGAGGATCTCCTCGAGCTCACGATCCGGCTCTTCGACGAGCTTCCCGCCGCACTCGCCGAGGTTCGCGAGCGGTATCGGTCGTTCACGGTCGACGAGTACCAGGACGTGAACCTACTGCAGCAGACCCTGCTCGACCGCTGGCTTGGAGACAGCGCCGAGCTCTGTGCGGTCGGCGACGACTACCAGTCGATCTACGCGTTTACCGGCGCGACGCCGGAGTACCTGCTGGCGCTGCCGCGCCGATTTCCGAATGCGTTGGTTGTGCGGCTGGAGTCGAACTACCGCTCGTCGCCGGAGGTGCTGGCCCTGGCGAACCGGATCGTGCCCGCGCTCGGGGGAGCGGAGAAGGTGTTGAGGGCGACGCTCGCTCCCGGGCCGGAGCCGGTCATCCGCTCCTTTCAGAGGCGCGCCGAGGAAACAACGTTCGTGGTCGACCGCGTGCGTGCCCTGCATGCCGAGGGCGTCCCGCTCGAGGAGATCGCCGTCCTCTGTCGCACGAATGCCAGGTTGGCCGACTTCGAGGAGCCGTTTCACGAGGCGAAGATCCCGTTCCAGGGCGCGGCCCTCCTCGGGCGCGAAGCTGCGCGTCAGCTGCTGAAGCGGTTGCGCAAGACGGACTCGCCCGAAGTGGCGATCGTGGTGCGGGGCTACGCAGAGGAAGCCGGTTGGATCGAGCGGCCTCCGGAGAAGCTCGGCGAGCGCGAGATGGTGCGTCAGGCCGACCTCGGCCGGCTCATTCGGCTGGCCGCGGAGTTCGACGACGGGGTGCGTACGGCCCGGGATTTCGTAAGCGACTTGGAGGAGCGGTTCAGCTCGACCGGCGCAGAGCGTCGCGGCGTGCACCTGTTGACGCTCCACGGCGCCAAAGGGCTCGAGTTCGATGCGGTCTTCATTCCTCGCGTCGAGGAGCGCGAATTACCGATCCGGCAGGCGAAGAAGCCTGCGGAGATCGCGGAAGAGCGGCGGCTCCTCTACGTCGGCTTGACGCGCGCCAAGCGCCACCTCGCGGTGACGTGGAGCGGACGGCCAAGCCGCTTCCTTGGCGAGCTCGGAATCGACGCGCGGCCGGTGCGGTCATCGCGGCCTGCAGAGCCTGACGATCCGCTGTACGCCGCGCTCAAGCGGTGGCGTCTCGAACGAGCGACCGAGGACGACCTGCCGGCCTACGTCGTCTTTCACAACTCGACGCTGGCTGAAATCGCTGGTCGGCGGCCACGGGATCTGTCGGAGCTCGGCGGAGTCTCCGGCGTCGGTCCGGCGAAGCTCCAGCGCTATGGGGGCGACGTGCTACGGGTGATCGCTGCGTGCCGAGAGAAGGAGGTCGAGCAGGAAGGCCGGGTCGCGGCGGACGCGGTCGCCTGAAGCGCGCTCGCGCTTGCGGAGCTCGAGCGCGTGCGCTTCGGCAAGCGGCCTCAGCCGGCCGTTTCGGATCAGCTCCTCGTCCACGCCGCCGAGCCGGCCGGTGAAGGTCGTGTAGACGGGAACTCCGAGCGCGACGGCCTCGCGGTTCATCGTGCCGCCGGCCGAGACGACGAGGTCGGCGAATGCGATCAGGCTTTGCGCGTCGACGGCCCGGTCCGGAACGATCACCGAAGGCAATTCGAGGCCGTTCACAAATGCGCGTTGCTCGTCCGTCCGCGGGAGCACGACAGCCTGCACGGTCTCGAGCCGGCCGAGATAGTTGAGCGTCTGCGGGAAGAGCGGGTTCGCGTGCCTGTGATAGAGCGAGACGTCGGGCGGTGGCCGCAGCACGACGAGCACGCGCTCGCTGTTGAGCTGCCATTCGCGGAGGACGCGTTCGTCGGGCTCGAAGTCAGCGAGGTAGTACTCCTCCTTCAGGCCGGGATACGTCAGGAGCCTCGGCGGCTTGACGCCAAAGCGCTCCAGGCGCTCGGGCGGGATCGACTCGGGTACCACGACCCTCGTCGCAGCGCGCATGCCCAGGTGGTGTTGCAGGAGAGCGAACTCGTAGTCGTGCGTCGTCGCGCTCGGAATGCCGAGCCCGCGGGCACTCAGGGTCAGCTCGTGCGAGCCGTGAGCAAGCGCGAGATCGAATCTGCGCGGTCGGGCCCAGCGACGGAGCGCTCCGAGCCGCGAGACCAGGGAGCGCGCTTTCCCCAGCCGCGTGCGTCCGCCGTGCCGTCCGAGGACGGTGGCCTCGAGTCCGTGCAGCTCGAGCAGCTGCAGGGTCTGCCCGTAATCGCGCGCGGTGATCTCGACGTCGTCGCCCCGTTCCCGCAGCAACCCGATCAAGGGCCGGAACACCAGCACGTGCGCTGCCGCGGTCACGTCGACCCAGACCTTCAGGCGGGGACCTCCACCAACGTCAGGAGCCGCTCGACCGCGTCCGCGGCGCGTTCACCCGCACGGCCGTCCCAGAAGGGCGGGATCTGCGTCGAACGTTGCAAGTTCAGCAGCGAAGGAACGGATTCGATCGCCGCGGGATCCTGCCCGATGACCGTGTTCGTCCCCAATCTGACCGTGACGGGGCGATCAGTGTGGTCACGAAGCGTGAAGCAGGGGACGCGAAGCACCGTCGTCTCCTCGGGTACGCCGCCGGAATCGGTGATCACCGCGGCTGCATCGGCCTGCAGGGAAAGAAATTGTCGGTATGGAAGTGGATCGGCGAACAAGATCTCCGAGTCCGCAAGCAGTCCATTCGCCTCGAGAGCTCCTCGCGTCCGAGGATGGAGCGGGAAGACAACGGGCAACGAACTGGAGAGGACATCAAGCGCATGCAATGTCCGCTGGAGCAGACCGGGCTCGGCGAAGAGACGCTGCCTGTGGAGCGTCACGAGCACGTAATGTTGCCGCTCGACGCCGAAGTCGCGGCAGGCTTCGAGCGCTCGCGCTGCGTCGATGTTGGCGAGCAGCGTGTCGATCATCGTGTTACCAACCAAATCGACCTGCTGGTCCTCGCTCGGGATCCCCTCAGCGGCCAGGTTCTCGTTCGCCTCGTCCGAGTGCGTCAGGAGCAGCGTCGACAGGTGGTCGGTGATGCGGCGGTTGTGCTCCTCCGGCAGATCCCACTCGAAGCTCCGTAGTCCCGCTTCGATGTGGCACACCGCGACAGCGACCTTCACGGCGGCCAGCGCCCCGGCGAGTGTCGAGTTCACGTCGCCCGCGACCACCACCAGATCGGGGTCCAGCTCGAGGAAGACCCGCTCGAGCTCGATCAGCGCACGGCCTGTCTGGTCGCCGGGCGATCCCGAGCCGATGTGCAGCTCGACGTGCGGGCGCGGGAGCGGCAGTTCCGAGAAGAAGACGTCCTTCATGATCACGTCGTAATGCTGCCCCGTGTGGATCAGCCGCTGCTCGACACGGCCGCGACGCTCCAGCTCTGCGTACACGGGCGCCACCTTCATGTAGTTCGGGCGCGCGCCTACGACGTGCGCGACGAGCGGGCGGCGGGCCATCCGGAGCAGTCTAGGCGCAGCCCCGCACGAGCGACGTAGGCTCGGGGGAATGCAGTTCGACACCCACGATCAGCTCGTTCTGGTCGCGCTGCTTGCCGCGATGGCGGCTCTACTGGTGGCCGCTCCGATCTTCCTCGTCGTTGGCGGCCTCGCGCTCGGATTCGTGCCGGGAATCCCGGCGCTCGAGTTGCCGCCGGAGGTCGTCCTCGTCGCGGTCCTGCCACCGCTCCTCTACCTGAGCGCGTACTTCACCTCCCTGCG
>WNFV01008647.1_pt1 | contig 11435 bp, 8 predicted proteins | sample 5400101 | NCBI WGS metagenome assembly WNFV01 (sample SAMN13153361, study PRJNA577476) | soil metagenome | isolation source: 115 cm soil or saprolite under grassland replicate 1 | place: USA:California | collected 2016-06-15
GCAGGGCCTGGATATCGCACGGGAGCAGGGCGCTCTCGGCTGGGAGCTCCGCGCCGCGACGGATCTCGCCTCCTACCTCTGTCAGCAGGGACGCCCTGATGACGCGCGAGCGGTCGTCGCACCGGTTCTCGAGAGAGTGGCGGCTGCACCGAGCGACGACGTCGCGAGAGCACAGCGCATGCTCGCCGCGGCCAACGAGCAGCTGCTCGTTGGTTGATCGCTCCTGCTTCGGCCCGGATAATCCCCTAACTGCGACTCCGTCTCGAAGGGCGGGTGACTACCTCTGTACGACATGATCGTCGTTGGTGCACGCTGTGCGGGAAGCTCGGTCGCGATGTTGCTCGCGCGCCTGGGCCACAGGGTCCTGATCCTCGACCGAAACGCGTTCCCGAGCGACAGGCTCGCATCGACGCACATGGTGTGGCACAGCGGTGTCGAGCACCTCTTGCGCTGGGGACTGCTCGACCGGCTGAGGGCGACGGGATGTCCGGCGATGCGGAACTTCAACCTCGATCTCGGCGAGCTCGTTCTGACAGGGCACGCGCCGCCTGCCGACGGTATCGCGGAGGCGTACGCGCCGCGCCGGTTCGTGCTCGACGACCTCCTGCTCGCGGCAGCGCGAGAAGCCGGAGCAGAGGTGCGGACACGATGCTCAGTGCGCGATCTCGTCGTTGACGACGACCGTGTTGCCGGTGTCCGCTACGCGGACGAGCGGGGCGCGATGCACGAAGAGCGCGCGTCGCTCGTGATCGGCGCCGACGGCGAGAGGTCCACGGTTGCACGACTCGTCGGGGCAGCGTCGTACGACGTGCAGGGACGGATCGGCGGCACGATCTGGGCGTACTTCTCAAGCCTTCCGATCGACGACATGGAGTTCTACGCTCGACCCGGTCGGATGGTCTATGCGTGGCGCACGAATGAGGACCTGACGGTCGCCGGCATCTGCTTCCCATTCGCCGATTTCCGCGCGGCTCTCGGTGATCGCGGCGCGACGATGCACGCCGAGCTCGATGCGTTCGCTCCCGCGCTCGGCGAGCGCGTACGTGCTGCGAAGCGGGTGAGCCGCTGGCGCACAGGGTGCGCCTCGAGCTTCTGCAGGGCTCCCGTCGGACGAGGTTGGTGTCTGCTCGGCGACGCCGGATTGACGATGGACCCCATCACGGCCGCCGGGATCACGAATGCGTTCCGCGACGCGTCGCTGCTCGCTGAGCTCGTCGGCGAGGGGCTCGCAGACGACTTGGACAGCGCGCTTGCCAACTTCCAGGAGTGCCGCGACGCGCTCTCGGTGTCGCTCTACCAGTTCACGAGCGAGATGGCGAGGCTCGCGCCGCCGGCGCAGGAGACGATCGACTTCTTCGTGGGCCTGCACGAGAGCCAAGAGGACACCAACCGATACTTCGGCGTTTTCGCCCAGACGGTTCCAGTTAGCGAGTTCTTCGCCCCGGAGAACGTCCAGCGCATCAGCGCCGCGAGAGCGCCAGCCTAGGAGTTCACAGCGCGCTCTGGCTCTTCTGAGTCAGCTGGATCACGACGTTCTCCGGCCCGATGAGGAACACGGTCGCCACGTTGAACGGCGGCGGGACGACGGCGGGCTCGCTCAGGAACTTCCACTTCGGGGGCTCAGGCAGTTGAGCGCGGTAGGCACACGCTGGCCCGGAATGAGCCGAAATCGCGTCCCAGGACGCACGGGGCGCGGGATAGGCGTCTGGGTCAGTCACCGCTGGAGCGGAAGTCCCCGCAAGTCAGCCCTTTTTCGCCACCTGCGGGAAGAGTGCGGGATCGAAAGAAGCCGGCGGTCGTTTGCGCCTGATCGGACAACCAAAGAGGGTAATTTGCAGGATGTTTTCTACGGGAGCGACGGGACTCGAACCCGCGACCTCCGGCGTGACAGGCCGCTTCTGGGGACGCGACGATTGGCGACGATGGACGCGCAATCGCTCTATTCATGCGGCTTTCGGGGCTCTCGACCATTCCATTCCGCATGGTTGAGCGAAGCCGGTTTCAGACGTTTAGTGCCCGTGGAACGCGTTATGGGAGCTCACCGTCGGACACGGACGATGTGCGCCAGGTTTGCATGGTGGATCATGCATCCGTGCGGCGCGATCTCCCCTCTGGAACCGTGACCTTCCTCTTCACCGACGTGGAGGGCTCGACGCAGCTGCTGCACGAGCTCGGCGTCGAGGACTATGCGCATGCACTTGCCGAACATCGCTGCGTCTTGCGCGAAGCGTTCAGCCGTCGAGGTCGATACGCAGGGCGACGCGTTCTTCGTCGCCTTCCCGATGGCGGTGGGTGCGCTCGACGCGGCCGGCGAGGCGCTCGCTGCGCTCGCTCCGGGTCCGATCCGTGTGCGCATCGGCATCCACACCGGCACGGGACACGTGACGCAAGAGGGATACGTAGGCCAGGACGTGCACAAGGGAGCGCGGATCGCGGCGGGCGGGTCACGGCGGTCAGGTGCTGCTCTCGAAGGAGACGTGCGATCTCGTTCAGGTCCCCGTCACCGACCTTGGCGAACATCGCCTGAAGGACTTCGCCGAACCGGTCTGGATCTTCCAGCTCGGCGCGGAACGCTTCCCGCCCCTGAAGACGATCTCGAACACGAACCTGCCCCGGCCGGCGAGCTCGTTCGTGGGCCGGGAGCGCGAGCTCGAGGAGCTGCCCGCCTTGCTCCAGGACGGCGTTCGCATGCTGACGCTGACCAGGCCCGGCGGGTCGGGCAAGACGAGGCTGGCAATCGAGGCCGCCGCCGAGCTCGTACCCGAGTTCGGAAACGGCGTCTTCTGGGTCGGGCTTGCTCCGCTTCGAGATCCTGCCCTCGTCGCGGAGACGGTCGCGCAGACGCTCGGGGCCAAGGACGGCCTCGCCGACCACATCGGCGAGCGCGAGCTGTTGCTCCTGCTCGATAACTTCGAGCAGGTGGTCGAGGCGGCACCCGAGCTCGCTTCGCTCGTCGAGACGTGCCCGAATCTGAAGCTGCTCGTGACGAGCCGCGAAATCCTCCGCGTCAGAGGCGAGGTCGAGTACCCGGTCCTGCCGCTCGCCGAGCCCGAGGCGGTCGAGCTCTTCTGTGCCCGGGCGCGGGCGCAGCCGGGGGACGCCGTGCGCGACCTCTGCCGAGCTCTCGACAACCTGCCGCTCGCGCTCGAACTCGCCGCCGCCAGAGCGAGCGCGCTCTCGCCGCGGCAGATCCTCGAACGGCTCTCGGAGCGACTCGACCTCCTCAGGGGCGGGCGGGACGCCGACCCGCGCCAGCAGACGCTGCGGGCGACGATCGAGTGGTCGTACGAGCTGCTCTCCAGCGAGGAGCGACGACTCTTCGCACGGCTCGCCGTCTTCCGCGGAGGCTGCACGCTCGAGGCTGCCGAGCAGGTCGCCGGCGCCGCCCTCGACGCGCTCCAGTCGCTCGTCGACAAGAGCCTTCTTCGCCACAGCGAGGAGCGCTTCTGGATGCTGGAGACGATCCGCGAGTACGCAGCCGAGCGGCTGGGCCAAGGAGGGGAGAACGAAGCGATCCGCGACCGGCATCTCGATCACTTCGTCGAGCTGACCGAACGCGCCTACGGGGAGCGGATCGCGGCGGAGTCGTCGTGGTTTCCGACAGTGAGTTCCGAGCACGACAACATCCGCGCCGCGCTCGACTGGGCCCGGGTGGGCCGGCCGGGAGCGGAGGTTCAGCTCGCCGCCGCCGTGGCGCCTTACTGGTTCTTGCAAGGCCATGTGCGGGAGGTGCACGAGCGGCTTGCCGACTCCCTGTCGAGATACAAGGTAGGCGACCAGCTCCGAGCTCGGGCCCTTACACAGCTGGGCAAGATCGACCCCCGCGCCCCGGAGGCGCGGGCTCAACTCGAGGAGGCCCTCCGGCTATGGCGGGAGGCGGGCGATCCGCTCGGGGAGGCGCTGGCGCTCGAGGCGATCGGCGACACCCACCTCTACGCCGGCGAGTACCCGCCGGCGCGGCGCGCCTTCGAGCAGAGCTTGGCCGTCCGCAGGGAGGCTCGGGCGCCGGAGCTCGAGGGAGTAGCGGCGCTGGGCGGGCTCTGTCAGTTGCTCGTCGCCGCGGGCGAGATCGAGCGCGTGGAGCCGATGGCGCAGGAGCTCTACGAGCTCGGAAGCCGACATGGGAACCGGGACACGCAGGGTGACGGGCTGCACTACCTGGCCGACTGCCCGCTGATCGCCGGCGACTACGCCAAGGCCGAAAAGCGCTACCGGCGAGCTCTTGCTCACGCACGGACCTCGGGGTTCGTGGCTCAGTGCCCGACGGAGTTGCTCGGCGTTGCCATGTCCGCAGCCGGACAACGCGATCACGAGCGCGCAGTGAGGCTCGCAGCCGCGGCGTACGCAGAGCGCGAAGCTCTCGGTCTAAGGCCGGGTAACCCGGCTCATTGGTGGATCAGGCTTCAAGAGCAACACATCGGTGGCGCACGAGCTCAGCTCGGACCCGATGAGGCCGAGAAGGCCGAGCGTGCGGGCAGAGAAGCGGCCTTCGATGCCGTACTCGACGAGGTGCTCGGAACGGGAGGCGCATGAGCGCTCTCTCCGCTGGAACCGTCACCTTGCTCGTACGTGGCGACCACGGTTGCCGAAATGGGACTATTTGCAGCGCCTACTCGCCGCGCGAGCGCTGCGACACGCTGGTGCTGCCCGGTTGCTGCCCGGAGGAGTCGCTCCGCTTACTAGACAACGTAAACGCCCGTTTGCAGGCACTTCGAAAGACGGGAGCGACGGGACTCGAACCCGCGACCTCCGGCGTGACAGGCTGGTTCACGGGTCGCGACGATTGACGACGATAGACGCGCAATCGCTCTATTCATGCGGCCTTTCGCGCGTTCCGCGGTCCGACTCCGCATGGTTGAGCGAAGCGGTTTTCCGAGGTTTGCTGCCCGTTTGCTGCCCGGACCCGACCTTCGGACCTGAGGGCGGGTGCCAGTGCGGGCCCTCGTGCACGCACCAGGAGCTTCACGGTGCGTGGCCGTCCGGACACATGCCGGGGACACAGTCCATCGCGGCGGCTGACTCCGGGAGCGCCCGTGGCGCTCCCGGAGTCATTGGCGCCTGCTAACCGACGGCTCGGAAGGCGTGCCGGAGGTCGTAGTTCGCGACGTCGCGGCCGAGGACAACCCCGGCGACGCTGGAGAAGTGGTAGTGCAGTCCTCCCCAGAGTCGGGCGTCGATGATCTCCTGGCGGAGCTCGTTGGCCCTGTCGAAGTGCCGCACCGCGTTCAGGTTCCCGCCCGGCCCAGCGGGGTCGAAGCCGTAGATGTCGAGGTCGATCTGGTTGGTGCCGCGGAAGCCGCTGAACACCTCGGCCATCGCCGACGTGATGACGCCGTGCGCGGCGGGGTATTCGGGGTGGTTCGGCGTGGTCAAGAGAGGCCGCCAGCCCACCTGCTCGGCCGTCCCCGGGTTTCCGTCGTCGAAGCCGGGGACGGGGCCGAAGCCGTCCGCGGTGACGGCGGTGGGGTCGATCGCCGTGACCGGCCGCCAGAGCAGGTAGTGGTACTTGCCATGCAAGCCGGACATCAGGGCATCGGCGCCGACGAGGTTGACCATTGCCAGGAGCCGCGCTGGCTCGAGCAGGTCGGCGGCCGCGCTGGTGAGGTCACGCCCGACTCGGTTGTACTGACGGATCACGCTCGCGGACCAGAACTGCGCGATCCGGGTCTGCTCGTCCGTCCGCGCGCTGTCGTGCGAAGCGCCGTAGGCCTTGATCTGGTTGAACGCCTCGACCCACTCTTCGCTCTGAAGCGGGGGCGGGGGGTCGGGCAGGAACTGGTCCACGCTCTGCAGAATGAATCGCCGCACGTTTCCAACCCACGGCGTCCTTGGGGCGGCGAACGGAGGCGTCAAGCGCCAGACGCCCGGACCCGGCGGCAGCGTCGGGAACGGGGACGTCACACCGAACGGGGTCATCCGTCCGTCGCCGCTGCGGAGGGCGATGATGTCGCTCGCAGCCTGTAGCCCGACTGCCTGTCCGTCCGCCTTGGCCTGCCCCGGCGGGATCGCGGAGAGGGCCTCCGCATAGAAGGCGTCGAGGCGCGGGCGCACTCCCAGGCAGAACGCGTACGCCGCCGACGCTGGGTTGCACGATTCGGGCGCGAAGTAGGCCCAAAGGGTCCGGTAGGCGGCCTCGACGACCGCGGCGTCGACCGAGGCCCCTGCGGGTGCGTCGATCGCGGGACCGTAGGGCTCGAAGCCGCCCTCGATCGCGACCACGGCGTCGTAGACAGCGGCCGAGGGATAGGCCATGTAAATGAAGCCCTCGTCCGCGAGCATGCCTACGCCCACGACCGTGTCTTCGGTGATCTGGTTCCACTGTGCAACCGTGTTCCCCGACGGCAGCGCCGCAAGCGCGGTTGTCGTGGACCGTCTCGGGGTCGCCTGAGCCGTCGCGGCGACGGCGGCCAGCGCCAACGCGACCACTAGGCCCCGTGTCAGCCAGCGCGAGAACGATGACGGGGTGCCCGCGACCCTCGCACGTAAGACTCGTGTGGGTCTCATAATCCCTCCTCGGGTTCGAGTCTGGACGACCATGTCCGCGAGGCAGCGTGATGGCGGCCGCTGAGGCGGGACTGAGTTTCCGCTGAGGACGGCCCGGCGCAGCGAGGATCACGCCCCGCTGGACGCCTCAGGGACAGCTGTTTCCCGACGGGTGCCCGCGCCGCCAGTTCTTGCGACGCGCTGCGTTCAGGAGGCGTGCGCGACGTGCTGCGATCCGAGCGTCCATGTGAATCGGGTTAGCGTCTCTGGCGGCGCAATCCCGCTCGGCCGGAGGCCGCGTCGCACGAAGAGGATCGGCACGTCGGCATCCCTGGCGACGGCGAGGCGCGTTGGCCCGATACCTTCACTTCGCCAGCGGTCGGAGAGTCCGAGCACGAGCGCTCGCGCGCCGCGCGCCGCTTCTACAACGCCTCGCTCGCCGGCGGGAATGAGGACCGGCTCGGTGACGATCCCGATCACTTGCTGCACGAGTAAGGAAGCTCGGGCCAGCAGCCTGCTTGCGTCGCGGCGTCCGAGGGCGGGATCGGCTTTGGTTCCGAGAAGGCTGAGGGTCGTTCCGAGAGAGGCGGCGAGCCATGCAGCGAGTTCGATCGCGGACCAGTCGTGTTCGACGCCGCCGAACGGAGTCACGACGGGGCCCTCGGCGGGGGCTGTGTGGCTGCTCTTGAGGAGCCCGACGTCGCAGGGAGCACGTTCGAGGATGACGCTGAGTTGCTCGTCGGGTTGGCCGCTCTCGAGGAGCTGCGGTGACGCATCGACGAGGATGAGATCGACGTCCTGCTCCGTCGCGAGCAGTGCTGCATCCGATCCGGGCTCGAGCGTGGTGTAGGCGGCCACGCGGCACGAGACTCCTCGACGGACCAACATTGCGCGGCGCTCGGCCAGCGCGGCGGTCGCGGCTTGCAGGTCGCCGTGGCTCCTCAAAAGGCGAGCGACGATGAGCTCGCGTGTCGGTCTGCGTGCGAGCGGCTCTGCAACGGTGAGCAGCTCGTCAAGCCGGCGCTCATCGCCTGCCAGGACCAGGATTGCGCGCTCCGGCGGCACGGCCCCGGCTATTGGGGTGAGTGCGGGATCGTGGCGGAGGATCGCCTTTTCGAGCTCTTGGAGCACCGGGCTCGGCTCGATCCCGAGCTCGTCGACGAATGTCTGCCGGGTCTCCCGGTAGACGTTGAGTGCCTTGGCCTGCCGACCGGCACCGTACAGCGCCCGCATGAGGGCAGCTCGGAGGCGTTCGCGAAACGGGTGCTGGCGAACGAGCCCCTCGAGCTCGGCGACGAGCCGGGCGTGATGCCCGAGCGCGAGGTCGGCTTCCAGGCGCTGCTCGAGCGCCGCGAGACGGACCTCTTCCAAGCGGCGGATCTCCGGCTCGGCGAACGACTCGCCGGTGAGGTCCGCCAGCGGCGGCCCGCGCCAAAGGGCAAGAGCATCCCGTAGGAGCCGCGTCGCCCTGTCAGGAGACGCCTCTTCTGCCTCGGCGACCAGCCGCTCGAAGCGGAGCAAATCGAGCTCGTCCGGTTCAACCCGGATCAAGTACCCCGGTTCGCGCGTGATGATGGTTTCGCTGCTCTCAAGCAGCTTGCTGCGAAGCTGCGAAACGTGGTATTGGAGCGCGTTGGCCGCCGCGCTTGGCGGGCGAGCCCCCCAGAGCGCGTCGATGAGCGCGTCGACGGACACGACCTCGTTCGCCTTCGTCAGCAGGACCGCGAGCAGCGCCCGCTGCCGGGGCCCACCGAGTGCGAGTAGCCGACCGCCCTGGACCACCTCGAGGGGCCCAAGGATTCGGAACTCCACTCGTTCCTCCCGCGACGACACAATACCTGCTCCTCAGCCGACGCTCAGCATCGCCTCAGCGCTGGCGCAGATGCTCCCCAGCCCGAGACACCACGAAAGTCTGGCACGTGCTGGGCAGCGGTCGTATCGTTGACACCGAGGTCGGAGAATGAGTAGCCGGACCCAGCTTGAGCTTGGATCCGATTTCCTCGGCTACCGGATCGAGGAGCTGATCGGCCGTGGCGGCATGGGCATCGTTTATCGCGCGTACGACCTCCGGCTGAAACGAACCGTGGCGCTCAAGCTTGTCACGCCGGAGCTCGCGCTCGATGAGCGCTTCCGCGAGCGCTTCGCCCGGGAGACCGAGCTCGCGATGTCGCTTGAGCATCCAAACGTCGTACCGATTCATGACGCAGGGGAGGTCGACGGTCGCCTCTACCTTGCGATGCGCCTCGTCGCTGGGACGGATCTGCGGCAGCTCCTGCGCGCGGAGGGCGCCCTTGAGCCATCGCGTGCATTGGCGATCTGTGGCCAGGTGGCCAGCGCCTTGGATGCGGCCCATGCCAAGGCGCTCGTCCATCGGGACGTCAAGCCCTCCAACGTGCTTCTCGACGAGAGCGAACATGTGTATCTCGCCGACTTCGGGCTGACGCTGCGGCTCGAGGAGCAAGGCGCCCAGATCGGTGAGGGTCGCTCGATAGGGACGCCTGCCTACCTCGCGCCCGAGCAGATCGAAGGCAGGACGGTCGACGGGCGCGCCGACGTGTACTCCCTCGGCTGCGTGCTCTTCGAGTGTTTGACTGGTACGACCCCCTACCGACGCGACTCCCAACTGGCAGTGGCCTGGGCCCATCTGGAGGAGGACCCGCCGAGCGCGAGCGAGCGCAATCCGGAGGTGCCCGAGGCGATCGACACCGTGCTGCGCAGGGCGATGGCCAAGGAGCCCGAGGAGCGTTACTCGACCTGCGGCGCGCTAATCGCCGACGTCGAGGCGGCGCTCGGGCTCCGTCAACGGCCGATCTGGCGCGCGGGCAGGCGGCTGCTCTTCGCCGCCCCAGCGATCCTCGCTCTCGCCGCCGCCGCCGCGATCGCGATCGCAATCTATGGGAGCAAGGGCACGCCGCAGGCGACAGTCGGCTCGGCCGAGAATCCAATCACGGTCCTCGCCCCGTATGAGGGAACCGAGAAGCCACCCTTCGCCAAGGTACTTAAGGCATTTGAGGAGAGGACCGGCCTCAAGACGCAGTACGAGATCTCGGGTGACTTCCTGCCTGTGCTCCGCACGCGACTTCCCGAGAACCCACCGATGCTCGCGATGATCCCGTCGCCGACCATCCTCGCCGACCTGGCCCGGGATGGGGTCCTCAAACCCCTCGCGCCTCTGGGCATCAGCCACAGTTATCTCAGCCAGAACTACAGCAAGGCGTGGCTCGACTTCGGCGCCGTCAACGGGAAGACCTACGGGCTCGCGGTACAAGCGAGCTCGAAGAGCGTCTTCTGGTACCGGCCGCATGACTTCAAGTCAATGGGCCTGACGGTGCCGGAGACCTGGGCACAGCTGCTCTCGGTCACGGAGAAGATCAAGGCCGCCGGCAAGACGCCCTGGGCTCTCCCAGCAGCGGACTCCTGGACCCTGACCGACTGGTTCGAGAACATCTACATCCGCACCGCCGGGCCCGCCAAGTACAGCCGCCTGTTCGCCGGCAAGCTGCGCTTCGACCACCCCTCGGTGATCGCAGCGCTCAGACGGATGACGACGATCCTCAACGACAGGTACGTCGCAGGCGGTATCCGGGGCGCCCTCAGGACCAATTTCCCCAACGGGGTAGACCTCGTCTTCGGCCAGATCCCCAGCGCCGAGCTCTACATGGAGGGGGGCTTCGTCGGCGGCATCGCTCTCGGCAACAACCCGCGGCTGAAGCCAGGGCGGACGATCGACGAGGCGCCGTTCCCGATTATCACCCCGAGCCTCGACAGCCCGCTTGTCGGTGGCGGCGCCGTGATCGCCGTCTTCGTCGACAACGAAGCGGTGCGAAAGCTGCTCCTCTACCTGAGCTCGCCGGAAGCGGGAACGGTCTTGGCCTCCACCAGGGAGCACGTCTCGCCGAACAAGCGGGTCCCGTTGAACGCCTACGCCAACGTCATCGCCCGCGCGGAGGCGAAGCAGGTCGCCGGTGCGAAGACCTTCCGCTTCGACGGGTCCGACTTACTACCCGGATCGCTCGCCGAAAGCTGGGGCTTCACCCTTCAGAAGGTGATCCAGAAGCCCCGAGCCATCCCCAACCTGATGAAGGACTTCCAGCGCAAGGCAGCGCGCGAGCTCAACAAGTAACGGCGGTAGCGGCGCGCGAGGGTTCTCAGAGGGAACTCTGAAGTTCGCGGGAACTCGGAAACGGATGATGGGGGCCGAACCACATCGGCCTCGCCAACCGGTCGGCGAATGACCGGTTCTCCGCTGCTGACCGGAGCACCATCGAGATTCCCGCGCAGGGAACTTGCTCGTTTGCAGGTGATTTACCCCGAAGAGGCGACTTAGAGAAATGCCGTCGGGCAGCAAACCTCCACGCTGAGGATCGCGACTGTCATCTGTCAAGACAACAGAAGATGTCGTTTTGCAGGCACTTTGAAAGACGGGAGCGACGGGACTCGAACCCGCGACCTCCGGCGTGACAGGCCGAGTCGGGCCCTCAACGCTCAGCGCCGAGCTTCACTGAACAACCTCGTTTGCAGGTACTTTTCGCGTCCTACTCACCGCCGCTCCCCATGGTTGAGCGAATCGTCCTTCCGACGTTTGGGCCACGAATGGGCCACGGCAGTTGTCGATTCCGATAACACGTTCCAGCGTCAGTGCCTGATGAACCCTTCAAGCGAATAGCCGGCGAACACGATCCGAAGCAGAGAGAGCCCTTATGAGGCTCTCTCTGCGGGGGGTCGCTGCCGAGTCGCGGTGGCGTCTAGCCGGCCAGCGGGTGCGGCCCCCAGTCAGGCTGGCTGTCTCCGCGCGCATTGGTGACCTGGAAGAGGCCGCTTCCGTCGGCGTTCACGGTGTAGAGGCTCGACGGCGTCCCCTGTGTGATGCGGGTGAAGACGATCTTCGTTCCGTCGGGCGACCAGTCAGGATCCAGACAGCTGATCGAACTCGCGTCCGAGAACGCGCCGCC
>WNFV01008653.1_pt1 | contig 11431 bp, 9 predicted proteins | sample 5400101 | NCBI WGS metagenome assembly WNFV01 (sample SAMN13153361, study PRJNA577476) | soil metagenome | isolation source: 115 cm soil or saprolite under grassland replicate 1 | place: USA:California | collected 2016-06-15
GCGCTCCTGTTGTCGGGGTTCATCCTCAAGGGCGACGCGGAGGGTGAGCTCGCGCGACAGGTCCTGGCGGGTCTGCTCGAGCGCCTGCCGCTCGCCGGCGCAGCGCTCGCGACCTCCTTGCTCGGCGCGGGGGCGGACCTCCAGCTCCCGTACCTCCACCACGCCGCGACCTTCACCGTCGCCGTGACCCTCCTTGCCGTCGAGCACGGGCGGCGCGTCTGGCCGTCGGCGGAGGCGGCGACGGGCGTCCTGCTCGCCACCGCGATCGGCGCCGTCCTGCTTCCGCCCTCGCTCCACGACGGGCTGGACCCGGTGGTGAAGGGTCCCTGGTACTTCGTGGCGCTGCAGGAGGCGCTGCACTGGCTCACGAGGCCTGGCGCGGCGTGGTTGCTCCTCGCTGCCCCCCTCGCGGCGCTCCTGGCGCTGCCACGGCTCCACGATCCGCTGCGCGCGCGGGTGCTCCGGGCCCTCGCCGTGGGGTTCGTCGCGTACGCGCTCGTCGGCGTCTTCGCGCAGGTCTTCCGCGGCGCGGGCTGGGAGCTGCGCGCCCCCTGGCGCCAGGCGCCCTCGAGCCGCAGCGGACGTCCGCTCCTCCAGCCGATGACGTGGGCGCGGATCGACGGGGAGGTGCCCGTGGTACGCGGGCAGGCAGAGGGCTGCCTCGGTTGCCATCGCGAGGTGACCGGCATCGAGCCCGCGCACGGCATCGAGGCCGTCGGGTGCTCCGGGTGTCACCTCGGAGATCCCCTCGCGCCGGACGCGGCGGGCTCGCACGCCGGGATCGTGCGCGTGCCCGGGAACCTTGACTCCGCTCCTCTCACCTGCGGCCGCAGCGGCTGCCACGGCGAGGTCGTGCGGCGCGTGCGCGGCTCCCTCATGGGCACGGCCCGCGGGATGATCGCGGTCGACCGCTGGGCCTTCGGCGAGCAGCCCACGCCGGACGGGAGCGCGACGGCCGCCGACCTTGGGGGCTCCCCCGCGGACACGCACCTCGGCCAGCTCTGCGTCTCGTGCCACCTCGGGCGGCTCAAGGACGCGCCCGCGCCGACCGGCGAGCGCTCGCGCGGCGGCGGGTGCGTCGCCTGCCACCTGGCGTACCCGGAGCGCCGCGACTACTCCCGGGAGCGCGCCGGACGGTTCACGCATCCTCGGCTCACGGTCCAGGTCGCGGACGGAAGCTGCTTCGGCTGCCACAGCCGGTCGGGCCGGATCTCGCTCTCGTACTCCGGCTGGCGGGAGTCGGGCCTCACCGAGGAGGACGCCGAGAAGCTCCCGGCGGGTGCCTCGCGCCGGCTCGAGGACGGACGGATCCTGGCGCACGCCCCGGCGGACGTGCACCACGAGAAGGGGATGGGGTGCATCGACTGCCACACCGCGCGCGAGACGATGGGCGACGGGCAGGCGCCCGTGCACGAGGAGGAGGCCACCCGCGTGCGCTGCACGACGTGCCACCGCACGCGGCCGGGCCGCAGCGCGCCCGGCGCCGAGCTGGACGCCGAAGCCGCGGCCGTCGTGCGCACCCGGTTCGGGGACACGCCTCCTGCGCGCCATCTCCTCGAGGATCGCACCGGCGAGCCGTTGACGAACGCCTGGGAGCTGCCGGACGGCAGGGTCGAGGTACGCGGCAAGCTCGACGGCAAGCGGCACCTCGCGACGCCGCCGGCCGCCGCGTGCCGCGACCTCGCGGGCCACGCGAGGCTCTCGTGCCAGTCCTGCCACACGCCGTGGGTGACCTCCTGCGCCGCCTGCCACACGCAGTGGGACGCGCAGGGCACGCGCGTCGACCCGCGCACCGGCCGCGAGACGGCCGGCGCGTGGGTCGAGTACGACGGGCCGCCGCGGATGGACGCTCCCGCTCTGGGCGTGCTCTCGCGGGACGGCGCGGCGAGCATCGAGCCCGTGGCGCCGGGCATGATCCTGACGCTGAACCCGCCGGGCGCGGCGGCGCCCCGGGAGCTGCCAGCGACGGCCGGCGCGCTCCTCGGCCCGCAGACGCGGTTCCTGCGCGCGTACGCGCTCGCCGTGCCGCACACGACGACCCGCGCTGGCCGGAGCTGCGAGTCGTGTCACCTCGATCCGTTCGCGCTGGGCTACGGCCACGGCGAGCTCGAGCTCGTCCGGCGCGGCGGGAGCTGGAGCTGGCGCTTCGAGCCGACCTACGCGGCGTCGCGGCAGGATGGGCTGCCGGCGGACGCCTGGATCCCGTTCCTCTCCCTCTCGACCCCGGCGGGCGTCGCCACCCGCGCCGCGCTGGCGCCGCTCGACCGCGACGCGCAGGCCCGGACGCTCGCGGTGGGCGCGTGCCTTTCCTGCCACGACCCGCGGACGCCCGGCGGCCGCGCCATCTACCAGCGCTTCCGAGAGAGCCTGACGCGCGCGACGCCGCGGTGCCGCGTGCCGGGGCCGGCCGCGTCGGCGACGCCGCGCTGACCGCGGCGCTCAGCAGCCTTCGGCGGCGCTGCCGGCCTTGTGCGGGCCGGTCCGGCGCACCGGCTCGACCGGCAGCTTCGCCGTCGGGCGCTCGGACGCGGCCTCGCCGGTGAAGAACGACCGGACGGCGGCGCGCTTCTTCGCGGCCGCGAGGTCCTCGTCGCTCTTCGCCGCGGCGAGATCCACGGGCGCGAGCACGTCGCGGCCCCAGCCGTCGTAGCCGCCGGAGAGGAGGAGGACGCGGGGGTTGTCGTGGAGCACCCGCGGGACGACCACGGGCTCGCGGCCGGTCTGCGTGTAGAGCACGACCTTCCTCGCGAGGTCCACGAAGCCCTCGTCCGCCTGCGCCTTCCGCCCCTCGGCGCGGTCCTGGTGGCACGCGGCGCAGCTCACCGCGCCCCGCACGTGGCCGGCCTGGTACTCCGCGCGGGAGCGCATGTCCACGACGGTGAAGTCGCGGCGGCCCTCGACGATCCAGCCCGCCAGCTCGGCGGGCGTGACCACCTGGGCCGGGGACGGGGCGAGCGGGGACGAGAGGCGGCGCTGCGGCTCCCCGCGGACGGAGACGGCGGCGAGGCCCGCTCCGAGGAGCCCGAGCACGGCGAAGAAGACGACACGGCGAGGGGTGATCATGGCGAGACCTCTCGGGTCAGGCGTTGCCGAGCTTCTTGTCGAGGACGTGGGTGAGCACGAACGCGCCGACGGCGACGAGCACCACGGCGAACACCACCACGCCCGCCGGGACGTGCAGCCAGTCCGAGAGCAGCACGCGTCCCATGCTCGACGACTCGTAGAACCGCGCCACGAGCGGGAACCCGACCGCGAACAGGATCGCGCCGGCGAAGAAGCCGCCGACGTAGGCCATCGCGTCGATCTTGCCCGTGACGGCGCCGACGAAGGCGGTCCCCGGGCAGAACTGCCCGATCGCGAAGCCGAACCCGAAGATGAGCCCGCCGACGATCTGCGGCCAGAGGAACGTCTCGTTGACGTGGACGAGCTCGAGGTTGACGAGGCCGGCGTAGTGCAGGCCGAAGAGCCCGAGCATCGCCGTGGCGATGGCCGTGAACATGACCCGCAGCACGGCGAAGTTGTAGCCGTACCACTGGCCGGCGAGGACGCGGGAGTTGCCGAACCCGCCCTTCTCGAGGAAGAAGCCGAAGCCGAACCCGATGAGGACCGCGAGGAGGACCTCCGTCGACGGGCCCCACTCCATGATCTTGGCGACCGGCGCGATGGCGTTCATCAGATCCACTCCTTGCGAAGGAAGTACGCGATCCCGTAGCCGCCCGCGAAGACCGCCAGCATGAAGGCCCAGCTCCCGAGCGCGAGCGTGGCGCCGCCGGTCAACGCCTGCCCCGACGTGCACCCGCGCGCGAGGCGCGCCCCGAAGGCGGCCACCACTCCGCCCACCACCGCCAGCAGCAGGCGCCTCCGGTTGGTGGTGTTGGGGCCGCGCGTGATCTCGAACGAGAAGCGGCGATCGAGGACGCCGCTCACGAACCCGCCGACGAGCAGCCCGAGCAGGAGGTAGACGAGGAAGTCGTCGAGCGCGTCCTCCGGCCCCTTGACGTACTGGGCCATGTACGCGTTCTTCATCGCGGCGGTGGTCGCCTCCGCCTCGGTCCCGCCGTGCACGGCGGCGTCCGCCTTGTGGACGGCGTAGGTGGCGATCCGGGTGGCGGCGCCCGACGCGCCGAGGCCACGGCCGACGAGCAGGAATGAGGCGAGCAGGACGAGGCCGAGACCGACGCCGGCCTTGTATGAGTTCCAGTACGGAGCGGGCTTGTCGCTCATGTCACGCCTCCTCGTGCAGCTTCAGCATGCGGGAGCCGATCACGAACAGCACGACGGCCCCCGCGAGCGCGCCGACCACGATCGCGATTTCGACCAGGGACGGGGTGTACGGGAGGAAGCCCGCCGGGTTGCCCTTGAACGGCGGTCCGTAGCGGATGAGCTCGTCCCTCGGCCCGACCACGGGCTTCAGCGAGAACATCTGCCCCGCGACCACGAAGTTGTAGCGCATCACGAAGACGGCCAGCATCGGGAGCGCCGCCGCGAACGCGATCCAGCCCGGCCGCCGACCCTTCGAGCCGAGGAGGATCGTCAGCGGCACGGCGAGGCCAAGGAAGGTCTCGAAGAACCAGAAGCTGAAGAAGAGCGGCCCCGACAGCATCGCCATCGTGACCTCGTACTTGTGGTGATGCGCCCCCGCGACGCCCGCGATGAGCTTCCAGGCGGTGAAGAAGAGGACGATGAACAGGAACAGGGTCAGGAGCTTCCCCAGACCGGCGACGAGCGGCTCGTTCGCGGGGCGGAGCTTCCGATCGTTCGTGTACCAGTCCTCGAGGTACACGACGAGGATGAGCAGCGCCGCGCCGCACAGGAGCGCCGACGCGATGAAGTAGATGGGCAGGAGCGGGCCGTACCAGTACGGCCGGGCGTGCGAGAGGCCGAAGACGGCGCCGAGGTTCGAGTGGGCCGAGACGGCCGCGACGATCCCGAGGATCCCGGCCGCCTTCGCGCGCCGGTGATCGTCGCGGCGCAGGAAGAACAGCTCCGCGGCGATGAAGATCATGTACAGGCCGTAGAGCGTCCCCATCCACCAGATGGGCGACGTGGGGTTCGGCGAGAGGAGCACCCACTTCAGCAGCAGCACCGGGTGCTCGAGCTCGGCGCTCATCACCGCGAAGCCCACGAGCAGCGTCACGAGCGCGAGGAAGATGGCGCGCTTCGCGAGCGGCTCGAAGAGCTTCATGCCGAACACGTGCCCGAGCGAGCTCACGAGGCAGAGCCCGGTGCTCGAGACCACGAAGAAGACGTAGGTGGCGATGAGCAGCCCCCACGGCATCTCCGCGGTCGTGCCGAGGACGTGATGGCCGCCCGTCCAGGCCACCGCGCCACCGGCGAGCCCGAGCACGGCCAGGGCGCCGAGGACCTGCAGGAGGCGCTTGCCGGCCGCCTGGTGCGGCGCGTCCCCTCCTCCGATCCGGAAGAGCCGCTGCACGGCGGCAGCGCCCGCCCCGCCTGCGCCCACGCTGTCGAGTTCCGAGGTCATCGAATCCTCCCGCTAGGTCAGGAAGAACACCTTGGGCCGCGTGTCCTCTTCTTCCTTGAGGACCTTGAAGCGGCGGGTCTGGAGCTGCCGGTGCACGGCGCCGTGAGGATCGTCGAGATCTCCGAACGCCAGCGCCTTCGTCGGACAGACGGAGACGCAGGCCGGGTCCTTCCCATCGCGGACGCGGTGGATGCAGAAGGAGCACTTGTCGACGTAGCCGCTCGGGTGCAGGTACCGGGCCTCGTATGGGCAAGCGACGATGCAGGCCTTGCAGCCGACGCACTTCTCCGGCGAGACCTCGACGAAGCCGCCGGGCTCGACGTGGCTGGCGCGCGTCGGGCACGCGCTGACGCAGGGCGCGTTCTCGCAGTGGTTGCAGCGCTCGCTGCGCGTCTCGATGGAGAGGTTCGGGTACTGCCCCTGCTCGACCTGCGCCGTCCAGCAGCGGACCGCGCCCGCGGGCACCGCGTTCTCGTTCTTGCAGGCGATCACGCACGCGTTGCACGTGACGCACAGCCGCTGATCGACGGTCATGGCGTAGCGCGCCATCTCACGCCTCCCGGAAGACGGTGACGAAGTTGACGTTCATCCCGGTGCCGCCCATGACCGGGTCGCGCTTCACGCGCGTGATGAGCCGCGAGTCGGCCGCGCCGCGGCCGAAGCTCCGCGTGAGGCGCCGGTCCTCGCGGCCGAAGCCGTGGACCATGTACACGCAGTCCTGCCGTATCCGCTGGGTGACACGGAGCTTGATGGGACCGGTCTTCACCTGATCCTGGTTCTCGAGCATGACCCGGTCGCCGGCGCGGAGCCCCAGGCTCTGCGCCATCTCCGCGTTCATCCACAGCTCGTTCTCCGGGAACACCTCGCTCAGCAGCGGGTTGTTCGTGGTCCGCGAGAACGTGTGCGTCGGCGCGCGCCCGAAGAGGAGCCGGAAGTACCCGGTCGGCGGCTCCTCCGGCGGCTCGTACGTGGGCAGCGGGTCGAGGCCAGCGTCCGCGAGCGGCTTGCTGAAGAGCTCGATCTTCTTGCTCGGCGTCTTGAACGTCAGCTCGGGCGAGGTGTCGTAGATGCTCGCCGTCTGGCGGGTGATCACCCCGTCGCGCTCGAGCTGCGCGAAGTCGAGCCCGGCCGCGGCGACGCGTCCGCCGAGGTACTCCCTCGCGTCCTTCCACGGGAAGTACTGTCCGAGCGCCATCTTCTCGGCGAGCTGCTTGGCGATCCACCAGCCCGGCTTCGTGTCGTACATCGACGCGACCGCGGGCTGGCGGATGGCGACGTACGGCGTGCGGAACGGCGGGTTGTGCAGCTCGTCGTGGCGCTCGAGGTACGTGTTCTCCGGCAGGATGACATCGGCCCAGCCCGTGATCTCGGCCGGCATGGTGTCGATCGCCACCACGAGCTCGAGCTTCTTCATCGTCTCGATGACGTTCGCGGTGTTCGGCAGCGTGAGCGGCACGTTGCAGCCGTAGGCGATCCACGCCTTCACCGACGCGGGATCGTCCGGCATGCCGGCCGTGGCGGTGCAGGCGTCATAGGCCAGCGCGCTGCTCGCCATCGGGAACTTCTGTGCCGGCTTGAAGTGCTCCGCCGGCGGGAAGGCTGGCGTCTTGTACTCCGGCACGTCGAGCGTGGCGGGCAGGTAGAAGCCGCCCGGCTTCGCCCAGTTGCCGAGGAGCGCGTTGACGATGGCGACGGCGCGCGCGCGCTGCGTGTCGTTGCCGTACCAGACGACGTGGCGGCCGGGGTGCACCAGCGCCGCGGGCGCGGCCCGGGCGAGCTCGCGCGCGGTGTCGCGGATGAGCTGCGGCTCGATGCCGGTCTGGAGGTACGCCCACTCGGGCGTCTTGTCCTCCACGTGCTTCGCGAGCTCCGCGAACCCGATGGCGTTCTTCTCGATGAACTCCTTCTGGTACAGCCCCTCGCCGATGAGCACGTTCGCCCACGCGAGGAGCAGCGCGGTGTCGGTGCCGGGCTTGATGGGCAGCCAGTACTTCGACTTGCTCGCGATGATCGAGAAGCGGGGATCGACGGTGATGAACGTCGCGCCCTTGGCGTTCGCGGCGGAGACGTCCTGCACCTGCGTGTTGTGCATGTTCTCGCCGAGATGGGTCCCGATGAAGGCGATCGCCTTCGAGTTCGCGAGATCGAGCGTCTCGATGGCGCCCGGGTCGGCGCCGTACGTGAGGCCGAAGGCCGCCATGCGCGGGCCGCGGCACTGATCGTACGAGGGCGCGACGACGTTGCCGCTGCCCATGCCCTTGAGCAGCGTCTTGAAGAAGCCGCCGCCGTGCCCGTGCGAGAAGAGGACGATGCTGCCGGCGCCGAACTTCTCCTTGACCTCGCCGAGGCGCTTCGCCGTGAAGTCCAGCGCCTCGTCCCAGCTCACCGCCTTCCACTTCTGCTCGCCGCGCTCGGACACGCGGAGGAGCGGCTGGCGCAGGCGATCCGGGTCGTAGAGCGCGCCGACGGCGCCCGCGCCGCGTGGGCACAGCATGCCGTTCGAGAGCGGATGGCGCGGGTTCCCCTCGATCTTGACGACGCGCTCGTCCTTCACGTACGCGAGCACGCCGCACTTCCAGAAGCAGAGCTCACAGAACGTCGGCACGACGCGGTCGGGCTCGCCCCCCTTCGCGTCGCGGGCGCTCGCGCTCGTCATGAACCCGGGGAAGGCGTTCGCGGCGGCACCGCCCACGATCGCGCCACCGGTGACGGCGAGGAACTTCCTGCGGCTCATCTCTCGGGACATTGCTGCTCCTCGGCTGCCGCGCGGCGCGGCGGTCGCTCGTGTCAGGGCTCCCGACAGCAGTTCTCGATGCAGTTCAGCAGGGCCCGCAGCTGCGGTTCGCGAAGGCTGTAGACGGCGAACCCGTCGCGCCGATCGACGCTCACGACCCCGGTCATCCGCAGGACCCGGAGCTGCTGCGAGACGATGGGTTGCGGGATGTCGAGCCCAGCGGCCAGCGCGCCGACGTGCGTCGGCCCCCGGGCGAGCGTGCTCAGGATACCGAGCCGGATCGGATGGGCGACGGACTTCAGGAGGACGACCTTGCGGTTCGTCCGGTCGCTCGCCGATCCGGGTCGGGCCGGGCCGTCCGCGGGATATTCGGATTGCGCCATATCGCGAGATGGAGAGGTCGATCGCACCGGGCCGCAACGCACAGCACCGCCTGTGCCAGCGGGCGCGGTGGAGGCTCGTGGCGGCCAACCCGTCGTGATTGGTGGGGTTGTCGCCTGCGCCGGACCGCGCAGTTGATCGCGTCGTTTCAATTCGTTACTGTCGGTTCCAGCTCGTTCCGTCACGTTACACGGGGGTCGCATGGCGAGGACGTCGGCTCAAACGCGCATCCAGGCCGCGCGGCGGGGGCTGATGCGGCTCGTCCGCGAGGCCGAGGGGGCGGCCGCCTTTCTCGACCTCGTCACCGACGGCAGCTCCGACGCGGTCTTCGTCGTCGATCCCGACCGCAACCTCCTCCTCTTCAACAAGCGCGCGGAGGAGCTCACCGGGTTCTCGCGCGAGGAGGTGCTGGGCCGGGACTGCCTTGCCGCGTTCCGCTGCCCGCGCTGTCTCGAGGCGTGCCGCGTCTTCCAGCGCGGGAGGGTCGGCGCGGCGTCGCTCGAGATCTTCCGCAAGGACGAGTCGAAGCTGCGCGTCCGCAAGCGGGCCGCCGTGATCCGCGATCGCCTCGGGCGGGTCGTCGGCGCCGTCGAGATCTGCAACGCGCTCGACGCGCCGCCGGAGCGCGACGAGTCGCTCGCCTGCGGCGGCGAGGCCCCGTGGCGGGGCGCCGAGTGGTTGATGGCGTCTCTCGGTCGTGCGATCGCGGTCGTCGATCGCGCGTTCAGTATCCAGCGCGTGTCGCAGAACCTCGCCGAGTTGATCGGGCGCCCGGCCGATCAGCTGCGGGGCAGGCCCGCGGCCTCCGTCCTCGGCGCGGGCCTGTTCGAACCCGATGCGCCCTTCGGGCGCGCGCTGCTCGAGGGCCGGCGTCAGGAGGGCTGGCGCGGGATCGTCACCCCTGCCGCTGGTACCCGGCTGCGGGTCTCGATCACGGGCGCGCCCATCGCCCCGGGGGGCCCGTGCGAGTCCGACGTCGACGTGGCGGCGTTCGTCCTCGTCATCCGCCCCGAGCCGCCCACCGCCGCGGGGTCCGACCCGCAGCGCGCCACGATCTTCGAGGGGATGGTGGCGCGGTCCGCGGCGATGCGGCGCGTCTTCGACATGCTCGAACAGCTGCGCGACAGCGACGCGACGGTGCTCATCACCGGTGAGAGCGGCACCGGCAAGGAGCTCGTCGCGCGGGCGATCCACGCGCGCTCGCGCCACGCCGATCGACCGTTCGTCGCCGTGAACTGCGGCGCGCTGCCCGGCACCCTCCTCGAGAGCGAGCTGTTCGGGCACGTCCGCGGCGCCTTCACGGGGGCGGGATGGGACAAGCCGGGCCGCTTCGACGTCGTCGCGGACGGGACGTTGTTCCTCGACGAGATCGGGGACCTCCCGCTGGAGCTCCAGGTGAAGCTCCTGCGCGTTCTCCAGGAGCGGCAGTTCGAGCGCGTGGGGGACGTCCGCTCGCAGCCGTTCCGAGCGCGGGTCGTGGCCGCCACGAACCACGATCTCGTGCGCGCCGTGGCCCAGCGGCTCTTCCGCGACGACCTCTACTACCGCCTCAACGTGGTGCCGCTGCGCCTGCCCCCGCTGAGGGAGCGGAGAGAGGACCTCGACCTGCTCGTCGGCCACGTGCTCGATCGCATCGGCGAGCGCCGCTCGCGCCTGCTGCGGCTGTCGGGGAGCGCGATGCGGACGCTCCTCGAGCATGACTGGCCCGGCAACGTCCGGCAGCTCGAGAACGCGCTCGAGTACGCGACCGCCGTGTGCGACGGCCAGACGATCCACGTGGAGGACCTGCCCCCCGAGATCACGGGCGCCCCGTCCACGCCCGGCGCGCAGAACGTGACGCCCGCGGCCGCCGTCGACGAGCTCGGGTCCGCCCTGGCGACCCGCTCGCCACCGTCTCCGGGCCCGGCCGAGCTCGCGCGGAGCGTGACGCGGATCTACCCGCGCGCCGAGGACGTGATCGGCGCGCTCAGGAGCGCGCGAGGACGGCGCAGCGCGGCCGCCGAGGCGCTCGGCGTGAGCCGCACGACGTTGTGGCGGCTGATGCGTGAATTCGGGCTGGAATAGCGGGCGATCGCGCCGTCGCGACGTGGACGCCCGAAACCCAGTTCGACCTGTGGCACGACCGGGCGGTCTTCCACTTCATGGTCGTCCGGTCGTAGTCCGCCCTCGCCCGAACCCCTGCCCCGCGTTTCGGTGCTCGCGCCCTCGGCGGGACAGGGAAGCACCGATCGGCACCGGCGTCCCCGCGCGGCCGGTGGGCCGGCCCGCGCACACGCTGCCGGCCCTCGAAATGGACCAGTGCATCGACGGTGAGGACGAGGACGCGGCGCGCGGCTGACGGGACGTGCGCCCGCCTGCGCACCGCGGCGCGCGGGCGCCCTACCGGCCAGCGCAGCCGGTTGTGGGCTTGAATCACGCTGTACTGGCTGACGAACAGCGCGACCTCGGCAGCGCGGCTGTACTGGGAGAACGGCGGAAGAGGCAGCGTCATCGTTGCGGCCGCGCAGAAGACCGCCGAGATCTCGCTCCCGGTGGCCATCACGGTGTTTCCGGAGGACGTCCATCGCCCCCCGGAGACATGGGCCCGGCGCGCCTATCGCAACCTGATCTACTTCAACGAGGTCGACAAGGGCGGACACTTCGCTGCGTGGGAGGAGCCCGAGCTCTTCAGTGCCGAACTCCGCGCCGCCTTCAGATCACTGCGTCAGTCGATTTGAGAAAACATATGAAAGGGACGGCCCATGAAACAGATCCCAATCTTCGTGATCGCAGCCACCATGGCGGCAAGTGTCAGCGGTGCAATGACATTCTCAGCCGGAGGCGCCGATGAC
>WNFV01008656.1_pt1 | contig 11430 bp, 8 predicted proteins | sample 5400101 | NCBI WGS metagenome assembly WNFV01 (sample SAMN13153361, study PRJNA577476) | soil metagenome | isolation source: 115 cm soil or saprolite under grassland replicate 1 | place: USA:California | collected 2016-06-15
CGTCGCGCGCGGCAATGTGATCATGGCGGGTTACTACAACGACCCCGCCGCGACAGCGGCGGTCATCCGCGATGGATGGTTCCATACCGGGGATGCAGCCGTCGTTCATCCCGATGGCTACGTCGAAATCCGCGATCGGCTCAAGGATGTGATCATCAGCGGCGGCGAGAACATCTCCTCCGTCGAAGTCGAGGCGATGTTGTTGCGGCATCCCGCCGTGCAGGAAGCAGCGGTTGTTGGATTGCCGGACGAAAAATGGGGCGAGGCGCCGCACGCGTGGATTGTCACGAAGGGCGGTGCCGTGGTCGACGATGGAGAGCTGCGGCGCTTCTGCCGGGAGCAGTTGGCGCATTTCAAGGTGCCGCACAGCTTCACGATTGTCGCGGAGTTGCCGAAGACGGCAACGGGCAAGATTCAGAAGTTCGTGCTCCGCGGCGGCCGGCCGGGAATCTCTCGCCAGTAGGGCGAGTCTTTAGACCGGCACGCGGCCGTCCGGATTGCATCGATGCCAGTTCGTGTCCCGCTGATAGGCGTCCGCCACACGCAGCAACGTTGCTTCGTCGAACGCGCGGCCGGTGAGCTGCAGGCCAATCGGCAAATGATTCTCTGAGAATCCACAGGGGATGCTGATTGCGGGCAGCCCTGCGAGATTCGCGCTCACCGTGAACACGTCCGCCAGATACATCTGCAGCGGATCCGCCGTTTTCTCACCCAGTCTAAAGGCCGGTGTCGGGGTCGTCGGCATCGCGACGAGATCGACACGTCCAAACGCCTCTTCGTAGTCGTGGCGAAGGAGCGTCCGCATCTGTTGCGCCTTCAGGTAGTACGCATCGTAATAGCCGGCGCTCAGAACGTAAGTGCCCAGCATGATGCGCCGCTTGACCTCGGCGCCGAAGCCTGCGTCGCGCGTTCGGTCGTACATCGCCTGGAGCGTTCCGCTCTTGTCGAGTGAGGCTCGGAGACCATAGCGCACGCCGTCGTAGCGCGCAAGGTTGGAGGAGGCCTCGGCGGTGGCAATCAGGTAATAGATCGGGATCGCGTAGCGCGCGTGTGGCAGGTCGACGTCGACAACTTGCGCGCCTCCGCTGCGGAGCGCATCGATTGCAGCATCGAATGCGTACAGCACCGAGCCGTCTACACCATCGGAAAAAACCGCACGTGGGATGCCGATCCGCACATCGCGTGCGTTGCCCGTCAGCGCGTCGCGGTATTTCGGGACCGCCTCTGCGGCAGCCGTCGAGTCGTGCGGATCGCGTCCGGCGATCACTGCGAGCATGAGCGCCGCGTCTTCGGCGGTACGCGTAAGCGGCCCAATCTGATCGAGCGAAGAGGCAAACGCTAGGAGACCGTATCGCGACACGCGGCCGTAGGTGGGCTTGAGCCCGACGATGCCGCATAGCGCGGCCGGCTGACGAATGGAGCCGCCCGTGTCCGATCCCAGAGCAGCGGGCACCATTCGTGCTGCAACGGCGACGGCAGACCCGCCGCTCGATCCGCCGGGTGCGCGGTCGGCCGCCCAGGGATTTCGAGACGCTCCAAACGCCGAGTTTTCTGTCGACGAACCCATGGCGAATTCGTCGAGATTCGTCTTGCCCATGACGACGGCACCGGCGGTTTCGAGCTTGTGCACGACCGTCGCGTCGTAGGGTGGAACGAATCCATCAAGGATGCGCGAACTTGCCGATGTCAAGACACCGCGAGTGCACAGATTGTCCTTGAGCGCGATGGGCACACCGTGCAGCGGTCCCAGCTCCTCGCCGGACATCTGTCGCGCATCCAGCTGGGCGGCACGCTCGAGAGCGCGCTCACGGGTCACCGTATGGAACGCGTGCAACGCGGAATCGTTTTTTGCGATGGCCTCGAGTGCCGCACGACACGCGTCAGTGGCGCTCAGCTCACGAGTCGCGATTCGCGCTGCGAGCTCAGTTGCCGTCAGATCGAGGCTGCTCATCCGAACACTCGGGGCACTTTGAACAGGCCAGCCTCGGTCGCCGCTTCCGGCGCGTTCTCCAGTGCCTCCTCGCGCGTGAGGGACGGGACGCGCTCGTCGACACGCTCGACTGGCTGGTTCATCACGTGGGACGTCGGCGGGACTCCGCTCGTGTCCAGCTCGCGAATCTGCTCGACGTACTGCAGGATGTTGGCAAGCTGTCGCGCGAAGAGCTCCACTTCCTCGGGCGTGAGCTCCAGGCGCGCGAGCTGGGCGATGCGGAGCACTTCGGCTGCGGACAACGAGGGAGACGACATGAATCGACCATTCTAACGCGGGACTTTCGTCGCGCGCTCTTGCCACGCGGCGGGACTAGATCCGATTTATTCGTCCGGTCGCGCTTCGCGCGCGTTGGAACGCGCGGCCAAACCCGCGCCCGCACCCCAACGCGCAAAGTCCGCGCGTTGGGGACCCCGCGCGTCGCGCCCGGAAAAATTCGCCTTCGGCCGTGACGGTCACCACCAGCAGAATGACTCGCGGCGGTGTCTCGACGCGGGTTGGTGCGAATCGGGTGAATCCACCAGATCTGCCAGACCGGCCTCCGACGAATTTTTCGGCATCGTACCGCGGGCCGCTTCGAGGGTTTGCCGCGCCTTCCAACGCACGCGTTCGCTCACGCATGCATCACGAGGGACGTAAGGCGGATATCGACGGACTTTAGCCGGATCATTCACACCGCGACAAGCCAGTTTATGAATGAGCCGGATAGAGTTCCGCCCTTCGTGGCGCGTTACGTACGAAGGTTGATGAATTCCGATTCGTCGAGCAGCCAGCAATCGCCGTCGAATCCGCTGGCGTCGAGTCGCTCGCGGATGGCTGTGAGCGCTTCTTCGCGCGGATAACGAACCGACAGGTGATTCATGACGAGGGTTCCGACGCGTGCCTCTTTCGCCACGCGAAGGACCTCTTCAACGCTCGCATGAATCGGTTCGCGTCGATCGGCCGCCGCGAGAAATGTCGCGTCATGCACAAGCAGATCAGCGCTCGACACCAAAGAGACGTCGATGGGCATGGCGTCGCCGGAATGCGCGAAGAGCACGTGCGTGTACGTGTCCATCAGCTCGTCGCGTCCTTTGCTGCGTGCGAGGGCTTCGACTTCGTCGGTCGACAACGCCGCATGCGTGGATTTCAACCGGCGGCGTGTTTCAAGCACGCGATATCCGACAGCGGGCTCCGGCGGGACGTGCGTGACGGCAAATGCTTCGATCGCGCGGTGCTGCGACAATCGGTACGTCTCGCCGTGGCGAACCGCGATCCACTCCACTGGAAACTCGACGCCCCGCCAGAGTCGCGCGATCAGATCCCGTGTCGCGGCAATGCCAGGCGACTCGGCGGGATACAAAACAGTCCACGGTTTTGTCGGCGCACCTTTTCCGAACCGCCTCGCCCCTGCGAAGCCCGCGAGCCCCAGCACATGATCGGAATGTCCGTGGGTGATGGCAACGACGTCAGGAGCGAAGACGTCCTTGCCCAGCGCGAGGTGAATGCCTTCGCCCGCGTCCACGACAAGCCGCAACGGCCGGTGCCAGAGCCAGTTCGAATACAGCGCACGGCTGTATCCCGTGAGGATGTTACGCACAACGTCTTGTCATACGATACGCATACGGACGCTTCGCGCCCGCCCCGCGATCTCCGTCGGCTTCCGCGTTATGGTGCACCGATCTCTCGACTTCAAGTCTCGCTCCGAACAAACGACTCGGACCGCGACATTCTTTCAGAGCCGTCATCCCCGTCCGCGGGACTTCTTCGAGCCCGGGCAGAACATCGCCAGCCCTGAGACGGAGCTGCAGTATCGCATTCAGCGGCTGATCGGTGAGGGTGGTTTCGGACAGGCATACGTCGCGGCGCGGCTCGGGCGCTCGAGGACAGTACCATCCGTCGTCTGTATCAAAGTCAGCGACCGAATCGATGGCTGGCTGCGCGAGGCGTATTTTGGCCAGTTGCTCGATAGCCATCCGCGCGCCGTGAAGATGTTCGAGGCTTTTCCGCTGATGCGATCCGACGAGCGGCCGCTGTATTGTCTCGCGCTCGAATACGCGCGCTACGGCGACCTGAGCGCGTTTCTGCAGCGCGCCGGCAAACCGTGGCCGGAGCCGAGCGCGCGCCGCGAAATCGTCGGCGTGCTCGAAGTGCTGCAGAAGCTTCATCGCGGACAGATGCTTCATCGCGATCTGACACCGATGAACGTGTTCGTGTGTGATGGCCACCAATTGAAGCTTGGCGACTTCGGCATCACACGTCATCAGAGCGACGGACGTGGTGTGACGGTTCGGACGCTGAACGCGTTGACCGCGCCGAGCGACATTCTCGCGGGCATCGTCCCGAAATGGCAGGCACGCGACGATGTGTATCAGGTGGGTCAATTAATCGGGATGCTCGTGAAAGGAGATGCGAAGTCGCGGATTCGGCCGCGCGACGTTCGACTTCGTCCCTGCAGCGACCATTTGAAGGAGATCATCTATCGCTGCATCGGCGAACGCCGGAAGCGGTATGAGGCTGCCGACGAGTTGATTGACGCGCTGCGCACCCGGCCCGCTGTGCTCAAGGCCGGCGTGCTGCGGACGTTGAACGGAGTCCATCTCGCGTTCACCGGCATTCTGACGCGCCGACGCGACGAAGCCGCGAAAGCGGCGCGGCGGGCCGGCGCCATCGTTCACAGCATGCCGTCTGCTCTCACAACCGTCATCGTTCGCGGCCGCCCGAACGCACTGCAGGCAGCCGGACGAGACGCTGGCCGGAAACTGATGGAAATCAAACGGCTTCGCGAAAAGGGACACCGGATTACGTTGCTCAACGAGACGCAATTCTGGCGGCTCGTCGCGAGATAACCCAACGCGAATTCCCGATCCGCCGTCCCGTTCACGACGACGATCTGACCGCTCGCGCCAACCGCGCTCCGTCCGCACGATTCTGTTCGCGGCGAGCCGCAGACGCACGTCATGATGACGCTCGGCCCAATGAATACCCGTCGCCTTGCGCTGTGGCTGCTCGGACCCCTGACGCTGCTCGCACTGCTGTTGTCGATGCAGTTGTATGTCGTCTACCGCACAGAAGGGCTGCCGATGTCGTTCAGCGGGCTTCTGCTGCTGCAGGTGGGTCACTGGTATTTGTGGGCAATCGCGGGACCGGTGGCGTGGACAGCCGCGAATCGATTGCCGTTGCGAGGCAGCCACAAGATACGAAACATCGCGCGCCACGTCGGCATTGCCGTCGCCGTCAGCCTCACCGTCGTCGGCCTGTACGTCGCACTCACATACGCGGTCGTCCGGCTGCCGCTCACGAGAGGCTGGTTCCTCGAGATGGACCGATCGCGACCGCTCGCAGCGCTGGCGGCCTTCTTCTTCTTCGCCTATTTCCACATCGAGTTGATGGCGTACGCCGTGATCTTCGCCATCGCGCACGCCGTGCGCTCGGGTGGCGAGCTCCGGGCCCGCGAGCGTGAAGCGCTGGAGTTGTCGTCACAGTTGGCGACGGCCAGGCTGCAGGTCTTGACTGCCCAGCTGCAGCCGCACTTCCTGTTCAATACACTTCATACAATCGGGTCGCTCATCCTGCAGCGCAAGAACGACGAGGCCGTTCGGATATTGGCAGAGCTGGGAGAACTGCTGCGGATGACCTTGCATCGGCAAACGGCTGAGTCGGTTCCGCTGAGCCTCGAGATCGAACACTTGATGCGGTATCTCCGTATCGAAGAAGCACGGTTCGGTGATCGCCTCGACGTGCGCTGGGAGGTCGATGACGCATCGCTCGGGGCGCTCGTGCCGCCGCTCATCCTGCAACCGCTTGTCGAAAATGCGCTCAAGCACGGCGTGTCGGCCAGGATCGAGCCCGCCACGCTGGTCATTCGCGCGGCGACGGTTGAGGGGCGTCTCCGGATTTCCGTTCGAAACGACGGCCCGACGCTACCCGAGGGCTGGGAGATCGACTCCTCGGCGGGGTTCGGGCTGCGTAATGTGCGCGAACGGCTACGCACAATCGGTGCGGCGTGCCGGCTGACAGTCGAAAATGCGGGCGCCGACGGCGTCCTCGCCACGATCGATCTGCCCGCGCTCACGGCCCGGCAACCGGAAGGGGCGCATGCCTGACCGCTTGCGCGTCGCGATCGTCGACGACGAGGCGCCCGCGCGCGCGGCGCTCCGTGTGCTGCTTGCCGAGCGCGACGATGTGGAAATCGTGGAAGAGTGCCGCAATGGACAGGATGCTGTTGACGCCATCCGCCGCACATCAATTGATTTGGTGCTGCTCGACATTGAGATGCCCGGACTTGATGGCTTCGCGGTGATCGAAGAGATCGGACCGGAACGCATGCCGTTGACGATGTTCATCACGGCGCACGAAGAGCATGCGCTGCGGGCATTTGAAGCCGATGCGATCGATTACATTCTGAAACCGTTCGATCGAACGCGGTTCTTCGCCGCGTTCGATCGCGCGGTGCGGCGGATTACGGAGCGTCGTACGGCCGAATGGGCAGGCCGTCTCACGGCGCTGCTCGGCCGCCGCGTTCCTGCCGCTACGGCGGCGCCGCCGGCACGGTTTCCGGTGCCGGTTGGGGATCGCGTCGTGTTTGTCCCGATCGATGACATCGAGTGGATTGAGGCGTCGGATCAGTACGTCATCCTGCACGCGGGCCGAAAGGAATTCACGATCCGTCAGACCATTCAGTCGGTGATGCAGAAGCTTCCGCCCAGACGGTTTGCACAGATCCATCGTTCGCACGCCGTCAATCTGGCCCGCGTGAGCGAGGTTCTCAAATTGGGCAAGGGGGACGCACAGGTGATTATGAGTTCGGGAACAGAGTTGCGTTTGAGCCGTCGATTTCGCGACCGGTTGCGCGAGAGCTTTGGCTGGCCGTTATGACGTTGGCGTATATTAAAGGTCCCGCGTCGGGAATTCCCATGAAGCTTCATTGTTACAGCCTCGCGTTAGTACTTCTATGCACACTGAGCGTGGGCGCGTGCTCGCGCGGCGACGCCGGCGCCGCAGGCACGCCGGGCGGTGGTCCGTCTGGCCGCGGCGGCATGCCGGCCATGCCCGTCGAAGCGATCCCGCTGACCGCCAGGCCCGTGGAGCGGGCGAGTGAATACATCGCCACCGTGAAGTCGCGCCGGTCGACGAGCGTGCAGCCGCAAGCCGAGGGGTTCATCACTCGCATCAACGTGCGCTCCGGCCAGCGTGTCGGCCGAGGCACGGTGCTGATGCAGATCGATTCGGGCCGCCAGGAAGCCACCGTGGCCACTCTCGAGTCGATGCGCGCGGCGCGTCAGGCGGACGTGCAGTTTGCGCGGCAGCAGGCCGAGCGCATGAAAAAGCTCTACGACGCAGGCGCCGTCAGTCAGCAGGAGTACGAGCAGGCGGCCACGGCCGTGCAGACGACGCAGGCGCAGCTGCAGGCGATCGAATCGCAAATCCGCGAGCAGCGCGTGGACCTGGCCTATCACAACGTCACGGCGCTCACGTCAGGCGTCGTCGGCGACATTCCCGTTCGCGTCGGCGACCGCGTGTCGCGCGCGACGGTGCTGACGACGATCGATGAGAACGCCGGGCTCGAGCTTTACATCAACGTGCCGGTACACCAGGCGCCGGGTCTGAAGTCGGGACTCCTCGTGCGCATCCTGGACGATGCGGGAGCGGAAGTCGGGACGACGAGAATCAACTTCGTGGCGCCATCTGTCGATTCTTCGATGCAGTCTGTGCTGGCGAAAGCGCCGCTCCAGAGCGACGTGTCGTTCCGTCCCGATCAATTCGTACGGGTCCGCGTCATCTGGACGTCCGAACCGACGCTGACGGTCCCACTCATCGCGGTGACGCGCGTCAACACCCAGACATTCGTTTATGTCGTCGAAAAGGGCGAGGGTGGCATGACCATCGCCCGCCAGCGGCCGGTGCAGTTGGGAACGGTCGTCGGCAACGACTACGTGCTGCTCGGCGGGTTGAAAGAAGGGGAGCAGCTCGTGGTAGGAGGCGTCCAGAAAATCGGCGACGGCATGCCCGTTCGAGCATCTGCACCCGCTACTGTTCCAGGAGGACCGAAATCATGATGAGCGACACATTTATCCGCCGGCCAATTCTGGCAACGGTCTGCTCGCTCCTGATCATTCTCGCGGGCGCCATTGCCATTCCCTACCTGGCGATCGAACGCTATCCAGAATTGGCGCCGCCTTCCGTGTCGGTCAGCGCGTTTTACACGGGCGCGAATGCCCAGGCAGTCGAGACCGCCGTCACGACGCCGCTCGAGCAGGCCATCAACGGCGTCCAGGGCATGACCTACATGCAGTCGCAGAGCACCAACAGCGGGATGTCGAGCATCACGGTGTTCTTCGAGGTCGGCCGCGACCCCGACCTCGCCGCGGTGGACGTGCAGAACCGGGTCAACCAGGCGTTGGGCCGGATGCCGACCGACGTCCGTACCACCGGCATCACGGTGCTGAAAAACAGGACCGGCTGGCTCGGCGGTCTCGGGTTCTTTTCGAAGGACAACCGATATGACACGCAGTTCCTCAGCAATTATGTCGACCTCTACGTGAAGGACGCGCTCCAGCGCGTGCCCGGCGTCGCAAACATCTTCATCTTCGGAGAACGAAAGTTTGCGATGCGGCTCTGGCTCGATCCGGCCAAGCTCGCGGCGCGTGGCGTCAGCGCGGGCGACGTTGTCGCCGCGTTGCGTGAACAGAACCTGCAGGTCGCAGCCGGTGCGCTGGGGGACGCGCCCGCGCCGGCGGACCAGATGTACCAAATCAGCGTCCGCGCCATGGGCCGTCTCACTGAGCCTCGCGAATTCGAAGATGTAGTCGTCAAAGCGGGTCGTGATGGGGCGCTCGTGCGCGTGCGCGATCTCGGACGCGTGGAGCTTGGCGCCGAAACCTATTCGGCGAATCTGCGCTTCGGCGGCGTCAACGCGAGCGGCGTGGGCGTGCAATTGCTGCCGTCGGCGAACGCGCTCGAGACGTTCCGGGGCGTAATGGCGGAGATGCAGCGGCTCGAAAAGAACTTTCCGCCTGGACTGGAGTGGAGCCTCGCGTTTGACAACGTGAGCGTGGTCCGCGAATCCATCATCGAAGTTCTCAAAACGCTCGCCGAGGCCATCGGTCTCGTCGTTCTCGTCATGTTCATCTTCCTCCAGAACTGGCGCTCGACGATTATTCCTGCCGTCACCATTCCTGTGTCGCTCATTGGCACGCTCGCCTTCGTCAAGCTGTTCGGGTTCTCGATCAACACGCTGACCCTGTTCGGGCTTGTGCTCGCAACAGGCATCGTCGTTGACGATGCGATCGTTGTGATTGAGAACATCGAACGGCACATGCGCGAGTACGGAAAGCCGGCGCGACTGGCGGCACACGACGCGATGCAGGAAGTGTTCAGCGCCGTGGTCGTCATCGGCGTCGTCCTCGTCTCGGTCTTTGTGCCGATCGCGTTCTTCCCCGGCACCACCGGACGGCTGTATCAGCAGTTTTCACTGACGATTGCGTTTGCGGTGGTGCTGTCGGTGTTCAACGCGGTGACGTTTACTCCGGCGTTGTCGGCGATTCTGCTGGGGAAACATCGATCCGAGAAGGGCTGGTTTTTCAGACGCGTGAATCGAGGCGTCGACGCCTCGACGCGATTTTATGTGCGCGTTGTCGGACGTGCCCTGCAGTGGCGTCTCGCGATGCTGGCACTGTTCGTTCTCGGCCTCTGGGCCACGGCAACGATCCTCCGCGCAGTGCCGTCGTCCTTCGTCCCTGATGAGGACGAGGGCTACATCATGTCGATCATTCAAGCGCCGTCGGGAGCCTCACTGGAATACACCACCAACGTGGCCAAGCAGGCGGAGGCCATTCTGATGGCGCAGCCTGAAGTCCGCGGCGTGTTTTCAGTCGTCGGCTTCAGCTTTACAGGTGCGGCCGCAAACAGCGGGATGATGTTTGCCGCGCTGCACGATTGGAAAGAGCGCCGCCGGCCCGATCAGCACCTGCAGGCCGTGATCAACCGTATTCGTGGTCCGCTCTTTGGAATTACGGCGGGGATGGTCATCCCGTTTGCACCGCCTGCCATTCAGGGGCTGTCGCTGTTCGGCGGCTTCTCACTCGAAGTGCAGGACAAGTCCGGCGGCGACATCGCGCGGCTCGCCGATGTGACGAGTGCGCTGATTGCAAAGGGCAACCAGAGCCGGCGCGTCGCCGGTCTGTTCAGCAGCTTCCGCGCGGACGATCCGCAACTCGTGGTGGATATCGATCGCGATCGCGCACGTTCTCTGGGTCTGCCGATGCGGGAAGTGACCGATGCGCTGCAGGTGTTTCTCGGATCGCAGTACGTCAACGATTTCGATCTCAACAACCGCTCGTATCGCGTTTACGTGCAGGCCGATCAGGCGTACCGGGCGGATCCGGCTGACCTCCGGCAGCTCTATGCGCGGTCGCAGACGGGCCAGATGGTGCCGCTCGATACGGTCGTGCGCACAAGGGAAACCACGGCGCCGCAGGTGATCAGCCACTTCAACATGTTTCGGTCGGCCACGATCAGCGGCTCCGGCGCGCCGGGGGTCAGCTCGGGGCAGGCGCTCGAACACATGGAGAACATCGCGCGCGAGACGCTGCCGGCGGGATTCGATTTCGCCTGGTCCGGCCAGTCGCTCGAGGAGATTCAAGCCGGCGCGCAGGCGGGATTCCTGTTTGCGCTCAGCATCATCGTCGTGTATCTCGTGCTGGCAGCGCAGTACGAAAGCTGGATTCTGCCGCTCATCATCCTGCTCGGCGTCCCGCTGGCGGTGTTCGGCGCGCTCAGTGCGCAGCTCGTGCGCGGCTTTGCGAATGACGTCTTTTGTCAGGTGGGCCTCGTGATGCTGATCGGACTCGCGGCCAAGAACTCCATCCTTATCGTCGAGTTCGCGGAACAGTTGCGAGATCGCGGTCTGTCGATCTTCGACGCTGCGGTTGAAGCGGCCCGCATCCGGCTGCGGCCGATTTTGATGACCTCGTTCGCGTTCATTCTGGGCGTGTTGCCGCTCGCGTTTGCGACGGGCGCCGGCGCGGGCGCACGAACGTCGGTGGGCACGGCGGTGGCAGGAGGCATGGTCGCCTCGACGTTCCTCTCGATCGTGTTCATCCCTGTTCTCTATGTGCTCCTACGGACCCTTGTCCCTGGTAAGACGCGTCACGAGTTGCACGCCGCGCACGCGGTTGTGGAGGATGGCGCGCATGCGTGAGCGCGTTGTTGCGGTGGTGCTCGGCGCTCTGGCTACGCTCGCCGTTTCGAGCGCGGCATCGGCGCAGACTGCGCCATTGGCACCGTTGTCGAAGGTTACGTTCGAAGACGCGATTCGCATTGCGCTCGAGAAGAACCCGCGCACCGCGGAGGCCGAACAGTCGACGCTTCGGGCCGAGGCGCTGCTGCAGCAGGCCCGAACCGTTTTTCGGCCGACGTTGAGCAGCACGGTCGTCACGAACGTGCTCGACAGCGAGCGA
>WNFV01008657.1_pt1 | contig 11429 bp, 12 predicted proteins | sample 5400101 | NCBI WGS metagenome assembly WNFV01 (sample SAMN13153361, study PRJNA577476) | soil metagenome | isolation source: 115 cm soil or saprolite under grassland replicate 1 | place: USA:California | collected 2016-06-15
ATCCCGCCCAAGCGTCCCGGCCCCCTGCCGGTATTCGAGCCGGTCGACCGCCGTACGGGCCCCGGCGAAGGCGCCCATGCTGGATCCCAGCGCGACCTTGATCACCTCCATGAGCATAGGCTCTGCCGCCCGACACGCGTTGCGTCCGACCCGGGAGCGGTGGGTTGGCGGAACGGCACCGAGAAGGCGAGCGCGAGGGTGGCGGCAAGGGCGACCCAGACCGCGATCGCGACCGCGCCGCGCGGACTCGGCCAGGTGCGCCAGATGTCGCGGGCCACCAGCAGCGCCGGTGCGGCCGCCCCGAGCCCAAGCACGGTCCGGATGACCGGGTGCCAGCGTTGCAGACCGGCGGCCAGGCCGCCGAGCAGGGCCGTCGGCAGCACGATGATCCCGGCGCCGACGCCGAGCAGCAGCGCCGATGCGGCCGTGGCTCGTCGCCACCGCCTGCCACCACGGCGCCGGCTGGCCTCGGCGGCGCCGAGCAGCAACCCGACCACCGTGCAGGCGCCGACGATGGAGCCGGTGCCCGACCAGCTGAACTCGGGCTGGGTGGAGATCAGCCGCATCCAGGCGCGGGCGGCGACCCCCCAGCCCAGGCCGAGGGAGGCGCCGGTGAGTGCCAGGCCCAGCCGGGGCGGCCGGATGGCCGCCGGACCGAGGGTGAGCTCGGTGCTCATCAGAACGGCACCGGGATGCAGGCCAGCCGCGGGCCGGCGGCGCCCGCCGGGTCGGTTGGCAGCTCGTGGACCACGATCGACCTGGCCGCTGCGGACGGGACGGCGAAGGGGACCAGCGAGACGGCGTGTCCGGTGCCGCCGCTGGTGACGGTGAAGTCCAGCCAGATCTCGGTCCGCGACGACACCGCGGGTGGGCTCACGCCCCGGTGGACGTCGATGTTGAAGTGGGGCCCGGCGGCGGCCCCATCGCCGGGCACGCACGGGCCGACGTGGACGTGCGCCCCGAAGGTGCGATGGGCAACTGACCGGTCCAGCCCGCGAAGGTGGAAGATCGTCACCGTCCGACCCGCGATCCGCACGGCGAGCACTCTTGCCGAGGCGCCGTCGGTGGGGTCGGCCACCTGCGGCCGAAGGTCGACCAGGGGGCCGCCGGTCCTGACGTGGGGGTGGGCTGGTGCCGCCGGGGCGAGGGAGAGGAGCAGCGCCGTTGCCAGCGTGGCGAGTCGAATGCTCACCCGTGACCTCCTTGCGGTTGACGCGCCGGTGCTTCCGGTTCGCCTGGGGGACGGCGAAGGGGGTCGTTGCGGGTGACACGACCGCGCGAATGTCACCCAGGGGGGAGGCGTGGGGCGTCTTCTGGGCGATGGAGATGAGTCACGCCCTTCCCGGTCCGGCCGCCGCCGAGGCCGGCGACCTGTCGTCGGTCGATGACCTGGTGGTGCTGCTGTTTCGGGAGGAGGGCGCGTCGCTGGTCCGCTTGGCCCGCTTCTTCGTCGACGACCGCACCGCGGCCGAGGACGTCGTCCAGGAGGCGTTCATCCGGCTGGCCCGCTCGGCCCACCGCATCCGCGAACGGGACCGGGCCGCCGCCTACCTGCGCTCGATCGTGCTCAACCTGGCCCGCGACCACAACCGCCGCGGCCTGGTATCGCTCCGCCACCGGCCGTCCGCCGACCCGACGCCCGCCTCGGTGGAGGAGGAGGTCGCGGCGCGGGCAGAGCAGCGGCGGGTGATCGAGGCGCTTCGCGACCTGCCGCGACGTCAGCGTGACTGTGTGGTGCTGCGCTATTACCTGGAGCTGCCGGTCGCCGGGATCGCCGACACCCTGGGGCTGTCGGCCAACTCGGTCAAGACGCACCTGCAGCGTGGCCTGCGCGCACTGGAGACGCGGCTGGAGGTGACGGCGGAGTGAGCGCGCTGGAGCGTCGCCTGCACGATGCCCTCAGGGCCGGCGCGGACGTCGTCCAGCCGGCACCCGACCTGTTCGCCCGTGTGCAGGGAAGCATCCAGGACGACCGCCGCCGGCGGTCGCAGCGGCGGCGCGGGGCAGCCGTGGTGGCCGCGCTAGCAGGAGCGCTACAGGCGGTGCTGGTCGCCGTCTCCGACGTCCAAGAAGGGAGGCTGCTGATGGACTGGTGGGTGCTGGAGGTGATCACCACCGTGATCCTGATCGGGCTGGCGTTGTGGCTGGGCCCGTTCATCAAGCGGTTTGGCCGCAGCTATGCCGCCGACGTGTTCCGCGCCAACCCCCGCACCGGCAAGAGCTACATCATCCTCGCCGACCTGGTCTACTACCTGCTGTTTGCCGCCTACATCCTGTTCACGGTGCGGTTCGACCGTCCAACGGACTGGCCGCCGACCGTCAGCGCCGGCCAGCTCCAATACGAGACCGCCAGGGTCGGTGGGATCCTGCTGATCATCGGGCTGCTGCATGGGCTGAACATCCTGATCATGCCGGTGCTGGGCCGGCTGTTCTTCTCGCTGGGCCAGCATCTCGACACCCGAGCGGGCCCGGAGCGCTCGACGACGACCGAGTGATGGAGGTGGTCTACGAGCCGCTGCGGCTCCTGGTCGGCCTGAGCGTGGCGTTGGTGCTGCTCGGCGTGGCGGTTTGGCTGATCCGCACCACCGACTGGTCCGGCCCCGACGGCGACCCGTTCGACCAGGACCGCTAACCCGGCCCAGCAGCCGAGCGGCACGCACTGAGCCGTGCGAAGCCGCGCGATCTCCTGGGCGGGCTCGTCCACGAGTACGAACCGGCTGCAGAAGGACCAGATCACAGGTTTCCGTGCCCCCTCAAGCGCGCCTCGGCGACGGACCGCGAGCGAGGCAATGAAGGTTTCACGGACCCTTACGCTCGATCGATCTGCGAGCGGAGACGATCGGCCCGAGCTTCATCCGAGGCCGGGCCCCGGAAGATCGGTGGATAGGCGAGCACGAGTGCGGCCAGCCAGGCGAACAGATAGCCGAAGAGCACGGTCCCGTACGGGAGCGACTGGGCCGTCGAGAACCCGTGCTGGAACATGAGCCCCGTCGGACCGTTGGCCACCACCTCGATGGTTCCGCCGACAAGGAACGCCAAGAGCAAGGCGTACCATCCCGGGCGTCGTGCTTCGCGCAGCAGGGTCCGCGCGATCACGCCCAGCATCACGCCGCCCACGATCGCGTAGACGCCGGCCATGAAGAAGTGGACGCGGGCGTGCGGCTCCATGAACGGATCGCCCGCGGAGATTCGTATCGCCCATCCGCCGTGCTCGCCGATGACCAGCGCGATCCCCCAGATCACCAGCCATGAGGCAGCGTTGAGGACGCCGAGCCGTTTGCGGAACAGTGTCAGCGCGACCGTCGGCGCCAGAGAGGACGCGAGCGAGGAGGGCGGTGAGCGCGTAATCGATCATTCCGACCCTCCGGCTGGACTGTTCCCCGAGCCTCCTCTCGACCATTGGCCTGGTCAAGTGCTGCGTTCGGCGAACAGTTCTTCAACGTCGCGGTACGACAGGCCGAAGCGCGGGTACCGCGGACCGCCAGCACGATCACATCGGATGGGAAGCGGAAGCCCGCGAAGCCGGACCGCGTGGCGGGGCAGGACGAGGGCGGCGGGTTCTCATGCCGGCAGTCTCGCTGCTCGGCCGCGGTCACAGCCAATGCAACAGTGCTCTTCCCGCTTGGTCTTGTGCTCGGCGCGTTTGCGGTCGATGTAGTCGCGGGCGGCCGGTACCACCGGACCGCCAGCACGATCACGTCGGGCGGGAAGCAGAAGCCGGCGAAGGCAGATCGCGGGACGGTAGCCGGCGCGGGCGGCGGGTTCTCAAGACGACAAGTCTGCCTACTCAGGGCTCGCACGCAGCAGATGCAACAGCGCCGTTTGAGCAGATGGGATCCGGGAAACGAGGTCGACTCTTGCCATCTTGTGCTCATGCCTCTCGGGAGGTAAAAAGGGCGCGGAGGGGGCGGTTCGGCGGGTGGCAAGGGCCGCGGGTTGCGCCGCCCAACTAGTCTGAGATGTCGCGTTTCCTGGTTCACGAGGTGCCGGTCCTCGGTCGTCCCGGCACCCATGTGCTCATCATCGGAGTGGGGAGGTATCCGCATCTCATCGGGGGGGAGACGCCGTGTCGGAACCCCGATGGTATGGGCCAGCTCTCCTCGCCTCCCATCTCGGCCAGGGAGTTGGCCGCCTGGTTCGTCGCCGGCTACAACGATCCCGGGAAGGAGCTGGCCAGCGTCGCGCTGCTCCTGAGCGAGGCGGACCCACAGCCCTTCCGGAACCCGAAGACGAACGAGCCGTTCGACATCGAGGACGCCACCGGTGACAACGCCGAGGCGGCGATCAGGGAGTGGAGGGACCGCGCCGACAGCGACCCCGGCAACCGGCTGTTCTTCTACTTCTGCGGGCACGGCGTGTGCGAGGGCGAAGATATGGCCCTCCTTACGTCCGACTTCTGCTCCGACGACCACAACCCCCTCCAAGGCGCGATCGACTTTCGTCGGCTCAGGGGAGGCCTCAAGAAGTGCAAGGCCAGCGAGCAGGTGTTCTTCATCGATGCCTGCCGGGCCAACTCCGACGTCCTGATCGGCGATTCAGACGGATGGGCCGGGCGGGTCCCTCTGCTCCCTGGACGCCGGCCTGCCGACCTCCCACGCGAGCTTGCCGTGCCGTACTACGCCACGCTCGCAGGGGATCAGGCCTACGCGCGGGAGAACAGCGTCAGCCTGTTCACCGAAGCCCTCCTCAGGAGCCTTCGGGGCGCAGCCAGTGACGACCCCGAAGGCCCCGCAGGCGATTGGCGGGTGAATACGACCCGCCTCCAGGAGGCCATCGACCACTTCATGAAGGAACCAGTGTTCGCCGGTGCGATCGCGGGTGTGCAGGTACCGGTCGCGGGGCAGCTACCGGTCTTCGTGTTCCATCGTCTGACCGGTCCACCGGAGGTACCCGTCTACGTGGGGTGCGAGGCGCCCGGCGACAACGCACTTGCTGAGTTTGTGTGCCTGCAAGGCGGCGCGGAGCGGGCTCGACGGGCTCTCGCCGACGTCGACCCCGCCGACCCACAGCGCGAGTGGTCGCTGCCACTGCCCTTCGGGAACTATGGGTTCCGAGCGGAAGTCGCTGCCGAAGGCCAGCCTCGTTCAATCGACTCCTTCGGAGTTCGCCCAGTGTCCAGGCGGGTCCGACTACCGGCCACCCAATGAGCGCGGGCCTTCACCTTCGCGTCAACCTGAGCTTCCGTGGGGAAGACCTGGCTGGCGGCACCACCGTGGTGGCGAACGTGTACCCCTGCAACCGCGACTGGAAGGGATTGCGCGACATCCTCATTCCGGCCGGAGACACGGTCAAGCCCAAACGCATCGAGGTTCTCCCGGGCCGATACGTGGTCGAGGTCGTGATGCCATCGGGCAAGCTCCTGAGCGAGGAGGCCGAGGTCGCCGACGGGCAGGAAGTCACGCTGAGCATCGACGACTGGGACTCGCCCCACGAGTCCCATTCGTGGCAATACTTCTCCGGAAACCTGGAGCCGGGCGAGGTGTACCGCAGCTCGTCGACGGTGCCCCGCCCTCGCTCGACCAGTTCGCGGCACTTCGACCTGCTCGCCGCGGATGCGGATGTGGACCCACTTGGCGAACCGGTTCTCCGAGAGGAGCACCTCGCCACACCAGCGATCTACTGGGTTCCGGACTCTCGCACCGATGGCTGGTCCTTTGAGCGTTTGAACCAGCTCTCCAAGAACATGACCCAGGCCGACATTCAGCAGATCGGGGCCCTGGTCGCCGAGGGCGAACCGGTCCGGATTCCCCAGCCCACCGAATCGGACGGGACGTCCCACCTGTACCGATTCGATCGCAGCGGGCCAAAGACGACCGAAAGCGTTGGCCACATCCCGACCGGAGCTCGGCAGTTCCTGGTAGTCACCGGCGCGACGGATGCCTACCTGGTCACGCTTCCCAACCGATGGATGGACGTCCACCAGAACGAGGTTCTGGTGGAGGTCCTGGTCAACGCACGTCAGAGTCCCACCGGGAGCCCCGTTGGAGTGACCGTGCGGGATCGTGCCGTGGGCGCTGGACTCGCCTATCTGGCCGGCGGGGCGCTCTCGGCGGCAAGGCGGGTGTTCGAGGACGTCGAACAGATGCTGTATGGCAAGGTGACCAACCCCCTGGCAGCGGCGGCCGGAGCGTACGTCCTGGTGGGAACAGAGACCGATCGTAGCCCCAAGCCCTGGCATGACTGGCTGAATCACCTTCGGTCCTGGTTTGGATGGATGAGCGACGGGTCCATCCTGTGGGCCGTTCACGCCCTCCGGACCGCCGACACCGAAGCGCAGGTCGACCAGGCCCGGGCCGCGCTGGTGGAAGCCTATGGGCGAGGCGTTCCCTTCTACACCCTAGGGTTGAGCTGGCTCATCGACAGCCTGTCCGACTTCCCCGAGGACGACGAGTGCCTACGGATGCTCAACGAGGTGCGACGCCTCTCGTGGCGAGTCGATACGCGGCAACCGTTTGTGGTGCTCGGGCTCAACGGGCGGCCGTCGTGATCCGGCTCACGATGCTCCCCGCGCAAGATGGCGACTGTTTGCTCCTGGAGTACGGGGATAACGCTCGGACCAGACGAATCCTCATCGACGGCGGCCGCGCGGGGACGTATCCCGACATCGCGCCCACCTTGAACACGCTCGCGCGGGAGAACAATCGCCTCGATCTCCTGGTCGTGACCCACGTCGATCAGGATCACATCCTTGGAGTCCTCGGCCTATTCAACGATGGCGCACGGCCCATCGGCTTCGATGACGTCTGGTTCAACGGATACGACCAGCTCGTCGACAGCGAGTTCGAGTCGTTCGGCCCGATCGACGGCGAGCTCCTCACCTCAGCATTGCTCAATCAGCAAATCCCATGGAACCGCGCGTTCAAGGGGAAGGCGGTCGAGCTGGGTCGGCCGTTCGAGTGGTTCGACGACGATTCAGCGATCGCGCTTCTCTCGCCGGACAGGGCACAACTCAGCGACCTGATCGAAACCTGGGAGCGCGAGTGCTCGCGGGAGGGTCTGATCCCGGGGAGGAACCCGGAGGAACCTCCACCCAGGGGCTTCGAAGCCTTCGGCCGGATCGACATCGAGGCACTGGCCGGCTCCAGGTTCGAAGCCGACACTTCGAAGACCAATCGCACCAGCATCGGCTTCCTGTTCGAATACGACGACGTCCGATTGATGTTCACCGGAGACGGCGACGACCACCGGCTGGTCGACTCGGTCCGGCCCCTCGCCGAGGCCGAAGGCGGCCGCCTCCGGCTGGACGCCCTCAAAGTCTCGCACCATGGCAGCCGAAAGAACCTGTCCAAGGACCTGCTGGACCTGATCGACTGCAAACGATATCTCATCTCGACCAATGGGAAGCGCCATGGGCATCCAGATCCTGTCGCCATCGCCCGGATCCTCAAGTACGGAGGCCCGCAGAAGGAGCTCGTCTTCAACTACCGGTCAAGGGCAGCATTGTGGGACCTCGATGGGTGGAGAGACACATATCACTATTCCGTGGCCCAGCCACAGCCCGAGCAAGACGGCTTCATGATCCTCAACCAGTGGTGAGCGGCCCAAGATCGGGCGGTAGATCCACGCTGAACCAGTGAAACGCCTCGGGTTGCGTGGACTCGAAAATGAGCGTTGTCTGACACCGGAAGGAACTCGGAGGACCAGTTGTCCTCACGCCAACGCTCATGCCAGCGCGAGGTGTCAGGGAAACGTCACACAATTAGGGATTCCATAGGGATCAAGTAGGGCTGGAAGACGAAACGCAGAGACGCAGTTGCCCAGCGGCAGGGGAGACGTACGGTCCTGAACCCGAACGCAGCTGGGACGGCCGGCTCACGTGAGTCGCCAAGATCGCCTCATCTGACCCGCAGCGCAACCGGACGCAATGACGCAGTCGCCGGCGGGAGCGGGTCGGGCGTAGGATGCCACGGGTCGAGGTCGAGGTCTCCGCCGCCCAAGGGGTGGTCTCTGTGGGGAAGAACATTGTCGTCTGCCTGGACGGCACGGGAAACCAGCTCAGGGCCAAGGGCAACACCAACGTGGTCCGACTGTACGAGATGCTGGACCTCAGCGAGCCGTCCAAGCAAATTGCCTACTACGACCCCGGCGTCGGCACGTTCAGCGCTCAGGGCGCCTGGACTCCGATCGCAAGGCGGGTGTCGAAGCTCGCCGGATTGGCGGTAGGACTGGGCCTGAGGGCTAACCTCGGGGAGGCCTACACATATCTGATGCAGAACTACCAGGTCGGTGACAAGCTGTTCGTCTTCGGGTTCAGCCGGGGAGCCTATTCCGCTCGGTCGCTGGCTGGTCTGCTCACCGTAGCGGGTCTGCTGCGGCCAGGATCTGAGAATCTTGTATCCTATGCGGTCAGCGTGTACGCACGGAACAAGGACTTATCGGAGGACGACTGGACTCAGATGCACCGGTTCGCCGGTGCCTTCTCGCGCAGGGTCGACGACCGGACCGGCATTCCGATCGAGTTCATGGGCATCTGGGACTCGGTGAAGGCAGCCGGCATCCTACACTGGAACTTGCATTGGCCCTACACCCGCCAGCTGCCCAATGTCCGGGTCGTTCGTCACGCTGTGTCCATCGACGAGAAGCGGCGCCCGTATCCCGAGTATCTCGTCGTACCGCGACAGAAGCCACCGACACCGGTCGTGGAGGAAGTGTGGTTTGCCGGAGTACATTCCGACGTTGGCGGCACCTTCGAGGACGACCCCCGATTACCGCAGATTACGCTCAAGTGGATGGTCGACGGAGCGCTCGACGCTGGGCTGATCCTCAAGAACGGCGCCTATGAGAAGTCGTGCACGCTGGTTGTCGACAACGCGCTCGGCAAGGTCCATCGGATGGGCAGAATCTGGGCTCTCTTGACGTACCGACACCGCCGGGTGCCTGCGACCGCCCGCGTCCACCAGAGTGTGCAGCACCGCATATCCGCTGAACCCGCCTACGGGTCTAGAGTGCCGAAAACAGTCGTCTGGGACGACGTGGCATGGCTGATGCCGAAGCCCTGACCGGGCCTGGCCCGCTGCCGGACATGGCCCTTGCAGGCAACCGAGAGCACCGACCCCGACATCTACATTCTGAATCATGCGTGCCGGCCGCTATCGGAACCTCATCGACGCTGGTGCTCCTGCCGAGAATCCCTGCGGAATGATAGGTTCGCGGCGTGCACCGGTTGAACATGGCGTGAGTGCATGGATGCGTTTCCGCATCCACGGGCATCGAGCGTACGGGCCTACCCGGCGGCGCGCCATCGGAGCAAGATAGGCCCGATGGGACTCGGCAGCGCTGCGCTGCGTATCATGAACAAAAGACGCCGGATCGGTTTCCAATGGCCGATCGGCCGAGAAAGGAGTCCCAGTGGGCACCAAGACGATCACAATGTATGTTTCGGACATCGACCAGTCCGAGATCCCCGAGGGCCAGACCTATCAGCTGTCGATCCGCCATCCCGACGGCTCCACCCAGCAGCTGGATATCTCCGAGAAGAACTACCGCGACCTGAAGCTGCAGGATGTCGGCAGGACGCTGAAGAAGCGCGGGCGCAAGCCCGGGTCGACCGCCGTGGCGGCCGGCGCCCCGCGCAAGCGCCGCCCGCGGCAGAACCGCAAGCCGGCTGCCACCGCCTGACCGGGAACCCGCCGGAAGGTCGCCGAGACGCCCTGACCACCTGGGCGGAACGCGAAGCTGTCGGGCGCTGGTGGTCGGGAAGCCGCGCCGAGCCTCTTGTTGGATGGCTCCGGGACGGACGCACGCGCCTTGCTTGCTCGCCGGTGATCTCCCCGCAACTGGCGCACCAGACCGGATAGGCGCCGAGGACCATCAGGGGCGTTGGAACGGCACGGTTGCGGTGCAGCCGGCGCCTGGCGAGTTCTGGCCTACTGGCGCGTCTGCCGCCCGTGGGGTGCAGAAACTCGTTCATGCAGCTTGTCGGTGGTACTCGTGGAGCAGGCCGCCGAGCCGGTCGCGGCGGTGTACACGCCGCTGGTCGTCTCTGATGACGGTTGGACCAGCTGGTGCATCCGGCGGCTCCAGCTTGAGCGCCCGATGCGGACGGTGGACGTTGTAGTGCTCGACGTAGACCCGAAGCGCCTGTTGCAGGCCTCCTCGCCCGGGAATCAGCAGCCAGTCCAGGCACTCGGCCCGCACCGTCCGGATCCACCGCTCCGCGTAGGCGTTCGCGTTGGGGGCCTGCACCGGCGTGCGCAGCACCTCGGCGCCCTCCGACCGGAACACGTCATCGAAGGCGCGGGTGAACTTCATGTCCCGGTCGCGGAGCAGGAACCGCAGCCGCCATCCTCGATCCCCGAGCACCAGCTGCAGGTTGCGGGCCTGCTGAGCAACCCAGGCTCCATCGGGGTGGGCGGTCACGCCGGCCAGGTGGACCCGGCGAGAATCCAGTTCGATGAAGAACAGCAAATACAGCCGCCGCAGCCAGACCGTGTCGACGGTGAAGAAGTCGCACGCCATGATCCCGGCGGCTTGCTGGCGCAGGAACGCCCGCCAGGCCGTGGCAGTCCGTCGCGGTGCCGGATCCAGCTTGTGCCGACGCAGCATCGTTCGGATCGTGGTAGCCGAAACCTGGACGCCGGGGCGCTGGAGTTCGCCCTTGATGCGCTGGTAGCCCCAGCGAGGGTTCTCCCGGGCCAGGCGGATGATCAGCTGTTGGACGTCCTCGTCCAGCGGCGGTCGCCCTGCCTGTGGGTGCCGAAATCCCGTCCACGGTGCGACCTTGTGTCCAAGCCGGGCAAGTTCATCGTGGATGCGCCGGTAGCCCACGTCGGGTTCTCCGCTGCCATCCGCAGGATCAGGCGACGCAGCGCTGGCACCGTCGAGGGCCGACCGGGCTGGCGGTGCGGGTACGTCCGCGGCGTTTGATCAGGTCCCGATGCCAGCGCAGCAATGTCTCCGGCGTCATGAATCGATGGCGCCGATGCTGGCTTGGTAGGAGGCGGGTCAACGCCGCGAGGACGGACCGGTCTGGCCAGGAGGAGCGCGGTCGGCTGACTTGTCGACACAAGACCGCGATCTCGTGGCGCAAGACGAGGATCTCGGCGTTCTTGGATGCCTGCGCTCGGGCCAGCAGTCCGAGCCAGCCGAAGAGTTGGCAGAAGATCAGGTAGAGGAGTCTGAACGTCATGGCTGGCGATGATCGCGGGCCTCCACAGCCCGAAGGCGAACGCCGCAGGTCAACACCATGGACCAGGTTTTCGGCACCTGCAGACCAGCAGCCAGGCGGCGTTGGCGTTGAACTGGCCGGAGAGCAGGCGGTAGGGCGGCCGACCTGCCCGGTTGTCGGGCGGCGTGCCGCTGCCCGTGTCACCATCGGGGTATGGACGGCACGAGGATCGACCGCTGGCTGTGGGCGGTGCGGCTGGTGAAGACACGATCCCTGGCCGCGCAGGCCTGTCGGGCCGGGCACGTGCTTATCAACGGTGGGC
>WNFV01008662.1_pt1 | contig 11427 bp, 7 predicted proteins | sample 5400101 | NCBI WGS metagenome assembly WNFV01 (sample SAMN13153361, study PRJNA577476) | soil metagenome | isolation source: 115 cm soil or saprolite under grassland replicate 1 | place: USA:California | collected 2016-06-15
TGCCGGCGGCTCCCTCGAGCGAGACCCAGGTCTCGTTGGAGTCGGCGGTTCCGTTGGTGTAGGGATGGCCGACGCCGCGGGTCCTTACGACGACTTCGAGGTCGAGCGTCTCTCCGGGCTTGACCGCCGGTGGCTTCTCGCCCAGGACTGCGATCTCCTCGCCGCGGCGGATCGCGAAAAGGTCCACGGTCAGCACCTTGTTCTGGAGGAACTTCTTGATCCGTTCGCCGGTCTCCCTGTCTCCGCGGATGAAGGGGAGGGCCGTGTTGGCGGCGGGGAAGAGGTGGTCGTGCAGCTGTCCCTTCTTGTTGCCGAACTCGTCGGAGCGGTAGGGAGGCAGATGGCAGTCGCGGCAGGCCTTGGTCTGCGGCGGATCGTAGAAGGAGCGCACCGCCCGGCCGGAGACCCCCGAGTCGTACCAGGTGTCGTAATGGTTCTGTCCCCGCAGCCAGCGGTAGCTGTTAAGTGCGGGGATCAGCTCGACCTTGTGGCAGGTCGAGCAGAACTCCGGGGTTCGGTGGAAAGGCTTCAGGAACGTCTTGCGGTGGAGGGAGGGCTCCATCCGGATCAGGAGCCGGTTGACCGCCGCGAGCGTCTTGTTCTTCGAGAAGGCGAACGGATACTGCTTGGACTCCTCGATGACGTAGGAGCCGTTGCCGCGGAGGTCTTTGATCTCGGCGATCGAGTGGCAGGACATGCAGGTCAAGCCTTGCTGCGCCTCCCAGGAGTCGTACGAGAACTTCGCCTGGGTCGCGGCGCCCATCTGCCCGGTGAAGAGAACGACCGGATCATGGCAGCCCGAGCACCACTTGGTCCGCTCGCGGCCGACCCGGTCCGCCATCAGCTCCACGCTCTTGCGGTAGAAGGGGTTGTTGAAGGAGGAGAAACGGTGCGCCGAACGCTGCCACTCGTGGAAGGAATCGGGATGGCAGGACTGGCAGTACTCGTTGGCGGCGAGCTTCTTGCCGTCCAGGAGCCCCTGGTCGAACGTCTCCGAATAGGAAGGGAAGCACACCGTATCGCCGTTGACGTTTGCGATCCGCTTCGGGGGCTTCTCGAGTTTCGCGACGAGGCCCATCGCGGCGAGGAACACGACGACCGCTCCTCCCCAGGCGAACAGGCGCCGGAACTGCATCTGGTGGGTGTGCGCGCGCCGGTGCAGGATGAACGCGACGAGGGCCAGGGGGGTGGCGAGCACGTGCGCGAGCCAGATCGCCCGGTTGTTCAACGTCGCCCCCTTGAACGTCATGAAGATGCCCGAGGAGACGCAAACGACGGCGAGTGTGAAGATGGAGAGTCCCGCGATCTTCGCCCGCCTGTTCCACATGTGGATCATCCGCTTCGCGTGGGTTACGGCGAAAACGAAGAACGGAATGGCGATCAGCACTCCCAGCGTCAGGTGCAGGAGCAGCATCGAGTAGAAGAACGCCGTGTCGCGCGTGAAGGAGTAGAGATAGATCGCGTTGGCCGCGATCAAGCCGAGGGGGATCAGAAGCAGGCGATAGAGGCGGCGCTGCCAAGGCCGGAGAACGCCTGCGGTCTTCGGGGCGGAGGCGGCCGCCTCGTTCATGCGCGAGATTTTAGCCCGGATAATTGACGGACACCCAGCCGAAACACGTGCATCTCATTGAGAGATGAATGGGCTGTTGCGCCGATATTGCGTGTTGCCGAGGTACACCTTGTTCCCGCGAGAGGTTTTTCGTCGGGACGAGGAAGACCGACGACGGCGACCGTCCCCGGGGGGCACGGGGGACCGAAAGGTCCCCCGCCGTGCTCTGCCATCGCAGAGGAGGTCTGACGAAGTATCCGGCGGAAAAGATCCGCGGGACGGCTGGAGTCGTTCGTCAATTATGCGGGCTAGCCGGTACGGACCTCCATGGCGCCCGGTTTTCGGCTCAGGGTCGCGGGTTCAATTTCCGCGGCGTGCGCGACGACGAGGATCTCTTGGTCACCGCCGGTCTCTCCCCCAGCGGGATCAGAGTGACCGCGAAGAACTTGATCTGGCGGCGTTCGCCCGGGAGGCCGGTCGGGCCCGAAACGAGGTCTTCGACCCTCAGCGTCCAGACTCCGTTGGCCTCCCTGCCTGCGAACTCGCCTCTCCCGAAGATGGCGTTGATCGGGTGCTGGGACATGCCCGTCAGGCTTTGCAGGAGGGCCGACGTGCCGTCCGGACCGATCAGCGTCAGCCTCAGCTGCTCGGGTTCCGGGTGATTGATCTCGGCCCAGGCCTGGACAGAGGCGACCGGGCGCGTGAAACCGGAAATGGTCGCGGTGGCCGTGGCCGAACCCGAGCCATCCGGAATGTCCACGGCGGGCGCCGAGGAGACGGCGAAGCTCGAGGCGGCGAGCCGCACGGCCGCGAGGATGTCAACGCGCGGCGTCACGACTCCGTTTCGGGCATCCGTAACCGGCTTTCCCGTGGAGCGCAGGACTCCGATCACTCCGGCGGGCGTTAGGTCCGGACGGGCTTGCCGCAGGAGCGCCACCGCTCCCGCCACCGCGGGTGTCGAGGCCGAGGTCCCCGAAAACGAGACCGGCGAGCCTCCCTTCGTCGCGACGTTCCAGAAGGCGCCCGGGCCGAGCAGCGACAGGTTCGACGTGGAGTTGGAGAAGCAGACGATCCCGTCCGGGGTTACGGGCTGGTCGGTGCACAGAGTCGTGGTGCAGGCGTCGTCTGCGCACCACGACACCCGCGACCGGTTGTCCGCGTAGACCGCCCCGACGGAAACGGCCGAGGAGGCGCAGGCCGGCACGTCAATCTGGTTGCTGACGGCCTCATTTCCGGAAGCGACGACGACAACGATTCCGGCCGCCGTGGCGGCGTCGACCGCATCCGCAGAGCCCTTCGTGTCGGCGTCGGCGTCGGCGTCGCAGTAGCCGTGGTCCAGCGAGTCCTCGAACGCGCCCCCCAGGCTCAGGTTGATGACCGAGATCCCGAAGGTCGCCTTGTTGATGATCGCGTAGTTGATTCCGGCAATGATGTCCGAGAAGAAGGCCGTGTCCTTGCAGCTCGAGTTGCTCGCATTGGTCGAGGAGAAGACCTTGATCGCCACGATCTTCGCGTCCGGCGCCACTCCCCTGGACCCGGCGGCGACGCCGGCGACCTCGGTGCCGTGCCCTTCGCAGTCCATGGGATCGCTGTCCTTGTCGGTGATATCTGTTCCGCCGATCACCTTGGCGTTGGGGAAGCTGCCGCCCCCCAGGTCCGCGATCGTATAGTCCACGCCCGTGTCGATGACGGCGATTGTTTGGCCCGTGCCGGTAATCCCGAGCGAGTTGGCCTGGTCGCTGTGGATCAAGACCTGCGAGCTCTGCGGCGTTGTCTGGAGGAGATGGGCCTGCTTGTCGAGCGTGACCCAGGCGACCTTCGGGTGGTTGGCCAGGGTGAGCACGGCCTCCCGCGTGACGGTGCCGGCAAGCATGGAGAAGCTCTCGTAGTAGTACTTGACGGCGAGTTGCCGCGGCGTCATCTCCTCGGCCAGGCGCTTCTGGGCGGCCACGCGAAGGATGCGCCGCTCCGGCTCTCCCTCGGGATCCGGGCTGGCCAGAAGTCTCCTGGCTGATGGGGTGCCGTCCTTGACGCCCACGATCACGCGGACTTCTTCGACGCCGCGGTTTAACTCCCGCAGCAGGCCCGGAGTGGCGTTGGGCGCGTCGGCCGCGGAGACGAAGCTGACCGCCCCCGCGGAGGCCGCCGCGAGCAGGCACAGGAGGGAGGCCGGAAGGAGCTTGAAATGGCGCATGGAACCCTCGGAAAGATCGGTCATAAGTCTAGACGGGGAACAGCCGAATCCCGGCCGAATTCCCACCTTACGCTATCTTTACGGAGTGCGGGCGGTTTTCGCGGATTGCCATGTGGGGCGGCGCCCGGACGACGATGGGCCGTTCCTGGAGGCCCTGGAAGAGGCGGCGCGCCGCAAGGCGACGGAGATCTCGCTCCTCGGGGACATCTTCCATTTCTTCATCGCGCACCCCAAGTTCGAGACTCCGGCCATCGCTCGGTTTCTCGAGAGCGTCGAAAGGCTGCGCGGCCGCGGGGTCTCCGTCACTTACATCGAGGGGAACCGGGAGTTCTTCCTGCGCGGCTCGTATGCGCAGCGCCACTTCCGGGAGATCTGCGAGGAGCAGACCTTCGACCAGGGAGGGCGCCGCTTCCTGCTGACGCATGGAGACCTGTTGAACGAGAAGGACCTGCCATACCGATTCTGGAGGTTCCTGTCGAAGAACGCGGTCTCCCGTGCGGCGATCGCCCTCGTTCCGAAGCAGGCGGGCAACCGCTTCGTATGGAGAGTCGAGGCCCGCCTCTACCGCTCCAACTTCAAGCACAAGACTCGTCTGCCCGTCGAGATGATCCGGGCCTTCGCAGAGCGGCGTTTCCGCGAAGGAATCGACGTACTCCTTCTGGGCCACTTCCACAAGTCCTGGACCGAGAGGGTTGGCTCCGGAACAGTCGAGATCCTCCCCGCCTTCGTCGAAGAGCGAAAGTGGATGGAGATCGCCGATGATGGCAGCACGCGCCTTGTGGCGCTGGGCTCGTGAGCCGTCAGCCGTCAACCGTCAGCCGGGGCGCGGGGAGGCCGTATCCACGGCTCACGGCTTACGGCTCACGGCTCACGACCTGATGACCGAGTACATCGCCATTCCGCCGGCGAAGGAAGTCCGGGGGACGGTGGTCGCTCCGCCATCCAAGAGCGCAACCAACCGCGCTCTGATCCTGGCGGCGCTATCGGAAATGGAGGTCGAGATCGAAAGCCCGCTCGTGTCGGAAGACACGCGAGCGCTCGTCCGCTGCCTGACGGCGATGGGCGCGACTGTTGCCGCCTCCCGGTTGGGGTTGAGGGTGCACGGGCCACTGGGCGCGGAGCCGGATATCGAGGTCGTTCTGGATGCCGGCGAGTCGGGGACCGCCGCGCGGTTTCTGGCGGCTCTGGCGGCGGCGACTCCGGGGCATTTCCTCCTCACAGGATCTCAACGCCTGCGCGAGAGGCCCATCGGAGAGCTGGTCAATGCTCTGTCGTCTTGCGGCGCGCGAATCGAGTACGCGCGAGAGCAGGAGCGTCTTCCCGTCGAGATCGCCGGCGGAAGCCTGCATTCCGGGCGAGTCACGGTGGATGCTTCGCGGTCGAGTCAGTTCCTCTCGGCGCTGCTCCTCGCAGGACTGGCTCTCCCCGACGGCCTCGAGGTCTCCTCCGCCGGCGCCGTCGCCTCCGCTCCCTACGTCGCGACAACATTAGAGTGTGTGCGCGCTTTCGGACACGAGGTGATCGGGAGTCCGCCGGCGCGAGCTTCCGGCGCCTGGACGATCGGCCCGATCCGCGTGACTCGGGGCCGCGACTCGGTCGCGCGCTACAGAGTGCCCGGCGACTATTCTTCAGCTCTCCCTCTTCTCGCCTGCGCCGGAATGGTCGAAGGCAGCGTGACAGTCACGGGACTCGTCTGGCCGAGCGGCGACGCCGATGCCGGCGCGCTTCCCGTCCTCGAGCGCATGGGACTCGCGATCGAAAAGTCCGCGGAGGCGGTCACCGCCCGCTCCGGCCGCGGCCCTTTGCGACCCGTCACGGTCGTTGCCACCGATTTCCCGGACGCCGTGCCGGCGCTCGCGGCTCTCGCGGCGCGGGCAGCGGGCCGGAGCCATCTGGAAGGCATCGCGCACCTGCGTTTGAAGGAGAGCGACCGGCTCGATTCGATCACCTCGCTGCTGACGGCGGCGGGCGCGGGCGCGCAGGCTCTGGCAGGCGGTCTCGTTGTCGAGGGCAGGAGCGATCTTCCTCCGGCCGGTCCTGCGCGGAAGCTGCCGACATTCGGGGATCATCGCATCGCCATGGCGGCGGCGCTTCTCTCTCTCGCGCTTCCCGACCTTCTGATCGAAAACCCGGCGTGCGTGGCCAAGTCGTATCCGCGTTTCTTCGCCGATCTGGAAGCCCTCCTCGTCCGGTAGTCGGTTCGTGACCCCCTGAACTCGATCCATGACCCGCTCAATGTCGAGGACGATGCCGTAATGACGGAGCAGGCTGGGACGGATCCAGATCCGGAATGCGCCCCGAGGGATTACAAGACCTCGGCGCAGATACTCCGGCGGCTGAGGGCCGCCATAGCGGGAGCGCTTGCCGGAGGGGAGCAGGAAGCTCCCCTCGCGGCGCTCGGCCTCTCCGGACTCTCCGTCGCCGACGGCGGCGGCCACGAGGTCTTTCGCCTGGGCTGCGTGGCGCAGGGCGCCGCTCGCCGGCGGCTCGAGGCCGGGACGGCGAGCTACGAGCTGTCGCTATGGCCCCCGGTCTCTGAGGAGCAAACGGCTTCGATCGCCTTCCTGCTCGAGACGATGCTCTTCCGCTCTCCCGCGCCCGAGCTCCCTTCCGATTTCGCGGAAGGATGGAGAAGGCTCGGCGTGACCGCCGCCGACGTCTCGATGGAGGAGCCGTACCGCCGTCTGGTCCGCTTCGCGCCCGCGGCCGTCACCGTGCTCGTGCTCGGCGAATCGGGTTCGGGCAAGGAAGCGACCGCGCGCGCCGTGCACGCTCTGTCCGCGCGGCGCTCCGGCCCCTTCGTGGCGGTCAACGTTCCGGCGATTCCGCCGGCCCTCCTGGAGAGCGAGCTCTTCGGGCACGCGCGCGGCGCGTTCACGGGCGCGGACCGGGACCGCAAGGGCCTGCTCGAAGAGGCGGAGCACGGCACGATCTTCTTCGACGAGATCGGGGACCTGACACCGCCTCTGCAAGCCAAGCTCCTTCGCGCCCTGCAGGAGCGGGAGATCCGCCGGGTCGGCGAGAACCGGCCGCGCAAGCTCGACGTCCGCGTCGTCTCGGCCAGTTCGCGGCAACTGGAGCGGGAAGTGGAGGCGGGCCGATTTCGGGAGGACCTCTTCTATCGGCTCCACGTTGCCGTCATTACGCTTCCGCCGCTGCGGGAGCGGGCGCGCGACGCGCAATTGCTGGCGCGCCAGTTCCTGTCGCGTTATGCACGCGAGTACGGGCGGGGAGACCTGACTTTCGCTCCGGAGACTCTCGCGGCGCTGTCCGTCCATTCCTGGCCCGGCAACGTTCGCGAGCTTCAGAACGTGGTCGCGCAGGCGGCAGCGCTGGCGGAGCGTGGCGGGGTGGTCGGACCGGAGCACTTGCCGGAGGCCTTGCGGCGGAGCAGGCGCTCGGCCGGAACCGACAACTATCGCGCGCGCGTGGACCAGCACCGCCGGGGACTGATTGCCGAGGCGCTGGAGCGGACCGGAGGCAACCGCAGCCGGGCGGCGCGGGACCTCGGCCTGTCGCGCCAGGCGCTTCTATATCTGATAAGAGCGTTGAACGTGACCACGCGGCCGCGCGACCGCCATTGAATGGGTTTCATGCGGACGAAGCGCGACAAGTGGCCATGGGCAGCCCTGCTTGTCGCCGCCTGTATTCTCACGTACGCCAACGGCCTCGGGGGGGGGTTCACCTACGATGACAAGGCGATCGTTCGCGACAACCCGCGCATCCGATCGCCCGGCAACGTCTCGCAGATCTTCGCGACGTCCTACTTCGGCGGCCCTCGGGGTGCCGGCACGGCCTACCGGCCGGTGCTCCTTCTTTCCTACGCGGTCCAGTGGTGGATCCACGGCCGGCAGGCGGTCGCGTTCCACGCGGTCAACGTGCTCCTGCATGCCGGAGCGACCCTGCTGCTGGCGGCGCTCTTTCTGCGCATCGCCATCCCCTCCGCCGTGGCTTTTTCGGGGGCGCTGCTCTTCGCGGTCGCTCCGATCCACGTCGAGGCCGTCACGAGCCTTGTCGGCCGGGGGGAGGTTCTCGCCGCCGTCTTCACCCTGATCTATCTGCACATGGCGCTTCGGCATCTCAGCCTCCCGCCCGCCGCCACTTCTCCTTCGCTCTCCGGACTTCGAAGGACGCGCCGCTTTCCGGCCCTCCTGGCAGCGCTTCTCTGTTACGCGCTCGCGGTGCTCACCAAGGAGAGCGGATCGTCGGCGCCGGCGCTGGCCCTCCTCCTCTTCGTCTTCGTCGAGGAGGGGAAATTGCGGGAACGCCTGAGACGCGCCTTCGTCCGAGGGCTTCCGCTGCTCTGCGGCTCGGGGGCGGCTCTCGCCGGCGTCTTTCTCCTCCGGCGGTGGGTCCTTGGAGGATTCCTCAAATCGCCCGGGACGGGGATCTTCGAGGTGGAGAACGCCCTGTTTCCAATCGACCCGCTCTCTCGGGCCGTCAACGCCTGCGTGATCCTCTTCCGGTATCTCGGCAGGACGGTTTTTCCGCTGCATCTCTCGGCGGACGAATCGGCCTGGTCGATCGAGGTCGTCTCGGGCAAGTCCCCGCTCGCGATCGGCGCCGTGCTCCTCCTGGCGGGGATTACCGCCGCGGCGCTCCGGCGCCTAAGCTCCCGCTCGCCTCTGGCTCTGGGATTCCTCTTCTTCTGCCTGGCGTTCTTGCCGGCGTCGAACCTTATTTTCCCGATCGGAACGATCTTCGCCGAGCGGCTCGCGTATCTGCCGAGCGCCGGCCTGTGTCTGGCCGCGGGGGCTCTCATTGCGGGAAGCGCGAGGAGCCTGCCGGCGCTCACGCCGCGGCGGTCGCGGCTCCTGGCGGCGGCCGTCGTGCTTCTGGGCGCGCGAACGATCGTGCGCAATTCCGTCTGGTGGAGCGACGAAGGTCTCTTCTTGAATCTTGTCCGGACAGCGCCCGAGAGCGCGAAGGCTCACTACGACATCGCCTACATCTGGGCGGAAGAGCGGCAGTATTCGCGCGCCCGCGAGCAGTACGAACAGGCGACGGAAATCTACGAGGACTACTGGGACGCGTGGGCGGGCAAGGGAAGAGTGGAGAAGGAGATGGGACTCCTGTCCGACGCCGAGGATTCCTACGCGAGCGCGATCGAGGCCAATCCCCGGTACGAGAATGGTTACTTCGGCCTGGGGCTGGTGCGCGAAGCGCGCGGAGACCCGGCCGGGGCGGAGGAGATCTACCGCCAGGGACTCGCGCAGAAGACGGAGTCGCTGCCGCTTGCGTATCGGCTCGCGATGGTGCGCTCGAGGCTGCCGTGGCCCGGGGCGCTCGAGGACTGGCGCAGGGCCCTGGCCCTGGGGCCGTCGACACCCTCCGTTCACGCGGATTTCGCGAGCTGGCTCCTGCGCGTGGGAAAAACCGAAGACGCGGCGAGAGAGGCGCGCCAGGCGCTTGCCTTCGAGCCGCGGTATCTGCCGGCCTTGCGCCTCCTCGCCGAGCGCGACGCTTTCTCCGGTCGGACCTTCGCCGAGGCGCTCGCCCGCGAGAAGATCTTCCGCCTCTCCCGCTCGCAGGAGGACTGGGCCGCGCTTCTCCGCATGGCGGCCAGGAGCAAGACGTACGCAACGCGCTTTGCGCGGCTCGAGGGATCACTCGCTGCGCTCGTCAGGCCAAAGTCCAAGGTCGAAGGTCCAAAGTAGGTTGTGTCGAATCACTCCTTCGAGGAGCGGGAAGCGGGGCTGCCGTGAATCTTGAGTTTTTCGGTTGTGCGGCGGTGAGCGGCGCGAATCGCGACTCGGGGATGGCGGCGGTGGTACAGGCGGAGGATGGCGAGGAAGAGCCCGTAGGTTGCGACGGCGATGAAGGTCGCGATGACCATCGTGCCGACGAGGAAGGAGAGAAGACGCGGCGCGAAGGCGGGACCCTTGAAGGCGTTCCAGAAATCGCTGTGGAGCAGCCGGTCCCAGGCCAGCCCCGGCACGCTCCTGCGGTCGTAGTTCAAGAGCCGGCGGCCCAGGCGATATCCGAGCGCATAGATGGCGGGGAGAGTCCAGGGATTGCCCACGAACTGCCCCAGCGCGGCATCGATCTTGTTTAACCGAAACAGGAAAGCGAGACCGAGAGCGATCCAGATGTGGAACCCGATGAACGGAGAGAATCCAACGCCGACGCCCACCGCGATGGCCGCCGCGACACGCTCGGGAGATTCTTCGCGGCCGAGCAGGTCGAGCACGAGCACCTTCCAGCGACGCCTCCATTTCAGGCGGTGGTGGCGGCGGGGCCTGAACGCGCGCGGGACGTGAAAGAGCTTCACCGGCCCTTCTCGAGGTGGTCGTGCCCGAGAGAAGAGACGTCACGCTCTTTGGCGCCGTCGCGCAACAGGACCCCGTCGCCCTCTTCCAGGCGGCCGATGGGAGTGATCGGGACCTCGCGGCTGGCGAGCGTTTCTATCGCTGAGAGCGCGCTCTCCGGCGCGGCGAAAAGCAGCTCGTAGTCGTCTCCACCGCCGAGGATCCAGTCGAGCGATTCCTTGTTTTCCAGCGCGCCGAAGGCCGCCAGCGCGGGGGAGACGGGAAGGCTCGCTTTCTCGATCACGGCGCGCAGACCCGAGGCCCGCGCCAGCCGGGCCGCGTCCACGCCGATCCCGTCGGACACGTCGATCGCCGCGCTCCAGAGATGGCGCCGCGAAAGCTCGAGACCGAGTGCCACGCGGGGCTCGGGGTCGCGGTAAGCCGCCAGAAGCTCGCCCGCCTTTTCCCGCGCAAGGCCGGCCGCCCCTCCGGGTCCGGCCGCGAGCCTCCGGGCCAGGCAGAGTCCGGCCGAGGCGCGGCCGGGAAACCCGGACACGAAGAGCAAGTCCCCGGCCGACGCGCCGGACCGCAGCGCCGGCCGGAATTGCGCGCACCCCCAGAGGGCGATGGAGACGACCGTCTGCGGGCAACTCGAGAGGTCGCCTCCGATGAGGTTCACGCCGAGCGGCCGCGCGCGGGAGAGCGCTCCGCGCGCGAGGGCGAGGGGGAAGTCTTCCCCCTTCTCTGCGGAGAAGCCGATCGAGAGCAGGAAAAACTCGGGACGTGCTCCCATCGCCGCGAGATCCGAGAGGTTGACCGCGAGCGCTCGCCTCCCGATCGTCTCGGGATCAGTTTCCGGAAGGAAGTCCACTCCCTCCACGATCAGGTCGGTCGTGACCACGAGATCCCCGCTCTCGACCCGCACGACCGCCGCGTCGTCGCCCGGTCCCACTGGCACTCGCTCCGAGGCGGGGAGCATTTCCCGCAGCCGTTCGACGAACCGGTCCTCGGCCTTCACGGTGACGGATTTTTTCACGGGAGGCGATGCGGCGAGAGGTTTTCAGGTTTCAGGAGGAGACAACTCACTCCGCCACCTGCTGGAACCTGGACCCCTGGAACCGAGCTCCGTCAGGACCGCGAGGCTCGCGCGGGTTTGCGCGGGCCTTCGGGCGTCACGGCGATCTCGCGGGCGGCCACGGGGCCCTCACCCCGGGGAAGGGTTGCCTCCGCCGCTTCTGCGGGAGGCGGTGTGGCCGCCTGTGCCGGGCGCAAAGCGAACGCCAGGACCTCCTCCACAGTGTCCACGTACTGAAACACCATCCCGTGCAGGATGCGCACGCCGATCTGTTCGACGTCGCGCCGGTTCAAGCGCGGCAGGATGACCGTCGAGAACTTCGCCTGGCGCGCGGCGAGCACCTTCTCCTTGACTCCTCCGA
>WNFV01008666.1_pt1 | contig 11425 bp, 14 predicted proteins | sample 5400101 | NCBI WGS metagenome assembly WNFV01 (sample SAMN13153361, study PRJNA577476) | soil metagenome | isolation source: 115 cm soil or saprolite under grassland replicate 1 | place: USA:California | collected 2016-06-15
GCGCGGCCCTCCCTGACCTTCCCGCCGGCGTGTTCCACTTCGACCCGGCGCTCCACGCGCTTACCCGCCTCCGCGCGGGCGACCACCGAGGCCATCTCGTCCGGGCTGCCGGCTCCGAGGCCTTCATCGCCAGGGCCCCGGTGGTCCTGGTCCTCACCGGAATCCCATGGCGCACCGGATGGAAGTACACCGAGCGCGGGTACCGCCATCTGTTCTGGGACGCCGGGATGATCCTGGCGAACGTGCTCGCTCTCGCCGCCTCTGCCAAGCTCCCTGCTCGGGTCGTGTTGGGGTTCGTGGACTCCCACGTGGCCTCGCTCCTGGGCCTCGAGGAACGCCACGAGGTCCCGCTCTGCCTGGTGCCGGTCGGGCTGGAGGAATCGGGAGGTGGGCGCCGCGACGGGGGAACCCAAGAAAGTCTCGTTCGAGGTCGGGGCGCTGTCCCGGACCGAAGTCGTGTTCCAGGGGATCCTCCAGGCGAACGACGCCGGGCGACTGCACGGCCTCGAGGAGGTTGCCCGGTGGCGCGAGGGCTTCGGTGGGTCGCACGTGCGCGACGGGTCTGGCCAGGGGGTTGCATCGCCTCAGGCTGACCTGTCGACCGACTCCCTCGAAGAGGTCATCCGGCGGCGGGGTTCGGCTCGCGTCTTCGCCCGGGGCTTCATCCGCGCGGAGGTGCTCGCCGCGATCCTGGCACGCTGCACGGTCGGAGTCCCGACCGACTACGCGCCGGGCGGGGCACACCTCGCCGAGCCCTACCTGATCGCGAACGGATTCTTCTCGCCGGATGCCGAGGGCAAGAGCTGCATGCTGGTCGTCGCGGTCGGCGAGAGCCCGCGTCTTCGTCGCGCGTAAGGCCCTCGCCTCCCGGGCCGAACCGGTCCCAAAGTGTCCCGCTGACTGCGTCGGGCCGTCTCCGGGCTGTCGCTTCCGCGCCGAAGCAGCAGCCAATCGTCGTACCCTTTCCGAGGGGGACGAGGTTCGTCTGAACATCACGAGCCTGCCCGCGCTGCTTCTAGACGACAAGGGAGCTGCCCAAGGATTCCGAGATCCTGCGCGCATGGCCCGGCACAATCACGAACGTCAACGTTTGTGTCGGTCTCGCGAGGTGGCACGATCCGCCGCGGCGATCCGGTCGGGCGTTGGCCCGAGGCTCAGTCGTCCACGAACAGGGCCACCGAGGCCGTGAAGCCGTGCAAGAAGTTCTTCCCGCCGACCGGGCCGATCTCCCCGGCGCAGTTGAAGCCGGCAAGGGGCAGGCCCCCGAGTTTCCCCGATACCAACGAGGCGTCGTGATCGAAGACCGGGAACAGCCGCGAGCCCCGCCCGTTGCACGTGAAGAGCAGGGCACCGTCCGCCGGCTCGACGGCCTCGAGCTCGAGGAGCGCGCGGAGATCCTCGTCGGCTGTGGCCGCGTCCCGGACATGGAACTGGATGGTCTGCCCCACCTCGATCCGATCCCCCACCGCGAGCGCCCCGCTCCGCTGATCCACCCCCACGACCTGCCGGATCAGGAAGTCCCCGCGCCCTGGCTCGACCTTGAACTCGTCGATCGCCCGGCCCACGAAGAGGCCCCGGCCGAGCAGTGTTCGGTCCTCGGGCGAGAGCCCGTCTGCCAACTCTTGGAGCCGAAGAAGCGGAGGGCGGCCTCCCAGCTCGTGGATGACGTTTCCTTGGGCGCGGGTCACCGTGTAGACGTTGCCGACCGGCCCGCATCCCTGGGAGACGAGAGTGCGGATGCGGACGCCGGGCAGTCGCGCGCCGACGGCGCCGTCTTCCACCACGTGATCGTCGACGAACAGCCGGGTTTCGCCCGGCCCCATCCCGCCGCTCGCCATCCCGCCCATCACGACCGTCCCCGGTATCTGTTGGTTCAGGTGCCGCAGCAGATGGTCGGTTGGGAACGAGAAAGGGTCGCCGATCAGCAGGTAAGGACCGGCCCCCGGCCCTTGGAACCGGTACCCGGTGAACACGCCTCCCTCCGAGGTGCGCACGAACTCCATGTGGAACGTCTCGGCCGGCTGGGGAAGGGCCGCCAGCCACACGGCGACGGCCGGGCTCTCCTCCACCTCCCGGTCGCCGCCCACCACCGTCTCGGCTACGCAGCCCATGACCCGCTCGGGGCGGGCCGCACGGCGAACGGCATCGAGCACCGACGCCGCCGAGGGAGCGTGATGTCGGGAGGCGACCAGGAGAGCCAGCGAGGCATCCGCCCCGTCCAGGTGAGACCCGGCCACCACAGCGGCCTCCGCCCCCGCCTTCGCCGGATCGGGGTCGGTCGAGAGCGCCGCGCCGATCCTCATCCCATCGACCCTACACCAGCGATGACGATCTAAAGCTGGCTGTGCGCCACCTGCCTGTCACTCACTGATCGGGATCGAGTGGGAACTCCGGTCTTCTTCTCGATACACGTACTGGATGGTGATGGAGCCTTTGTGAGAAGGTGGCCGGAGCGGTGCTGAGTCGTCCTTCGGCATGACCGGGAGACTACCGCCTTATTGGTCGATGTCGCTTCCGTCACGAACCGACACTTCAACAAGCGCCCGAGCCGCTAACGCCTCTGGGCGAGGCGACGGGAACCACACAGCACGGCTCGGCCCGCAGCTCACCCAGGCTTGGGGGTGACAAGCTTGGGCGTCACAAACGTCCCGCCGCTCGGCGGCGGTCCACCTTGTCCGTTGCTCCTGGTAATGGAGGAAACGAAGACGCGGCAGTCCTTGTCGATGTACTTGGACACGTCCCATCCGCCCGTGGAGCTTGTCCCGGACCTGCCCTGACAGGCGTCGCCAACCTTCTTCAGTCGCCCGATGTACTGGCCGACGTAGATAGGGCTAACCGTGTGGTGGTCTACGAACGCCGAGGTCCCCGGAACCGGAGAGCCTCGCGGGGCGGTGACGTTGCCGGATGAACATCCCGCAGCGATCACCAAGCAAACGGCCGCCGATCCGAGACGAGTCAGGTGCCCCATTTCGAGAACGGTAGCGCGTCTGGCGCGCCTGGTCATGCCATGTCCTGCGTGATCGGAGCTGCACTCGCCAGAGCAGGTCGTGCTCACCGGGGAACAGGCGGTTGGATGTCGGTTCCGATGGGAAGCGACATCGTCCCGCTTTGCTCGCGAACGAGCACTGACGTCAGTCGCGCTCGTACGGCCAGATCAGCAAGAGTGGTCCGACCCACGCCGCAGCCAAGACCATGAAGTCACCGAGCCGACTCGGCCACGGTGCATGCGAGCTTGCGAATGGCGAGAGCGCCGCGACTATTCCTCCGACGATCGGCCCTAAGAGGGTGAGCCACAGCCAGCCTATCCGGTTTCTCCACCGTGTCCGCTGCACGACCACGACTCGACCTTACCGCGGCGCCCAGTCTCCGACACACCCCGTCCGCGCCGAGTAGTCGTTTCCGTCACGAAGCGACACTCTGAGGTCTATTCACTCTCCGCCACCTACCGCGCTCAGGCTGGTTGCCAGTCGGGCTCCAACTCGATGCTGTTTGGGTACACGAATCGGGTTATGACAGGACTCCCTAGAGTCAGGATCGCGATGTCTTCCACACCCGTCCTGTAGTTGGCTGTCGTGAAGGCGATCCTCATGCCATCTGGTGACCATGCCGGAGCCCACTCGCTCGCCGGGCTGGTCGTGAGCCGCTCGATCCCCAAGCCCGAGGGCGAGATGGAGTACAGGTCGGCGTCGTAATGCCGATTGCCCCGATTGCTCTGAAAGACGAGGCGACTTCCATCCGGTGACCAGTCGGGGTTCTCGTCCTTGGCCCTGACATGGGTCAGTCGCCGCACATCCGACCCATCGGAGGCCATGAGGTAGATGTCGACGTTGCGGTGCGGACCGCTCGCAAAGGCGATCGTCGTGCCATCGGGGGACCAGGCCGGGACCGTGTCGGCGAACCGGTTGTGCGTCAGCCGGACTTGGTCGGTTCCATCGGCGTTCATGACGAAGATCTCCGAGGCCCGACCATGCCCGCTTCCGAACACGATCTTGGACCCTTCGGGGGACCAAGCGGGATGAAAGGCGGTGCCGAGGTCGGTCAGGCGCTGCAGGCCCGGTCCATCTGCGTTCATGAGGAAGAGGTCGCTCTGGAGCCATTCCGGCCCTGAGAAGAACCTCTGGAAGACGATCCGGGTCCCGTCTGGCGACCAGCGAGGGCGATAGTCCTCGCCGTTTGTCAACCTCGTCACGATCGCGGTGGAGGGATCGATCGTATAGATCCCGTGCCGCGCACCCTCCCGCACGAACGCGATCTGTCCAGAGGCGGTCTCACCCAGCGATTTCATGGGGATCGCGATGCTGCTGAACAGGAAGGTGGCGGCGACAAGGCCAGCACACGCGGCGATCTTCATCCGACAACTGAGCATCTCCGCTCCTTGCTACTTGGCCGAGGGACCCGCTACTTGGCCGAGGGACCCGACAAGTAAACGACTCACCAAATGGTCAAGAGGTTCCGAGCCATTGACCCCCCACGACCGTTCACTTGCCACTGACGATGTCGGTTCCGGCGGGAAGCGGCACCGCCGACCGCGTCGATCTCGCTTCCGTCACGAAGCGACTGCCTCGTTCGCGTCAGGGGAGCCTCATCGCGAAAAGGCCTCTACCGTGACAAGGAAGCCGAGCTGCCGACGCTCCATAGCAGCGAAGAAAGGCCGAAGCGCCTCGGTAAAGTACTCCTCCTGTTGAGCCTCGGTCTCACGTCGCTCACGGACAGCGGCGATGCGCTCGCTGTGCGTCATCAGGTACGCGACGAGCGCCTCAAGCGTCATCGGGACACCGAACCTCAGCTCCTCCTCCCAGTCTGGCGCGAATCCGATGCTCGCAACGTTCTCGGGCGTCAGCTCGTTCTTCGACACTGAGCCGTATCGAGGTCCACACTCGTCTCTCATCCACACAGCAAAAGCCCCAGCCCGAGCATCTCCGCACGGAACCTCACGTCGTAAACCACAAGCCAGGCGCTGGGCTTGAGAACGCGTCCGATCTCACCGACCGCCTCCGGCCCGAACCAGTGAACAGCAGAGGCGATCGTCGCGAGCTCGAAGGTCCCCTCACGAAACGGCAGCTGTTCGGCCCGTGCGCCCACGTAGTGAGCACGGCCGCCACGCACTCGCGCCCTCAACATCTCCTCGGAGACATCAACACCGACGACCACACGCGCGAACGAGGTGACAGGCTCCGTTGACAGGCCTGTTCCACACCCGACGTCGATCACACGATCGGGCCTCGGCAGGCGTTCGGCGAGCAAGGCGACCACGTGGTGGTGAAGTCCCGGACGCGCCTGTGCATACCGCTTCGCGACGACGCCGCCCACGAAGGAATTCACTACGTCGCGTTCATGGCCATTCACCGAGAATCCGCCTTCTGTCTTCACGGTGCCGCCGACTCGACCGAATCGTAAGCTCTGTGACGGCGACAGGCACTCGCTTTCGGCGGGAAGCGGGCACCGCCGACCGCGTCGATCTCGCTTCCATCACGAAGCGACATTCTTCGCCGCCGGCCGACGGCGTATGATTCGCTTCGTGCGGAGGTCGGGCATTCTGTTATTGATCGTGCTGCTCGGTGCATGCACGAAAAAGTCACGGATAGTTTCGGGCGTTCACGTCTGATACACGCCTAGGCGAATGTCGCTTCCGGCGGATAGTGCCACTCACGGTGACGAGGAGCGACTCATAACCAAAGACCTACGTGGAACATTGGCCGCGGATCCAGAAGGTGCTGAGCCAGTCGCTCACCGCGAGACTCGTCAGCAGTCGGTCTCCGAGCCGACAAGATCGATCTGAACGTTCATCGGCGCAACGACGTCACGTTCGATCCCGTACACGGTGAACGTCACCGGAATCGCGTTCCATTTCGGGAACCAACACTTCGTCGTGACTGTTACGCGCATCTCGACACCAGCCATCTGCCGCGGTTGCAGCGTGAGCGGGCGGACGGGTTCCCAAGCCCCGCCGCCCGACGGGTCTGTGTACACGTCTGGGTAGATCGCGACCGGGACGTTGGTGAATCCATCACCGGCTTGTTCGGACTTCGGGATCCCGAATCGCGTCACGGTGATCGGGACCGGGCCGTGGTTCCAGATCGAGAACCGGTACGTGAACGTCAACCCCTTGTAGGAAGGGATTCGGAACGTCCATACGTTCGGCGGCGCATCGAGCCAGTCAATCTGAAGCGCCGTCGCTCCCACGCCCTTCGGGGGACCGTACTGCTTGAAGCCAGCGTGGAGTGGCTGATAGTTCGCGACGAGGATGACCCCTGTCGCGGCGACCGCGATGAGCGCCCGCGAGCAGCCCGAGGAGGAGCCACCGCAGCCAGCGGCGACGAGGCTTACGGACTGCGGCCGTGCCACCGCCTGACGGCGGCGCTGTCGGCGGCCGGACGGACGTGTCTGCCACATCGCCAGCGTACGCGCGGTACGTAGCGCAGTCGAGCCGTCGAGAGGACCCGGCCATGGGTTACCCCAGCCGAAACATACAGTCGGGGTGTCCTCCCAGTCGAACGCTCGGTGATGTCGCTTCCGGCGGAAACCGCAACTCCCGCGGGCCCGGGCACTGCCGTCTCCCTCGGGATCACGAGCCCAGGGACGACGCTCGGCCCTACCTGGGTGGACGCGAGGGCCACGCTCGACTGGTTCGTGGCAGAGCTCGCGTCCGACGATGTCGGCGTCCGCTACGCGGCTCCTATTCGTACGTCGAGAAGCAAAGCTGCGTGACGCGTCGTGTCCTCGCGGCGGCCGCCAGGCTATGTCCACCGTTCGGCCGTGCCCAGATTAGTCGATTGACGCGCGACAACCGGCTCCGTACCGTCGTGCATACGACTCGCTACGTCCCTCACCCGTCGCTGTGTCCACGATGCGCTCAGCACCTCGCGCGTGTCTATCTCCGCGCGTTCGTCGGTGGGCAGGCGATCGTTCGCCCCGACGAACTTTGCTCGAACTGTCAGGTCCGACTGCAGGAGTTCGCCCGTTGCCATCGTCGAGAGGTGGCGTAACAGCTCAGGAGCGGGCATCGGCGTGGGTGAAGGGTGCATTTATTCCGATCGGTGGCCTCACCAGCGGTTTCCCCATCAAGGCTCGTTGGGGAGAGGGGCCATGGGGTTCGGTGTGGCCTGACAATGTTCATGAAACAGGTGTCTCGCCTGATGGATAGTCCTGATCCCCCGTCGTGGCCGCGGAGGCGCAGCAGGTCGAGCGAACTCGAAGAAAGACCTGGTCACGGGCCCGATCCGAGGTTCTTGTGCCCTACAGGCGTTCGTCCCTGGACACTGGGGCGACGTTCTTCGAATCGCCACTCTCTGTCTCGTCGCTGGCGTCATCTCCGCTGTTCTGATTCGAGTCGGCCACGGAGCGTAGAACCTGCCAGACATCCGCGGAGCACCACTTAGTTGGTAATGCTCCGTTTGAAGTGAACACCTGTCCGAGGATTCTCGTGTGATGCTAGGCGGGTCCGACGGTTAACCAACGGAGAACGGAGCGGTGGAGCGCCGGTTACCAGTCTGTGTCATCCTCGCTGTTTGGCTCGCCGCGTGCACATCGTCGGCACCTCCATCCGCTTCTGATTCCTCACGCTCGCCCGTTGGCTCCACCGACCGTGCCCATCCGTCGCCCGAGTGTGACGGTCATGTCAGCTTGGTGGCGGATCTGGACGGCGATGGCCTGGCTGATCTCGTCTATCACGACTACGTGCGGGGTAACCCCGAACTCGGTGTCTGCACGGCTGCCGGCTCGCGGCTGACCATCCGGGGCATCGGCCAGTCAGAGCTCCTCGAGGTCATCGCCTTGCCCACCGATGGCCGCCATGTCATCTTGTTCGGAGCAACGAGCATCTCGGCGCAGTTCTATGAGGTCGCGGTGGTAGTTCACGACCGATTGACGAAGGTCCGACTCCCAGACGGCGCGCCGCTGACGTTGAGCAACGGGCTAGAACTCGGCGAGTCGAAAGGAGTGGAGGCGGGGGCGTTTGGCTGCGCGGAGAGCGACACCGACGACCTGGTGGATCTGGTTCGGGTCAGCGTGACAAGGAGTGCTGATCGGTTCGTTTCGCACCGCGAGCCGTTTGTCGTCCAGGGGGCGGCGGCGACGCCAGGCTCCGCGGTATCCGGAGTGACGCCGGCGATCGGGGGAAACTCAGCGATGCTAGAACTCGCTCGGTCCCTCACAGCACCTTGTCACGTCGTGGCGCCGGAATAGCCCGAGATCACCGCGAAGGGTGTCGCTTCGTGACGAGGTGTGACTCAATGCAGTTGCGCTTCCCGCCGAAACGACATCAGAAGATCTCAACGTTTGGATCATCCGCCCTGATCCAAACTTGAACTCCGCGATGAGGATGTCCCGGCGGACCCCGAGCCATCCGGCCGATTGCCAGGCCAGCGAGTAGCCACTTTGATCGATCGTCAGTCGCTCCTCGTGCGTCCCGTCCGGGCGGATCGAGTAGACCTGATAATCCGCGGTATCAACCGTGAGCTGAGTCGTCGCGCGGAAGGCGATCATCGTGCCATCGGGGGACCACACCGGGGTATTCTCAGCTCGGTCCGTCGTGGGCGTGAGTTTGGTTGAGCCGGATCCGTCCACATTCACGATGTAGAGGTCGTACTGGCCCTCGGCCGTCTCGATATAGGCCTCGAAGAGCAGCTGCGTCCCATCGGCTGACCAGAGGGGCTGGATGGGATAGACGCCCTTCTCCTGGAACACCTCACGCTCCTCGGAGCCGTCGGCGGCCATCACAAACACGGAGTTCACCTCGCCGTCGGTCCGCTCGAACCCGATCCGCGCGCCGTCGGGCGACCACGAGGGCTGATCGTCCCATCCCGGCGCGTTCGTCAGCTGCGTCGTGTCCGTGCCGTCGGGCGCGATCGTGTACAAGTCCGAGCCGTGGGAGACACCCATCGTGAACAAGATCCGGCTTCCGTCGGGTGACCACTCCGGCCGGAGGCCGCCGGCGAGCCACCGGAACCCGGTGCCGTCCGCGTTCATGACGTACAGCCCGTTGGTCTTGCCGTCGTCGCCCTCGAACGCGAGCATCGTGCCGTCCGGCGACCAGACCGGCGGCCCCTGCGAGGCTCCGCGGGCGACGTCGTCGGGGTCTTGGTCAGGTTGCGGAGGTCCGAGCCGTCCGCGTTCATGACGTAGACGTCGTAGTTCGCGCCGCCGCCCGGTGACGACCCTTCTTGGTCGTACCCCATGAAGGCTATCCTCGCGCCGTCTGGGCTCCACGCCGGAGCGTACCCAGCCACGACCAGGCTCTTGTCGTAGCCGTCCATCACATCGCGAACGCTCGTTCCGTCCGGGGCCATGGTGCAGATGCGGTAACCGCATCCGAACGCGAGCAGTCCGTTCGCTCGACCACCCCCGACCGCTCCCGTCGGGCTCGACTGCGCCCCCGAGGTCCGTTGCCCGGCCGAATCCGGCCGGAGCGCGAGGACCACGAACCCCAAGTCCGGCGATGGCCACGCCGAGAGCAACGGCCACGGTCAGCACACGCCCCTCGGGTCCAGGATCAGAACGGTTCATGACCTGTTGGAGGTGACTGCTCCGCTGCGGAAACGGTTCCATCGCGACATCCAGTCGGTTCCGTCACGAAACGACACTCATCGGCCGTTCTTGATCTCGAAGGCCCGACCATGGAAGAGCGCCCACGGCTCGTCTTGTCCGGTGGGATGGAACGGAAGGAGTGCCCTGCGCACCGCTTCCGATGGGGTCGTGATAGGCGTTACGCACACAGCAAGAGCCTCCCGACCCGTTGCTCCGCTGGTACCAAAGTGCTTGAGGGCCATCGCTCGACATCGTCGTCGTTCACCAGGTAGACGTACCGCTCGCCCTGCGAAGGGCTCACCCAAAGCTCCCACTCCTCGCGGTGGAAGCCTGTCGAGCGAGCGTCCTCGGGGAGAATGGCATCGGCGTCGAACTCCTTGGCGAGTTCGGGAGCGACAACTCCCTTGGGGTCCCTGATGTACTGTCGAATGTGAGCGGCCGTCTCCGTCGGCTTCCCGATGGGCCACGCGACGTAAAGGAATACCGCCGATTGCCACCCGCAATGCTCCGCTCCAGCGAGAACGTGCAGCACGAGCGGCTCACCTCCTGGGACACCGTCCGGAAGCTTCCGCCCTTCGGCATCCTCCCAGGCGCCGACGAACCCGGAGCCTGATGAGCACGCGACACCCATCAGCAAGGCCAGGACCACCGCTAAGGAGCCAAAGATGGACCGCTTGATCGCAGAGACCTCCTGCTCGCATGATGGTGCAGCCTCTGACGTGACTGCAAGAGCGTCGCGTCGGGTTCCGACCGCGATCGCGCGAGCCGGAAGATGTCCCTTCCGGTTGGAAGCGACATTCTCGCGCAAGCCCTCCAACTGCGGCTCCCTTCATCCGAAAGGTCACGGAGCCAGCAGCATCCATCCGGTCTCGTTCGCGTTCCCTCAGGATGGCGACCCCCGGCGCGGTCATGCAGCGGGCAGGAAGCGACATCGAATCCTGCATTCCAGGCAGTCTCTAGGCGCCCTGACTAGTCCGGGTTCGAGACGATCGCATTCTATGTAGCGTCCTTTGGCGGCCAGGGTCGTTGGATGGCCGGGTACACGCTCGCGTCGAGCACGACTCGATGGCCGAGCGGAGAAGGGAGCTGAACCTCGAACGGGAAGCTCGGGTTGCCCGGGCAGGTCTGACCGCCCGAGACGGGCTCGACCAGGATCACGATCGAAACCCACTCGTCCGTCTCGTCGAGGACGACGGTCCGGACATCGCGCCCGTCGGGAGGTCGACCGCCCGCGCAGTTCACCTCGGTCGCGAGGACGCGCAGCCCCGCTGACTCCGGATCGGGCTGGTGCGCCGGGTCGAGGGTGAACCGAGCGTTGCCCCATCCGGGCGCGCTGAGTTCGATCCGACACTGACCCCAGCCACGCGGCAGCCAGCTGCCGTTGTTCCACTCAAACGATGCATCCGCGTACGGCGGCGAGACGTCGTTGTTCGATCGCGCACGGCCGAACAAGACGAGTGACCGGGAGGTCTGATCGGCGATGAACCATTCGTAACCGTCGAAGAATGTCCGCCACCGTCTATGGCTGCGAAGTCGACTTCGCTCCACTCGGCGAACTCCCGGAAGGCCGACGTGTCGGGAGGCAGCGCCGAGAACGTAGCGCCACCGCAAGCCGCTTGAACGTCCTCCTTTAGGTCAACTCCTTGCTCGTGGCTCCCAGCCGGACCTGCTGGCCCCGCATCGGCGCAGGCGACGAGGACGACAAGCGACAAGACTGCCGCGACTGCCCACAGGCGTGATGGGACTTTACGACACCCTGTGGAACCTGTTGCATGAACCCTCGACGTGCTCGTGTCAGAGCCCCGCATGGGCGAGAATCACAGCAGAGTTAGCTCTCACCGGAGGTCCCCGTGGCTTACAACTTCCTTCCTGTCGAGCGGGACCAGTCCTTCTTACTGCC
>WNFV01012838.1_pt1 | contig 11424 bp, 11 predicted proteins | sample 5400101 | NCBI WGS metagenome assembly WNFV01 (sample SAMN13153361, study PRJNA577476) | soil metagenome | isolation source: 115 cm soil or saprolite under grassland replicate 1 | place: USA:California | collected 2016-06-15
CGAGATGACGATCTTCCCTTCCGTCGTGTTCTCGACGGCGTTCGCAGCCAGGTTCGAGACCGCCTGCTCGACGAGATCGGGCTCGGCCACGACCAGGAGCCCGGGGGGGCACTCGACCTCCACCCGCACACCTTCCGGAGGGCTGGTGCCGGCCGCGATCGCCTCCAGCAAGGGCTCGAGCTCCACGTCCGCGAGCTTCGGCGCCTCCGCCCGCGTCTGCGCGCGCGCGAGCACGAGCAGGGCCCGCGTCAGGCGGCTCAGCCGCGCGGCTTCCCGCTCGATGTGCTCGAGGAAGCGGTCACGCTGTTCCGGGACGTCCTTTGCGCCCGCCTGCAGCACCTGGATCGAGCCCGTGATCGTCGCAAGGGGCGTCCGCAGCTCGTGCGCCGCGTTCGTGACGAACTCGCGTTCGGCGCGTTCTCGGCGCTCTCGGACGGACACGTCGGTGAGCACCAACACAGCCGTCTCGAACGGCCCTCTGGGTGGAATGCCGACGACGGCATACGAGCGGTAGTCGGTCGGCGAGAACGTCTCCTGAACGACCTTCGCGCCCGGCTCGAACAGGGACTCGGCGAAGCGTCGAAGCAAGTCGGTCCCCCAGGCGTCCGGAAGAAGATCGCCCTCCTCGAACCGGTGGACTCGAAGCAGCCGCCGCGCCGCCTCGTTGCTGAACTCGACGCGGAGCCGAGGATCGACCGCGATCACTCCGTCGTGGAGTCGCCCGAGGAGACGCTGGAGCCGGTCGCGCTCGGCCTCTACCCTGGCGAACGACTCGCGTAGCCGGCCGCGCATGCGATCGATCGTCTCGGCGAGGCTCCCCAGCTCGTCCTTCAGCCAGGGATGCAGCGTGGTCTCGAAGTTTCCCGCCTCGATCGCCGAGGCGGCGGCACCGATCCGGCGCAGGCGTGCCGCGATCAACATCGCCACGAGCAGGCCGGCGAGAGCGCCCGTGAGCGACGCGAACAGGGCCGTCTGCACCACCTGGCTGTGGACGATCCCGAGCTGCGCCGCGAGCTCTGGGCGCGTCGAATAGGTCACCACGGCTCCGCCGACGCGGGGAACCGGCACCGCGACCACGGTTGCACGGCCCTTGTTGAGCGAGGAGAGATAGCGCGACCCGGCGATCGCGGCGTGGACCGCCTGGTTCCGGCCCGGGACGAGGTCGAACTGAGCGCGGCGCGAATGGCGTCCCGAGATCAGCTTGCCGCGCTCGTTGAAGACCCAGATCGCGAAGCGGCGGCGGTTTGCAAGCGCATTGGCGGCAGAACGAGCTTTGGTGCCCTTGCCGATCGAGGTTGCGATCAAGTCGGCGGCACTGAGGGTGTTTCCGACGGCGAAGTCCTCTGCGCTTCCCTGAAGGGCGTGCTCGGAACGCGCGGCGAAGATGCTCGTGACGGCGAGGGCGGTCACGGCCCCGATGACCGCGAACGTGAGCGCGACCCACAGGCGCATCCCGATGCGGGCGGAGCGGATTTTTGGAACGCGCACGTGAAAAGTATCGCCAAAGCGGGAAACCCTGCAGTTGTGGGCTCCTCGGCGCTCAGGAAATCTTGAGCCAAAACTGACCCGCCGCTGAGTCCGCTCCGGAATCCTTCGCTTCGGCGATGACTCTCCACCTAGTCAGCGGCTCCCTGGCTCCGACGAATGCATCCCTCCTCGCAGCGTTCCGCGCCGAGGGCGTCGACGCTGCGCTCACGACCCCGTCGGAGCTCAGGGAGCAGGTGGCGCCGGGTGACACGGTGCTGGGCCGTCTCGACGTCTTGCCGACGCTCGAGGGAGTTGAGCCCGGCATCTGGGAGCTCCATCGTCTGAAGAACCGAGGCGTGACGCTCTTCAACGAGCCCGCCTCGCTCCTGGCCGCGCACGACAAGCTCGCGACGGCAATCCGGCTCGCGGGTGCCGGCGTACGGCATCCGCGCACCGCCCACCTGGACGGGAGCTCGACGCCGCTTCGGCTCGAGCCGCCGGTCGTCGTCAAGCCCCGTTTCGGAAGCTGGGGGCGCGATGTCTTCGTCTGCGCGGACGAGGCTGAATTGATCGCCTGCCTCGCCTCCTTGCGCGGGCGCGCCTGGTTCGAGCGCCAGGGCGTGCTCGTGCAGGAGCTAGTGCCGCCGTGCGGTTACGACCTGCGAATCATCGTCGCCGGCGGCCAGGTCGTCGGTGCGATCGAGCGTGTGGCCGCGGTGAACGAGTGGCGGACGAACATCGCGCTCGGAGGCTCGCGCCGCCGCAGCGATCCGCCGCCGGATGCGTGCGCGCTCGCGATCGAGGCCGCGACGGCCATCGGGTGCGACCTCGTCGGCGTCGACCTGCTTCCCGACGCCGCGGGCGACTGGGTCGTGCTCGAGCTGAACGGCGCAGTCGACTTCACCACCGAGTATTCGCTCAACGGAGGCGACGTCTTCACCGACATCGCCCGGATGCTGACGCCGGTCGAGCAGCTCGAGCTCGTCGCAGTTTCGTAGGGCTCGCCCGCTAGTACGACGGCCAGTGGCCGGGGCCAGGCGTCCCGATGCGCGCCATCTCGGCGAGGCTTATGGGCTGGAGCTTGCGCGCCTGAAGGTCGTGAATGATGGTTGGAAGCGCCGCGGCGGTCTGGTACATGACGTGCATGAGGACGATGCTTCCAGGTTGGGTGGCGCTCACGACCCGCTGGACGATCGCGGTCGATCCCGGCTGCGACCAATCGCGTGGATCGACGTCCCAAAGGACAGTCGCCGCATAGCCGGCGCTTCCCGCGGCCGCTACCGTCGAGGCGTTGTAGGCGCCGTAGGGAGGGCGGAAATACGGTGTCGGAGCCGCGCGGGCGAGCCGCCACCAGACGTCTCGATCGTCGAGGAGGCGTTGCAGCGCTCCGCCGTAGGAGAGACCCGGGAAGTACGCGTGATCCCAACCGTGGCTTCCGATCGTATGCCCGTCCCGAACCGTGCGCCGAGCGAGAGCCGGGGCCGCAAGCACCTGTCGCCCGGGGCAAAAGAACGAGGCCTTCAGCTTTAAGCGACGGAGAGTGTTGAGGATGCTGGCCCACGCGCCTGGGAAATTGCAGTCGTCGAACGTGAGCGCCACGTGGCGGCCGACACCGCTGAACCTTCCCCACGTGTGTGCCCGGACGGCGTGCTCGACCAGCACGGGCCTTGCGGAGGAGGTGCTCGAGTTTCCGACGTCGTCCGTCGCCGTCAGCGCCAGGCGGTAGGCGCCCGGTGAGAGCAGACGATGCGTGCGCGGCCAGCTGAGCGCGCCCGATCCGGTCGACTCGAGGAAGCGCCCTTCCTGCCCGATGCTGGCGCCCGCCTGGTCGACGAGCGAGAAGCCGACGTGCACCTCCGTCGATCCGTCGCGAACCCGGAAGCCGAGACGGAGCGGCGAGCCCAGGAGTCGCGCGGGCACCCGCTTGCGCCAAGCGATTCGCGGCGGGGTCGTGTCGAGGCGGACCTTGGTGCTCTGGACGACACGCGCACCGGCCTCGTCGACCGTCTCCGCCCGCACGAGGTAGCTGCCGTCCCTCACGCTCGGACCGCGGCCGTCGGCATCGGCTCCCCCGTGCCAAAGGAAGTGCACCGGGCCCCGACCAACCGGCTTCTGGAACGCAGGGATGAACACCTTGCGACCCTCCGGGCCTCGGACGACGACGGTGAGCGTGCCGGGCTGGCCCACCCGGACGCTGATGTGCACAGCGTCCTTCACGGAGTCTGCGTTCGGGCTGAAGGCGCTCGGCGAGACCGCCAGCTGCAGCACGGGCGGCGCCGATCGCGCCGTCTCGATTCCGGACCCGGCCAGGAACAGAGCCGTTGCCGCGAGGAGGAGCGCGACCGCAGGCTTGCGCATGGAGATCAATTCTGACGTCCGGACAGGACTATTTGGAACGGCCGCGCCTGCGAAGGCGGGCGCGGGCCTTGGACTCGTCCTTCGGCGCGGGGCGAGCAGGCCGCTCGCGGCGGGCGAGCTTCCGCTCGCGCTCCGCGAGCGATTCCTCGAGCTCGGCCAGCTTCCGCTCGCGTTCCTCCAGCTCGCGCTCGCGCTTCGACGCCTCCCGGCCCTCGGAGCTGCGAGAGCGAATCGGCGCCCGCTTGCGACCCGCGCGGTCCTTCTCCTCGAGCTCCCGGCGCCATTCCTCGAGCTCTCGCTCGCGCTTGGCCAGCTGCGCGGCCCGCTCGCGCAGCGTCTGCTTCAGCTCCTCGACCTCGCGCATGCCTTCCCGGTCATTCGTGCGCCTGGCGGCTTCCGAAGCGTGACGCCGCAACGCCTCCTTCAGCTCTTCGATCTCGGCGAGCCCACGATCACGCTCGAGCCGGCTCTCCTCGAGCGGATCGTGCTTGCGCGGCCGCGAGCCCCGGCGCTTCTTGCCGGGCTCGTCCCGCTTGTTGCGGAGAAGTCGAAATCTGGCCATGAACCCGCGATGATAGGGGCATGCAGAACACGATCTCGCTGAAAGCCCCGAACATCGGCTCCGCCCCGGAGCTCGCGGTCGGGTTCGTCGGCTCCGTTGCCTCGGTCGCCGGTCTTGCCCACGACGACGCCGTTTCGCTCGGCGAGGCCACCGACCGCCTCGTGCGGTTCGCCCTCGAGCACGCGTACCCCGAGGGCGCCGAGGGCGAGATCGCCGTCGAGGCACACCTCTTCGACGGAGGCATCCGCATCGACGTCCACGACTGGGGGCTGCCGCTCGAGCTCGCGCGCGCGCGCGCCTCGGGAGAGAAGCACACGGCTGCCGAGCTTCCGGGCCTCGATCTGGGCGGGCTCGTGGACGAGGTCGCCTTCCAGGCGCTCGGCCCCGAGGGGAAGCTCTTCACGATCGTCAAGCACTGCGAGCACGACAGCCCGGCAGTCAGCGCGTCGGCGCTCATGACCGAGCACGACGACCATGAGCAGACCAAGACCGCCGACGACCTCGTCGTCCGCCGCTTCGAGGAGGGCGATGAGGAGGGGATCTGCCGGCTCGTCTATCGCAACTACTCGAACACCTACGGCGCCGACTTCTTCTATCTGCCCGAGAAGCTGCTCGAGCGGAACCTCTCAGGGGAGGTCGTCTCGACCGTCGCGCTCCTCGACGGCGAGATCGTCGGCCACCATGCTCTCCTGCGCGAGGAGCAGGGGCCGCTGGCCGAGACGGGAGCGGCCGTCGTCCATCCCGACCGCAAGGGGCTGGGGATCTTCAACGCCATGGCTGCGCAGACGCTCGAGGACGCGCGGCAGGAAGGACTGAGCGCCGTCTATGCCCAGGCGGTCACCATCCATCCCTATAGCCAGAAGGCCGCCCATACCCACGGCTATCGCGAGACTGCGCTCGCTGCCGGGCGGGCCCGCGCCTCGATCCGGCTCGAAAGCAACGAGCTCACCCGAACCGGCAAACGCCACGCGGTCGTCGTCGCCCATCTTTGCTTCGACCGTTCGCCCCGTCTGCTCTTCTTGCCGGCGGCCTATCGCGACCAGATAGTCAAGACCTACGACTACGCGGGGCTCGAGCTCGAGGAACCACGAAACGGCGGCTCGTCCGACGGCGCGATCACCTCGGAGCTCGATGCCGGGCTCAACGTGGGCACGATCCAGATCGGGCGTTGGAGCGACGGCGACGAGGCGGCCTGCACGCGCGCCTTCCACTACCTACTGGCCAAGCACTGCGACATGGTCTATGCGGACGTCGATCTCGAGCGCGTGCAGAACGTGGACAATGTGGTCGAGGCCCTCAACCGCGAGGGGTTCTTCTACAGCGGCGTGATGCTCCTCGGCCGGGACGGCCGCGACCAGCTCCGGCTGCAGTACGAGAACACGGTCGACGTCGAGGACGACGAGATCGTGTGCTACTCGGACTTCTGCGGTGAGCTGCGCGACTACGTGCTCGAGGACCGGAAGCGAGTCTCCTAGTGCCCCGTCTCGGAGGTTCCTTGACGCTCCGGCGCGCGAAAGTGCTGTTCGGCTTCCGCCTCGGCCGCTGGCTGGATGCAAGGCAGCGGCTCTTACGTCCCTTCCAGCTCCTCTCCGGCGCCTTCGTCGCCTTCGCCCACGGGGCGAACGACGCGCAGAAGACGATGGGTGTCATCACGCTCTCGCTGCTGTCCGCGGGCTATATCTCGAGCTTCGAAGTCCCGATCTGGGTGATCCTCTCCTCGGCGACCGCAATGGCGATCGGCACCTACTCCGGCGGTTGGCGGATCATCGCGACCCTCGGCAACAAGATGTGCCACCTGACGATGAGAAAGGGAACACTGAGCCAGTTCGCCACGGCCGCGGTCCTGTTCGTCACGGCCCGCGACGGCTATCCGGTCTCGACGACACAGGTGGTCATGGGCAGCATCCTGGGAACCGACGCGGAGACCGGCTGGCGCAAAACCCATTGGAACGTGGCGGGCAGGATCGGGATCGCCTGGCTGATCACAATGCCCGCCGCGGCGGCGGTGGGCGCGCTGTTCAACCTCGTCCACCGGATTCCGGCGGGGGAGGCGATCACGCTCGTCTTGCTGGGACTGGGCATGCTCTGGTTCTGGCACGCGCGACGGCAGATCTTCGGAGGATGGCATGCGGCCGAGTCGAAGGCCGCCCCCGCATGAGGAAACCGGCTCTCATCTCGGCAACGCTCGCCGTCGCTCTCGGGCTCGCCGTCGCGGGCGGCGCGGGCTCCTCGGCAAAGGCGAAGGCGCGGCTCGGCTCGTACCGCGGCCTTGCGACCTGGGTCGACATCTACGACCCGAAGGCGTGGGTGAGCCCCGAGGCGACGGTGAGCGCGATGAGGCCGAGAGGAGTCCGAACGCTCTTCCTCGAGACCGGTAACTACCACCAACGGACGGCGATCGTTCGCTCGGCTCTCGCCGCGCGCTTCATCGAAGCGGCTCACGCCCAAGGAATCAAGGTGGTGGCCTGGTATCTGCCCTCGTTCGGCAAGTCGCGTCGCGACTATCTGCGCTCGCTCGCGGCGATTCGCTTCCGCACGCCTACAGGCCAGAGCTTCGACTCGTTCGCGCTCGACATCGAGGCGAGCGTCGTCAAATCGGTTCCGCTCCGTACGGCGAGGCTGATCGATCTGTCGACTCGGATCCGGGCCGCCGTCGGGAGCTCGTACGCGCTCGGGGCGATCATCCCCTCTCCGCGCGGCATGCAGCTCCTCCCTCGGTACTGGCCGGCCTTTCCCTACGCGGCCCTCGGAGACATCTACGACGTCTTCCTGCCCATGGGCTATTTCAGCTACCGCCCCCGCGACCTCGGTGGGCCGTTCGGTTACACGACAAGGAACGTCGCCTTGATCCGAGAGGGAAGCGGAAACCCCACGATGCCCGTCCACGCGATCGGCGGACTGGCGGACGAGGTAGGCCCTGGCCAGGCGCGAGCCTTCGTCCGCGCGGCCCGGACCTGCGGCGTCATCGGAGCCAGCCTGTACGACTTCACGACTACGCGTCCGGGCGCGTGGCGCGGTCTCGCCCGGGTGCCCGCGCGGGGCGCGGCGCCTCAGCCCGCCTGCTCATAGAAGCCGAGCACGAGCTCGTTGAATTCGGCGGGCTTCTCCATGGGCGGAACGTGCGCGGTTCCGGGGACGATCTCCTGGCGGGCCTCGGGTATGCCGGCGGCCAGGCGATCGGCAATCTCGAGGATGTCCGGCTGGTCGAGTGCGCCGGCAAGGACCAGCGTCGGGCAGCGGATCTCGCCCAGCCTCTCGCTGACAGGCGGGTCGAAGGGATCCTCGGGCCCGGGGGGTGGGCCGGACGCAAGCGCGGCGAAGTAAATCTCGACTGCTCTCCGCTGCATCTCCGCCACGCGCTCGCGCATACCGGGGTCGACCTCGTCCGGGCCGCGGGAGGGCCCGTCCACCCAGGTGCGGAGATTGAGCTCGACCGCTTCGTCGATCTTCCCGTTGTCGAGCAGCTCGTCCTCCTCCTCGCCGAACCGCCGGATCTCGTCCGACCACTCCCATTCGCGGAGACCCGCCCCCACGAGCACCAGTGACTCCACCAGCTCCGGGTGTGCGAGAGCAAGCTCGAGGGCAACCCGGCCGCCGACCGAGACGCCGACGATGCGAGCGCGGTCGAGCTCGAGGTGCTCGAGAAGCGCGCGCAGGTCACCCGTATGGGAGAAGGGCCCAGGAGGAAGCGTCGAGTCCCCGTATCCGCGCAGGTCGTAGCGGACGACGCGGTAGCCGGCGGCCACGAACGGCTCGACCTGGGGCTCCCACATCCTCCGGTCGGCGATGCCCTCGTGGACGAGAACAACTGCGGATCCCTCCCCCGCCACCTCGTAGCAAATCGACGCCTCGCCGCACTGGAAGAAACTCTTCACGAGGGACAGCGTATGGTCCGCGGCCGTGAAGGTCGCTCCCTACGGATCGTGGGCCTCGCCGGTCAGCTCGGACCTCGTGGCGCGCTCCGGCTACGTCTGGAGCCGGTTCGAGCGGCCCGAGCCTGCGGAGGAGGGCGCGTACTGGCTCGAGTCGCGGCCGGAAGAGGGCCGGACCGTGCTCGTCTTCAAGCCCTGGGGCGGCGAGGTCGTCGATGTCGTCCCGTCCGGGTTCAACGTCCGCACGATGGTGCACGAGTACGGAGGCAGCGCCTACTTCCGCCACGGCGACATCTTCTACTTCTCCAACTTCGACGACCAGCGGCTCTACCGCCAGGCCGGAATCGGGTCGGAGCCGCGGCCGATCACGCCCGAGCCGCCCGCGGAGCGATCGCTTCGGTATGCGGACGCGGTCGTCACGCCCGACGGCAACACGATCGTCTGCGTGCGGGAACGGCACGAGAACGGATCGGTGACGAATGAGCTGGTCGCGCTCCTCGCCGACGGCTCACGCGACCCTTGGGTGGTCGCCTCCGGCCACGACTTCTACAGCTATCCGTGCGTGAGCCCGGACGGGGACCAAGCTTGCATGGACGAGCTGGGACGACCCGCTGATGCCGTTCGTCGGCACGGATCTCTGGGGCGCAGACGTCTTCCCTGAGCTTCGTCTCGGCGAGCCCCGCCATGTGGCGGGCGGGCCCGAAGAGTCGATTTTCCAGCCGCAGTGGAGCCCGGACGGAGTACTCCACTTCGTCTCCGACCGTAGCGGCTGGTGGAACCTCTACCGCGGGCAAGACGAGGAGGTCGAGGCGCTGGCTCCCGTCGAGGCCGAGCTCGGTTGGATGCAGTGGTGGTTCGGACAGTCGAGCTATGCCTTCCTGCCGGACGGCCGCATCGCCTGCATCCTCAATCGCGGCGGCTCGCAGCCGCTCGTCTTCCTCTCGGACGGCCAGTACGAAGGGAGCGGAGCGTCCTTCGACCAGGTGGCTCAGCCCTTCCTCCGCGCCCACGGAACGCGGCTCGCGTGGATTGCGGCCTCGGCGACGGAGCCGCCCTCGGTCGTGACCTACAACGCGGAGAGCGGCGAGTTCGAAGTCCTCCGCAGGGCGATGGCCGAGTCGATCGACCCTGCGTTCGTCTCCGAGCCCGAGCCCATCGAGTTCCCGAACGACGACGGCGGAACCAGCTACGCGCTCTACTACCCGCCCAGGAGCCCGGACTACTCGGGGCCGGAGGAGGAGCGGCCGCCACTCGTCGTGATGGTGCACGGGGGCCCGACTTCGCAGGTCGTCGGCGCCCTCAACCCGGCCGTCCAGTACCTCACGAGCCGCGGCCTGGCGGTGGTGGACGTGAACTATGGGGGCAGCACCGGCTACGGCCGCGCCTACATCGAGCGGCTGAGGGGGCGCTGGGGAGTCGTCGACACGGCCGATTCGATCGCGGCAGCCCGCTATCTGGCCGAGCGAGGGGACGTGGACGGAGACCGGCTGGCGATCGAGGGTGGAAGCGCGGGCGGCTACACGACCCTGTATGCCCTCACCTTTACCGACGCCTTCTCGACCGGCGCCAGCTTCTTCGGAATCTCCGATCTGGTCGAGTTCAGCAAGACGACCCACAAGTTCGAGGCTCACTACGACCGCTGGCTGATCGGCCCTCTTCCCGACGCGGCCGAGCTCTTTCGCGAGCGCTCGCCCGTAACGGCGATCGACCAGCTGCGCGCACCTGTCCTCATCCTCCAGGGGCTCGACGACAAGGTCGTGCCTCCGTCGCAGGCGGAGATCATGGCCGAGGCGCTGCGCCGCAACGGGATTCCGTTCGCGTACCTCGCCTTCGAGGGCGAAGGGCACGGGTTCCGCAGGGAGGACACGATCCGGCGGGCCCACGAGGGGGTCGTCTACTTCTTCTCGAAGGTGTTCGGCTTCGAGCTCGCCGGCGAGGTCGAGCCGGTCGAGATCGAGAATCTTTGAGACGACTCTTCGTGACCGCTCTGCCGCTCGCGTTGGCGGCGGCGGGCTGCGGGGGAAACGGTCCGCCGGGCCGCTGGGCCCGCCCGCAGGTGATGAAGCTGGGCTGGCATGAGAACTGTGGAACGGGAAAGCGGCCGCTCCCGATCGCGACGCGCCGCCTGGTCGTCGGCAGGAGGCGCTGGCAGGTCGATCTCTCCTTTCGCAACGAGACCGGGCTGACGCTGGAGATTGTGCGACCGCACGCCGTCGGCGAGACATTGTTCGGCCTTGAGCCCTTCGAGACGACATCGAGACGGGAGGTGCTCGCCCGCGCGCAATCGGGCGGGGCCAAGCCGCGCGCATTCGCCGACCGTTTCACTCCTTCGATCCCCGTCATCCTCGCGCCCCGAAAGGGCTGGTCGGGATCGTTCTCAGGGCTCGGACGGGTGCCCGCCGAAGTGCCGATTCGCGTGGTCCTCGGACGGTTCGTGCCGACCGGAGTCGTGCCCAAAGGCTTCTTCGACGGCTTCCTGTGCGTCTCGGAGCGATTCGTGCGGTTGCAGCCGTAACAGAAGCGGCGTCAGCGAGACGGGAAGGCATGAAGAGAGTTCTCGTCCTTCTGGCCGTGGCCGCCGTCTCGGCTGTCGCGGCCTCCGGCACGCAGGCGAAGGCCTCGGCCTCGCCGACGCTCACGGTCCGCTCGTCGAGCTACGGAAAGATCCTGTTCGACGGCCGCGGCTTCGTCCTGTACGCGTTTACGCGCGACCCGCGCGGCGGCAAGAGCCGCTGCTACGGGGACTGCGCCTCCTCCTGGCCCGTCTACTACAAGAAGGGCCCGCTGGTCGCCGGCAAGGGCGTCCGCCAAAAGCTGATCGGAACCGTCAAGCGCAAGGACGGCCGGCGGCAGATCACGTACAACGGCAGGCCGCTGTACTACTACGTCGGCGACCGAAGCGCCGGGCAGGTGAGCTGCCAGGACGTGGCCGAGTTCGGCGGCACGTGGCTGATCATGCACCCGAACGGGACGCTTGTGAGCTAGCGCGGCGCGCATGCCACTTCGACGTAGCAGCCCCTTCGCGTCATTCGAGCTTTGAGAAACGGCCGGAGGAGGCAGTAGGCGATAGCCCGCGGGACCGATGCAGGACCGCCGGCAAGGCTCGACGCGTCATTCGGCCCTAAGAAACAGGCGGAGGAGGGCTCGGCCCTCCGCACGTCTGTT
>WNFV01008671.1_pt1 | contig 11423 bp, 11 predicted proteins | sample 5400101 | NCBI WGS metagenome assembly WNFV01 (sample SAMN13153361, study PRJNA577476) | soil metagenome | isolation source: 115 cm soil or saprolite under grassland replicate 1 | place: USA:California | collected 2016-06-15
GCTGTCTAGAACCACGAGGCCGGTGTCGAGCGAATTCCAATAGATCGGCCCGGTCACCGGGTCGCCGCGCCCGTTCAGCGCGCGCGCGGCCGGTTGGAGCGTGTCGCCAACCTCGATGCGCCCGCTGTCCGGGAGGAATACCTCGAGGGCGACGACCCGATCGAGGTCGGTCCCGAGCTGTCCGCAGGCGAGCGCCGCGGTGAGGGCGGGCAACACGGCGCGCGCCCGGTGCCGTCGCCTCAGGGTCCCCCCGCTTGCGGCGAAGGCGTCACGCCCGCCCCCAGGTCGCGCAGCGCCTGGTTGGCGTGCTCGACCCACTTTTGGGCGTCCGGTCCCTTGGGTGGGTGGGTGAGGAACGCCTTGAGGTGCTGGGCGGCGCCGTCCGGGTCGCCGCGCTTGAGCAACAGGAAGGCCAGCCCGTAGTGGGCGCCGGCGAGCCCGGTGTCGAGCTCGAGCGCGCGCCGGTAGTGGCGGATCGCCTCGTCCAAGCGGCGGGTTTTGGTGAACGCGATCGCCATGTTCTGGAGGATGCGGGCGTCGTTGGGGTGGTCACGCAACGCCAGGCGGTACGACGTGAGGGCCGCGTCGTAGTCACCCTGCCGCTCGAGCGCGAGCGCCTCGTTGAGATAGTCCAGGCGCTGGGGTCTGAGATCGTCCGCGGACGAGCCGCCGAAGAGGCGGCGCCAGAAACCCATGGGCCGAAAATAGCTTGCGGCTGCGGACGTTCGCAATGTAGCTTCCCGCTCCATGTCCTCCCTGCCGCCCAAGCCGACCACCGGCACGCGCGCCGCCCGCAAGACACCGCACGGCGTCCTGCAGGTGGACTGGCCGTTTTTCGGGGAGCTGTGCCGCGCGTTGGCGCTGAAGATCTTCCGCGAGTACGACCCCGAGGTGGTGATCGGGATCGCCAGGGCGGGCGTCATCCCGGGCGCGGTGGTGGCGAGCATCCTGCAGCGCGACTTCGCGTCCATTGCGATCACGCGTGAGGTGCCGGGCGCCATGCCCGCCGTCATCGCCGGGCCCCCGCGCCTGGTGACGGGGAAGCGGGTGCTGATCGTGGACGAGACCTGCGAGTCGGGCAACACGATCAAGCTCGCCCTCGCCGCTGTGCGCGAGTTGAAGCCCGCCGCGGTCAAGACGGCGGTCTCGTTCCGGACCGGCGACTACAAGCCCGACTTCTACGCGCTCGAAACCACCAACTTCATCATCCTCCCGTGGGACCGTGAAGTCATCATCGGTGGCGAGATCGTCATGCGGCCCGACTACGCCGAGAAGCTGCGAGACCTGGGGTCTGGAGTTTGAGGGATCGCCTCGGGGACGCGCTCAAGGCGTCCCGCGCCGACTACACCGAAATCCGCGTCGAACGCACCTGGAGCTCCGCCGTCACGTACCGCGGGCGCCGGCTCGAGACCGCCACGGTCAGCGAGGACGAGGGCGGGTTCGTGCGCGTGGTGAACAAGGGGTGTGGGTGGGGGATCGCCTCGTTCACCTCCCTCGACGAGCTGGCGGCCATGGTCGCGCGGGCGCACGACCTGTCGCGCGCCGTCCGTCTCGAGGAGCCGATCCGCCTCGCGGAGACCGTCCCGCAGGTGGCCGCCGCGGCGCTCGATCTGGACGGCGACGTGCGCGGCGTGCCGCTCGCCGAGAAGAAGGCACTCCTCGAGGCGTACAACGGCGCCATGCTCGCCGTCTCCGATCGCGTGGTGGACACCCAGGCGAGCTATCAGGACGAAGTCAGCGAGGTCTGGTACGTCAACTCGGAAGGCGCGGCCCTGTCGCAGCTGCGCCCCGAGGTCGTCGTCTCGGGGACGGCGATCGCGCGCCGCGACGGCACGATCGAGAAGGGCCTCGAGTCGATCGGCCTGCGTAAGGGGTGGCGCAGCGTGCACGGGTTCGAGGAGCGGTTCCGCATCGTGGCACAGCGCGCCGTGGATCTCCTCGATGCGCCGCGCGTGAAGGGTGGCGCGTACCCGGTGATCCTGGACAACGAGCTGGCGGGCGTGTTCGTCCACGAGGCGTTCGGCCATCTCTCGGAGGCCGACTTCGTCTACCAGAGTCCGCAGGCCCGCGAGATGATGACGCTCGGCCGGCGCTTCGGGAAACCGGCGCTCACCGTGGGCGACAACGGCGCCGCGCCCGGGCTGCGCGGCACGCTCCCCTTCGACGACGAGGGGACCCCCACGCAGGACACGCCGCTCATCAAGGAAGGCGTCCTCGTGGGCCGGCTGCACTCGCGGGAAACCGCGGCCAAGCTGGGCGAGCGGCCCACCGGCAACGCGCGGGCCGTCTCGTTCCGCCACCCACCCATCGTGCGGATGACCAACACGTACATCGCGCCGGGCAAAGGCTCGTTCGAGGACCTGATCAAGGACATCCCGTTGGGCGTGTACGCCTGCGGCGCCTTCGGGGGGCAGACGATGTTGGAGAACTTCTCGTTCACCGCCGCCTACGGGCACATGATTCGCGACGGGCGGGTCGCCGAGCTGGTGAAGGACGTCGTCCTCGCGGGGAACCTGTTCCAGACGCTGGACCGGATCGACCACATCGCCGGCGATTTCACCTGGAACCAGATGGGCGGCGGGTGCGGAAAGGGCGGGCAGTTCCCGCTTCCGGTCACCGAGGGCGCCCCCCACGTCCGCATCGAGGAGGCGCTCGTGGGAGGCGACGTCGGGGCAGCCGCGTGATCGATCGGGTGCTCGACACCGCCCGCCGCCGGCGGGGGGGGCACGGGGGGCACGGGGGGCACGGCGCCGACGCGCTGTGGCGGCGCGAGGAGCGGACGGCGGTCGCCTTCGAGTCGGGCCGGCTCAAGACGGCCGCCGTCACCGCAGAGGCGGGGACCAATCTCCGAGTGCTGGCCGGCGGCCGCGTCGGCGTCGCCGGGACGACGGCCGCGGCGCCGGACGCCGCGGCGCTGGTGGATCGCGCCCGGGCCTCAGCCGAGCTGAGCGAGCCCCTCGATCTCGCGTTTCCGCCCGTGTCGGTGGTCCCGCGCGTTTCCACCTTCTTCGATCGGGCGGCGGGCGCATCGCTCGATCAGCTGGTCCGGATGGGGCGCGGCCTGCTCGAGCGGCTAACGCGCGACGGTTGCCAGGTGAACGTGAGCGTCGAGCGGGAGGTGGCGGAGACGGCGGTGGGCAACACCGCTGGGGCGCGGGGCGGCTATCGCTCGACCGGGGTCGCCGTCACGGCCGAGTTGTTGCGCATCGCGGGGGACGACGTGCTGATGGTGTACGACCAGTACGTCGGCGCCGACCTGCCGGCGGACGCCGACCTGGACGCGCTCGCGCGCTCCATCGAGACCCGCCTCGAGCCGGCCCTCACCGTCGTGACCCCGCCCGAAGGCGCGCTCCCCGTGATCTTCACGCCGGCCGGACTCGCCGCCGTGTTGTTGCCGTTCGAGCAGGCGCTCTCCGGGAAGACGGTCCTGCAGGGGAGCTCGCCGCTCGTCGGCAAAGTGGGCGAGCAGGCGTTCGATCCTCGCCTCTCCATCACGGATGATCCGTTGGCGCCGGGCCGCGCAACGTCACGGCCGCTGGACGACGAATGCGTGCCGTCCGGCACCACGTATCTCGTGCAACGTGGCGTCGTGCAGCGGTTCGTGTACGACCTGGAGACTGCGGCGCGGGCGGGGACGCAAAGCACAGGCCACGGCCGGCGCGGGATCTTCGGGAAGCCCCGCATTGGGTACACGAACCTGATCATCGGGACGGGGGACGGGGGACCGGGGACGGGCGCCCTCGGCGGCGGGCTGCTCGACGGCATCGCCGACGGGCTGCTCGTCGACGACCTCATCGGGGTGGGGCAGGGGAACGTGATCGGTGGAGCCTTCAGTCATCCGGTGGCGCTCGCCTACCGGGTGCAGCGCGGCGAGGTCACGGGTCGCGTGAAAGACGCCGCAGTGGCGGGAAACGCTTACGACCTGGTGAAACGGATCGGCGGTGTCGGGAGCGATGGGCGCTGGCTCGGGGCGCGCTGGTCGCCGTCGCTGCTGCTCGAGGGAGTGAGCGTGGCCCGGCGCTAGACACCGACTCCAAGGGCTTGCTCGTAGCCCTCTCCCTGCGCCATCCGCTCGTACACTTGCTGCAGGACCTCCGGCGTCGCCGACAGGAAGCGGCAGCGCGCGTCGCCGCGGCTGCGGCACTCGACCTCCATCACGGCGACGGACTCACCGGACAGCCGGCCCAGGAAATCGGCGAGCATCCCCGCCGAGAAAAAGCACATCGGGGTCTGGGCGCTGTCCGGCTCGGCCTCCGCCCAGTCGGTGGAGTCCACGGCGAAGGCGCCGGGACCGACGGGGCTCATGGTCAACGTGCCCCAGCCCGAGTGAACGAAGAAATCCGACAGCACTTCGGTCAGGAGGTCGGCGTCCAGATCCTCCGGCCGCTCGACCCCGGCGCGGCCCGGGAGCCAGGCGGTGAAGGCGCGATAGGTCCCCTCCCCGGCGGCGTACCCCGTTTCCTGAAGCACGGTGATGGACTGGTCGGGGGCGCGGCTGGTGAGGCTGGAGTGCAGCTGGCGGAGAGCCTCGCGGCCCACCGAGAGGGGAGCGGTCATATGGGACGCCAACTTAGGCTTTGCGGTGCGCCCGGCGCAAGAGTTCGGCTTCGTCGATGAGCGGCACGCCGAGGGCCTTCGCCTTTTCGAGCTTCGATCCCGCGTCGGCGCCCACGACGACCGCGGTCGTTTTCTTGGACACGCTGTCGGTCACGTTGCCGCCCGCGGCCCCGATCAGGTCCGCCGCCTTCTGACGCGACAGCGAAGGGAGCGTTCCGGTGATGACGTAGGTCTGTCCCGCGAGCGGCCCGCCCGCCGCGCCGGCCGCCGCCTCCGTCATGGTGAGCCCGAGCCCTTCCAGTCGCTCGATGAGCTTGCGGTTCCTGGGGTCGCGAAAGAATCCCACGACGGCCACGGCGATCGCGGGGCCCACCCCTCGAATCGCGGCGATCTCGTCCTCCTTGGCCCGGTTCAGCCTGTCCATCGACCCGAAGTGCCGGGCGAGGAGCTTGGCGCCCTGCGCGCCCACGTGCCGGATCCCCAGGGCGAAGAGCAGAGTGGAGAGGGGCTGCCGCTTCGAAGCGTCGATCGCCTTGAGCAGTTGTTCCGCGGACTTCTCGGCGAATCCGTCGAGCGCGAGCAGCTGTAGGAGGTCGAGCTTGCGCCGGTCATAGAGGTCCGCGACGTCGTTGATCAACTTGGCCTCGAGCAGGGTCCGCACGGTCTCGTAGCCGAGGCCGCGGATGTCCATGGCGCTCCGCGAGGCGAAGTGGACGATGCCCTCGAGGATCCGCGCCGGGCACGACACGTTGGGACAGTAAATCGCGACTTCCTCGGGCGGCCGTTCCACGGCCGAGCCGCAGACGGGGCATTTGTCGGGCGGCTCGTACGGCCGCTTCCGCCGGACGCCGGGCTTGATGACCGGCCCCAATACCTGGGGGATCACCTCGCCGGCCCGCGTGACCTCCACCAGATCTCCCTCCCGGATGTCCTTGGCCTTGATCAGCTCGAAATTGTGGAGCGAAGCGGTGGAGACCGTGACGCCGCCGATCTCCACGGCCTCGAGCACGGCGTACGGATTCAACGCGCCCGTGCGGCCCACGTTGATGCGAATCTCATGGAGCTTCGTGACCTGGACCTCGGGGGCGAACTTGCGGGCGATCGCCCAGCGCGGCTCGCGCTGTCCGCCGCGCGTGCCGAGCTCGCCGTACAGGGCGAGCTTGTTCACCTTCACGACGACGCCGTCGGCGCCGTAGTCGAGCGTCGGGAGCAGCGCTTCGAGCTTGGCGATCTCCCGGTGCGCGGCGGCCAGGTCGGGCACGAGGGTGTGGTGCGGCTCGACCGGGAACCCCCAAGCGCGCAGCCGCTGCAGCAGGTCGTGCTGGGAATCGAACGGGAGCTTCTGGCCCGGGGCCTCGACGTGGAAGCAGAAGACCCGCAGGCCGCGGGCGCGGACGATCTTGGAGTCGAGCTGGCGGAGGGCGCCGGCGGCGGCGTTGCGCGGGTTCGCGAACAGCGGTTCCCCGGCCTTCTCCCGCTCGCGGTTCACGCGCTCGAACTGGCTCTTGGAGAGGTAGACCTCGCCCCGCACTTCCATCTTCGGGGGCCAGCCCTTGCCCTGGAGCCGCAGGGGCAGGTCGAGCACGGTGCGGAGGTTCGCCGTGACGTCCTCGCCCACGACGCCGTTGCCGCGTGTCGCCCCGGTCGCGAGCACACCCTGCTCGTAGGTGAGGCTGACCGCGGCGCCGTCGATCTTGACCTCGAGCGTGTAGCCGGCCTGCTTCACCTCGGGGACCAGCCGCGCGTTTCGTTCCTCCCACTCCACCAGCTCGGCTTCGGAGAAGGCGTTGGCGAGCGAGAGCATGGGGACGAGGTGGCGGTGCTTCTTGAACCCCTCGGCGGGCTCGGCGCCGACCCGCAGGGTGGGGGAGTCGGGCGTGCGGAGCTCGGAGTGCTGCGCCTCGAGGGCCTGCAGCTCGCGAAACAGCCGGTCGTACTCGGCGTCCGAGATCTCCGGCTGGTCGAGCACGTAGTAGGCGTGGTTCGCCCGCTCGAGAATCCGCCGCAGCTCGGCGGCCCGGGCCGCCGCGGCCTTCACCGCCCCTTGGCTTCTTCCTGGATGACGGCCATCGCGACGCCCACGAGCCGGTCCAGCTCGTCGGCGCTGGCCTTGGGGAGGAGGCCCTCGCCCCAGGCGCCTTCCCGCTGGCCGAAGACGTCGAGCAGGCGGCGCAGGAAGGCGAGCAAGGCCACGCGCTCGAGCTCCATGCGGCGCAGCTGGTCACCCGTTTCGTGGTGGCGGTGCGCGAGCCGCTCGTACCGATGCGCGTTGCGCAGCGCCTGGGCGGTGAGCGACGCGACGACCTGCACGAACCGCACGTCCGCGTCCGAGAACGTGGGCCCGTCGCGGTACGTGCGGAGGAAGATCGCGCCGATGGCGAGCGAGCGCCACGTGATCGGCACGACCGTAATCGACTTCACGCGGCGGTTGATCAACTCGCTCTTCACGTGTTTCAGACTCGGGTCGGTGGCGGCGTCGGGGATGAACACGGTCTCGCCGTGCTGCATCGCCCGCTTCAGCTCCGGGTAGCGCTCGAGGTCCACGACGTAGTTGCGGATCGTGGGATCCTCGTACGACGCCACCAGGCGGACCGACTTGCCGCCCTTCTCCCCCAGGAAGATGGAGCAGCGGTCCAGGCCGAACGACTCGCCCAGCTTGCGGGCGATCGCCTGGAGGATATCGATGAAGTGGAGAGAGCCGGATGCCTCTTTGAGGATCTCGATGACGGCGAGGAGATGCTTGCGTTCGTGTTCGAGCTCGGCGATCCGCGCGGCCAGCCGCTCGCCTTCCGCGTGAGTCAGGGCCGACGAGATGGTCATGGCTCAAATATAGCGTTAGCTTCGTTGGTCATGCACCGACCGCTGCTCCTGCTCGCCGCTGCTCTTGCACACGCGCCGCTCGCGGGGCAGACGCCGGCCGCCGCCGCGCCGATCGGGCAGTACACGCCGGTCGCCGAGCTCCCCGGCATGGGCCGGCCGGTGGATACGGCCGCGACCGCGGCGCGCCGTCGGGCGCTGCTCCGGTGGATCGGGCGCGGTGCAGTGCTGATCCCCGCCGCGCACGAGCGGGACCTGGAGCGGGACTACCTTCAAGACAACGACTTCCGCCAGAACAACACGTTCTACTATTTCACGGAGCTCGAGACCCAGGACGCGTGGCTGCTCCTGACCGCCCGCGGCCCCGACTCCCTCGACGCCGTGCTGTTCCTCCCCCCACGTAACCCCGCCCAGGAGCGTTGGACCGGGCTGCGGCTCGGGCCGGACAGCGTGGCCGCGCGGCTCTCGGGGCTCGCGACGGTCCTGCCAACCGACTCGCTCGAGGCGCGCCTGCGGCGCGTGCGGTTCGGCGGGGTGCAGCCCGTCTACGTCCCGCTCGGCGTCGCCACGCGCGACGAGCGCCGCCTCGTCGACCTCGTGTTCTCCGGCGCCGACGTGCGCAACCTGCTTCCGATCGTGGACTCGATGCGCGCCGTGAAGGACGCCGACGAGATCGCCCGCCTGCGGATCGCCGTGAACATCAGTGTCGCGGGGCACCTCGCGGCGATGCGGGCCGCCCGCCCTGGGATGTACGAATACGAGCTCGAGGCCGTCCTGGAAGAGGGCTTTCGTCGGAACGGCGCGGATCGCGTGGGCTACCCGTCCATCGTGGGAAGCGGCCCGAACTCGACCACGCTGCACTACGACGTGAACCGCCGCCGCACGATGGACGGGGACCTGGTCGTGATCGACGCGGCGGCGGAGTGGGGCCAGTACACCGCGGACGTGACGCGCACCTTCCCCGTCAACGGGCGCTTCACGCCGCGCCAGAAGGCGATCTACGACCTAGTCCTCGCGTCGCAGCAGGCGGCGTTCGATTCGGTGCGCCCGGGAGCGACCTTGCGGCAGCTCGACGGCATCGCGCGCCGCTACATGCGGGAGCACGCCGGCAAGCTGTGCGGGGAGACGGCGACGTGCGACGAGTACTTCATCCACGGCCTCGGCCATCCGATCGGGATGGACGTCCACGACGTCGGCTTCGGCCGGCCGCTCGAGCCCGGCGTGGTGATCACGCTCGAGCCGGGGATCTATCTCCAGGCCGAGAAGCTCGGTGTGCGGATCGAGGACGACGTGCTGGTTACCGCGACGGGCGGCGAATGGCTGTCGGCGGGAGCACCGCGCTCGACCGAGGCGATCGAGCGCGTCATGCGGGGACGCTAAGTCTCGTCTTTCTCGTTCTTGATGTCGGCGAGGAGCGCGGCCGCGTCGTCCTTGTACTGCGCGTCGAGCACGTCGACGTTCGGCAGCGTCGGGATGACCTGCAGCTGTTCCCGGGCCTTCGAGTAGCGGCCCAGATCGGTATAGACTTCCGCCAGCTCGAGGCGGTGGTAGATGTGCGTCGGCGCGATCGCGACCGCGCGCTCGAGGTGCCGGACCGCGTCGTCCCAATTGGCGACCGACATGAAACCGCCGCCGAACAGCGCCTTGGCGAAGAAGCGCTGAATCGCGGAGAGCCGCTTCACCTCGGCATGCCAGGCGCCGAGGACGTGGTGGGCGTTGTCGTAGTTGGGGTCGATCGCGACGGCCTTCGTCGCCTCGTCGAAGATGATCTTCGCGTAGCGCACCCGCTCCTTACTGCCCTTGGTGCGGGAGAGCCGGCCCAGCACCATCGATAGGGCGTAATGCCCGTCGGCCCGCGTCGAATCGGCGCGAATCGCGCGCTCGGCATAGCTCCGGCCTACGGAATAGAGGCTATCCCGCCGGTTCTTGAGGGAATCGGCTTTGCCCTGTATTTGTTTGGCGACGTCGGCGATCGCCCGCGCCGCTTTCCAGTTCGCTTCATAGCTCAGCGAATCGGCGGCGAGGGCCGCCTGGTAGTGACGCAGGGCGACATCGGGGTGCATGAGACCGGCGCTGTCGCCCAATGCGATGTGATTGACGGGACCTTGCGCCAGCGCGCTGAGAGCGAGAACGATGGAGACCATGCGAGTATGATCGTCGTCCCCCTGATCGAGCGCAAGCGCGACGGCGCGGCCCTCAGTCCCGAAGAATGGTCGGCGCTCGTGGCGGAGTACACCGCGGGCCGCATTCCCGATTATCAGCTCGCGGCGCTGTTGATGGCCGTGTTCATGCGCGGCCTGGAGCGCCAGGAGCTCGCCGCGCTCACCGACGCCATGCTCGCGTCCGGCGATCGCCTGTCGTTCGACGGCTGGGGAACGCCGCGCATCGACAAACACTCGACCGGCGGCGTCGGCGACAAGGTCTCGCTGGTGCTCGGCCCGCTCGTGGCGGCGTGCGGCATCGCGGTCCCGATGATGTCGGGGCGGGGACTCGGCCACACCGGCGGTACGCTCGACAAGCTCGAGGCGATCCCGGGATTCCGCACCAATCTCTCCCTCGCGGAAGCGAAGGCGCAGGTGCAGAAGATCGGCTGCGCCCTGATCGGGCAGACCGCGGAGATCGCCCCCGCCGACCGCAAGCTGTACGCGCTGCGCGACGTCACCGCCACCGTCGAATCGATTCCGCTCATCGCCGCGAGCATCATGTCCAAGAAGCTCGCCGAAGGGCTCAACGGCCTCGTGCTCGACGTGAAGAACGGCAGCGGCGCATTCCTGCCGGAAGTCGCGCGCGGGCTCGAGCTGGCCAAGACGATGATTGCGCTGGGCGAGGATCGCGGCTGCCCGACGATTGCGCTGATCACCGCGATGGACCGGCCACTGGGGCGCGCGTGCGGCAACGTGCTGGAGACCGAGGAGGCGATTCTGGCGCTGCGTGGCGAAGGCCCGCCCGATCTCCTGGAGGTGACCTACGCGCTCGGCGTCGAGATGCTGCTCCAGGGGGGAATCGAGAAGAACACCAGGAAGGCGAGAAAGAAGCTGGAGACGGCGATCGAATCGGGACTCGCCGCGGAAAAGTTCGAGCAGATCATCGAGGCGCAGGGCGGCAACCCCAAAGCGGTCGAGGATCCCTCGGTGTTACCGCAGGCGCAGGCGGTGGAGGTCTACGCCGCGGCCCGCACCGGAGTCGTGCAGCGCGTCGAACCGCGCACGATCGGCCGGGCGATCATCGCCCTCGGCGGCGGCCGCCGCACGGTCGAGGACACGGTCGATCCCACGGTCGGTTTCGTGATCACGGTCAAGCCCGGTGACAAAGTGCTGGAAGGGGAGCCGATCGCATCCGTGTTCGCGAAGGATGCCGACGGCATTCGCACGGGCTTTGACGCCCTGGCTCAGGCGATCGTGATCGGCGACAAGCTGACGCAGAAGCCGCTGAAGCTCGTGTCACACCGTGTGACCCGAGCGGGCGTGGAGGAGCTCAGCTAGGGCAGCGGTTTCTGGCCGGTGCCCGGCCCCCAATCGCGTACGCTCTCTTCAGTGGCCGCCTCCCGCACGTCTCGCTCGGCGGCGTCCAGCTCGGCGTTCTCGACGTCACGGCGCGGAGCAGCCTTACTGGGCCAGAAGAACCACCCCAGAATGATCAGCAGCACTACCACACCAGCGATGAGGCCCATCAGACATCGAGGTTCTTCACGAATTTCGCGTTTTCCTCGATGAACCTGCGGCGCGGCTCGACCTCGTCGCCCATCAGCGTCTCGAACAGCTGCGACGCTTCGAGGGCGTCTTCCATCGTCACTTTGAGCAGCGTCCGCTTGGCCGGATCCATCGTCGTGTCGCGCAGCTGGTCCGGGTTCATTTCGCCCAGTCCCTTGTAGCGGCTGACGTTGACCGACGACTTGCTTTCAGCCCCGTTGGTCAGACGCTTCACGTACGTGTCGCGCTCCTTCTCGTCGTAGGCGTAGAACTCCTCTTTACCCTTAGACACGCGGTAGAGCGGCGGCTGGGCGATGTAGATGTACACGACGTCGATCAGCTGCTTCATCTCCTTATAGA
>WNFV01011154.1_pt1 | contig 11423 bp, 14 predicted proteins | sample 5400101 | NCBI WGS metagenome assembly WNFV01 (sample SAMN13153361, study PRJNA577476) | soil metagenome | isolation source: 115 cm soil or saprolite under grassland replicate 1 | place: USA:California | collected 2016-06-15
TCCGTGCTGGCGACCTTGAGCAGCATCGTGGTCTCGGACATGTTCGAGTCGCCGACGATCACGTGCAGCCGGCGGAACCGCTCGGCGTCCGCGTGCGGCTCGTCGCGGGTGTTGATGATCGGCCGGGACCGGGTGGTCGCGGACGACACGCCCTCCCAGATGTGCTCGGCGCGCTGGCTGACGGAGTAGACCGCGCCGCGCGGCGTCTGCAGCACCTTGCCCGCGCCGCAGATGATCTGCCGGGTGACCAGGAACGGGATCAGCACGTCGGCCAGCTTGGCGAAGTCGCCGTGCCGGCTGACCAGGTAGTTCTCGTGGCAGCCGTAGGAGTTCCCGGCGGAGTCGGTGTTGTTCTTGAACAGGAACACGTCACCGAAGATGCCCTCGTCGTGCAGCCGCTTCTGCGCGTCGACCAGCAGCCCCTCGAGGATCCGCTCCCCCGCCTTGTCGTGCGCGATCAGGTCGATCACCGAGTCGCACTCGCCAGTCGCATACTCGGGGTGGGAGCCGACGTCGAGGTAGAGCCGGGCGCCGTTGCGGAGGAACACGTTGCTGCTCCGCCCCCAGGACACGACCCGGCGGAACAGGTACCGCGCCACCTCGTCGGGGGTCAGCCGTCGCTGACCGCGAAACGTGCAGGTGACGCCGTACTCGTTCTCGAGTCCGAAGATCCGCCGGTTCACATCCCCACCCTACGGTGCATCACCGACACTCGGCGCGCTTGGCGTACAACGATCCGTGCCGGACCCGAAATACGCTGGTCACCGTGACGCAACCCGTCGTCTTCCGGCCCAGCTCGGCGGCCGTCGGGATCGCGCTGATCGCCTTCCCGGCCCTGAGCGCGATCACCATCCTGCTCGGCGTGCTGGCCGTGCTGGCGCTCTCGCCGATCGTCGGGATGACGCTGTTCATCGTCTGCCAGCTGCTCGCGCTGGTGCCCATCGGCCTGCTGGCGCTGACCCTGCGCAGCTGGTTCCGGCTCCAGGTGGACGACGAGGCCCTGACCGTGAGTGGCCCGTTCGGCTCCCGGCCGCTGCGGCTGCCCTGGGCGGACCTGACCGCCGTCGGCCTGGTCGGCCTGCGCGGTTCCCGGCTGCTGGCGGTGCGCCCGGTCGAGCCGTGGCGCCGCTCGCCGCGGTGGGCGCTGAGCTGGGACGCCGAGTGCGGCCTGCTCACGATCGCCGGGCTGGACAACTGGTCCGCGCCGCGCGACGAGGTGCTCGGCACCATCCGGTCGTACGCGGGCCCACTGTGGACCGAGCAGCTCGACGACGAGCACCGCCGTACCCACACCTAGCTAGAGGTCGACGAGGTCCAGCAGCTCGCCGAGCTCGCTCTGGTCGAGCTCGCGGAGCTCACCGGTGCGCAGGTTGCCGCGCCGGACCGGGCCGATCGCGGTCCGGGTGAGCCGCAGCACCGGGTGACCGACCGCGTCGAACATCCGCCGCACGATCCGGTTCCGGCCCTCGTGCAGGGACATCTCGACCAGGGTCCGGCCCGGCACCTTCGACATCACCTTCACGGTGTCGGCCTGCGCCGGCCCGTCGTCGAGCTCGATCCCGTCCAGCAGCCGCCGCAGCGTTCCCGGCTTCACGGCTCCGTCCACCTCGGCGACGTACGTCTTGGACACCTCGTACGACGGATGCGCGAGCCGGTGCGCGAACTCGCCGTGGTTCGTGAGCAGCAGCAGGCCCTCGGTGTCGGTGTCCAGCCGGCCGACGTGGTACAGCCGCTCCGGCCGGTCCGCGACGTACTGCGCGATGCACGGCCGGCCCTGCGGGTCGGACATCGTGGTCACCACGCCGCGTGGCTTGTTCAGCACCAGGTACGCGTGCGCGCTGACCGGCGGGATCCGCTTGCCGTCCACCCGGATCACCGACACCTCCGGGTCCACCCGCAACCCGAACTCCATCACCACCTGGCCGTCCACCTCGACCCGGCGCTGCTCGATCAGGTGCTCGGCGGTACGGCGGCTCGCCACGCCCGCCTGCGCCAGCACCTTCTGCAGCCTGATCGGCTCACCCATGACCGTGCTCGGCCTCAGGCTCGCCGCCCGCCACACCCATCTCGTACGACGTCCCGTCCGGCGCGGCAGTCTCCTCCGCAGAACCGCTCTCGTGATCTCCGGTTTCATCACTCTCGGACGCATCCGGCGCGGCAGCGGCTGCAGCCGATGTGGCGGCTCCTTCGAGCTCGTCGGCGATGTCGTCCATCTCGGGCAGGTACGGCGCCAGCTCGGGCAGGTCGTCGAGGCTCTGCATTCCCATCCGCTCGAGGAAGTACGACGTGGTCCGGTACAGGATCGCCTGCGACTCCGTGTCGGAGCCCGCCTCCTCGACCAGGCCGCGGGTGACCAGGGTGCGCATCACGCCGTCGACGTTGACGCCGCGGATCGCGGAGACCCGTGCCCGGCTGACCGGCTGCTTGTAGGCGACCACCGCGAGCGTCTCCAGCGCCGCCTGGGTGAGCCGCGCCTGCTGGCCGTCGAGCACGAACAGCTCGACGAAACGCGCGGAGTCCTCGCGGGTGTAGTACCGCCAGCCGCCCGCGACCTCGCGCAGGTCGAAGCCGCGGCCCTGCTCGGTGTACTCGGCCGCCAGCGCGTGCAGCGCGTCCGCGACGTCCCGGGTCGGCCGGCCGACCACCTGCGCCAGGGTCAGAGACGGCAGCGGCTCGTCGGCGACCATCAGGATCGCCTCCAGCGCCCGGCGCATCGTCGCGTCGTCGATCACCTCCTCGGGCTCCACCGGGATCGTCGTCTGCCCCGGCGCGACCGGAACCTCGCGATCCGCGTCGTCGGTCGCCGCCGTCTCCGCGGATACCGAGCCTCCCGCGGAATCGTCGACCGTGTCGGTGACCGCGACTGTCGTCGCGTCGCCGGGCTCACCGGCGTACTCGTCTGTCACTCTTCGTCCTCGTTCGCTACGTCGCCCGCGAGTTCGCCGGGCTCTGAGTCTGCGCCGTCGCCGGACGTCGTACCGAGGTCCTCCGCATCCTCGGCCGAGTCGTCGGCGTCCTCGTCCTCGTCGGAGTCCGAACCGGCACCCTCCGGGTTGTCGAACTCCTCGCCGACCTCGATCTCGCCGGTGTCGGCGCCGGTCCAGCGGATGGTCAGCTCGCCCAGCGGCGTCATCTGGTCGAACGCGACCGCGCTCTCGCGGAACAACTCCAGCAATGCGAGGAACCGGCACACCGTGGTGACGATGTCCGGCGAGTCGGCGATCAGCGCACGGAACGTCGTACTGCGGTGTGATCGCAGCCGGTCGACGATCAGCGTCGCCTGCTCGCGGACCGTCACCTGCGGCGCGTGCAGGTGCGCCAGGGACAGTTCCTGTACCGGCTTCGGCGCGAACGCCTGCGCGGCCAGCGCGGCGAGGCCGGCCGGGTCGATGCCGAGCAGCACCTCGGGCAGCAGCGAGGCGAACCTCGGCTCGATGCTGACCGCGCGCGGGAACCGCTTCGCCTCCTCGGCCATCCGGCCGTTGATCAGCGCGGCGATCTGCTTGAACGCGCGGTACTGCAGCAGCCGGGCGAACAGCAGGTCGCGCGCCTCCAGCAGCGCCAGGTCCTCGGCGTCCTCGACGTCGCCCTGCGGCAGCAGCCGGGCCGCCTTCAGGTCCAGCAGGGTCGCCGCGACCAGCAGGAACTCCGACGTCTGGTCCAGGTCCCAGTCCGAGCCCATCGCCTTGATGTGCCCGATGAAGTCGTCGGTGACCTGCGACAGCGCGATCTCGGTGATGTCGAGCTTGTGCTTGCTGATCAGCTGCAGCAGCAGGTCGAACGGGCCCTCGAAGTTGTCCAGCCGGACGCTGAATCCCTTGCCCTGGGCAACTTCCTCGGAAGCCCCCGCGCCGGCGGGCGTGGAGACGTCGATGGGCAGCTCAGTGGGTGTCTCCGTCATTGCGCTTTCAGTCGTTGCACGAGGACCGAGTCAACGCCACGCTCGACGAAGTCGGCGAGCACGACGTCGATCGCCTCCCGGACGATCCGGCCGCGGTCGGCGGCCACCCCGTGCTCGGCGCGCAGCGCGAGCCTGGCCTGCTCCAGGCCCAGCAACTCCTCCTCGGTGACGTAGACGGTGATCTTGGTGTCGTGCTTCACGCGGCCGCTGGAGCGGCTCTCCGCCGACTTCGAGTGGCGGCCGTTCCGTGACCGAGGCGGAACCTGCGTGACGGCGGCAGGCCCTGCCTCGGCAACGGTCCCGACTTCGGGGGGTACGACGGGCCGGGCTCGCGCTGATGCCGCACCGCCGAACAGCTCACTGGCACCAGGCAGGCTTACCCGGCGGGACAACGGGTCAGCACCTCCCGGGCCAGGTCGCGGTACTGGGTCGCGGCGGCGGAGGACGGTGCGTAGGTGGTGATCGGCTCGCCGACGACCGTGGTCTCGGGGAACTTCACGGTCCGCCGGATCACGGTGTGGAAGACGCGCTCGTCGAAGGCTTGGACGACCCGGTCGAGCACCTCGCGGGCGTGTGTCGTACGGCCGTCGAACATGGTGCCGAGGATGCCGATGATCTCCAGCTTCGGGTTCAGCCGGTCCTGGACCTTGCCGATCGTGTCGGTCAGCATCGCCAGCCCGCGCAGCGCGAAGAACTCGCACTCCAGCGGCACGATGATCCCGTTCGACGCGGTCAGCGCGTTCACGGTGAGCAGGCCGAGGCTCGGGGCGCAGTCGATCAGGATCACGTCGTACAGCGGGATGAGCGGCTCCAGCACCCGCTGCAGGGTGTACTCGCGGGCGACCTCCTGGACCAGCTGCACCTCGGCGGCGGACAGGTCGATGTTGGCCGGCATCAGGTCGAGGTTCTCCACCCGCGTCGGGCGGATCACCTCGTCGTACCCGACCTCGCGCTGCATCAGCAGGTTGTAGACGGAGGTGTCCAGGTCGTGCGGCTGCACGCCGAGGCCGATCGAGGCCGAGCCCTGCGGGTCGAAGTCGATCAGCAGCACCTTGCGACCGGTCTCGGCGATCGCGGCGCCGAGGTTGATGGTCGTCGTGGTCTTGCCGACGCCACCCTTCTGGTTGCACATCGCGATCACCTGCGCCGGCCCGCGCCTGGTGGGCGGCTCGATCGGTGGCAGGTCCGGGATCGGCCGGCCGGTCGGCCCGACCTTCGGCTTGGTGCCGTTCTTCCGGGCCTCCAGGTCGGCCTTCTCCACCGTTGCGGTCGGCCGGGGCATCTCGGCATACTGCTTGGGCGCGACGGCCCGGCGGACCGGCTCGGCCGCGGGAGTCGTCGAGTCGAGGTCCGGCAGGGTCTGCGGGGTGCCAGGAAATGTCGACTCGTTCACAACTCGTCAAACCCTTCTACCGATATCCGCGATCGCAGCGACTGTAGGCGGTCGCTCAACCCACCAGCAAGCAGCCCCCCGGCGAGCCGCCGCACCGCCCGGTATCCGGAATCCGGTCAGCGGGCGCGCGGGTGGGACACCGCGTAGACCTCGCGCAGCTTGTCCACCGTGACCAGGGTGTAGACCTGCGTGGTCGTCACGGAGGCGTGCCCGAGCAACTCCTGGACGACGCGGACGTCAGCGCCGCCGTCGAGCAGGTGGGTGGCGAACGAGTGCCGCAGCGTGTGCGGCGAGATCTCCTTCGCGATGCCCGCCCGCTCGGCGGTCCGGCGCAGCACCGTCCAGGCGCTCTGCCGGGACAGCCGGCCACCCCGGTTGTTCAGGAACAGTCCCGGCGTGCCGCGCCCTCGCCGTACCAGGTCGGGACGGCCACGGACCAGGTACGCCGACACCGCGGCGCGTGCGTACGAGCCGACCGGGACGACCCGCTCCTTGCTGCCCTTGCCGCGCAGCAGCACCTCGCCGGCGTCCAGGTCGAGGTCGTCCACGTCGAGGCCGACGGCCTCGGAGATCCGGGCGCCGGTGCCGTACAGGAACTCCAGCAGTGCGGCGTCCCGGGTGTCCAGCACGCCCGGTTCGGCGCCCGTCGCGGCGTTCAGGATCCGGGTCACCTCGTCCACCGAGAGCGCCTTCGGCAGCCGCTGGGGCGGCGACGGCGGCCGGACCGCCGCCGCCGGGTCGGTCGCGGTCAGGCCCTCGCGCAGGCAGAACTTGTGCAACCCGCGGACGGCGACCACGGTCCGGGCGGCGCTGGTCGCGCTCAGCGGCGGATGGTTCTCGTCGCCCTCGCGCAGCCGCATCAGGAACGCGCTCACGGTCGCCTCACGGACCGCGTCGAGGCCGTCGATCCCCTCGCCCGCGAGGAACGCGTCGTACCGGCGCAGGTCCCGCCGGTACGACGCGAGCGTGTTCGCGGCCAGGCCGCGTTCGACCGCGAGGTGGTCGAGGTACGCCCCGACCGCCCCCGCCACCGGCCGGTTCAGGCCAGCACCTCGTCGAGCGTGAGCGCCTCCAGGTCGTGCGCCTCGGCGACCGGCCCGTACGTCAGGTGGCCGTCGTGCGTGTTCAGGCCGAGCGCGAGGCTGCGATCGGCGCGCAGCGCGTCCCGCCAGCCGCGGTCGGCGAGCTCGAGCGCGTACGGCATCGTCACGTTGGTGAGCGCGTGCGTCGACGTGTTCGGCACCGCCCCCGGCATGTTCGCCACGCAGTAGAACAGCGAGTTGTGGATCTTGTAGACGGGATCGGCGTGCGTGGTCGGCCGCGAGTCCTCGAAGCAGCCGCCCTGGTCGATCGAGATGTCCACCAGCACGCTGCCCGGCTTCATCCGGCTGACCAGCTCGTTGCTCACCAGCGTCGGCGCCTTCGCCCCGGGGATCAGCACCGCGCCGATCACCAGGTCCGCCTCCAGCACCGCGCCCTCGATCTCGAACGCGTTCGACGCGATGGTCTGCAGGTGCCCGCGGTAGATCCAGTCCGCCTCCCGCAGCTTGTTGATGTTGCGGTCCAGCAGCTTGATGTCGGCCTGCATGCCGAGCGCGATCGTGGCCGCGTTCATGCCGGACACACCCGCGCCGATCACCACGACCTTGGCCGCGTTCACCCCGGACACGCCGCCCATCAGCACGCCGCGGCCGCCGCCGGAACGCATCAGGTGGTACGCGCCGGCCTGCGGCGCGAGCCGCCCGGCGACCTCGCTCATCGGCGCGAGCAGCGGAAGCGATCCATCCGGAAGCTGGACCGTCTCGTACGCGATGCCGGTGATCCCCGCCTTGAGCAGCGCGCTGGTACAGTCACGGCTCGCGGCCAGGTGCAGGTAGGTGAACAGCACCTGCTCGCGACGCATCCGGTGGTACTCCTCCTCCACCGGCTCCTTGACTTTCAGCACCAGCTCGGCGTCGCCCCAGACGTCGTCGGCCGCCTCGATGATGCGACCGCCCGCGGCGACGTACTCGTCGTCGGTGATGGACGAGCCGTTGCCCGCCCCGCGCTCGATCAGAACCTCGTGCCCGTGCCGGGCGAACTCGTGCACGCCGGCGGGGGTGATCGCCACCCGGTACTCGTGGTTCTTGACCTCTTTCGGCACTCCTACCTTCACGTCACGCCCTTCTCTCGAGAAACGCTGTGCGCCCCCGTCATACCACCTGCGAGGGTGGTCTACCCCCATCATCGGTCCTGTCCAGCCAACGATCACACTGAGCGAGGTTGAGCCCGTGCACGACACACCTGAGGAGATCGCGGCGCCGCTCTGATGGCCGGTCAGACGAGGAGCCGGTCCATCGCCAGCTTCATCACGTCCGCGCGGCTGCGGCCGCCGTGGTCGGCGGCGACGAAATGGCTGCCGATCCAGGAGGCGAACACGAGCATGCTGCGGGCCTCGACGTCGTCCGCGTCGGAGCAGATGCCACGGAACAGCGAGCGCAGGTAGTCCATCCGCAGGTTGTCGACGCGGCGCAGGCGCTCGGCAACCTTCTGGTCACGCCGGGACCACGCGCGGACCGCGAGGTCGGTCGTGAGGTCGGTCGTCCGGCCGTCACCGGTCGCCACGATCTCGAACAGCCGCCGAAGCCGGGCCCTGGCGTCGCCGCCCTGGTCCTCGACGCGCTCGATCACCCCCCGAGCGCCCTCACGCTCCCACCGGTCCAGCATCTCTTCGATCAGTGCGGCCCGATCGGCGAAGTGACCGTAGAAACCGCCCTTGGTGACGCCCAGCGCCTGCGCCAGAGACTCGACCCGGACGGCATCCGGACCGCCTGCCGTGAGCGCCCGCAGGCCCGCCTCGATCCAGCTGTCGCGCGGGGTGCGGGTGACGGCGGCCATCTGTCTCTCCTCTCACATGCGTCGCATCTATACGCCATCGTATAGATCGCGCTAGCCTCGATCTATACGTAACCGTATGAATCGAGGTTCACGACCATGAGACTCCCGAAGACCGCGCACACCGGCCGGCCCTGGCGGATCCACGAGCTCGCCGGCGACTTCGAGGTCGAGGACGTGTGGACGCTGCCGACGCCCGGAGGCCCGCACGACCTCGAGAAGCTGGTGAACCTGATGGCCGCGGGCGACCCGTCGCGCAGCTGGAAGGGCCCGGCCCGGTGGCTCTGGGACGTCCGCTGGAAGCTCGGCGCGCTGTTCGGCTGGGACCGCCCGGACACCGACATCGGCGCCAGGGTGGCGTCGCTGCGGGACCGGATGCCCGCGGACTTGCGCGACGCCCCGCCCGGCCCGGACTTCGCCGCCCTTCCGTTCAGGTCGCTGTACCTGCTCGAGGACGAGTTCGCGGCGGAGATGGCGAACAGGACCGTGCACGGGGTCATGCACATCGGCTGGGTGCCGGACGAGTTCGGCGGGTACCACGCCCAGCTGGCCGTGCTGGTGAAGCCGAATGGGCTGTTCGGCCGGGCCTACATGGCCGCGATCAAGCCGTTCCGGCACCTGATCGTGTACCCGGCGATGATGCGGCACCAGGAACGCACCTGGGCGGCTGCCGCCCGCTAGGTCCTCGCCCCGTGGCGGAATGCGCGCGGCCGCCGACGCGTTCTGGCGAAGACGGCTTCGAACGGGTGTGGGGACGAGCGAGAGGACGGCCATGACGGTGGAGCTCGGACGGTTCGGGATCTGGCAGGGCGGGCACAACCTGAGCCCGGAACTGGCGGCGGGCGTCGAGAAGCTCGGCTTCGGGACGGTCTGGATCGGGTCGTCGCCGTCGGGCGACCTGCGGCTCGCCGAGCGGTTGCTGGAGGCAACGACCCGGATCGCGGTCGGCACCAGCATCGTGAACGTCTGGAAGGACGCGCCGGAGCTGGTCGCGGAGTCCTACCACCGGGTCGAGGAACGGTTCCCCGGGCGGTTCATGCTCGGGATCGGCATCGGGCATCCGGAACAGAGCGCCGCCTACACCTCGCCGTACAACAAGCTCGTGGAGTATCTCGACGCGCTGGACGCGGCCGGCGTGCCGGCCGGCCGGCGCGCACTCGCGGCGCTCGGGCCGAAGGTGCTGCGGCTCGCGGCGGAGCGGTCCGCCGGCGCGCTGCCGTACCTGGTGACGCCCGAGCACACCCGCCGGGCGCGCGAGATCCTCGGTCCGGACGCGCTGCTCGCGCCGGAGCACAAGGTGGTCGTGGACGCCGACCCGGAGCGCGGGCGGGAGCTCGGCCGGGCACGGGTGTCGAAGCCGTACCTGGGCCTGGTCAACTACGTGAACAACCTGCGCAAGCTGGGTTACACGGACGAGGACGTAGCGGGGTCCGGTAGCGACCGGCTGATCGACGACCTGGCGTTGCACGGCGCGCCGGACGTCATCGCCAAGGGGCTGGCCGCACACTTCGACGCGGGCGCCGACCACCTGGCCAAGCACGCGGAGCTGGCCGAGGCCTTGTTCTAGCGGCGTTCTAGCGGCGCGAGCGGGCGCCGGGGCCAGGTCTGGGGACGGCCTCTCGCGGTGACGCGATGGCGTGGCCCGCGTCGCAGCGCAGCTCGGTGTGCACGGGTGCGTCGCAGTCGCGGTGCAGGATGCTGAGCGGCGAGCCGTCGGCGTCGACGAGGTATTTGTCGCCCCAGTCGCGGAGCGCGACCAGCATCGGGTAGAGGTCGAGGCCCTTCTCGGTGAGCCGGTACTCGTACCGCTGCCGGCTGCCCGGCTCCTGGTACGGGCTGCGTCGCAGGATGCCGTGCTCGACGAGCTTGGCCAGCCGGTTCGCCAGCACCTGCCGCGGGATCCCGGTCCGCACCCGCATGTCGTCGTACCGCCGGATGCCGTTGAACACCTCGCGCAGCACGACCACGGTCCACCGCTCGCCGAGGATCTCCATGGCGCGGCCGATCGGGCAGTTCTCCACGGACCAGTCGAGGGCGTCGTACGCGGTGGTCATGATCACAGGCTAAGTCTCATTGACAGACCCAGGCAACTGCTGTGAGGCTGGATCCATGACGCAGACTCAGGACGCGACCCGCACCCGCACGTTCTCCTGGTCGGACCCGCGACAGCACGCCGCGCTGCTCGGCCGGCTCAGCGGCCTGGAGGTGCTGCGGCTGATGTGCGACGGCGAGGTCCCGCCGCCGCCGATCATGCAGCTGATCGGCTTCCACCGGCTGGAGGCGGAGGAGGGTGGCGTCACGGTCGAGCTGCAGGCCCAGGAGTTCCACTACAACCCGCTCGGCAGCGTGCACGGCGGCGTGATCGCCACGCTGCTCGACACCGCGACCGGGTGCACCGTGCACTCGACCCTGCCCGCGGGTGTCGGTTACACCTCGCTCGACCTGAACACCCGGTTCATCAAGCCGGTCACCGTCGCGTCCGGCCTGCTGCGCTGCGAGGGCGCGATCGTGTCCCGCGGCCGCCGCACCGCCGTCGCCGAGGCCCGCCTCACCGACGAGCGCGGCACCCTGCTGGCCCACGCCACGTCCACCTGCATGCTCTTCGACCTGCCCGCCTGACGCGGCTCGACCTCAGCGCGGCTCGACCTCAGCGCAGCTCGACCTCAGCGCAGCTCGAAGTCGGCGAAGTCGAAGCCGGGCGACACCACACACGACACCAGCACCGCGCTGTCGCCCGCCGGCTTCGCCGCCTGCCACGCCCCGGCCGGTACGACGACCTGCGGCTGCTGCCCGCTCTCCACGTCCGCCCCGAGCACCACGTCGTACGACGTCTCGTCCGGATCCGGCCCGGTCCCGCCGAGCCGGAGCGTCAACGGCCCGCCGGAGTGCCACAGCCACAGCTCGGCCGACCGCACCCGGTGCCAGCGCGACTCCTCCCCCGGCGCCAGCAGGAAGTAGATCGCGGTAGCGCTCGCCCGTTCCCCGCCGTACCCGTCAGGCCTGAAGCTGACGTCCGACCGCCAGGTCTCCCGGTACCACCCGCCTTCTGGGTGCGGAACCAGATCCAGTGCACGTGCCAGCGCCGGCATCTCGCTCATGCGCCAGACCGTAGCCGAGTTCATGGCGCGGCCGCTCGGCGCGATGCAGATGCGCGGCGCCATGCTCGCCGTCTGGAACAACCTGCTACCGGCACTGCCCGACGAGGAACTCGCCGCCAACGCCCGCACGGTCGCGACCGCTCTCGCCCAGGTGAGC
>WNFV01011670.1_pt1 | contig 11423 bp, 10 predicted proteins | sample 5400101 | NCBI WGS metagenome assembly WNFV01 (sample SAMN13153361, study PRJNA577476) | soil metagenome | isolation source: 115 cm soil or saprolite under grassland replicate 1 | place: USA:California | collected 2016-06-15
GTCTTTATTCGTTTCAGCGCAGTACTTTCGTAGTCTCCATAGTGAAAAACGCGAAAGTCTGTCAGCCCAGACACGACTTCGGCGAACCGATTGAAGATTGTCAGCTCTTCCGTTCTGCAGTCCGCCCAAAACGAGTGGAAAGTTTGCCGGCCATTCGCGACAACCAAGACCCCGACCAGGTAGTAATAGTCATCATCAGGTAGGCCTTCTATGTCCAAATAGATTTCCGTTTTCGATTCAGGGAGCCGAGGAGTACCGTGGATGTAAACGGTATTCTCGCGAATAGCCAATGCTTGCAACGCGAAGTAATGTGGCTTGGCGGGATTCCTGGCTCGCTTAGATGTTTTTCGTGGTCTAAAGGTGTAGGAAAGTTGGGTAACGGTAAAAATACCTTTGCTTCGATGGCGGCTGCGCTCCATGTCAGTCAGTCCAGACAAAAGACTTAAATCGTCAGCCTCGACAGCCTTTTGTCTGCACTGCGCCTGGAACTCGCACTCGGCGCAATGCCGGATCAAAATAAGGTCTGGTGGCGAATTCTTGGAAACAAGTATGCTGATCTTCTCGGTCAGCTTCCGCACCTCGATCTTTAGAGCGGAGGTTTTCACCTTCAGCGCGGTTCCGTTGTAGCCGTGGATGATCTTGCCTACATCGACCTCTTGTCCGAGCGCTTCTGACAGCACTAGCGTATCGTATGCCAACAGCAGCTTGTCGTTCTTAGTGAGTTTGTTGTTTGCGACGAATCGAATGGGAATGAACTGAGCGGACTTGTCGCCATCTTCCGACGGCACGCGCTCCACCGAGTGAATACGGGATTGTAGATTCCCCGCTTGGGCTACAATGTCCGCTGCTGATCGCCACATGTCATTCTTCAGATTCTCGGCGCTGGATGGTTCGACAACGTGTTCGTTTTGGGCCACTCCGTCCATCAAGCGTTTGATTCCATTGCTGCGGTAGGAGCCAGTTTGAGTTTTTACCCAATCGGCGTAGCCGTTTCCCGTCCCTGAGTCGTCACGCGACCGAAGCCAGCATTTAGTTGCACACTTGAGAAAGGCATCGAAGAGATAGGACGTGACGATCATATTTGTAACCCACGTATTTGTCCGACTGTGTTCATTCTAAATGGAGATGAGGAGCTGGAGGCTTGCATAACAATCAACACGATCTTTAGTTAAGAAGAAAGCGTCAGCTCAACCAGACATGGATACCCTGACAGTGTTTGTTTAGACGTGTAAGTGTGCCCGTACATCATTACGAGAAAAATTCTTGGATCAAACTTCAACCTTATGGTTTTAATTCTTCGGCCAGGCGTGGATGTCGGAATCCTTGCGTAGTTTCGTCGGATCATAGACTTCGTAATGCGTGAAAGCGGAGATGGGCCGCCTTGGTTTTGCTTTCGGCCAACTGCGGGCGTGGCCGATGGGCATGACCCAGAGCAGGCGAAGTTCATTCGGCACCTTGAACAGTTCTCTTAACTCCGGCTCGACTTCTTCGCGCACCGATACCCAGACCGTGCCGAGATTCATACTCGCCGCGGCGAGCATCATTTGCTGCACGGCGTTGGCGATGCTCGCCTGAAAGAGTTTTTCCCGGTCCGCCGTTTGGCGCGTGGTCAGATAGACTTCCTTGGTGCGTGCTTCGCCGCACACGAGCACGAGCACGCTGACGTCGCCGACGTAATCTTTCTTGAGACCCTTGTAGTGGACCGGATCTTCGAGTTTTCGCTGTTTCCATTCATTAGAGTAGATTTCGCGCACGCGCTTCATCTTCTTGCGGTCGCGGGTAACGACAAATTCCCATGGCTGCGTATTCGCCCCGGACGGCGCCCACCGCGCCGCTTCCAGTATCGTCGCCAATTGCTTGTCGGTGACCTTGCCGCTCTTGTATACGCGCACACTGCGGCGGTGCTGAATGATCTTCAACAGTTCATCCGGTTTCATGAGAGTCCTTCCTTTTCCACCGTTGCCAAGAGGCAGGGTTGCCAATCCGCGTCACCCGTAATTTCAAATGACGGAACTGGAACTCCATACCAGGAAGATGGCCCTTTGCTCCAGACCTGAAGTGTTTATCCGATCTAAGTGTGGACGCCAAGAGGAACACAACTTCCTTGCGACGCACGAGAAGCCGTCTTCCGCTGTCAACAGAGCATGACACTAAACAGAAGATTTCGTTTGACTCAAGTTGTGCGAATCGGTAGTTATGCCCTTGGTTTTGACTGCCCTTGACCGTGCGCGGGCCGTCTAAGTCCCCGGTGCAGTCGTGCGCTGGCGGTGGAGTTGGTCGCCGTCGAAGGTGATGCAGGGCAAGTCGCGATGATTTCTATCCGCAAACTCGGCAAAGAATTCACTGTTATTAGTGGGAAAGTGGCGGCGCTCAAGAGCCTGGATTTAGAGGTCGCCGAGGGCGACTTCTTCGTCATCATAGGAGCGAGCGGCTCAGGCAAGACCACCTTGCTGCGCTGCGTCGCAGGACTTGAGACGCCGGACAATGGCGAGATTCGTATTTCGGGCAGGCCGGTGTACTGCGACAACCCTCCGATTTGGATACCGCCTCAGGAACGCAACTTCGGAATGGTTTTTCAGTCCTACGCCGTTTGGCCCCATCTGACTGTTTTCGAAAATATCGCGCTACCTCTGCGCGAGGGGGCCCAGAAAATTCCCCGCGGTGAAGTCAATGGCCGAGTGGGGCAAGCGTTGCGAATGGTACAGCTTGAAGAGCAAGCGGATCGATCGGCAACGCTGTTGAGCGGCGGTCAACAACAGCGGGTTGCGTTGGCCCGGGCGATCGCGGTCAATCCCCGAGTTTTGCTGATGGATGAGCCGCTGAGCAACCTTGATGCGCGCCTCAGAGAGGAAGTGCGCGGCAAGATTCGTGAGCTGGCCAAGCACCTCGGCGCCACCGTCCTATACGTTACCCACGATCAGATCGAAGCCATGGCTATGGCCGATAAGATCGCCCTCATGAGCTTTGGCAAGCTGCTTCAGTACGGCGAGCCGATGGAGCTCTATCGTCATCCGAACTGCTCCGAAGTTGCGGACTTCTTCGGCTCGGTCAACTGGCTTGCCGGTACGCGAGTCGCGTCGAAAATTGTCGAGACGAAAATCGGCCGTTTGGAAGTGTGCGTGCACGGCGACCCCGGCCCGGAAGTTCTCGTTGGTTTTAGACCGGAATCCTTGCAGATTGTCGATCGTGGCAATGTCTCGGGCCAGAATGCCTTTGACGCGGTTCTGAAGTCCAGTATCTTTCTTGGCGATCAGTTCATCTACGATGCCGTGGTGAAAAATCAGCTTTTGGTGGGCAAGAGCCGCCTGGTTCCGACACGCGACGACCGCAAACTTCAGCTATTCGTCGAACCCTCGGAGATCATGGTATTCCCTCACTCGGAAATGAAGGACCGCGTACTGTCGCCGGAGCAGCGAAACTGATATGCCGGTCCCAAGCAAAAAAGAATCCGTGAACTGGCGGACAAAGAAGAAGCGGCAAACTTGGATCGTTAAAGTAGCGAGAGGGATTTTCTAGACGCTGGCGAATGTTGAGAGGTTAACCATGGAAGCCGTTCTCAGAATGCCCCGTCTACTCGTGATCCGCTTGCGCACATCGCCATTGTTGCTGGCGCTCGCGGCTCTGCCCATGTTCGTGATCGTTGTTTTGGTCGCCGTGCTGGTGTGGATCAGTTTTCAGACCGGCATAGTCGGCACGGCAAACGCGATCTACACGTTGAAAAACTACCGGGAAATCCTCGGCGACCCCTTCGTGCTCAAAGTGTTTTGGAACACGTTCATATTCACTCTGTCGACGACTTTTACCGCGCTTGCCCTGGGATTGCCCATCGCCTGGTTGGCCGAGCGGACCACCATGCCAGGAAAGGGACTCGTTTACACGATCATGACGCTGGGACTCCTCATCCCCGGTATCTACACGGCGATGGGCTGGACTTTCATCGCCCACGTGCGCATCGGCTTTTTGAACCGCTGGCTGATGGAGGTTTTCGCTCTGGACCAGGGGCCCATCAATATCGCGACGCCGGTGGGCATGGGGTTTGTTCAAGGGCTTAACCTCACGGCGCTCGCGTTTATTTTGACCGCGCAAATGTTTCGCGCCATGAACCCGTCTCTCGAAGAGGCGGCGAAGATTCACGGCTTGAGCTTCTTCGGCACCATGCGCCGCATCACGCTGCCACTGGCATTTCCGGCCATTTTGGCGGCGATGATCTACATGCTGACCATCGGCATCGCGACCTTTGACGTGCCCGCGATCATCGGCCTCGGCAATCGCATCTACATGCTCAGCACCTATGTTTACTTAAAAGCCAATCCGACCGACAGCGGTGTGCCACAGCATGGTGTTACCGCCGCCTTGGGGACGGTCATGATTCTCTTGGCGCTTCTCCTGACCTGGTGGTACAGCCAGGTGCTCCGGCAGGGCCATCGCTACGAAGTGGTGACGGGGAAGGGGTACCGCCCCGCTCTGGTCAATATCGGCCGTTGGTCATTGCTGGCTTGGACTTTCATCGCGCTTTACTTTCTCGCAACTAAATTGATTCCGCTCTTGCTCATTGCCTACGCCGCGTTTGTGCCTTACCTCGCCCCGCCGTCCTATGAAATGCTTGGCAAGCTGACTCTCGCCGGGTTCCATAATCTGAACTGGGACTTATTCTGGCGCGGACTTTACAATACCGTTTTGCTCGTTGTTTCGGTGCCGTTGATCACATTGCTCTTGGCCTTCAGTATTTCATGGTTGATCGTGCGCTCGCGCAGTCGCTTGCGCTATGTCCTCGAGTTCGGCGCGTTTCTGCCGCACGCGCTGCCGGAAGTGATCATGGCCATCGGCGCGCTATTGCTCGCGCTCTTCGTGCTACCGAAATTCATTCCCCTCTACGGTTCGGTGTGGTTGATCGCAATCGTCTACGTTATCTCCCGGCTCGCATTCGCCACCCGGGCGCTGAACAGCTCCCTGTTGCAAATCCACAAAGAGCTCGAAGAGGCCGCCTACACGGCCGGACTGTCACCGGTTAGAACATCCTGGCGGATTCTCGTGCCGTTGCTCCGCCCCACACTGATGTCGATCTGGATCTGGTCGTCGATTCTCGTCTACCGCGAGCTAACGGTCGCGGTATTTCTAATCAGTCAGGAAAGCATCACTTTGCCGGCGGTCATCTGGAGCTATTGGTTTTCAGGGGCGACCACACAAGCGGCCGCCGTGACATTGCTGATGACGTTGGTCCTGACACCGTTGATTTTGATTTTTTGGTGGTTCGGGCGGCGCCAACTGATGCCCGAGTCGTAAACTGCGTGGATGATTTACTCGACTGACAAGTCTAAGAAATGGGTGCTTGCGATTTTTGGCGAATGTTCAAATAGAAGAGGAGGGCTAAGAGATGCTTAATCAACGGCCCAAGAATGGGTCCTGGGTAATGATCGTGCTTGCCTGTATCTGGGCTTACTTCATCCCGGCGACGGCAGCCTTAGCGGCTGAGAGCGGTAAAGCGCCGACCCTCGCCGAGCTTATCAGCGGAGCAAAAAAAGAGACGACGCTCCGAGCGCAGTGGGGCGCGGACACGCTGGACGGGGGCCCGGGGGTGCAAAAAATCGTCGCTGCGATGAATAAAAAGTACGGCCTCAACATCCAATCGTCCTTTACTCCCGGCCCGAATATGCAGGGCATGATGGGCAAAATCGCGCGTGAATTGGCCGCCGGTCAACCGGCGAGCAGCGACGTGTACTTTGGTAACCCGCAATCGATGCTCCAAGCGATGGATGCCAACGTGCTGGCGCCAATGAACTGGCCCGCTCTGCTCGAGCGCAAGATGGCATCGGAGCCTGGGTTTGATCCCATTGTTCCCGGCAATATTGGAATCGCGATGGCTTCTACCCTGGTGGGAGCGATGTACAACACCAACTTGGTCAAGGGGAACGACATCCCTCGCAAGCTGGAAGATTTTCTCAATCCCAAGTGGAAAGGCAAGATCGCCTCCACGCCGTACGCCGCCGGACTGCGAGAGTTTGCCATGCCGGAACTGCTGGGCAAAGAAAAGATCATCGAATACGCAAAAAAGTTGTCTAAGCATATTGGCGGCCTGATACGTTGCGGCGAGACCGACCGACTTACCAGCGGGGAATTTTTGATGCTCGCTTTTGCCTGCGGCGACCAGGAAGTAAACGTGGGGCAGCGGAAGGGCATCCCCGTCGGCTATGCGATCATGGACGATGCTACTCTTTCGCACACCCGCTACGGGGGAGTGCCAAAGAATTCCCGGGCTCCGAATGCCGCTGCTCTATTCCTGATCTATTTGCACACGGGGGAAGGTCAAAAACTCATGTGGGATATCGATGGGCTCGATTTCCATCTTTACCCCGAGTCGAACCAGAAGAAGAAGCTTGATGCAGCGAAAGCCAAAGGAGCCAAAGTTGTGATCAGCTCACCCCAATGGCTCGGCAAAAACAAGAATTATGATGACACGCAGAAGGAACTCGAAAAGATTATGCGGGGAGAGACCAACTAAAGAAATTTCGCGCCAGGTGACACGCCGTAAAAAAACAGGGGCGGGTTTCAAACCCGCCCCTGTCAAAACTAAACTTAGCTTTCGATTTGCTTCGATGACTTCTTAGTTATACTCTGCGCCGGGCAGCGGATTCTCCACGGCTTCTTCGAGCGTCGTTGCCTGTTTCCACTCGTTTGCCGGTCGGCTCTTGCCATCGGTGCCAATCTGATCCATGGCTGAGTAAATCTCGATCTTGAATCCATCCGGATCGTAGAACTCGAGGCCGGGATTGCCGCCCGGTCCGCGCCGTCCTTCGTAGAAAATCTCGACGCCTTTTGATTTCAAAAACTCGCGAATCTTGAATAGCTCAGAGACTGTAGGGACTTCCAAAGCCATATGGTCGAAGCCCACTTGACCACGCTTGGGCAGTTGATTTTTTTCCGTCGCTTGGACCAACGCGACGGTGTGGTGATCCGTGGCGTTGCGGAAAAACACCATGCCGGTCTCGTTCTTATCCGAGAATTTGAAGCCCATGACCTCGGTCCAAAACTTCGAGCTGCGCTCGATATCGCTGACACTGAGGACCACGTGGCCGATTTTCTTGATTTTGATAGGAGATGTTTCTGCTGCCATAAAATGCTCCTTTCTATTATGAATGAGCTGCGCTTACACCGCAGCCAAATGTACAGGATTTCTACCACGGGCCGGCATTTAAGGCAAAGCTGAATAAATCAACGAGGAAGGGGTTTGTAGGACTATTTCATCTGGAATTTCGCGACCAGTTTGCGACCGTAACTACGGATGGAACTCATGTCTAGTGACCGGCGCTTGAGCATATCCAGCCGGATCACTTTCCATTGAATGCTCTTGGCCAAGGCGCGGCGCTCGCCTTCGTCCTCGACATGCTTGAGCAGGTCTTCGAGCGTATGGATGTCTTTGAGCAATTCGGCTTCGGGCGGCAGGACGTGGGCGTTCTTCAGCAAGTGGTAAGCGATACGCAAATCTTCCGGCACCCAGCTCAGGTCTTCCAATCGGAGCGGCTTTCCCTTGCCGGGAAGATTGTCGAAGTCGCCGTTTCGCTGAGCTTCGAGAATCCGCTGCTCAGCGATCCTCTGAAACAACGGCACCGCGCCGGTGGGTTGTATCGGTCGTTTCATTTTCAAGCCTTGAACTTTTGACGTTTTAAACCGCCGTACCTTTCAGCTCTTCCGGCGGCCGGACGTGGCGAAACATCAGGTAGAAAGCCACGTCGTTGATCAATTGTAGCCCGCCGCCGATGAACAAGGGAAGAGTCAGTGAAACAGTTTGCATGAGATATGTCGAAATGGTCGGGCTGATGCCGAACGGCACGATGCGCGCAAGGCTGGTGACGCCGGCGGCCGAGCCGCGCTCGTCGGACTTGACCATCGCCATGGTGAAAGAGGCGCGCAACGGGTTGTCCATGTATGCGAAGAACGAGCGGATCACGATCAGCGCGGCGGCAACGGTCAAAGTCGGCGCGAACGGCAGGCAGAGCCAAATCAGCGACGCCAGGCCGTGCGAGAACGCCATGGTGCGGACAACGCCGATCTTGTGCGCGACCAGCGGCGCGGTGAGGAACGACAACGCGGCGAGAAAATAGGAAGCGAAAAAGATCACCCCAAGGGATTTCAATTCGACGCCGAAGCGGAGGAAAAACCAGTAGGCTACCAGCGAGCCCGCCATGCCGGCGCCGAAGTTGTCGAGGATCGCGAGCAGCGACATCTTGGTGACAAAAACGCCGGTCGTCTTGGACATCTTCCTTTCAGCGGATCGGGGCTGGTGCTGCTCGGTGATAGCCTGATACACGAAAAAAAGCGCGATGCTGAACCCGATGGTCAACGCAAACAGCGGCTTGTAAGACTCGACGGCGCTCCAGCCCCGATCTTCTTGAAGATACTGCGGCACCGCGCTGGCCAGCGCTCCCAAGGAGCCCATGATTGAGCCGACAAAGGAGTTGACGGCGAAGATTTGATTGCGATTGTCGGGCCGGCATTTCTCGGCCAATAACGCCTCTTCGGCGGGATTGAAGGGGCCGCCTCCCGAGCCGCCGCCGCCGGAGCCGCCGGCGCCGACATTGGCGATGATGACCGCGACCAGGATGTAAGGGAGCCCGGTAAAGTAAATGAGAATGACGTTAGAGAGAATCGTCAGGAGAGCGAGAAGCATCAAAATCTTTCTGCGGCCCACTCGATCCGACAAGTAGCCCCAAACCGCGGTGAGCAGCGCGCCGCTCAAGTACGCCACGGTGAAAATAATCCCGATCATGACCGTCGAATGGCCGAGCCGGTCGAGATAAATGGCAAAGACGACATTCAAATACGAGAATGCAAAGGCGCGGATGCCGCGCGCCGCCATCAACATCTTGGCGTCCCGGGGTAAGTGGCGAAAAAATTCCCGCAGAAATTCCCGAGACCCTCCCATGATTATGCAGTCACGGCTTTTGGCTTTGCGCCTTGCTCTTCCGGCGGTTTCACGTTGCGAAAAAGATAATAGAAGATGCAGTCGTGGGAAAGTTGCAGCATGCCACCCAGGAAAATTGGCACACTCAGCGCGAAGGATTGCATCAAGTAGGCGGACAGGGTCGGGCTGATGGCGACCGGAACATGGCGCGACAAGGTGGTGATGCCGGCCGCCGAGCCGCGGTCTTCCGGTCTGACAATGCCCATGACGAAAGAGCTGCGCAGGGGATTATCCATGTAAGCAAGGAAGGAGCGTACGATGATCATGGCAGCCGCGGCCGTAAAGGTCGGCGCTAACGGAAGCATTAAATAAATGAACGACGCCGCGCCGTGCGAAAAGGCCATGGTCCGCACCACGCCGATTTTGCGCGCGATGATCGGCGCCGTGAGAAACGACAGAGCGGCGAGAAAATAGGAAAGAAAAAACATGATGCCCAAAGACTTGAGCAGGAAAGAAAGAACATGATGCCCAAAGACTTGAGCTCGACGCCGTAGCGGAGGAAGAACCAGTACGACATCAACGGACTGATCAAGCCGCCGCCGAGGTTGTCGATCATGCCGAGGAGCGACATCTTGATGACGAAGCCGCCGACCCGTTTGGCGGGAGATCTTTTCTCCTGTGTGCGCGTCACGGGGACATGGTGTTCGTCGATGCGCGAGTACGCAAAGATGAGCACGATGCTAAAGAGAATCGTCAAAGCGAACAGCGGCTTGTAAGAGGCGATGGATGCCCAACCCCAGTGTTCTTGCAAATGCTCGGGCAGGCCGCTCAAGAGCGCGCCCAACGAGCCCATGATCGAGCCGACAAATGCATTGACGCCGAAGACGCGGTTTCGATTCTCGGGTGTACACTTCTCGGCGAGCAAAGCCTGTTCGACCGGGCTCATCGGGCCGCCGCCTTGTCCGCCGGCGCCCGAACCGCCCGCGCCGACGTTGGCAATGACGACAGCAGCGATGATGAAAATGAGGTGGCTAAAAAACATGTAAATCATATTGGAAACGATCGTCAGCGCAGCCAAGAGCATGAGGATGTTCTTGCGGCCGTAGCGGTCCGACAGGTAGCCCCACACCGCGGTTAAAACTGCGGCGCTGGCGTAGGCTGTCGTGACCACAAGACCCACGGTCATCGTCGAGTAGCCAAGTTGACTCAAGTAGATCGTGAAAATAACGCCCAAATAGGAAAACGCGAAGGCGCGCACGCCGCGCGATGTCATCAAAATGATCGCGTCCCGCTGCAGATCGCCGAATAGTCTTTGGATCACTTTGCCCTCGATGCTTGATCGTATTCGCGTTCGTAGTCGAGTTCGGTGCGAATACCGACGGCGTGAAGCGCGTCGTTGGCTTGGTCGAGCGAGGAGCTTCTCCGTGCCGCTTGCGCGGGTCGTCCGAGCGTCTCATAGAGTTTGATCGGCGACATGAAGAAGGTCAGCGTCGTAAGCGGTGTCAGCTTGACGTGTCTTTGGCCGCGCCGGATGGCGCTGTCGCCCCATGCGCCGCGAAAACATTTTACCGGGATGGCGCTGGCTTCGGTGGGTACGGTCTTGATGACTTCCTCGATTTCGGCGGCGATCTTTGGCGTCAATGCCCAGGCGCCGAGCAAGCCACCCGCTGCCGCCAACTTGCTCAGCGCAACTTCGATTTCGTCTGGGGTCAGCTCGCCGTCGCTGCCGTAGCCGAAGACGCCCCATAGGGTTCGGTGGCCGCGCGCGGCCAATTCGGCGAACGCGGCAAGCATGATCGAGTCGGCCAGCGGGCTGCGCAGTCCGGGCTCGTGGCCTTGCGCGAGCGAATCGCCGCCGACGTCGACGCCGACGAGCAGGTCGCTGTTGAATTCCTTCATTGCGACTTCCAATCCGTCGACTACTCCGTTGACGCCCCCGTTGATGTCCACGAGAAGGATTTCCTCTTTTTGAACCGCGGCCATCTTCGATTCGGCGAAGCGGACGCCGGTGTCTGTCTGACTTTCGGAATTTGCCATCCAAGCGAAGGGATGAAGCACGCGGACGTTGCGTACCTCGCTCAATTGACGCGGTCCGGGAATCGGATCGTAGACGTTACGTTCCCAGGAGAGTCCGCCGAGAGCGAATTTCAATCCGCAGAATTCCAAAAATCTCGCGACCGCCAACGCGCCGACCACATCACCACCGCCGCCAACGCCGATCACGAGGGCATGCGACGACGCGCGGATCAGATCCTCAAGAGATGGCGGAGGCGATTGCATTTATGTTGTTCGGGTTGGTTTTGATCAGTGCGGTGTCTTGGCTAGATTGTTCACTCATCACGAATCCTGTCACCCTGGGTTTTGGCGAAGGGTCTCGCCCTGATTTAGTTCGTGCCGTGTCGAGAACGCGAGATGCTCGGCGGAGTTTACCCTGAGTGCGCCGAAGGGCCTCGGATGACAGCTCTTGTCCGACCGATTTGCTTGGTGAATCGTCACTTCGGAATATGCGTATCCTGACCGGGTA
>WNFV01008672.1_pt1 | contig 11422 bp, 12 predicted proteins | sample 5400101 | NCBI WGS metagenome assembly WNFV01 (sample SAMN13153361, study PRJNA577476) | soil metagenome | isolation source: 115 cm soil or saprolite under grassland replicate 1 | place: USA:California | collected 2016-06-15
GACGAAATCGCCACTCGCACACCTCTGGCCCAGGCGTGGCGACGCCTCGATCGCGAACTCGGCCACTTCATCCAACATCAGTTGACTGCCGCCTGAACTTGATCTGACTGTGAACTTCCCTCAGGGCAAGTGGAACTAGACCGCAGGCGCCGTCACGCGCGGCCACACGTCGTGCACCGCGGAGAGGCGCGACGTGATCTCTGACGCGCCCGCGATGCTGTAGATGTAGGTCACTCCGGTCGGCGTCGGCTGTCCGCCGAAGCACGTCGAGCAGGCGCGCTCGCCGATGTACCAGACGAGGTCGTTGCTCAGGAAGCGCGCCCCCGATCGCCCGGCCGCCGTCGATGCGATCTGGCTGTCTGCCTGCACGCCGTAGAAGCCGACGCCGTGGACGCCGGTGGAGGTGCGGAGGCTGTAGGTTATCCACCTGCCGTCAGGTGACTGGTGCGGCCGGATCCAGTGGATCGAGTCCATCGGAGTGACGCCGGCCGACGGATCCCAGCGGAGGACAGGGCCGGTGGCGGCGCGGAAGTAGAGGCGGCTCGGCAACGATGCCCAGACCGCCATCGTCATTCCCGATGTCGAATAGACGAGCGCACCGTCGCTGGCTCGACGGACCTGGTCGGGCGCCGTCGCGCCGGTACCGCCGGTGTGGAAGGTCTGGAAGTAAGCGATGTACTGCCCATCCGGAGAGAAGCTCAGGAAACTGTCGTCTTCGTCGGGGCTGACGCCGCGGCCTGGAGCGGCAGGCAGCGTCGTCAGCACCCGGTTGCCGGCTGAGCTCACGAGGTGCCAGGCGTTGCTGTCGAGATAGGTGAGGGATTGGCCGTCGGGGCTGAAGGCGTACTGCCCGGAATCGAAACCGCTCGAGTACGTGGCCAGGATGGTCGTCGGTCCGCCGCTGAGGTTGGCTTTGATGATCTGGTTCTCCGCCGTCTCGTACGCGACCGCGGTGCCGCTCACGAATTGCGGCGCGAGCACCGACGAATCGAACGTGCACAGGTTCCGGGCATGTGCCGGGTCCTGGATATCACGGACCACGATCGTCGCGTCACCTGCGACTGTGCCGATGACGAGGCTGTCCCCCGCGGGAACCGCGGTGGTGCAGTGGACGAGCGAGGCGGGACCGGAGGTCGGACTCGAGAGCGGGGAGGTCCCGGCGGACGATGTCGGAGATGGTGTGTGCGAGGTGCTCGGGGAGGGTCCACCACAGGCGCCGACGACCAAAACGACGGCCAGCGCCGCCCCGCGCATGGCACTGGCGGTCAAGATCAAGCGCTGGACGGCCCGTTCGCGGTGATTCGCGCCAGCGCGATCATCCGCGCTGCCGCGTCGGTGCTCATGCCGTCGCGGCCGGATCGCTCCAGGATCGCGTATACCGCGTCGCCGATCCCGCGCAGTTTCTCGTCGAGGACTTCACGGGTCCAGTGCTGCTCCTCGAGGCCGCCGCCATGCAGGACGCCGCCCGCGTTGATCACGAAGTCGGGGGCGTAGACGATGCCCCTCTCGCGCAGCCGGTCTGCGTCCTCGGGTGTCTCGAGCTGGTTGTTGGCGCCCCCGGCGACCACATGGCAGCGCAAGCCCGGGATGGACCGAGAGTTGAGAATGCCACCAACCGCGCAGGGGGAGAAGACGTCGCACTCCGCAGTGAGGGCGGCATCGGGGGGAACCACATGGATGCCCTTCGCGCTCAGCGCATCGAGCCTGGGGCTGTCGACGTCGGTGGCGATCACCTTCGCGTCCGCCTCCATCAGCAGCTCGATGAGACGTCCGCCGACGCCGCCCGCGCCCTGGACGAGGACGCTGCGCAAGCTCAGGTCGTCGGAGCCGAAGGCGTACCGGCAAGCGGCGCGAATCCCGTGCAGGACCCCGACGGCGGTGTCGGGCGCGGTGTCGCCGGACCCGCCTGCGGCCTCGGTCCTGCAGAACACGTATGGCGTGACCTCACCGATCACGTCCATGTCGAGGGCCGAGGTGTTCATGTCGGGGGCGGCGCTGTAAAGGCCCCCAAGGGAGTTGACGAACGCCCCGTACTCGCGCAGCAGCCGGCGCCGCTCTTCGCCCTGGGGAATCTCAGGCGTCGGGAGGGCGATGACGGCTTTGCCGCCGCCGTGCGGAAACTGCACGCTGGCGAACTTCAAGCTCATTGCCTCGGCGAGGCGCATGCCATCGGCCAGGGCGTCGGGGAGGCGCGGGTAGTGCTTCATGCGCGTGCCGCCCGCCGCCGGCCCGAGGCGGGTCGAATGGACGCAGATGAACATCCACGTCCCGGTTGCCGGGTCGCGATGGATCGATACCGACTCTCCGTCCCACGCAGCCAGCAGGTCCTCCACGACCTGCCAGTCTAGTCAGGCCGCCTTCGGGTGCTCGACGACCGCGAGGACACGCGGCGCCACGAACCTCGCGGTCCGGATCACACCGCCCGTGCGAGTCAGTTCGCGGACCTCGACGGTCGTGCGCGAGCTGCGCACCTCGACGGTGCGTCCAGCCCTGGTGGCTTCCACCACGTACTCACGCGCGGAACCTCCGCCGGCGTCGACGAGGACCTCGACGAAATCACCTTTTGCCATACGTCCTTTTTATTCCCAGCTCCAGCCGAACCTATGCGTTTCTTGAGCATGGCCCAACCCCCCGAGAAGGCACGGAGTGTGGAGCAGCTGAGGGAGGCCGCAGCCACATGCCGGGCTTGCGACCTGTACCTGAACGCGACGCAGACGGTGTTCGGCGAGGGCGAGGAACACTCCCGAATGATGCTGATCGGCGAGCAGCCCGGCGACCAGGAGGACCTGCAGGGCAAGCCCTTCGTCGGGCCCGCCGGACGCTTGCTCGAGAAGGCGCTCGACGAGGCCGGGATCGACCGCCGTCGCGTCTACGTGACCAACGCCGTGAAGCATTTCCGCTGGACGCGGCGCGGCAAGCGACGGCTGCACGAGAAGCCCAACGCTGGACAGGTGCGCGCCTGCCGGCCGTGGCTGGAGGCGGAGATCGAGGTCGTCAGGCCGCGCATGCTGGTGCTGCTCGGCGCCACTGCGGCGCAGTCGGTGATGGGGCCAGCGTTTCGCGTCAGCAAGCAGCGCGGCGAGGTCCTGGAGTCCCCCTTCGGCATTCCCGTGGTGGCCACCGTGCACCCCTCCTCGATCCTGCGGGCGACCGACGACGAGTCGCGGGACGCCGCAATGACCGCCTTCATCAAAGACCTCCTGGTTGCGGCGAAGCAGGCGTAGGGTGAAAATGCGGCTGCATGGCACAGGGGCGGGAGCGGGCGGTACTTCCGCTTTCGGTTCAGAACGCGTATCGCGAGCGATATCGGGCGCTCCGGCCGGGATGGCGCTCGAGCGGCGACCAGCTCGAGGCGTTGGTGCGCAGTCACCTCACCGCGAGCAGCCGCGTGCTCGACCTGGGATGCGGGCGCGGCGGCGTGGTCGAGCTGTTCTGGCGCGACCTCAAGCTCGCCGTGGGACTCGACCCGGACGCACCATCGCTGACCGAGCACCGCGCGGAAGGCATGCCGGTCATCCGCGGCGTGGGCGAGCGGCTCCCTTTCGTCGATGAGTGCTTCGACATGGTCGCGTGCCTGTGGGTGCTCGAGCATCTGGGCGAACCCCTCCAGACGTTTTGCGAGGTGCGCCGCGTGCTGCGGCCCGGCGGGCACTTCATCTTCCTGACGCCGAACACGCGCAACCCACTGATGCTTGCGAACCGCATCGGCAAGGCGTTGCCCGGGTTGCAGAGACGCCTGGTGCCGATGTTCTACGGCCGCGCCGAGGCGGACACGTTCCCGGTCCAGTACCGCGCCAACACGGTGGAGGCCATCCGGGCCCACGCTCGAGCGTCAGGATTCGGGGTCTACGACCTGCGTGTGGTGGCCGACCCCACGTACCTGGCGATGAACAGCTTCATGTTCAACGCCTCGGTGATGTCGGAGCGCGTGATGCCGAGGGGCTGGGGCGTGCATCTGCTGGGGGACCTGGTTCGGGCGTCAGCGGCTGGGGAGTGAGGCTGGACGCCTACACGATCGTGGTTCTGCGCCGGCCGGCAAACGCTCCACAGCTGAGCGGGTCGGAGCTTGACAGGCTGCAGCGGGAGGACATCCCTTTCAACGCCCGCATTGTTCACCTGGCTGTTGCCGTAGGAGACATTGGGGGATCGCCCGGAGCGACGATCGACGAAGATTGACGGCATGAGCTTGAACTTGAGCGTCCTGCTGGTGATCCTTGCCCTGGTTGCGTTCGTCCTGGCCGCGATCGGATGGACCTATCGGAAGGTCGACCTGATCGCCATCGGCCTGGCCCTCTGGTCGCTTTCCTTCCTGATCAGCCGGTTGTCGCAGCTGAGCCTGAGCACGGTGATCCTGGTGCTGGCGTTCCTGGCCTTCGTGGCCGCCGCCGCCGGGTGGCGCTACCGCAAGATCAACCTGATCGCTACGGGGCTGGCGCTGTGGACGTTGTCGTCGGTGGTTCCGTAGCGGCGACCGGGACGCGGGTCGCGCCGCCTCCGGTCAGACGCGCGGCGATGAGGACGGGGATGATAGTGATCAGGATCACGAACGACACCACCACGTTCACCTCCGGGAGGCGCTGACCGAGCCGGATCGCTCCGAAGATCCACAGCGGCAACGTGTTCTGGGCGCCCGCGGTGAAGGTGGTCACGATCACCTCGTCGAATGACAGGGCGAAGGCCAGCATCGCGCCGGCAACCACCGACGTCGAGATCAGAGGAAGGGTGATGTCGCGGAAGACACGGAACCCGTTGGCGCCGAGGTCCATGGCCGCCTCGATCAGCGACCCCTGTGTCCGGCGGAGGCGCGCAAGCACGTTGTTGTAGACGACGACGATGCAGAACGTCGTGTGGCCGACCACGATGGTGTAGGTCGACAGTGGGATGCCGCCGAAGCTGAAGAACGCCTGCAGCGAGATCCCGGTGACGATCCCGGGCAGGGCCAGGGGCAGCACGAACAGAAGGCTCACGGTCTCCTTGCCGAACCAGGTCATGCGGTGGATGGCGAACGCGGCGCATGAACCCAGGACCAGCGCGAGCGCAGTCGCGATCAGCCCCGCCTGGAGCGACAGACCGAGCGCGCTCGTCACATCGGGGTCGCTCCAGGTCGAGCTGAACCACTTGAGAGTCAATCCGGGGATCGGCCAGCTCTGGATGTTCGAGGTGTTGAAGGCGTAGAGGAAGATCAGGACGATCGGCGTGAACAGGAAGAAGAGGATCAGCGCAGCCCAGACACGGAGCAAAAGCCTGGTCCAGAAACCTTCCAAGGTCAGAGGGCCTCGAAGGCGCCGAGGCGCTGGGCGATGAGCAGGTAGACGGCCATGATCGCCACGGGGATGATCGCCAGGGCCGCCGCGAACGGGATGTTGTTGGCGATGCCGACGTTGCTGTAGATCACGTTGCCGATGAAGCTCGACCCTGCTCCTCCGACCAGGATCGGGGTGATGTAGTCGCCGAGCGTGAGCGAGAAGGTGAAGATGGAGCCCGCGACCACACCCGGGAGCGACAGCGGCAGCACCACGTCCCGGATCGCGCGCCAGCGACGTGCGCCGAGGTCAGAAGCGGCCTCGAGCATGGAATCCGGCACGCGCTCGAGCGCGGCGTAGACCGGGATGATCATGAACGGTAGCCAGATGTAGGAGAAGACGACCCACATCGCCGTGTTCGTGTAGCCGATGTCCGGCGCGGGGAGGCCGATCGAGGTCAGGCTCCAGTTGAGGACGCCGTTGTGGTTCAGGATCAGGATCCAGGCGTACACGCGAGCCAGGTAGCTGGCCCACAGCGGCAAGAGCACCGCGGCGAAGAGCAGCGTCTGCACCCGGCGCGAGGCGACGCGCGCCATGTAATACGCGAACGGGAACGCCAGCAGGGCATCGGTGAGAGTCACGAGTGCGGCCATGACAACCGTGCGGCTGATGATCGCCCGGTAGGCGGGCTCCTCCATGATGCGTTCGAAGTTCAGGGTGCTCCACACCTGCACGATCCGGGTGGTGAATGGGTCGATCGTCCAGAACGCGGTGACCAGCAGGGTCGCAAGCGAGGCCAGGTAGATGACGACGAACCAGGCCAGGGGCGGCGTCAGGAGAAGCACCGGGCGCAGCCACGCGAACCGCCAGAAGAAGGTCTGGAGGCCGGCGGCCCCGCCCGTCTTGGGGCGGGACCGTCCGGCCGCTTGAAAAGCTATTGAGGCGTCATCCCTTGATGGTCGTCCAGGCCGCGAGCCACTGGTCGTACGGGATGCAGTTGTTGCTGCCGTCGCCGCAGGCGGCGATGGGCGTCTTCCAGAACTTGATCTGGTCGAAGTAGGAGCCGGGCGCGTCGGCGTGGTACTGCTTGCACGAGCCTGCCTGCAGTGCCTCCATCTGGGCGCAGGCCTGGGTGTTGACCGGGGTCTCACCGAAAAACAGCGCCTGCAGGGCCTGCACCTTGGCCGTGCTGACGTAGGCGGTCCACTTGTACGCGCAGTTGGGGTGCGGGGCCTTCGTGGCCAGCATCCAGGTGTCACCCCATCCAGTCGCGCCTTCGACCGGGATGGTGTCGTCGACCGGCGCCTTGGCCGCCTTGAGCTGGATCGTCTGATAAGGCCAGGCGGCGCCGACGACCACGTCGCCGTTCTGGAACAGGGAGATCTCGTCCGAGGCCAGCGCCCAGTACTTCTTGATCAGCGGCCGCTGGTCCTTGAGCAGCTGCACAGCGGCGTCGAACTGGTTCTTCTTCAGCTCATACGGGTCGGTGATCTTGAGGTCGGGCTTGGTCTTGCTCAGGTACAGCGCCGCGTCGGCGATCTGGATCGGGTTGTCCGGCACGGTGATCAGTCCCTTGCTCGCCGGGTCGTAGATGACGGCCCAGCTCGTCGGTTTGTTCGGGAACTTCTGCGTGTTGTAGAGGAGGGTGTTCGGCCCCCACTGGAGAGAGATCCCATAGTGGATGCCGTTGATGGTGTTGTAGGGCGGGTTCTTGAAGTACGTCTGGAAGTTGTTCCAGTCGGGGATCAGCTTTTCGTTCATGGGCTTGACGTCGCCGCCGTAGATGAGGCGGAGGTCGGCGTCGCCGGAGGCCGAGACCATGTCGTACTGGCCGCCGCCGCCGTCTTTCATCAGGGTGACCATCTCGTCCGACGAGCCCGCGTACTTGGCGTTGACCGCGCACCCGGTCTGCTGCGTGAACTGCTTCTTCCAGGAGTCGTCGACGTAGCCTTCCCACGCGATCAGGTTGAGCTGACCCTCGCCGGCGCCGATCGAGTCGGGCGGCTTGATGTTCGCGGTCGGCGGCTGCTGCTGCGTGCTGCCGCCGCCTCCTGGGGTCGTTCCGCAGGCGGTCACCACCACAAGCGCGACCGCCAGTGCACCAAACTTCATCGGCTTCCTACCTCCCGTTGTCGAGCACGTATGTGTGATCAAGGGTCCAGGCCAGCCTCACCGGGCGGCCCTCGAACTTTTTGGCGTCGCCCAGGGCGTCCATATTCTGACGTACCGCCACGAGTTGCTCCCCGCGGTCGAGCCGCACCAGGTAGCGGGTGCTCATGCCGACGTAGATGACCTCCTCGACATGCCCCGACTCGACCGTCATCCCGCTCGGCGCCTGCTCCCCCTCGGCCAGCATGCGGATCTTCTCCGGCCGCACCACGAAGCGGACACCATCGCGCAGCAGCACGTTCGAGATGCCGATGAAGCCGGCCACGAACTCGGTCGCCGGCTGCTCATAGACCTCGACCGGCGTCCCGATCTGCTCGATCTGCCCGTTCGCCATGACCGCGAGGCGGTCGCTCATGGTCAGCGCTTCCTCCTGGTCGTGGGTGACGTAGACGAAGGTGATCCCCACCTCCTTCTGGATCTGCTTGAGCTCGATCTGCATCTCCTGGCGGAGCTTGAGGTCGAGCGCGCCCAGCGGCTCGTCCAGGAGCAGGACCTCCGGCTGGTTGATCACCGCCCGGGCGAGCGCGACGCGCTGGCGCTGGCCTCCGGAGAGCTGGTTCGGCCGGCGCCGGCCCAGCCCGCGCAGGCGGACCATCTCCAGCGCCCGCTCCACACGTTTCTCGCGCGCCCCCTTCGGAACGCCTTTCACGCGCAGGCCGTACGCGATGTTGTCGGCGACCGACATGTGCGGGAAGAGCGCGTAGTCCTGGAAGACGGTGTTCGTCTCGCGCAGGTACGGCGGGACCGAGGTCACGTCGCGGCCGCCGAGCTCGATCCTGCCGGCGTCGGGTCGCTCGAAGCCCGCGATCAGCCGCAGCAGCGTCGTCTTGCCGGAGCCCGAGGGGCCGAGCAGGGTGAAGAACTCGCCCTCGTCGACCATCAGGTCGACGCCCGCCACCGCCACCACCTGGCCGTAGCTCTTGCGGACGCCCTGGAGTCGTAGTGCGGGTTTATTCTTTGGTGGCCCGGCCATAGGCGCGGACGAAGGGACCTTCGACGGATCTTCAGCGCCCATGCGGCCCATCTTCGGGCTCAGCTCCTGCGCTGCTCGCTCTGGCATATCGATGCGATCGCTGCGCTGCTCGTCGCTTCGCCCGAATCTGGACCACCTGGACCGCCGAATCTCTCGCCGAAGTCCCTCGTCCGCGCCTTAGTCAAGCGACGCCATCACATGCTTGATCTGCGTGTACTCCTCGAGCGAGTAGATCGACATGTCCTTGCCGTAGCCGCTCTGCTTGTACCCGCCGTGAGGCATCTCGTTGACGAGCGGGATGTGCGTGTTGATCCACACGGTGCCGAACTGCAGCTTGCGCGCCATGCGCAAGGCGCGGCCGACATCTCGCGTCCATACCGACGCCGCGAGCCCGTAGTCGACGCCGTTCGCCCACGCGAGTGCCTGCTCCTCGTCGCTGAATCGCTGCACCGTGACGACCGGGCCGAACACCTCCTTGTTGACGATCTCGGCGTCGGGCCCGGTGGGAACGACGACGGTCGGCTCGTACCACGACCCTGCCTTCTTGATCCGCACCCCGCCGGTGAGCACCTCCGCACCCACCTCGCGGGCGCGGTCGACGAATCCCGAAACGCGGGTGAGCTGCTCCTCAGAGACCAGCGGGCCCATCTCGGTGTCATCCGCCAGCGGGTCTCCGACCTTGAGCCCGCTCACCGCGGGCACCAGGTCGCCAAGAAGCTTCTCGTGGATCTGCGGGCCCGCGATCACGCGCGTGGCTGCCGTGCAGTCCTGACCGGCGTTGAAGAAGCCACCGATCCTTATCCACTCGATGACCTTTTCGAGATCCGCGTCGTCGAAGACGATCACCGGCGCTTTGCCGCCAAGCTCGAGGTGGACGCGCTTCAAGGTCGAGGCGGCCGCGCGCGCCACTTCTTTGCCGGTGGCGACGTCGCCGGTGAGCGAGACCATTCCGACACCCGGGTGGCGCACCAAACCCGCGCCGACGGGTTCGCCGTCGCCGGTGATCACGTTGAGCACGCCGGCCGGAAAGATCTCAGCCGCGAGCTCGGCGAGCTTCAGCGCGGTGAGCGGGGTCCACTCCGACGGCTTGAGCACGACGGTGTTGCCGGCCGCCAGGGCAGGGGCGATCTTCCACGCGGCCATCATCAGCGGGTAGTTCCACGGAGCGATCGAGCCGACGACGCCGACCGGCTCCCGGCGAAGCATGCTCGTGAAGCCCTGCATGTACTCGGCGGTGGCGCGGCCCTCGAGCGTCCGCGCTGCGCCGGCGAAGAAGCGGAAGGTATCGACGATGGGCGGAATCTCTTCCGACTTCGTCGCCGCGAGCGGCTTGCCGACGTTCTCGGACTCGATGCGCGCGAGCTCGTCTCCGTTGGCTTCGACTGCATCGGCGAGCTTGAGCAGCGCCTCGCTTCGCATTCGCGGCGTGCTGTCCGACCAGCCGTCGTCGAAGGCCTTGCGCGCAGCCGCCACTGCTCGGTCGACGTCCTTCTCAGTCCCCTTCGGCACGTGCGCGATGACCTTGCCGGTGGCGGGGTTGACGATCTCCTGCGTGGCCCCGTTCGCGCCTGTGGTCCACTCGCCGCCGATGAACATCTCGTGCCGTCGCAGGGTCGTGCTCATGAGGCCTCCTTAAGCGCCGAGCGAGGCGCCGAGTATGTCCAGACCTTCCTCCAGCTGCTCATCCGGGATCGTGAGTGGCATCAGGGTGCGGATCACGTTGTGATGCGCACCGCAGCGAAGGATGATCAACCCCTTCTCGCGCGCGACAGCCAGGATGTTCGCCGTTTCTTTGTCCGCCGGTTCCTTGGTCCCCCGGTCGCGGACCAGCTCCATGCCCGCCATGGCGCCGACGACGCGGACGTCGCCGATGAGCTCGCGGTCCTTGACCCACGTGCGCATGCGCTCCTCGACCACCGAGCCGATGCGAGCCGCGCGCTCGGGCAGCTTCTCGTCGCGCATGATGTCCATGACCGCAAGGCCCGCGGCGCACGCCACGGGGTTGCCCCCGTACGTGCCGCCGAGCCCGCCCGGATCAGGCGCATCCATGACGTCGGCGCGGCCGACGACGCCCGACAGCGGGAAGCCCGCGGCCAGGCTCTTGGCCACGGCGATGAGGTCGGGCTCGACACCGGAGTGCTCGATGGCGAAGAACCTGCCGGTGCGGCCGAAGCCCGTCTGGATCTCGTCGGCGATGAGCATGATGCCGTGCTGCTTCGTGAGCTCGCGGAGCTTGCGCATGAAGTCGAGCGGCGCGGGGACGAACCCGCCCTCGCCGAGCACGGGCTCGATGACGATGGCCGCCACCCGCGTGGGTGAGACCGCGGCCTCCAGGAGGTTGCCGAGGTCGGCAAGCGCCGCATCGGTGTTCCAGCCGCGGTACTCATACGGAAATGGCGTCTGGTAGACCTCGGCCGCGTAGGGCCCGAAGTTCTGCTTGTACGGCTGGACGGTACCGGTGAGGCTGAGCGCGAGCAGGGTTCTTCCGTGGAACCCGCCACGAAAGCTGACGACCGCGGGCCGGCCGGTCGCGGCGCGGGCGATCTTGACCGCATTCTCGATCGCCTCGGCGCCAGTGGAGAAGAAGACCGCCTTCTTGGGGCCCTGGATCGGCGCCACCTCGCAGAGCCTCTCCGCGAGCCTCAGGTACGACTCGTACTGGACGACCTGGAAGGAAGTGTGGGTCGCGCGCTGGAGCTGCTCGTGCACAGCCTTCATGACGCGAGGGTGGGCATGCCCGACGTTCATCACCCCGATGCCACCGGCGAAGTCGATATAGCGCTTGCCGCTGACATCCCAGAGCTCGGATCCTTGGGCCCGATCCGCGGTGACCGCATGCGCGCTCGTGATGCCTCGCGGGACGTACTTCGCCCGCAGGTCGGCGAGCTCGGATTCCATGGTGAGGGGTGGGGGCACGCGGCCATCTTAGGGGCGCCCACGAATTCGCGGCAAAGCCTCCCAATTCGTGGGGCTGAAGCAGCAGATACGATCCGGGACTGGTGGAAGCGGCTCTCGTGGCCGTCGAGCGGCTGTGGCC
>WNFV01014613.1_pt1 | contig 11420 bp, 8 predicted proteins | sample 5400101 | NCBI WGS metagenome assembly WNFV01 (sample SAMN13153361, study PRJNA577476) | soil metagenome | isolation source: 115 cm soil or saprolite under grassland replicate 1 | place: USA:California | collected 2016-06-15
GATCGCCACTTCCTGCTGATCGCCGAGAACGAACACAACGACCCGAATCTGGTTAGGAGCCGGGGGGCGCGGGGTGAGGGGTGGGGGGTGGAGGACAGGAGGCAGCCCCTAGTCCCCGGCCCCCAGCATATAGGCCTCGACGCGATCTGGGCCGATGATTTCCACCACCAGCTGCGGGTGGCGCTGGCAGGCGATCGCGAAGGCTACTACCAATACTACAGCGGCAGCACTGCGGATATAGCGGCGACGGTACGGCAGGGCTGGTTCTACACTGGCCAGCAGTCGGCGCATTTCGACCGCCCGCGTGGCGCGCCGGCCGATGATCTGCCGATGCCACGCTTCGTCTATTGCATTCAGAACCACGACCAGGTCGGCAATCGCGCGCTGGGCGAGCGCCTGCATCACCAGATCGAGCTGAACGCCTACCGGGCCGCGTCGGCGCTGCTGCTGCTTGGCCCGGCCACGCCGCTGCTGTTCATGGGCCAGGAATGGGCCGCCAGCACGCCGTTCCTGTACTTCACCGACCACAATGCCGAGCTGGGCCGGCTAATCACCGCGGGCCGGCGGGCGGAATTCGCGGGCTTCACCGCCTTCTCGGGCGAGCTGGTGCCCGACCCGCAGGCGCGCGCGACGTTCGAGCGATCGAAGCTGCGCTGGGACGAGCGCCTGGCGCCGCCGCACGCCGGCACCCTACGGCTCTATCGCGACCTGATCGGTCTGCGCCGCGTCCACCCGGCGCTGCGCGAGCGCGGCCGCGATTCGTTCGCCGTGATCGCGCTGGGCGAATCGGCGCTGGCGCTGCGCCGCTCCGGGCCAACGCCGCAGGACACGCTGCTGATTATCGTCAACCTGCGCGACGCGCTGCAGCTGGATCTCACGGCGCGCGCCGAAACTACCGCGCCGGCCGGGCTGCACTGGGCGCCACTGCTCGATACTGAAGATGAGCGCTATGGCGGGCAGGGCGCGGCACGACTGATGCGGCAAGCGGCGATGGTGGCGATGGATGGGCCGGGGGCGTTGGTGTTAGCGAGCGCCGCCTAAGCGAGCATGTCATCCTGAGCGAAGCCGGCGGGCGGAGCGAAGGATCTCTGCCACCCCAGTGCGAAGCGCCCTAGCGCCGCCCTGTTGGCAGAAACACCCGCTGCGCCGGCTGCACGCGCGCCTTGGTCAGCGGGTCACCCAGCAGCGCGAAGGTCGCCAGCGTATCCTGGCAGCAGCTGCCGGCGGTGAACAGCTCCAGGTAGCCCGCCGACGTCAGCTGCCCAAGCGAGGCGCTCAGCGGCGGCGCGGCCCATAGCGCGCGGTAGAAGCCGCGCTGCATCGCATCGTGCCCATGCGCCACGCCGAAGCCGGTAGGCCCCCAGATAGCCACCGCGCCGCCATTCGGCTTGATCAGCCAGCGCTCATCCAGCGTGGTTCGGCTGTAGTTCGGCGTTTGGAACGCGCTGGTCAGGCAGGTCATCGCAACCACGATCGGCAGGCGCGCGCCGTTGGTCAGATCGTCGGGGTCGTACAGCCCCAGCAGGTACGGCGGCGTCTTCTGCGGGTCGGTGCTGGCCCACTGGTACTGGCTGCTATGGCCGACATAGTTGACCAGGCCAGCGCCCTGGTTTAGCAGCGCCAGGGTCCGATCGTGCGCGCGCACAGCATCCGGCTCGCGCGAAGGTATACCGGCCGCCGTGGGCGTGGGATCGTAGTACAGGCGCAGAACCTCGACGCCGGCCGGCTGCTGCGCGGCGCTGATGTCGGCCAGCGCGGCGAAATCACCGGCCGAATCGACTGTGTTGTCGGGCTCGCGATAGTTGTCGGCGATATAGATGTTGCGCGCGCCCCAGCCCATGTTCAGCGGCCCGCTCTCATAGGCGACGATCTTGGCAACCACGCCGGCCAGCTCGGATGCGCTGTTCACCGTCAGCCGGCCGAGCGCCAGATCGGGCAGCGGATCGAGCGTGGGATCAGTGCCGTCGAGCCGCGCGTAGCAATTCTCGCAGGCGGTCTCGCCCAGCCAGGGGTCGACATTGGCGAGGTAGGGCGGGATGAAATTCGGGTCGTCGCGCTTGAGATAGTTCAGCGGGTCGACAGTTCCATCGCCCACCAGCGTGACGGCAGCCGGCGCGGTGCTCCAATTTCCGGCAGCGTAGCGCAGAAAATCGCGAATGGCGTTCGGCGACACCTGCCCGAAGCTCCAGGCATCGTAGATCGCCTGCACGTCGATTACGCGCACGGCATGTCCCTGCGCCTGCCGCCGCGCAATCAGCGGGGCCAGCGTGGACGCGAAGGCGGCCGGCGCGATATAGATCACGTCGGCCGGCGTGGTAAAATCGAACGGCGTGTGCTTGGTCAGCGCCGGCGCGAACAGCGTGCCTGGGCCGGTCAAGGCATACTGGTGCGACGGCCCATCCTGGAAGATTGTGGAGATTCCGGGCGGAATATCCAGCGGCTGCGGCGCGCGCGGGTTGGTCACATCATACAGCGCGCGATCGGCGGCGGCGTTGCTGATCTGGTACTGGAATATGCCCACGTTGCCGGCAAACAGCGCGCCCTGCCCACCAACATTCAGCCCAACCGGCCGATCCCAGGCCACGCTATCCAGCTCGAGTCCATCGGGCGCTGTGCCGGGCACCAGCGTGACGGTCGCGTTGGGGCTATTCGTGGAGAATGTAAACGCCTGCGACCAATCGCCCGCGCCGCTCCAGCTGGCGCTGTGAACCTCGCCGCCGAGCGCCACCGACAGATTGTGCTGGCCGGCGGTGTAGGCGCTGCCGCTGACGGTCAGCACCGTACTGCCCGCCGCCAGCCCGAGCGTCTGAGTCAGCGTAGCGGTCAGCGTGGCCGGGAGCAGATCCGGTCCGGTCTTCAGATCAGCTGCGAACCAGTGATCGCCATCCGGGCCAGGCATAGTCGAGTCGTACAGCGTGTTGTTGCGCCACACACCCTGCTCGCGCGCGATGCCGGAGATGGCTGTGCCGGGCTGCGCCGAGCGGGGGGGCAGCATGCGCGTGCCGGCGGTCGCCTCGACCGTCAGCCAATAAGTATCGGCAGCGTTCCAGGTATCGCCGGGCCTGAGCGCGAAGAAGCGCAGCTCCAGGCTCGCGCCGCTGCCGCGCTGCTCCAGCGCCAGCTCCACGCCGGCGTGGTACAGGTGCAGCAGCGCGGGGTCGCTCAGGCCCACGCCGGCGGCCGTGAGAGTGGCGGCCGGCAGGCGCTGAATGCCGGCCTGGGCAACGCGCACCGACCACGCCGCGCCAGCGACGGCCGGGTTGGTCGGCCCTGGCACGCCGGAGAGAAATGGCCCGGCTTGCGCCAGCAGCGCCGCCGCGTCCTGCGCCAGCGGCGCCGCGCCAGGGATGGTGGCCTGAAGCGCCGTGACCGCGCGCATCGCGCCATCCTGCGTGAAGACGGGCGTCAGCGCCAGCACGGCGATCCGCGCCCCGCGCATACGGCCCTCGCGCAGCACCACAATCGGCGATTCCGGCAGCGCCGGGCTGGGCGCGCCAGCCAGATCCGGCCGCGGATCGCCCGCGATCGTCTGGCGCACCGGCCGCTCGGCGGCGGGCAGGCTGCCCTGCCAGGGCGCGCTCTCCAGCAGCGCGATCCGCGGCGCGATCGGCGCATCGCCGGCGATCCGCAGCGCCACCAGCGTGGCCGGCAGCCGCAGCCCGCCGATCTCCACCGGCGGCTGCGCGGCAGCGGCAAGCCCACGCAGCACATCCGGCGCGCCTCCCTCTGTCGGGATTCCGCCGCGCCAATCCAGCCGCACCGCGCCGGCCAGCGGTGTGACCAGCGGCGGAGCAGGTAGCGCGGCAGCGGCGGTTGGGCCGGGCGCGCGGGGAACGAGCAGCAACAGGCCAAAGAGCGCCAGCAACATGCGGTGGCGGTGTCGTCGATTGATCATGATCTTCCGAATGTACTCCTGCGATACTGATTTGTGGAGCGCAGATCATAGCTATGTTTGGAGTATAACATAGCATTGTTCGGCATCGCGGATGCGAGCGAGAACGCAGCGATATGCGATCTTCTTTGCGCGTGCTGCCGCCGCTCCGGCTAGGGCGTGCGCCCTTTGAAATCCCTTGCAAGATGGATGTTGGTTGCCTACGCGGCGGGCGGCGGGGTGGGCCGCCACCCCGGCACCCCCGGCCAGGGGCGTGCGCCCCTTGGAACCCCGATTCGATGCTGTCACATGCTGAGCGCCAGGCGCGCATGCTTGCGGGCAGATCAAAGCAGGCAGCTAAGAAACGGGTCTCGGTATAACAGAGGCATAAGCTCGGTGCGTTATCCTGGCGCAAGCATCATTTGCAGGGGCCTGGGGGGCGGCACACCCGCCCAGCGGGGAGTGCGAGGGGCAGCGCCCGCTCGCATGTATCAACACGTTCTCAGCGCGAGAGGGCGCGGGGGCAGCGCCCACACACGGCATCATTTCATCAAAGCACCGTAGCATGGGTCACTGCGAACTGTTAGGTCAGGGCACAAGTCTGCGCCGTTGCACTTCGGCAATCAGGCGCTCCACCAGCGTGCGCGTGTCGTCGTGCAGCACCATCTTCGCGGCATTGGCGGCGTACCACGCCGCAACATCAGGCTTGCCCTGCGCTCGCCCCGCGCCAATCCAATCGGCCACCATCTCGCGCGCATAGCGTGGCGGCATCGCCAGCGCCCGCACGCGCGACGCGTCTCTGTCGGTTACGAGCACCCAGTATTGCCAGTGGTGCGGGTTGGATTTCTGATGATGATTCCAGGCCCGATCGAAGGCATCGTCTGTGCTGTCACGCTGGGGCGGCGCAGCGCCATAGAAACGCTGCACATACGGAAACCACTCGCACGGCAGAAACTTGGTCCAGTCGTGGATGATCGCCTGCCACAGCGGCACATGCAGGCCGCGACAGGCCACGAACACATGCCACTTGTGGCGCAGCACATAGGCCAGGTAGCGCAGGTGCGCTTGCATTGCGGCTCCTTGTGGGCAGCCCGGAAGGATTCGGCGGGTTAGAGTTCGAGCAGGATTCGCAGGTAATCCTCGACCTGCGCGAGCGTTGCTGGCGACAGCATACCCCATGGTCGCTGGCCCAACCGCTCCTTGGCAACCGAGCGAACCGAGTCACACAGGATATACGAGCGGTCGCGCAGTCCGCCCTCGGGGGGATCGACCTGGACACGAAAGGGGATGTGGCGCGCGGTGCGCGTGAGCGGGGCGATCAGCACCAAATCGGCCGGCCCATGATTAAATCGATTGGTCGAGACAATCAGGATCGGCCGCTGGCCGGCTTGCTCGTGGCCGCGCGTCGGGTCAAGATCAGCGGTCCAGATCTCGCCGCGCGATGGTTGCGGCGGCACTTAGCGATCCTCCAGGCCATCAAGCAGCGTGGCGTCCCAGATGGCGCGCTCGGCCTCAATCTCGGCCCACGCCTCGGGATCAGCGCGTAGCACCGCATACTGCGCATTAGCAGCATCGAGAATCTGCTGTCGCCGATATTGCTCGATCGCCCGCTCCACTACCTCGGCCATCGGTACACCGACCTTGCGCGCCAGGTCATGCACGGTGTCACGGGTTTTCTCGCTCACGCGAATGGTCGTGCTCATCGCCGCCTCCGTCGTCGCCTTGGTCTACATATCTGTAGACAGTATAGCGGCGCTGGAGTAACATGTCAAGCAGCGTTGGCGGATGGATATCGGTCGCCTGCGCCGCGAGCGGCGGGGTGGGCCGCCACCCCTGCACCCCCGGCCAGGGACACTGCCCCTGGAACCCCCGATTTGATGTCGTCACCAATCGGGCGTCCGGCGCACATGCCTGTGGGCAGATGGGAGCAGCCGTCGCTGATCTGGGTCTAGGCATAACGGAGGCAAGAGCCCGCGGCTTGATCTTGCACTGGCATCATAGACCTGTGCATCGCATCGTCGCAAGGGCCGGCCGCGAGCCACGCACATCAAAACCCGCCGACCGTGTAGCGCATGATCGGCGGGTTGGGTGCGTGGGTAGAATTCAAGCTGTGGTGCCGGTGACGGGGATCGAACCTGTGACCTAGCGATTATGAGTCGCTCGCTCTAACCACTGAGCTACACCGGCAGATTCACCGCAATAAAGAAACGCAATTATCCGAATTGCGCGAAAGCTATGCTACCACAAGCGCTCGGCTCTGTCAAACCGGTAAGCAGCGTGCCGACTGACTCGTGCTTAGTACAAACTACCAGACATACGATCCGGCTTTTTTAGCCGAAGGACGGAAGACGAAGGACCGACGTCTTCCGTCCTTCGTCTTCCGTCATACTCGGCTCAGCTTTGCGATAGCTTGTATAGACTGCCGGCTATTCCTCGGCGCAGGCGTACAGTACATCGATCAGCAGCTGGCCGTGGCGGATCAAGTCAGACAGCAGGATGCGCTCGTTCGGCGCGCTGGTGGCGCAGTCGGGCCGCGCGCAGCCGATCGCGGCGACCGGGATACCGAACGCCTCGGCAAAAAAGAACAGCGGCTGCGCAAACGGGCCTTGCGGCAGCAGCGGCAATGGCGCGCTGTACAGCTGCTGGCTGGCCTGCGTGATCCGCGCGATGAACGGGTGATCGAACGGTGTGTGGGTGCCTGGGTAGCCGCCCGGCAGGCGCTCGACAGCGATGTCGGCCATGCCCTTGGCGGCCAGGTAGCTGCGCAGCAGGTCGCTGATCGTCTGCGGGTGCTGGCGCGGCACCAGCTGAAAATCGACCCGCGCCGACGCCGCGACCGGGATGATCGGTAGGTCGCTGGCCGGCTCGACTGCTAGATCGGTGATGTTGCATGTCGGCAGGGTTGCCTCGGTTCGCGACAGCGCCGCGCCCTCCAGCTCGAACAGAAATGCTTCGATCCCCCAGGCCTGCTTGCGGCTCGGCACATCCATGCTCAGGCTGCGCAGCGCCTGGCTTTCGGCGCGGCTCGGCCCATCCACGCCATCGTAGAAGCCTTCGATCAACACCTCTTCCTGATCGCTCTTGACCTGGCCGAGCGCCCACAGCAGCCTCCAGAGCGGGTTGGCCACGCTGGCGGCCATGCCGGATGGCAATGCCTGGTTCGCGCCGCTGGCACGCAGCCGCACTTGCAGCAGCCCCTTCGCGCCGGTGTAGCAGTACGGCCGATCGGCGGGGTCGCGCTCGCCGCCGGTCGCCAGGCAGGCGTTGGCCTTCAGCAAGCTGTGCGCGCCAGCCACCGCCGCGCCCAGGCCAGGGCTGCCGGCCAGCGCCTCACCCTCGGCCACTACCACCACACCGCACGGCAGCTCGCCCTCGGCGTCGATCAGCGCCGAGAGCGCCCCGAGATGCGCGGCCAGCGGCCCCTTGCCATCGGCACAGCCGCGACCGTACAGAGTGCCCTCGCGCTCGGCCATCTGAAACGGTTCGTGGTGCCATGCCCGCCACGGCCCCGAGGGCATCACATCGTAGTGATGGTAGAGCAGCAGCGTGAACGGGTGCCGCCCAGCCCGCCGGCCCACCACCAGCGGCGCGCCTGATGTCGCGATAGTGGTGACCTGCAAGCCATGCCCGCGCATCAGTACCGCCACGCGTGCGGCCACGGCGGCCAGCTCCTCGGCCTCGCCAGGGCTGCCCGGTAGGCTGAGCAGCTGGCCGAGGTCGCTCATCAACCGATCGGTTGAGATCAGGGCTGGATCGGTCACATTGCGCTCCAATATGCTTCAGATAGCCGGTATTATAGCACAGCGCCCACGGCAAGGGGTGACGAGTGACGAGTGACGTGAGCCGGACATTGCTCGTCACTCGTCACTCGTCACTTGTCGGCACTCAGTCCTCAGTCCTCAGTCCTCGTCACTCGTCATGTTGGACAAATCGTGCAAAACACGGTAGACTCCAGCGGCCTTTTGGGAACCTAGGTGAGGCCAGATACATATTCTCATGACATTGTTAGCCCGTTCTCGATTGTTGCTGCGCTTGCTCGGCGCGCTCGCCTGCCTCAGCCTGCTGCTGGCGGCCTGCGCGATCGAAGGCGGGGTGCCGCCGGCCACGCCGGTCGCGGTCGCGCCCACCTTCGGGCCGGCCCCCACCAATGCCGCCGCCGCCGCTGCGAGCGCAGCCCGCGATGATACCTGGGCGATCGGCCTGCTCGACCCGCGATGCGCCCTCGCAGCGCATTGCCGCGCCGCTGACCGAGCTGATGTTTCCTTCACCGGTGTTGGCGCTGAACTACACCTACACCTCCACCGGCGTGCTCGATCGCATCCCATCGCTGGAAAATGGCGACGCCGAGCTACGTAAATCCGATGTCTATCTCGACGCGGCCAATAATATCACCACCACCGTGACCGAGGTGATCACCCAGGTCGACCAGCTCGTAGTCACATTCCACTGGAACCCCAAGCTCAGCTGGTCCGACGGCCAACCGCTCACAGCCGACGATTCGGTGTTCGCATACGAGCTGGCGCGGGCCGCGCCGCCCAGCGATGAGGCGCGCGACCGCCTGGCGCAGCTGGTTTCCTACGAGCGTATCGATGGCCACACCACCCGCGCGATCTTGCGGCCCGACCTGATCACGCCGAACTACTTTTTGAGCTACTGGACGCCGCTGCCACGTCATGTGCTGAAAGGGGTCGATCCAACGAAAGTGCGCGAGAGCGATTTCGCGCACATGCCAATCGGCTATGGGCCATATGTGATCGAGCGCCGCGACAATACTACCATCGAGATGGTTCGCAATCAGCACTACTTTGGCCCGCCGCCGGCTGCCGCGCACCTGACGGTCATCTTCCTGCCGAACATCGATGTGCTGCACACCAATCTGCTGAACGGCAACCTCGATGCGGTGACGACCGACCGGCCGCAGGCCGACCAGCTGCCCAACTTCGATCAGGATGACAAGGCCGGCCGGCTGCACGTGATCTATGTGCCGAACCCGATCTGGGAACATATCGATTTCAATCTGGATGTGCCACAGCTGCAGGACATCCGGCTACGCCGCGCGATCGCGCTTGGATCAAACCGCCAGGCCATGATCGACACACTATTTGGCGGCCACACGCCCGTGCTGTCGAGCTGGGTGCTGCCCAGCCAGCCCGAGGCGGCCCCGCCCGAGCAGCTCACGCGCTATGATTACAACCCCGATCTGGCGCGCAAGCAGCTCGATGAGGCCGGCTATGCCGACCCGGACGGCGACGGCATTCGCGCGTCGCTGGATGGCCTGACGCTGACCTTTCAGCTGCTGACAACCGAAGGCGCGCCCATCCGCCAGCAGATCGCCGGCATGTTTCAGAAAGATATGCGGGCGATCGGGGTCGATATCCAGCCCTTCCCGGTGCCATCCGATCAGCTTTTCAGCGCCGATGGCCCGCTGTTCCAGCGGCAGTTCGATCTGGCGTTGTTTGGCTGGATCGCCGGCGCCGACCCAGGCGGGCTACAGCTGTGGGGCTGCGACGCCGTGCCAAGCCCGGAGAATAATTGGATCGGCGATAACTTCGCCGGCTGGTGCTTCCGCGATGCCAACCGCGCGATTCGCGAGGCTGTGACCACGATCGACGCGGATCAGCGCCAGGCCGCCTATCTGCACCAGCAGCAGCTCTGGTCGCAAGAGCTGCCGTCGCTGCCGCTGTTCCAGCGCCTGAGCCTGGCGCTGATCGCCCCCAAAGTGCGCGGCCCAAAGCCGGATGCGCTCGCGCCAATCACCTGGAATATCGCTGCGTGGACCCGCGAGAGATAGCGACGGGGTGACAAGGTGACAGGGTGACACGGTGAATTGTTGTGCAGAAAACATCACCTTGTCATCTTGTCACCTTGTCATCTTGTCAGTTAGGATACGATGCTTCAACACCGCCGCCGCCACCCATTCCTCGATTCGCGCATCGCCCGCTGGCTGGCGATTGCCGGCTGGATGGCGCTGATCTTCTTCCTCTCATCACTGCCACAGCTGCCATCGCCGCCCGACCCATGGGTCGATCTGATCTTCAAGAAAGGCGCGCACTTTACAGTCTACGCGGTGCTGGCGCTGCTGTTCCGGCGCGCTCTGCCGCCCGGCCGCTCGATCTGGGCCCTATCCTGGATTCTGGCAGTGCTGTACGCCGCCAGCGACGAGTGGCACCAGTCGTTTGTGCCTGGTCGCCACCCGCAGCTGACCGATGTGCTGATCGACGCCTGCGGCGCGGCAACCGGGCTGCTGATCTTCTGGTGGCTCCAGCGCCGCGCACAGGGATCGGCTTTACCTGCCGGCAAACCGGCGATAACCCCGACGATTGCCGACAAATGAGCGGGGATTGGGCTGTTCCACATTTGGATTGTTCGCAGCGGTACATTTTCTTCCTTTGTGCTTCGTTTGTGCGTTCGCCCACGGGGCGAACGCACAAACGAAGCACATAATATGAAGGAACATCAATGTCGATTGAATCCTATATCGCGGCGATGCCAAAAGTCGAACTGCACGTCCATTTGGAAGGCGCGATCCGCCCCGAGACGCTGCTGGAGCTGGCACGGCGCAACCACGTGACGCTGCCGGCCGATACCGTCGCGGGGCTGCGCAAGTGGTACAGCTTCACCGACTTCCCACACTTTGTCGAGATCTATACTGCAATCTCGGCCTGCCTGCGCACGCCCGACGATATCGAGCTGATCGCGCGCGAGTTTCTAGCCGGCCAGGCCGCCCAGAACATTCGCTACAGCGAAGTGACATACACCGCGTTCACGCACTATGCGCGCAAGAACATTGCGTTCCGCAATCAGCTGGCCGCGATCAACCGCGCGCGCTCCTGGGCCGCCGCCGAGCTGGGCGTGACCATGCGCCTGATTATCGATATCTCGCGCGAGCGGCCCGCCGAATCCGGCCTGCAGGTAGCAGATTGGGCGATCGACGCGATCGGTGATGGCGTGGTGGCGCTCGGCTTGGGCGGGCCTGAGATCGGCAACCCGCCCGAGAAGTTCCAGGCCGCCTTCGATCGCGCACGCGCCGCCGGCCTGCCCAGCGTGCCGCACGCTGGCGAGACGGTTGGCGCAGCCAGCATCTGGGGTGCGCTGCGCGCGCTCGGCGCGGTACGAATCGGCCATGGCGTACGCTGCCTGGAAGACCCAGCGCTGGTCGAGGAATTGCGCGCCCGCCAGATACCGCTGGAGGTCTGCCCAACTAGCAATGTCTGCCTGGGCGTGGTGCCCAGCCTGCCCGCACACCCGCTGCCGCGACTGCTGGCTGCCGGCCTGTATGTGACGCTCAACTCCGACGACCCACCGATGTTTAACACCACCCTGAGCGGCGAGTACCTGGCGGCGGCCAGCGCCTTCCAGCTCAACGTCGGCGACCTGGAGCGGCTGGCGCTGAACGCTGTGCGGGCCACGCTGCTCCCCGCCGCCGATCGCGCCGCGCTGGAAGCGGAGTTTGTGGCTGAGTTCGCCCGGCTGCGCGCTGAGCATCTCGATGCAGCGTAGCTGAACTAACTTTGCGCTGTCGTTTGCCCTGTTATTGTCACAACTGAAA
>WNFV01008673.1_pt1 | contig 11418 bp, 9 predicted proteins | sample 5400101 | NCBI WGS metagenome assembly WNFV01 (sample SAMN13153361, study PRJNA577476) | soil metagenome | isolation source: 115 cm soil or saprolite under grassland replicate 1 | place: USA:California | collected 2016-06-15
CAGACGTGCGGTGGGCGCCTGATGCGGTCGGCCAGCTCCCTCAGCCCCGCGTAGGTGCCGCGACCACCGTGGCGGGACCACACCACCTGGATGGCCGTGATCTCGTCCCGATGCTCGGCAAGGTACTCGCGCCACGACCGGACCGTGACGCGGGCGCGCTCCTCAGGAGGGATGACACGAGCCTGGATGAGCTGGTCGCGGCTGACCTCGTCGTAGGTGACATCGTGGGCTTGGCGAATCTCCAGCAACCGCGCACGCAGCCCGGGCTTCTCGGTGAGCGGCCGCACGGCCTCCAGGATCAGCTCCCGCTCGGCCAGCTCCCCACTGGAGAGCCGAGCGGCTTCCAGCCGGTCAGGGTCGACCGCGTCCACCAGGTCCTTCACGAGGCTGCGCAGCGGCCGCCCGGAGAGGCGGGCGACCTCGGCGCGCTCGTCCTCGGTGAGCTGAAGGTCCAGGCGGGCGAGCCGAGAGCCCAGGGTCGCGGTCTCGTCGGTGGAGATCGCGCGGCTCGCCGTCTTGTCCAGTAACTTCCTCAGGCTGATCTGGCGTTCCGTGTGGCGCTGGAGCGGAGCGGCCTCGGGTAGCTCACCGTCGGTTACGCCGACCGCGTCGACCACGACAAACCGGGTCTTGGTCTGGGCGTCGGGTGTGACGGCCTGGAACTCGGTCGGGTCGATGGTGCGGGAGCCGCGGCCCTTCATCTGCTCGAAGTAGGTCCGGGTGCGGATGGCGCGCAGGAACAGCACGCACTCGATCGGCCTGACGTCGGTGCCGGTCGCGATCATGTCGACCGTGACTGCGACCCGCAGCTCCGGGCTGTTGCGGAACGCCTGGATCAGCGCCTCGGGATCGCGGCCCTCCCGGCGCGCGGTGTAGGTGATCTTGGCGGCGAAGTCGTTGCCCTTCCCGAAGACCTCGCGCACGATCCGCACCACGTCCTCCGCATGGTTGTCGTTGACGGCGAAGACAAGGGTCTTCGGCACGGTCGTGCGGCCGGGGAAGATCTCGGTGAACAGCTTGTCGCGGAAGGTGGTGAGCACCAGCCGGATCTGGTCCTCGGCGACGATGGATCGGCCGAGCTGGCGCCCGCTGTAGGTGAGGTCGTCCTCCAGCTCCTCGTAACGCTGCCAGCGGGTGCGCAGGTCGCGTCTGGGCACCACGATCCCGGCGGGGATGTGGCCGCCGCTCTCGGTGATCTCGGTGCGGATGCGGTACACGTCGAAGTCGACGTTCACCCCGTCGGCGACCGCCTGCTCGTAGGTGTACTGGGAGACCAGGTTCTGGTGGAAGAAGCCAAAGGTCTGCTTGACCGGCGTGGCGGTGAGTCCCACGAGGTAGGCGTCGAAGTACTCCAGCACCGGACGCCACGTGCCGTAGATCGAGCGATGGCACTCGTCCACGATCACCAAGTCGAAGGTCTCCGGCGGCACGTCGGGGTTGTAGGAGATCTCCACCGGTCGGTCGCGGTCGTAGCGGTCGAACTTCGGGTTGTCATCGTCGGCGTCGGGCAGCACCTCACCACGGAGGAGCGCGTACATCCGTTGGATGGTCGAGATCACGACCTTCGATGAGCCGAGCATCTCGGCGCCGGTCAGCCGCTGGGCGTTGTACAGCTCGGTGAACTTCCGGCCGTCATCGGGCGTCACGTAATTGCGGAATTCCCCCAGGGCCTGCCGGCCGAGGTTGTTGCGGTCGACCAGGAACAGGATTCGCTGGGCCTTGGTGTGCTTGAGCAGCCGGTAGGACAAGGTGACCGCGGCGTAGGTCTTGCCCGCGCCCGTCGCCATCTGGATCAGCGCTCGCGGCAGGTCACGGGCGAGCGAGTCCTCGACCCCGTGCACCGTATCGACCTGCGCGAGACGCAAACCTTCGGTGAGCAGGTCGGGCATCTGGCGCAGCTTTGCCCGCAGCGTCGGCGCCTCCGGCTCGGTGTCAGCCTCCTGCATCCAGCGCGCGAGCGTCTCGGGGCGGTGGAAGGAGAACACCTCGCGCGAGCGCGGCTCCGGGTCCAGGCCGTTGGTGAACCGGGTCTCCGTCCCAGTCGACTCGTAGCGGAACGGCAGCGGCCGGTCGGCGTGCCAGGCGGCAAGCGCATGCGACTTCGGGAGCGCCCTGGCGTACCGGTCGGTCTGCCACTCGACGCCGGTGAGTGGCATCCCCTCGCGTTTGGCCTCGATCACCCCGGCGATCTTGCCGTCGACGTTGAGCATGTAGTCGGCCCGCCCACCCGTCAGCGGGAACTCGCGCACCGCCACGCCCTGGCGGGCAAGCGGGTTCAGCTCGGCGTAATCCTGCACGACCCAACCGGCGTCAGCGAGCATCTTGTCGATGACCCGGCGAGCCTCCGCCTCATTGAGTGGACGGGGCTGCCGCGCCCGCTCGACCAACGCCTCACGTCGAGCCGCCGTCACCTTTTCCGGTTTCTGCGCGAGCGTGTCGTAGCGCTCCGTACGGGCAGTGGTCAGCGCCTGGATCTGCTCCTCCAGCGACCGAGTGAGAGCCAGGGCCTGATCGCGGTCGCGCAGCGCGTCCTCGACCAGGAGCTGCGCCTCACGGCGCGCCTCCTCCTCGGCCGCCAGTTGGGAGACGTTGCCCTCGAGCCGGAGCCTGGTCTCCTCCAGTTCGTGCCTGTAGTGGTCGAGATCCTGCCGAAGCCGCGCCACCGCCACCGGATCGGCGTCCACGCCGGGCTCGGGCGGGACGAAACCTCGCACCTCCCGTTTGCCCGTCACCGTGAGGTGGAACCACTGGCCCAGCTCGAAGCACTGCCTGACCGCGACCAGCGCGGCCTTGGTGTCGTTGAGCCCCTTGTGGGCTGCCTCGTTGCCGATCCGCCGGACCTGATGCAGGAAGCCCTCGATCTCTGGTGTGACCGCACCCTCATGGACCAGCGTCTTGATGCGTTCGAGCTGCGTTGGCGGCCCGCCGCCGCGTCCCTCGACGCGCAGTCCCAGGCGCCGCACCAGTTCGCTGACGAGCAACTCACCGAACAGGCGAGCCTTGAAGAGCGCCACGTTGGGTTCGGCGTACACGAACGCCTCTGCTCCCGCACCCGTGGCGGCGAGCAGCGGCTCAAGGGGCAGCAGGAAGCCGAAGTTCTGCGACCGGCCTGCGAGGTCCCGGATCCGCGCGTCGACGTCCACTGCGCCCCCTCTCATCAGCTGAAAGCCCCAGAAGGTAACACACTCCCGGTCTGTGCGTCAGGGGTCATCTAAGCGCGGATGGATGAAAGCACATCTCCTCTACAGTATTCCAAACAATCCCAACCTCGCAGTTCAGGGTGTCTGTCACGCCTGCTCGATCACCGAGTGAAGCCGTTGAGCGTTCTCTATTCGAATCGAATATTTGGGCCAGCGGACGGGGTAACGATCCCGTTGAGGTCTCTCTGCGGGCTCCCGAGGATGCCGCGATCGACACCTGATGGGCCCGGGCCGTGCCATCTGCATGCTCGGGAAGATGCCCGGCACTCGCCCTAAGCCCTGCCTTTGCCCATGTCGAACTCGCCGCGCGCTCGCTCAGGCTGGCCGGCTGCCTGAGCTTGGTTGGGTACAGGGTCTGACGCTCGGTCGGTATTCCTGGGCTCCTCGCGGGTCTGCTGCCTCCCAATCACGTCGAGGTTGGGCGCTGATCGGGAGTCCGGGCCGACGCCCTCCGAGCAATAGGGTTGTGGGGCGCGCTGTTGGCGTGCGAGTGCCAAACCGGTCGGGGAGAGTAACACGGCGAAGTGGAACCGATGTGGCGTGTGCCTACGTCTGCGCCGCCGCTGACGGCTGGAGGCGGTTGCCGCCATGCTCGCTGCGCCGGCCACGGTAGGCATGCGCCAAGTCTTTGGAGCTTGCCAATAGGGCCATGCCTGATTCACACGCTTCTGCTCTCTTCGCTTATCCTATTGAGGATATCTACAGTCTTGTCAGGGTCTGCGGCATCAATGCAGATACTCGTCATAACGTGCAAGTATTGTGCGACATCTTCGTGTTTGTCTAAGTACAGGGCATTAGTCAGATGCTCAAGATAAACCACGTCCGGCAGCCCCGGGTCGGGGAATCGCAGGATCGTGAAAGAACTGGCCATGGCTTGATGCACGCCTGCGTCAAACGGCAGGACCTGCAAGGTGACATTTGACAGCTTCGTCGCCTCGATGAGCCGCTCGAGCTGGGCACGCATCACCTTGGGGCCACCCACCGGCCGCCGCAGCACCGCCTCGTCCACCACCGCCCACAGCCCGGGCGCACCCGGGCGGGTCAGCAGCATCTGCCGTGCCACCCGGAGCGCGACACGGCGTTCGGCCTCCTCGGGCGACTCCCCCAGCGCGCCACCGATCACCGCGCGCGCGTAGTCCTCGGTCTGCAGCAGGCCGGGGACGAGCTGACTCTGGTAGGTCCGGATGAGCGTCGTGGTCGATTCTAGGTCAACATAGGCCCGGAACCACTGGGGCAGGACGTCGCTGTAGTGCTGCCACCAGCCGGGCTCATTGGCCTCGCGCGCCATGGTCAGCAACGCCGCGACCTCATCGGGGTCGGTGACCCCGTAGAGGCGGAGCAGGTCGACGATGTCGCGTTCCTTGAAGCTGACCTGGCCGTTCTCCAGCCGGTGGATCTTCCACTCCGACGCCCGGATCGCCTCGCCGGCCTGCTCCCGCGAGATGCCCTGCTCGGCCCGAAGCTGCCGGAGCCGCGAGCCGACCAGCATCCGGCGGACGGTCGTGTTGCCTCCCGGCTCAAACTTGGTCACATGCTTTCCTCTCAGCCTGTGCTCAGTACCGTAGTCTGTCATTCCGCCCGAAGCGCCCAGGACTGGCATGACCTGCACTTGGCATCTGCACTTTGGCAGATGCCAAGTTGCACCTGCACTTGGCATGTCGCATTATCGCTGCGCCATCCTCCAGAGGGAGAAGCAGGTCATGTTCACCCCTGATATCCCCTTGCGGCGCCAACTCAGCTCACCGCCGGTGACGCCGTGGCTGGCTTCGGACTCGCTACACCGCAGCATCCTCCTCATCGACATCGAGGGCTACAGTCGGCCGCCGCGAACCAATCTCATCCGCGGCCGTCTTCGCGAGAGCCTCTACCTGCTGCTGGACAACGCGATCGGGCGCCTTGAACTCGCCGCCAGCCAGTACGAGGTAAAGGACGAAGGCGACGGTGTCCTGGTGCTGTTTCGCCCGGATGTCCCAAAGAACCGCCTGCTCCACCCCCTGATCACCGACCTGGTCCAAGGGCTTGTGAGCCATAACCTCACCGCGCCCGAGCGGGAGCAGATGCGTCTGCGGGTCGTCGTGCATGCCGGCGAGCTGCTCAGTGACGAGCATGGCTACTTCGGCGAAGATCTAGACGAGGCGTTCGGCCTGGTGAACTCTGATTCCTTGCGCGCCTGCCTGGCCGCAACCACAAAGCCCCTGGTGCTGCTGGTTACTGAGCGGATCTACCAGGGGATCGTTAAGCACGAGCCGGTCGGGATTGACCCCGCTATCTACCAGCAGGTCGAGGTGTCCGTGAAGGAGAAGGAGATCTCCGCCTGGCTTCAGATTCCGCCATAAACGCTTGAGCAGGCGAAGGTCAATTCATCATCGGAGTGCCTGTCGACGAGCGGTCGAATCTGGCCGTCACGCGAGCAGTCTGACAAGGGCGTCCACGAGGTCTGCGCTTGCAGCGCGCAGCTCATCGGCATCGGCGGCGACGGTAGGGCGGAACGCCTCGATCACCGCGCCGACCTCTTGTGCGAACACCAAACGATCGTCATCGCTTGCGACGTGGAGATCGTAGGTGACAGGCTCGGCGGCATTCTGGGCCCGGCAACCGAGCCGGGGACCGCCTGCCACGGCGGTGGCGCGTCCGCGGTTGTCGCGCTCGCCGACCACCAGGACCTTGTCGTCTCGCAGTAGGGCGCGGGCGCCGTAGGGGTGGGGTCGAGGGTTGCCGTTGTCATCCTCGATGGGCCAGGTGACCTGCTCGGTGCGGTAGACGATGCCGTTGACGATGGCTTGGTCGCCGACCCTCGTGCGCTCGATAAGCAGGAGCGCGACCTGCTCGGTTGCCTTGCGGAGGAGGCGGCGGTCGCGTTGGCGGGCCTCGACTTCGCGGTCGAGGGCGACCAGAGCGGTGATGGCCCGGGCCAGGTCGCTGGCCATCCGAGGGGTGGCTCCTTTCCTTCGCTGCCGAGCTGTCACGGAACCGACGGATCCGATGCCTCTGGCACGTTGACAGTGGCGGTTCAGCGGGAGCGTAGCAGGGACTTGCGTCCGTTCGAACCGGCGGAGGTGCTCGGCTGGAGAGGAGCAGGCAGACCGATGCCGGCGCATCTCCGGGTCGAGAGCGGGATGCGCCGGCACGGTGCTTGGGCGGTTACTCGGAGTTGGGTTGCAGCGTGGCGATCTCTTCGCGGAGGCGTGCGATCTGTGCGCCGAGGTCGCCTGCGCGTCCTACGGCCTCGTCCAGTTCAGCCTCCAGCTTGCTCATGCGCTGTGCGCGTGTGGCGATGGCGCCGGCCCGGAGCAGCTCCGGATGGGCGTCGGCCCACTGCGTCACGGCGATGGGGATGGTGTCGCGGATCTTCTCGTAGGCGTTCCAGCTCACACCGCGGATGCCGGGACCGGAGCGGCGCCCGTCGTAGCGGTCCACCGTGACGTGGTAGGAGTCCTCCCACCTCCAGGTGCCATCCTCGGCGCGGCGCAGCCTGCCGGAGACGGTGAGTTGCACGCGGTTCACGGTGATGTGGTTGTCGGGATAGGGCGTCCACACGTGGATGAGCTTGTTGTCGAGGATCGTGAGCTGGAGCGTCCCGTACTCGGTCGCGAGCGAGGCGCGAGGGCTGTCTTGATCTGGGCCATGCGAGCGCGGCATCGTTTCGTCCCTTCTCCGGCACTCGAAGATCGAGGGAGGGCGGCGGGATCGACTCCCACCTACGTGCCGCGCGTACCTGCCGGTGATCTTTCGCCCGTCAAGGGAGCGCAGGTCGGTCCGTGGCAGGCGGTGACCTGGATCACGCAGATGTCGGTGAGGCGGCTGATCACGTAGCCGATCAAGGGGTTGCCCTCGATGTCGCAGCCCCTGGCACGGTGGCGCTCGGCGCGGGCGGTCGCGTCGGTGCGCGCAAGCGTGAGCGTGCCGTGGGTCGACGGCTCCAACACGGCATGACCGCCGATCCAGTGCTCGTGCACGTGGTGGTGCTCTGGGCCTGGATCGGAGGAGGTGCGCTCGTTGATCAGCTTCTGGAGGCGTCCGGCCAGGCCGGCGACCTGGCGAAGGTCGTGGAACGTGAAGGGCTCCGCGGCCGCGGTCACCATCAGCGGCGTGATGCCAGCGATGCACCCAACGGGCTTGCCGGCCTTGGCGCTCGTGTAGACGCCGTCCCGATAGATGACACAACCGTGGTCGGTCGGGGCCGCCGGGGTCAGGGCGATCGAGAGACACGTCACCTGGTCGGCGGGGAAGTCGAAGTCGTCGGGACGCAGCGTGCCGGCCAGCACAGCACGGCCGATCGTGTTGATGAAGGTAGCGGTCATTGTCTTGTCCTCTCTCCCGGGCGGGCTGCTCGGGATTGGTCAGGGAAGCAGGCTGCTTCACCTGCAAGGGACCGGAGCGCGATACGGCTCAAAGGAGGGATCCGAAGTGCCCGACGGGTCTGGTATCGGGCGTTATTCGACTCGAATACGCGCCGTCCGGCGGGCCTCGAGCTTGTGGTGGCCTGGCGGGCCGACCGAGGCCACGCTCAGGGAGCCGTGGCCTCCCGCTCGCGATGGTCGCGGTAGGCGGTGACGTCGGCTTCGCGCCAGCCCTTGCGGATGCCTTTGCGCTCGACGAGTTCGACCGCGTGCGCCGGGAAGTCGGGGTCGGTTTGCTCGTACTGCCACACTCGGGCGGCGCTGCGGCCCAGGGTCTGGGCGAAGGCAGCCACACCGAGGTAGCGCTCGACGTGCTGCGCGCTCCTCGGCGAGCCCTCGCGGTAGGCGAGGATGTCGGCCTCTCGCCAGCCTTTGCGGGCTCCTTTGGGCTCGACGATCTCCACAGCGTGGCCCGGGAACCGCTCGTCCTCTTGGCGCAGTCGGTAGATGAGCGACGGGTCACGGTCGAGCAGTATGGCCACTGCCGCCACTCCGAGGAATCGCTCCGCCACCGGCCTTCTCCTTCGTCGCTGTCTTGCGTTCCCGTTCGCCCAAGCCTAGCAGGCGTGCTGCTGGAAGGCAGCCATCGGGGACGCGGGGTTTCGTCTCCACCGCGCATGGGAGCTAATCCTTCGTCGTGATCCGTGCGACCGTCACTCGACGAGAGCGATGCAATGTCGCGTCCTGGTTGAAGGCCGCGGCCGTTGCGAGCAGGATCGGGCATTCGATGGCCCAGGCCGTGACCGCTTCGGCCAAGGCCTCGACGATCGTCTGCTGGAGGCGTTGGTCTGGCTTCGAGCTGAATCGGACGCCGCCGTGGCCGCGTCTGTCCATCAGCAGGTCCTTGGGCTCGCGTGGACGCCACACGCCGGTCGGGTCCGGTCGCAGCTCGACCGCAACGCCGAGTTCATCCCCGTCGACGATCAGGAGGGCCTGGCCGCTGGCCGGCGCCTTGGCGATGATGCATCGCTCATCGACGACCGTAAGCGAGAACCAGCCGACAGCGGTTTCCAAAGGAAAGGTTGGCGTGGTCATCTCGAGTTGCCCTTCTCCGAGCGGTCTGCCCGGTACGAGACAGGCGTCTGCCGGTCCGTGTCTGGACGGTGATGTGAGAAGGCTTGAAGCTATTCGAATCGAATATTCCGCGTCTGGTGCGAATGCTGCTCCGCCCGGCTCAGGATGAGCGCGGGCGGAGCCTTTCAGTGCCTTTGGGCTGGCGTGCTACAGCCAGCAGGCCCGGACTGTGTGAGGGTCCTTCTCGGGGAGGGGATCAGCGACGGTGCTGTATCTGACGCTCACCCAGGCGCCGACGTCGGCCATCGTGTCCATGATGACTTCGGCCAGCTCTTGATGCTCTCGGGTGGAGAGGAATGTGTCCGGGCCGACGTCCCCCTCCTTGCCCATGGCACCGATGGCGTCCTTGGCCAGGAACGGGAGCGCCAGGTAGATAACCGGTCCGGCTTCGAGTCCGGCCGCGATGGCCCACAGGCTGGGGAACAGCTCTTCCATGGCCTCGAGGATCCGCGGGGTTGGGAACTTCTTCCGGTTCTCTCCGAGCACCTCGATAACCGCTTTGGTCGTCGGCCAGTCCCGAATCGTTCCGGTGTGGAAATGTGACGAGACCTTGCACCCGAGCCTGACGAATTCAACGGTCGCGGTATCAGGTGAAGGCTTGGGCTCTCTCATGGTTGCTGGCCTCCAGGTCAGGCTGCCCGTGCCACAGCAGACGTGTTGTCTCGCTTGCTCTAAATTGTAACGTTTTGGCTAGACGAATTCAAGATGCTTGCGGCGATCCGGAGGACTGAAATATTCGAGTCGAATTTCCGAGCGGATCGTTGAGCGGAAGCCAGGAAGCCGGCCGAATGGCCGGCCCCTGGTAGTGCTGGCTCAGGCGACGCTCTCCGGGGCCTGCTCGCTCTGGCCGAGCCCGGCCGTCTCGACCTCGCTGGGCGTGTAGCCGATGCGCGACAGGAAGTCGTAGTGCGTGGCCACCATCTTGTTCCCGAAGTCGGGGTTCGGGGCCTGCAACGGGGCCTCGGCCATCATGGCGAGCAGGGCGAAGGCCACCTTCTTCAGACGCTCGTCGCTTCGGCTGGCAAACACCCGAAGCGGCGAGTCGTCCTTGCCCTCGGTCGCGGGCAGGTCCAGCAGCTCACTGGCGACGAGGTCGTGGTCCAGTTGCGCCGCGTTGAGGACCTGGGAGTAGATGTAGCGCTCCATGTCCTTGGTGAGCTTGGCCTTCAGAGCCGTCCGCAGAGCGGTGCGCCGAGCCTGCCTGGCGTTCCGGAGCGTCTCCGCGCGGGCGCGCTCCTCCGCCGCCTTCCGCTCGGCCTCCTCCTTCGCCTTGCGCTGAGCCTCCTCACTGGCCTTGCGCTCGGCGTCGGCCTTCGGGTCAGCCTTGTCCTTCTCGGCCTCCTCGGCGGGCGCGGCGGCCTGCTCGGCCTGCTCGGCCTGCTCGGCCTGCTCGGCGGACGGCTCGGCCGTCTCCGCGTCGGTGCCCGTCGGCTGGCCGTCGGAGGCCTCGGGCGACGACGTGCCCTGCTCGTGGCGCTTCGGGTCGGTGCAGACGTAGGTGATCATCCCAGCGTCATTGATCAGCGCCGCGTGGCAAGGCTCAGTCTGGTGCTCGTAGGGATCGATCTGGAGCATGCCCTCCTCGTAGCCGAGCCGCCAGCCCGTGCGCTCCCAGCCCTTCGGAGCGAGCTTGACGCCGCGCTTGTCGAGGTCTTCCTTGGCCATCTCGCGCTTGAGCGCGTTCTTCAGGTCGTCGCGCACCTGGATCACGGCCTGCTCGATGGTGATACCGAGCTCGGCCGCTCGCGCGCGAGCGTTCTTGATCAGCTTCTCGCTGTTGGGGTGATTGGTCAGCTTGGACAGGTGGTAGGCGTCCTCGGCCGGAATTCGACCCGAATTGATCTCGTCCTGCAGCTTCCTGGGCAGCGCGATCAGCTTCAGCCGACGCGAGATGGTGCCCTGGGCGATTCCGAGCCGCTTCGCCAGCTTCGCCTGGTTCAGCTTGGGGTTGAGGTCCAGCAGCTCCTGGTAGGCGGTTGCCTCCTCGATCGGTGTGGGGTTCTTGCGAAGCACGTTCTCGATCAGGCGCAGCTCTTTGCGCTCCTGCTCGTCGTACTCGCGCACCACCGACAGGATCGTGTCCATGCCCGCGCGCTTGACGGCCTCGAGGCGTCGGTGCCCGAACACGACCTCAAAGCGTCCGCTGTCCTTCGGGGAGACGATGATGGGCTGCAACAGCCCCTTGGACTTGATCGAGTCGGCCAGCTCCCGTAGCGAGGCCTCGGTGCCGAGGTCGCGATTGGTGGGCGCCGGGTCGATCAAGTCGACCGGGATGTACTGCGCGACCTCGGTCGCGGCCGGGGTCGAGGCGTCGACGGTCATGGTAACCGTCCTTTCTCCAGGCGGGCTTGCCTGGGGTCTAGCAGGACCGGACTGCCCTGCTCGTACCTCTATTATATCATTGCGTTCACGTGAACGCAATACCTCTTCGAGAGAGCAATTCGATTCGAATTCACATGGATTGCTGCTGTGGTTGCTCTGCCTGGCTCGCTGCTGCCCTCGTCGGAGAGCAGGCGCCGAACGGACGGCAGAACGTGGCGAAGCCGAGTCCCGATGATCAGCGACCGAGCCGTGCCGAACCCGCCCGAGACTACCGAGGCCGCGGCTTGGCTTGCTGCGAGAGCAACCGCGCCCTGTTCACCGCCGCGCAGCCGACGGGGAGAGGGGAAGACGTTGAGGGGTTGAACAGCGCCAAGAAGCCACTCCCCAAGCCTGGCCTGTATCCGGTTAGGAGTCGGCTTTCG
>WNFV01008674.1_pt1 | contig 11418 bp, 9 predicted proteins | sample 5400101 | NCBI WGS metagenome assembly WNFV01 (sample SAMN13153361, study PRJNA577476) | soil metagenome | isolation source: 115 cm soil or saprolite under grassland replicate 1 | place: USA:California | collected 2016-06-15
AGCCGACCCGGCCGATCATGGCCTCGAACGCCGCCGGCCAGTCCACCTCGGTCGCAAGCAGCAGGCCGATGAGGTGCCGCTTCGCCATCGGGTCTCCGGATTCGGGAGTCTACGCTGCGCGGAATCGAAACGAGAGGAGCGCGATGGTCTCGGAAGCCAAGCTGAAGCAGACGGAAAGCGGGCTCGTCCCGGAGGGAGAAGGCTGGTTCGTGGTCAACACCCGCGAGGCGCGCTGGTTCGAGCACGACGCCTTCGGCAGGTACACGCGCTTCGAGGGCGACGCCCGCTTCTCCGAGTTCGGGATCAACATCAGCCTGCTCGAGCCGGGGAATCCGAGCTGCATGTACCACGGCGAGAACAACCAGGAGGACTTCCTCGTGCTGGCGGGGGAGTGTCTACTGCTCGTCGAGGGCGAGGAGAGGCCGCTGAAGGCGTGGGACTTCGTGCACTGCCCGCCCTGGACGGAGCACGTGTTCGTCGGCGGGGGGTCGGGCCCTTGTCTCATCCTCTCAGTCGGAACTCGAAACGAGCCTGACGAGGTCGTCTATCCCGTCGCCGGGGTGGCGCAGCGCCACGGAGGGAGCGTCGAGGAGGAGACACGCTCTGCTGAGGAAGCCTACGCCCGCTTCCCGAAGGCGGTGGAGCGCCGCTTCCAGGAAGGGGACCTGCCCGACTGGTGAGCCGCTAGACCGGGTGGGACTTGAGGGCCTGCGGCGCAAGACGGATGAAGGCTTCGACGACATCCGGGTCGAACTGCGACCCCGCCGATTCCTCGAGACGCCTGAACGCTTCCTCGATCGGGAGGCGCGAACGGTACGGCCGGTCGGTCGTCATCGCATGGAAGGCGTCGCAGACGAGGATCACCCGGGCTTCGATGGGGATGTCCTCAGCCGCCTTCCCGTCGGGATACCCGGCGCCGTCCCAGCGTTCGTGACAGTGCCGGACGATCGGCCGGACGTCCTCGAGACGGGAGATCGGCGCGAGGATGCGCTCGCCGAGCTCCGGATGGGTCTCGATGACTGCGCGCTCCTCGGGCGTAAGCGGGCCCGGCTTGGTCAGGATCGACGCGGGGATGCCGATCTTGCCGATGTCGTGGAAGAGAGCTCCGAGCTCGAGACGCTTGAGGGTCTTTGCGTCAAGACTCAGGTCGCGGCCGACCTCGAGCGCCATGTCTGTGATCCAGCGCGCGTGCGAGGACGTGTACTCGTCATTGGCCTCGAGCGCGTTGGCGAGGGCCTCGACTGTGGAGAGAAAGGTGTCCTCGAGGCTCTGGAAGCTGCTCGCGTTCTGGATCGCGAGCTTCGCCTGGTGCGCGATCCCTGCTAGGAGACGCATGCGCTTGCCATAGGGCTCGAAGTGACCCGGAGGGGCAGCCGCGGCGATGCAGCCGACGCGGTCCGAGTCGAGGTGAAGTGGGGCGAGGGCGAGTGACATGCCGGCCATGTCGGGCGCGCCTTCGATCGGCGCCACCTGGCTCGCCTCGAGGACGAAGGGATCGTTGGTCGAGAGGAGCTCATGCGCCGCGTCGGGCGAGAAGCGAACCCCGAGCAGGCGGCGCTCGGCGTCCTCGTCGCGGCCGCAGACCGCTGCGGCCACGAGGTCGCCCGTCTCGGCCTGCTGAAGCCACACGGAGGTCCGTTCGGCCCCCAGCATCTTGCTCGTCAGGTCGACGAGCAGGCCGAGCACCTCGTCGAGTCCCTCGGCCGCTGCGACCTCTCGGCTGAACTCGAGGAGGGCGTTGGCGATCTCGAGGGATTCCTTCGCCCGGGCAGCTTCGTTCCGCTCCGCTTCGTAGAGGCGGGCGTTCTCGAGGGCGACGGAAGCGTGGCCGCCCAGCACCTCGAGCAGGCGGACGTCGTCGCCATCGAACTGACCCACGCCGAGCTTCGAGATGACGACGACGCCGATGACCCGGGCGCCGTACTTCAGCGGAACGGCGATCATCGACTCTTCGATGTCGTCGGTCCCCGGAATCGTCACGGCCCATTCGACCTCGAGAGCGTTCGGGATCAGGAGGGACTGGCCCGTCGCGGCGGCGTGGCCGGTGATCCCTTCGCCGAACTTGGACTGGAGCTCTTCGGCGTCCTCGTCCTCGTAGGGACCGAGGTCGCCGCGCCAGGCGATCGGGATCAAATCTTCCCCGTCGGCCACGTAGACCCGGCAGCTGTGGTAGTCGATGAGCATCCGGAGCTCGTTGACGATCGTGGCGCCGATCTCGCGGACGTCATTGAGGCGGTTCAGCTTCCCGGCGAGGCTCTGGAGCATCTTCAGGTGCGCGATCGAGCGGACGTCCCGCGTGGCCGGGCTTCCCGCCGGCCGCTCGCGCGTGCCGTCGTCGAAGAGGACACCCTGATTCTTCCCGCGCGCCTTCGCGGTCATCATCGCCGCCTCCGCACAGGCGACGAGCTCGCGAGGGTTCGTCGCGTGGTCGGGGCCCTGGGCGATGCCGATAGAGAGGGTCAGGCTCCCGGCGAGCTCGAAGCTCTCGCTCTCCATGCGCTCCAGCAGCCGCTGTGCCAGACCCATGGCGTCGCCCGCGTCGCAGGAGGGCATGATGATCCCGAACTCCTCGCCGCCGAGGCGGCAGACGACGTCGGCGAGGCGGATGCTGCCCCGGAGAACGTCGGCGAGCGCGACGAGAACCTGGTCGCCGGTGCCGTGGCCGTGGACGTCGTTGACCCGCTTGAAGTCGTCGATGTCGAGCATGAGGACGCCGATGGAGTCATGCGAGCGCGTGGCTCGCGTCAGCTCCGCGCGCAGGCGCTCATGGAAGTACCGGTGGTTATAGAGCCCCGTGAGGGAGTCCGTCTGCGCCTGCAGCTCGAGCGACTCGCGAACCTGTGCGTTGTCGAGAGCGAGCGCGGCAGCGTCACCGAACCGCTTGGCCAGCTCGAAGTCTTCCTCAGTGAAGCGAGCGTTCTCACCGAGCCTGTAGATGTTGAGCGCGCCCTTGATTGCGTCCCGGGCGACGAGCGGGATCGTGATCAGCGCCTCTGGCTCGTTCGGCGGAGTTCCGGGAACAACCTTCACGCGCGGGTCCAGGTGAGCCTGGTTGACGAGCTGCGGCTCGCGGTGCTCCACCGCCCAGCCGGTGATTCCCTGGCCGATGAGGGGCCTGTCGTTCATGATCTCGTCCGCCCAGGTGTCGCGCGCCATCAGCGGGATCAGGCACCGGCGCGCCTCGTCCGCCTGGTAGATCGTGAACGTGTCGTAGGGGACGAGATCGCCGAGCGTGTCGGCGATCCGCTCGAGCAGCGAGTCCAGGCGCTCCTCCGAGAGGACGTCGTGGAAGACGTCGGCCAGGCGGCGATAGGAGTCGACGAGGGTGTCGACACGCGTCAATGCAGGGCGTGCGGAAGCGGGCGCGGGGGCACCCTCGGAGGCTGCCTGGTTGGCCTCTCTCAAAACTCCCATAAGCCGCAGCTGCCGTGGAAAGGACTCTGCACCCGCATTCAACCGGCTTTGCGGCGCCTCCCCCTCCCTGAAAAGGGTGATCCGAGGGCTTGCCCCGGCGGCCCGGGTGCGGGATGATTGCCGCGGCCAGCCCCGCGGAAGGAGGGTCGAAGTGCCACATACCTACCACGTTCTTAAAAACGCCGACGACACACAGGCCATGCACGACGAGGTGAGCACGAAGGTCGAGGGTGCCGGAGGGACACTGAGAGAGCTCACCTTCGATGCCAGCTTGCAGCGCGCCTACGCGACCGTCGACTACGGAACCTTCGACGTCAGTACGGTCAAGCGAGTGACGGACGCGCTCATGCCGCTCGAAACGAGGATCCTACTCGACCTCGACGAGACGGTCGGGGCCCGCGGGGGGTAACGAATCCTAAATCGAAGCGGTAAGTAATGCCTCGCCGTCGTCGAGGTAGGCCTTCGCGTCTATCCGGCGGTAGAACGCGAGGGCTCGCTTGAGCTGCGTCTCGGCGTCGCTTCGCCGATCCTCGGCGATAAGTCTTTCCGCAGCACGCAGACGGGCGAAGGCCTCGTCCGGCTCCGATCCGATCTCGCCGTAGAGGTCCGCAGCCTGCTCGAGCTTACCGGCCGCGAGTGCGCACGCCGCCTCGAGCCACCGCGTAGCGGCGTGTGGCCGCGCCGCTTCCTCGAGCAGGCGCTCGCCGCGGCCGCACCCCGCCATGACGGCCGCGAGATCGGCGGTCCAGAACGACGCGAGGGTTGTCGCGCTCTCGCTCCAGGCCTCGAGGAGCTTCTCCGCGAACTCGAGCGCTTCGTCATCGTTGCCTCCGGCGAGGGCGACGCGGGCGCTCAGGGCGAGCGTCGGGAAAAGTGCCTGCGGATCCTTTGCCTCGCGCGCGAAAGCCAGGCCCCGCGCCGCGTCCTCGCGGGCGCCGGCGTGCTCGCCGCGGGCGAGCCGTATCCAGCCGCGCACGAGCCGGCCGTCGATTTCGACACGGTGCGGGGCCTCCGTCCGAGGCGCGACCACGAGAGCTTCGGCACGCTTCGCCGCTTCCTCCCAGCGGCCGGTCCAGTAGAGCTCGTAGGCGTGCTCGGCGGCGAACCAACCCATGCCGACGGCGTCGCCGAAGCGCTCCGCGGCCGCCCGTCCGCGCGCGTGCAGCTCGAACATGCGCCCGAGCTCGCCGAGGTGAGCGAAGATGCTGCCGAGGTTCAGATAGCCGCGCACGCTTTGGAGCGAGTTGATCTTCTCCGCAAGCGCGAGGGCGCGTTCGAGATCGGCAATGCCCTGGGGATCGCCGATCGAGGTGCGGGCGACGCCGATGTTGTTCAGAGCGTGCGCACGGAGCTCGGCGAGATCGAGCTCGTCCGCCATCGCAAGCGCCTCGCGGCCGACGCGAATCGCGTCCTCGGACTCGTCGGCGATCATGAGGAAGCGGGAGAGGCTGCTCAGCACGTATGCCTTCGAGCGCGACGCGGGCGCCTCGTTCAGAAGCGCGGCCGCGTTCTCGAGGCGGTCGAATGCGGCGTCGCGGTCGCCGCGCGCCCAGGCGAGCTCGGCGAGCAGGACGTCGGCCTCAGCGGCAAGCTCGCGATCGCCGGCGGCCAGAAGCCCGGCGCGCGCGGACTCGAGCGCTTCGCCGCCGGCGGCCTCGGCCCAGAAGACCGCGCGCCCGTACTCGAGAAGGAGCCGCGGCCGTTCGGCGTCCGCTTCGGGCCAGAGCGCCAGCGCCTCTCCGTAGAAGCGTGCCGCGGCCGAAAAAGCGTTGAGGGCAGCGCCGCGATCGCCCGCCTCGCGCAAGGCGTGCCGAGCCCGCTCGGCGAGCTCGTCGGCGGCCTGCCCCGTGGCGCGAGCGAGCGCGAGCGCGCTCGAGTAATGGTGCGCGACCATGTCGGCGAGGTCCTCGCGGCGGTCGCCGGCGAGCGAATCGATCCACTCCGCCGCGAGGCGGTGCTTCTCCGCCCGCCGCGACCGCGGGATCTGGCCGTAGGCGACGTCGCGGACGAGCACGTGGCGGAAGACGTAGCTGGTGTCCCCTGCCACGGACGAGCGACGCTCGCGACGCACGAACTCCTTGCGCTCGAGACCGTGAAGGCGCTCGGCGACGGCAGCCGGCGCGATTCCTGCGACGTGAGCCAGCTCGCCGGCCCAGAACATCTTGCCGAGCACGGCGGCGTCCTGGACGAGCGCCTTCTCGTCGCGCGGCAGCGTGTCGAGGCGCGCCGCGATGATCCCGTGCACCGAGTCGGGGAGCGGTAGCTCGTCGCCGTTCTTGCGCTGGGCGAGCATGCGCGCGTACTCCTCGGCGTACAGCGGATTGCCGCCACTTCGGGAGACGAGCTCCCGTTCCGCACGGCCGACGAGTGCCTCGAGCAGGCGGCCCGTGTTGTCCTCGGAGAGTGGCGCGAGCGAGATCGTGGCCGCGTTGCGCTTGCCCCCGCCCCAGCCGGGGCGCCGTTCGAGCAGCTCCGGACGGGCCGTGCAGACGACGAGCAGCGGGAAGTCGCCGGCCCAGTCGACCAGATGGTCGATGAAGTCGAGGAGACCGTCGTCGGCCCAGTGCAGATCTTCGAAGACGAGCACGACCGGGTGCTGCTCCGCGAGCGATTCGAAGAAGCGTCGCCAGGCCGCGAAGGATTCGCTGCGGCGATCCTCGCTCCCCGCGTCGCCGCCGAGGCCGACGAGAGGGCGCAGGTGGCCTTCGATCCAGGCGGCCTCGGCCGCATCGGCGACGGCGTGGCCCACCGCTTCGCGGAGCTTGGCCTCGGCCGTCTCCGCGTCGTCGCTCTCGAGGATGCCCGCGTGCGCCTTCGCCATCTCCCCGAGCGCCCAAAAGCTCACCCCCTGGCCGTACGGGAGCGAACGCCCTTGTCGCCAGTAGGCGTAGAGATCGGGATCCGCGTCCAGCGCCGCCGAGAGCTCGTAGACGAGCCGGCTCTTCCCGATTCCCGGCACGCCCGCGAGCGTGATCAGCTGGGTGGTCCGTTCGCGCGCCGCACGCGCGAACGCGTCGCGGAGCGCGTCGAGTTCGTCGTCGCGGCCGACGAGAGCGGCGCCGCCCTTGAAGGCGATGTCGACGCCGCGCCTCGCCCGCAGCGCGACGACCTCCCAGACCGATACAGGCATGGCCTTCCCTTTGGCCGAGACGGACTCGTGTTCGCGGTATTCGATCTCGTGCTGCGTCAACCGATGAGTCGCGTCGTCGACGAGGATGCCGTCGACCGGAGCCGCCGCCTGGAGGCGCGCGGCCGTGTTGACGACATCGCCGGCGGCCATTCCCTCGCCCTCGCTGACGCGCGCGTGGCTTCTCACGAGCGCCTCGCCGGTCGTAACGCCGATGCGCACGTGGAGCGCGAGCGAAGGCTCGGCCTCGTTGAGCTCGGCGATCGCCTCGCGGATGACGAGCGCGGCGCGCACCGCCCGCTCCGCGTCGTCCCCGTGGGCCACCGGAGCTCCGAAGAGAGCGACCACCGCGTCGCCGATGAACTTCTCGACGGTCCCGGTGAAACGCTCCAGCTCGGCTCGCACGCGTCCGTGATAGGGCGCGAGCAGGCCGCTGACGTCTTCCGGGTCGAGGCGCTCGGCCCGGCCCGTGAAGCCGACAAGATCGGCGAAGAGAACGCTGACGACCTTGCGCTCTTCCGAGGTCGGTGGGGGAGGGGCCGCTTCGAACGCCGCGCCGCAGGAGGTGCAGAACGCCGCCTCGAAGCCGACCACGGCGCCGCAGGAGGGGCATTCCCGCCCGAGCGTAGCCCCGCACCGACCGCAGAAGAGCGCCGCGGCCGGATTGGCGGCTCCACAGGCGGCGCAGGCCTGGCTCGACATGGTCAGACTAGTCTAGGCTCGCCCGGAAATGGATCAACAGCGCCGTCCGGGGCTGACGGAGGCTCTGATCCTCTGGGCGCTCTTCGCGGCGGTCGCGGTCGCGGCCTTCGCGACGTATTCGCGACTGCCGCCGGAGGACCTCTACCACACGAGCGGAACCGGGATCGAGGCCGGCGCTTCACGCGTGCTCGTCTTTCTCGGCTATCCCTTCTCGATCGTCGCGATCGCCCTCGCGGCGATCGCCGCGGCTCGGCTTGGCACGCGCACCGCGACTCTTGCCGCGGCGGTTGCGGCAGGCCTCTGCGCCACGATCGGTGTCCCCGGGGTGATCGACCAGGCGAACCTCGACGCCCGCCCGGTCAATGCCCTGGCGGGAGCCGGGGTGGCGATCGCATTGGCGCTGACCCTCGCGGCGCTGGTACGCGAGGGCGTCGGCCCATCGCGTCCCTTCGGCCGGGCAGACCTTGTCCGCGCGCTCGGCGCCGTCGCCCTCCTCCTGGTCGGGCTTCCCTGGGTCTTCGCCGAGCTCGGCTTCTACGTCAGTGACGTGCCTGTCCTGCGCCGGATCTTCCTCGCCGAAGAGATCATCCCGTCGACCGGCGGCGAGCCCTCGCTCCACGCAGTCCATCTCGGCCGCCATCACGGCATGGACGGTGTGCTGCTCGCGATCTCGGCGCTGGTGCTCTCGCGCGTCCCCTGTCAGCTGGGATGGCGAACGGTCGCGCTGAGCGCCTATCTGGCGCTCATGCTCGTCTACGGGCTCGCCAACGCGCTCCAGGACTTCTGGACCGAACAGCTCGTGAAGCGCGGACCGGTCTCGGTGAAGATTCCGAGCCTGATCCGGCCCGACGCCTCGTGGGCGTGGGCGGCGATGGTCGGCGCGACCCTCCTAATCTGCCTGGCTGTTTTCCGCGTAGGTAGGGTTGACCCACGCCAACGAGGAGGGACTTCATGACCCGAAACGCACTGCTTTTCCTGACCGTGCTCTCAGCCCTCGCCCTGGGCCTCGCTGCCTGCGGCGGCGGCGGAAATGAGGCGGCCACGACGGGCGGCGGCGCAACCACCGGAGGCGGCGGCGCAACCACCGGAGGCGGCGGCGGAGGCGGCGAAACTCTCCAGCTGGCGGCGGATCCAAGCGGCGCACTCAAGTTCGACAAGACCTCCCTGGAGGCCACTGCCGGAAACGTGACGATCGACTTCACGAACGACTCCTCGCTCCTCCACGACGTCAAGCTGGAGGGACCCGGCGTCAACGGCGAGGGAACCGACAAGATCACGGGCTCGAGCACCAGCGTGACGCTCGATCTTCAGCCAGGGGAGTACACCTTCTACTGCTCCGTCGACGGACACCGCGCAGCGGGCATGGAGGGCAAGCTCGTCGTCAAGTAGCGGCTTTCGGCTCCTCGACCTTCTCCACCTCGGGCAGCCCCGGGTCATCGCGTCTTACCTGCTGCCCGGCGACGAGCCGGCGCTGGTGGACTGCGGGCCTTCGAGCTGTCTCGGCGCCCTCGAAGACGGCCTTACGGCCCACGGGGTGGCTCTCGAGGACGTGCGCCATCTCGTGCTCACGCATATCCACCTTGACCATGCGGGCGCTGCCGGCACCCTCGTGCGACGCAACCCTCGCCTGCGGGTCTACGTGAGCGAGATCGGCGCGCCGCACCTCGTCGATCCGAGCCGGCTCGAGCGCAGCGCCCGGCGGCTGTACGGGGACGACTTTGACCGTCTCTGGGGCGAGCTCGCGCCGGTTCCGGAAGAGGCGGTCGAGGTCATCGGAGACCGGGTTCTCGACCTCGAGGCGTGGCCGACGCCGGGCCACGCCTCTCATCACCTCTCCTTCCTGGGCTCCGACGGCTCTTGCTACGCCGGAGACGCGGCGGGCGTCCGCATCGAGCCCTCCTCGTTCATCGTCCCGGTGGCCCCGCCGCCGGACATCGACCTGGAGGCGTGGGAACGGTCACTGGACGAGATCGCAGCCAGGCGCCCGGCCCGGCTCTGCCTCCCGCATTTCGGCATTGTCGAGAACCCGCAGGAGCACCTTCCCCGGATGCGCGAACGTCTTCTCACCTGGGCCGAGCGTGTGCGAAACGGCGTCAGCGAGGAGGAGTTCGTCCGCGCCGCGGAGGGCGAGCTCGAGGGCGCCGCCGCGCCCGAATGGGGCTCATACACCCAGGCCGGGCCGCTCTGGCAGTCCTACGCGGGCCTGAAGCGATACTGGGACAAGCGGGCCACGCGGGCCGAGGCTTGACCTAGAGTGAGATCGATGCGCGGGGTGATTGGGGTCGCCGGGGTCGTCACCGCTGCGTGCGCGCTGGGATTGGCAACTCCCCAGGGGGCGTCTGCCGCGCGGCTCGCCCGCGTGGCCTCGTTCACTGCGCCCACGTTCGTCACGGCGCCCAGGAGCGCCACGCCGGGCACGCTCTTCGTCGTCGAGCGCGCCGGACGGGTCATCCGCTTCTACAAGGGTTCCCGCGTCACATTCGCCGACATCTCCGGACGCGTTTCCTGTTGCGACAGCGAGCGCGGGCTCGCCTCCATGGCGTTCGACCCCGCCTGGAGCTCGAATCGCCGTGTTTATTTCTTCTACACGAACAACAACGGCGATCTCGTCGTCGCCCGCTACCGGGCCAACTCGGCGGGCACGCGCATCGTCGGCTCGTCGTTTCACCGCCTGCTGCTCGTTGAGCACACCGCCCACGCGAACCACAACGGGGGCCAGATCGCCTTCGGCCCGGACGGAAAGCTCTATGTCGGCACGGGCGACGGCGGCGGGAGCTGCGACCCGTTCGAGGCCGCGCAGAACCTCTCGAGGCGCCTCGGCAAGATCCTGCGGATCAATCCTTCGACCGGGACGATCAGCAAGTTCATGTACGGCGTCCGTAACCCCTGGCGCTTCTCCTTCGATCGCGCCAACGGCAGCTTCTGGCTCGGGGACGTCGGACAGGGCACGCAGGAGGAGGTCGATTTCCGTAGAGCCTCCCAACTCAGCCCTGCACATCCGTGGAACGGCGGCTGGGACGTCTACGAGGGCCGGGTCAGCGCCACACAGAGCGGCTGCGACGGCGCGGGGCTGAACAATGCGGGCACGTTGGTCCGCCCCTTCGCGGTCTACGGGCACACAGGAGGAAACTGCTCCATCACGGGCGGGTACGTCTACCGGGGACAAAATCTCTGGTTCCGCGGCTGGTACGTCTACGGCGACTACTGCACGGGCAATATTTGGCGCATCCGGCGTGGGTCCGACGGGCGCGTGAGGCGCGTGCTCATGCTCGATTCCTCGGCGAACATCTCCTCCTTCGGAGAAGGCGCGCGCGGGGAGCTCTACGTCGCCGACCTCGGCGGCACCGTATACCGGCTGGCCCGCTCCTCGTAAGCTCTCACAGGTGCGCTACCAGTTCGTCGATTGCCGGTGGCAGCTCGGCCACCCCGAGCGCGGGCGCGAGCTCTATCTCGAAGGACACATCCCCGGGGCTTCCTTCCTGGACGTGGAGCGGGACCTGTCCGCACCACCCGGCGGTGCGGAGGGCGGGCGGCATCCGTTGCCTGCCGCCGCGGACTTCGCGCGCGCCGCGGGCGCGGCGGGCATCGGATTGGGCATCTTCGTCGTCGCCTACGATCAGGGGATGACCGGCGGGGCGGCGCGGCTCTGGTGGCTCCTGCGCCACTTCGGGCACGACGATGTCGCCGTCCTCGCCGGCGGTGTCGCTGCCTGGGCCGGGCCGCTCCGGAGCGGGGAGGAGGAGATCGAGGCGGCAAAGTTCCTCCCCCGGGCGCGCGACGACGACACGGTTACCGCAGAAGAGCTCGAGGCCTCCATTGGGGCTGGCAGGCTCGTGCTGCTGGACGCCCGCGCTCCCGAGCGCTACCGGGGCGAGACCGAGCCGATCGATGCCATCGCCGGCCATATCCCGGGCGCGCGGAACCTCCCCTACACGGAGACCGGGCAACTGCCGGACGACCTTCTTTCCACCGAGGATGAGGTCGTTGTCTACTGCGGCTCCGGTATCACGGCCAGCGTGGACGTGCTCGCGCTCGAGCGCGCCGGAGTCCGCGCGAAGCTCTATCCAGGCTCGTGGAGCGAGTGGTCCGCACGCGGGCTGCCAGTCGAACGTGGCTGAAGCCTCGATTCGACCGGCCCACGCCGAGGACGTCGAGTCTGCCTACGGCGTGCTCGC
>WNFV01014706.1_pt1 | contig 11417 bp, 7 predicted proteins | sample 5400101 | NCBI WGS metagenome assembly WNFV01 (sample SAMN13153361, study PRJNA577476) | soil metagenome | isolation source: 115 cm soil or saprolite under grassland replicate 1 | place: USA:California | collected 2016-06-15
CGCTGTAGGCGATGTTCTTGTACCCGACCGCGAACCCGACGCCGCGCCGGAGCCCCTCCCCGCGCCCGACGTTTCCGGCGCCCCCCGGCAGGGTGATCGGGTCGCGCACCTCGGGCGGTTCCTCGGCCGGGAGCGGCAGCGCGCGGCAGCGCTCGATCACCTCGCGCAGCGGCGCGCTCCCGCGGATCACCTGCCCGGTCGGCAGGACCGAGCCGGTCCCCACCGCGTTCCGCAGCCGGAGCTCGACGGGATCCATCCCGAGCTCGGCGGCGAGCCGGTCCATCTGGCTCTCGTGCGCGAAGCACACCTGGGGCGCGCCGAAGCCGCGCATCGCGCCGCACGGCGGGTTGTTCGTGTAGACGGCGGTCCCGTCGACGACGACGTTCGGCACCTCGTACGGTCCCGCGGCGAACGTCGAGGCGTTCGCGATCACCGCCGGCGACGACGACGCGTACGCTCCGGCGTCGATGAGGAGACGCGCCCCCACGGCGACGAGCCGGCCGTCGCGCGTGGCGCCGTGCCGGATCCAGATCCGCGACGGGTGGCGGTGGATGTGGCCGTGGAACGACTCCTCGCGGTCGTAGGACATCTTCACCGGGCGCCCGGTGCGGAGCGCCAGCAGGCACGCATGGATCTGCAGGTGGATGTCCTCGCGCGCGCCGAACGCGCCGCCGACACCGGCCAGCGTGATGCGCACCTTCTCTTCCGGAAGGCCGAGGCACGGCGCGATCTGCTGGCGGTCGACGTGCAGCCATTGCGTCGTGACGAACAGGTCGACCCCGCCGTCCTCCGCCGGGAACGCCAGCCCGGCCTCGGGCCCGAGCGGGGCGTTGTCCTGCATCCCGGTCTCGTAGTAGCCCTCGACCCACACCTCGGCCGGCGCATCGGGGTCGCCGTGCTCGATGTGGACGTGGCGCAGGACGTTGCCGTGCTCGTGCACGGCCGGCGCGTCGGGGCGCAGCGCCGCCACGACGTCGCTCAGCGGCGGCAGCTCCTCGTAGTCCACGACGATCCGCGCCAGCGCGTCCCGGGCGACCTCCGTGTCCTGGGCGGCCACGATCGCCACCGGCTCGCCCTCGTGGCGCACGACGTCGGCGGCCAGCACCGGCTGGTCGGAGAACTCCAGCCCGAACGTCCGCTTGGCCGGGAGGTCGGCGGCGGTGAGCACGGCCGCGACGCCGGGGAACGCCGCCGCGGCGGCGGTGTCGATGGACCGGATGCGAGCGTGGGCGTGGGGACTGCGCAGCGTCGCCCCCCACAGCATGCCCTCGGCGTGGAGGTCGCTGCCGAAGACGAACGCCCCCTTCACCTTCGGGACGCCGTCGACGCGCGCGGCCGAGGCGCCGACGCCGGCGATGGTCCGCTCGCCGGTCAGGACGGCGGAGCCGGTCACGGCGCGGCCTTCGCCGCCGGCGTTCGCGCCAGGATCCGCCGGGCGACCCGGTGGCCGCGCTCGGCGATCGCGTCCTGGTTGGCGGTGACGAGGCGCCCGCCGCGCACAACGGCCCGGCCCTCGACGAACAGGTCGCGCGCGCCGCGGGGCGCACAGAGCAGGACCGCGGCCACCGGATCGGCGGCCGCCCCGGCGTGCGCAAGATCGCCGACGTCGAACAGGGCCACGTCGGCGCGGCGGCCCGGCTCGATCGCCCCGAGGTCGTCGCGCCCGAGGCAGGCCGCCCCGCCGCGGGTGGCGACCCGCAGCGCCTCGCGGGCGTCGAGCGCTCCGGGATCACCGCCGGCGCGCGCGACGAGCATCGCCAGGCGGGCCTCGGCCTGCAGGTCCCCGCCGTCGTTCGAGGCCGAGCCATCGACGCCGAACCCGACCGGCGCGCCGGCGTCCAGCAGGTCGCGCGCCCGGGCGATCCCCGAGCCGAGCCGCAGGTTGGAGGTCGGGCACCACGCCACGCCGGTCCGGGTGCGCGCCAGGCGCGCCACGTCGGCGTCGTCGAGGTGGACGCAGTGCGCCAGCCAGACGTCCGGACCGAGGAAGCCCTGGTCCTCGAGCAGCTCCACCGGCCGGCGCCCGAACCGCTCCCGGCAGTAGGCCTCCTCGTCGGCAGTCTCGGCGATGTGCGTGTGCAGTCGCACGCCGAGCCTCCGGGCAAGATCGGCCGACTCCCGCATCAGGCGGTCGCTGACCGAGAACGGGGAGCACGGCGAGACGGCGACGCGGACCATCGCCCCCGGGCCGGGGTCGTGGTGCCGGCGCACGGCGTCCTCGGTCGCCGCCAGCACCGCGTCGGCGTCCTCGACGACCGCGTCGGGTGGCAGCCCGCCGGCGGACTCCCCGAGGTCCATCGAGCCGCGGCCGGGCTGAAAGCGCAGGCCGATCTCCGCCGCCGTCTCGATCTCGGCCGCCAGCAGATCGCCGGCTCCGGCGGGGAACAGGTAGTGGTGGTCCGTCGTCGTCGAGCACCCGGAGAGGGCCAGCTCGGCCAACCCGACGGCCGCCCCCGCCCGGACCCACTCCTCGTCCAGACCTGCCCACACCGGGTACAGCTCTCGCAGCCAGGCGAACAGGCCGGCGCGCTGCGCCCGCGCCCGCGTCAGCGCCTGGAAGAGGTGATGGTGGGCATTGACGAACCCCGGGAGCGCCACCGTACCGGCGCCGTCGACGACCTCCGCGCCCGCGGCCCCGTCCGGCCGGCCGCTCCCCACCCAGGCGATCCCCCCGTCCCGGATCAGCATCGACCCGCCCGGGATCTCGGTGCCGGCATCGTCCATCGTCGCCACGGCCTCGCAGCCGGAGATCAGGATCTCGCTCATCGAGCCTCGCGGAGCGCGTCGGCGGCCAGGCGGACCGCGTCGACGATCTTCTGGTAGCCGGTGCAGCGGCAGATGTTGCCGGCGAGCGCCTCTCGGATGTCGACCTCGCGGGGATCCGGGTCGCGCTGGAGGAGGTCGGTGGCGGCGACGATCAGCCCCGGCGTGCAGAACCCGCACTGCACGCCACCGGCCCGCAGGAACGCCGCCTGCACGGGGTGCAGCGCGTCGCCGTCCGCGAGACCCTCGACCGTGCGCACTTCCCGCCCCTCGGCCTGGGCGGCGAGCACCAGGCACGAGCAGACGACCTCGCCATCCAGCCACACCGCGCACGACCCGCACTCGCCCTGGGTGCAGGCGTTCTTCGTCCCCATCAGCAGGTACCCGTCCCGGAGCAGGTCGAGCAGGCTCGCCTCGGGCCGAACCTCGGCCTCCACCCACTCCCCGTTGACCTGCGCCCGGATCAGCACCTCGGCACCTCCACGGCCATTGTCCGCGAGAGCCCGCGTTCCCCCCGGATCGACCCAGGCTCTCAATGCCGCGCGACAGCCGAATCTAATCCGAACGAGGGGTCGTTCCCAACCGGGCGAGACGGGACCCGCGGAGGTTCAGCTGACGAAGGCGTTCGAGGCGCCGATCGCCTCCTGGTCCGTGAGGGACCCCGCGGGTCCCTTGACCTCGATCTCAATGCCGTCGTCCAGCCAGGTCACTGAGGTGACCGGGGCACCGGACAGAAGCAAGGCGGTGGAACCGTCCGCGAGCTTGATGAGAGACTCACCTTCGCAGGCATCGCTCTCATCGCACGAAGCCGGGAGCGACTCGAGGAACTCCTGCGTGTACTCCGTTCGGCCCTCGATCACCACGAAGAACCCGAACGCTCCACCTTGGTACACGAGGCCCAGTGCCCGATCCGCGGGCGCGAACTGCTTGGGATCGCTGACCTGGATGCTGCTCGGGTCCCCGAGGGCTTTCCCGGGGGGCACGATCGTGAACGTCAGCTGCGACTGGGCTGCGTCGAGCGACGGTACCTCCACGCCGTTCCCGTTCAGGGCATCTGACCAGTCGATCCCCGGACCGTTGCCACCACCCGGAGGTGGGCTGTCCGGCTGTCCGCGCTGCCCACAGGAGGACCCGAGTACAAGCACGGCCGTCAGGGTCACGATCCTCACGCGGGCTGACATCCCGGATCGTTGCATCGTCAACGCCCGAGGAGGGGTGGCGGTTCTGTCTGACGCATCGAAGGACTTGACCGCCGTTTCGCTTCAGCGGACTCGTGCTGATCCCGCCGCCGGGCGGCGCTCGGCCAGAGCCCAGGAGAGGGCGCGGCGGGCGAGGACGGCACAGCCGTGTCGGCGGTAGTCGGCGGCGCCGCGGACGTCGTCGATCGGGCGGGCGGCGGCGGCGACGCGGTCGGCGAAGCCCTCCAGCGTCGCCTCATCGATCTCCGCCTGCGGGTCGTCCCAGGCGCCGGACCGTTCGAGCGCGTCGGCGGCGAACGCCTCCGCCTCCGGGGCACGCAGGATCGTCGGGCCGACGGAGCCGAGCGCCACGCGCACCGCGCGGAGATCCTCGTCCACCTGCAGCGTCAGGCTCGCCACCGCGATGACCATCGCGTTGCGCACGCCGATCTTCGAGAACGACCCCGGCCCCCGCGGAACGCGCCAGCGCGCGGCGAGGATCAGCTCGTCGGGGGCGAGGGCGTTCGCCTTCGGGCCGGTCAGGAAGGCGTCCCAGGCCAGCGCGCGCGGCTCGCTTCCGGCGCGCGCGATGACGACCTCGGCGTCGTAGACCGCCAGGACGGGGAGCGCGTCGCCGGCCGGCGACGCCGTCCCCAGGTTGCCGCCGACCGTTCCGCGGTTGCGGATCGGCGGCGACCCGACCGTGCGCGAGGCCTGGACGAGCGGCGCGTGGTCGGCCAGCTCGCGGATGATCCGCGCGTAGGGCACGCCCGCTCCGAGGACGACCTGGCCGTCGTCACGTCGCAGCTCGTGGAGCTCCGCCAGCATCGACACGTCGAGCATCGCCGGCGGACGCAGGCGCCCGAAGTTCATCTCCACCATCACGTCCGTGCCGCCGGCGATCGGGACGGCCTCGGGACGTTCCGCCTTCATCGCCAGCGCCTCGACCAGCGTCCGGGGCACGAGGACATCCATCACGCCGCCGATCCATCGCTCGTGCCGAAGGCACCGATCATCGCCTCCACGTCGTCGCCGAGCGGGTAGAGCACGGGGCACGTGCAGCCGGCCTCGACGTACTCGCGGACCTTGGCCCGGCACTCGTCGGCGGTGCCCGAGGCCGTAATCAGCTGGACCACCTCGTCGGGGACGAGCTTCATGGCCCGGCGGATCTCCTCCGGGCCCGCCGGCCATGTGAGGACCGCGGCGATCTCGTCCAGCAGTGCCTGGTCCACGCCGCTCGCCTTCATGATGTGCGGCTGCTGGCCCAGGTACTGGGTGACCAGCTCGCGCGCCCGATCGAGCGCGGCGTCGCGGTCCTGGTCGAGCGAGCACACCACCAGCTGCGGACGGTCCAGCGCCTCGACGGGTCGCCCGGCCCGCGCCGCCCCCTCGGCCAGGGCTTCCATCGCCCGGTGGTTGTACGACGGGCCGACCAGGTAGTTCAGCAAGGCGCCGTCCCCGATCTCCCCGGCCAGCTCCATCATCTTCATCCCCGTGGCGCCGACGTAGATCGGGATCCGCTTCGGCGACCGGTCGCCGTGGACGATGTCGATCTCGATGTCGTCCACGTCCACGAACTCCCCGTGGAAGGTGACCCGCTCCATCGCCAGCAGCCGCCGCGTCACCTCGACCACCTCGCGCATCGCCCGCAGCGGGCGCACCCGGCGCACGCCGACCTTCGACGCGAGCGGCTCCCACCACGCCCCGATCCCCATCAGGATCCGCCCGGGCGCCAGATCGTCGAGCGTCGAGAACGTCGCCGCCAGGAGGCCGACGTTCCGCGTCCACGTGTTGACGACGCCGGAGCCGACCTTGATCCGCTCGGTCACCGCGGCGAAGGCGGCCATCGGGACCGTCGCCTCGCGCACCAAGCGGCTCTCCGCCTGCCAGACGGCCTCGAACCCGTGCTCCTCGGCGAGCCGCGCGTACGCCATCCCATCGCGGATCGGGTGCTTGTCCTGCAGGTAAAGCGCGACTCGGGGGAGCGCCGCCACCTTCAGTCCTCCGGTGCGAACGGGTGGGGGTCGATCCTCTCCAGGCGGGCCCACAGTCGCTCGGCGGCGGCGTGGGCCTCGGCGGCGACCTTCGCCCCGTCGACGCGCACCGGCCGGCGGTCACGGACCACGACCTCTCCGCCGACGATCACGTCGCGCACCGCGCCCGCGGACAGCCCGAAGGTCCAGTGGCCGGCCAGGTTCTCCGCGGCGATCGGCGTCGGCGGGTCGTAGTCGCGCACGACGAGGTCGGCGGGCGCGCCGGGCTCGAGACGCCCGAGGAGCGGTTCCGCGTACCCCCGGCCGACCATCCGCTGCGTCTCGCCCAGCCACTCCAGCGGCCAGCCCGCGGGGGCGCCGAGGTCGTCCTCGCGCAGCCGGAAGTAGCCGGCGCGGGACTCCTCGAACATGTCGGCGCCGATGCCGTCCGTGCCGAGCACCACGCGCGGGCCGAGCGCGGCCACCGGTGCCCGGCCGACTCCGTTGTGCATGTTCGAGCGCGGGTTGTGCGCCACCGCCGCGGCGCTGTCCCGAACCAGCGCGATCTCGTCGCCGTCGAGGTGGACGCAGTGCGCCAGGAGCGCGCGGTCGTCGAGGGCCCCGGCGCGCGCCAGTCGAGCCGCGACCGTCGTGCCGAACCGCGCCCGGGCGTCCCGCTCGTCGGCGCCGTCCTCGGCGACGTGCACGTGGAGCCCTGTATCGTGGCGGCGGGCCACGTCGACGCAGGCGGCGAGCGTGTCCTCGGACAGCGTGAACGAAGCATGCGCCCCGACCATCCCCCGCACCAGCGGCCGGGGCCGGGCGGCCAGCGAGGCCAGGAACCGATCGTTCTCGGCCACGCCGGCCCGAGCGCGCTCGCCGCCGTCGCGGTCGGTGACCTCGTAGCAGAGCACCGAGCGGATCCCGACCTCCTCGAGGGCCCCGGCCAAGACGTCGAGCGACCCGTCCACGGCGTTCGGGGAGGCGTGGTGATCGACCAGCGACGTGGTGCCGGCCAGCAGGGCCTCCATCGCGCCGAGCAATGCCGACGCGCGGATCGACTCCTCGTCCAGGGCGCGATCGAGGCGCCACCAGACCCGCTGCAGGATCTGCAGGAAGGTCGCCGGCGGCTCGAGGGCGAACGGCATCCCGCGGGCGAGGGCCGAGTAGAGGTGCGTGTGGCCGCAGGCGTTCCCCGGGACGACCAGGCACCCGGCGCAGTCGATTCGCGCGGCGCCCGGCGCGGGGACCGGGGCGATGCGCCCGCCCTCGACAGCCACATCCGCTGGCGCCACGCGCGGCGGGTCGAGGGAGGAGGCGACCATGCCTCCGGAGAGGAGGAGGCTCACCCGTCGCTCCCGCCCGTCCGCGCCAGGCGCGGGAGCGCGGCGCGGGCGGCCGGGGAGTCGCGCATCGGCAGGCGCGTGCGGCGGACGCCGTCGAACGCGTACAGGGCGGCGGCCACGGCGGCCGCCGTCGGGACCATCGGCGCCTCGCCCACTCCCTTCGCCCCGTACGGCCCCTCGGGCTGGGGCTCCTCGACGAAGATGCACTCCACCGGCGGCATCCCGGCCGGCGGGATGATCCCGAGCGACTTCAGGGTGTCGGTGACCGGGACCCCGCCCTCGACCACCAGCTCCTCGGTCAGCGCGTAACCCAGGCCCATGTGGATCCCGCCCTCGACCTGGCCCTCCAGGAGCGTCGGGTTGATCACGCGTCCGGCGTCGTTCGCGGTGACGACCCTTGCCAGCCGGCCCTCGTCGTCGAGGATCACCACCTGCGTGCCCCACCCGTAGGCGAAGTGGGTCACCGGCTCCTCCAGGCCCTCGATGTTCTTCGTCGTCCAGTCCACCTTGAACTCGCCGTAGAACTCCTTGCCGGCCAGGTCCTCGAGGCGGCCGCCGTTCAGCGCCGCCTTCACCTCTTTCGCCGCGGCGATGACGGCCTGCCCGCCGAGGACGGTCGCTCGCGAGGCCGTGGTCTCGCCGGTGTCGAGCTCGTGCGAAGTGTCCACCACGACGTGCACGCGCTCGGCCGGGAGCTCGAGCTCCTCGCAGGCGATCTGCTGCAGCACCGTGTGGACGCCCTGTCCCATCTCGGTCCCGGAGTGGAAGAGCGTGCCGGACCCGTGCCCGAACTCGGGCAGCCCGTTGCCGACGCCGGTGTTCTTCACGGCGCAGGCGATGCCGGCGTGGCGGGCCCCGCGGTAGGCGTCGCGCACCGCGAGCAGCGTCTTCTTCAGCCCGACGCCCGGGCCGAGGCGCTGCCCGGTGCCGAAGCGGTCGCCGGCCTCCACGGCGTTCCGCCAGCGGATCTCCCAGCCGTCCAGCCCGACGCGCTCGGCCAGCATGTCGAGCACCCCCTCCATGGCGAACGAGGCCTGCGAGGCGCCGAAGCCGCGCATCGCGCCGCACGGCGGGTTGTTCGTGTAGACGGCCCGGGACTCCACGTCCACGTTCGGGATGCGGTACGGCCCGCAGGCGTGCCCGGCCGCGCGCTCGAGCACCTTCGCGCCGACGCTCGCGTAGGCACCGGTGTCGCCGACGATCCGCGCCCGCAGCGCGACCAGGGTCCCGTCCTCGTCGCAGCCGGCGGTGTACTCGAGCGTCAGCGGGTGGCGCTTCGGATGGAAGCGGATGCTCTCCTTGCGCGTCAGCGCCAGCAGAACCGGCCGGCCGGTGACGAGCGCCAGCAGCGCGGTGTGCGGCTGGATGTTGAGGTCCTCCTTGCCGCCGAACGCGCCGCCGGTCGGCACCTGCGTGACGAGCACCCGCGCGTCCGCCACCCCGAGGAACGAGGCGATCTGCTTGCGGTCCTCCCACGCGCCCTGCCCCTGCGAGAAGACGTGCACGACCGGATCTCCATCACCGGGGCCGGCCATCGGGACGGCCAGGCAGGACTCGGGCTCGAGGAACGCGTGCTCGATGAACTGCGTGCGGTACGTTTCGGAGACGACGTGTGCCGCCGATGCGAGCCCGGCCTCGGCGTCCCCGCGCTTCACCTTCGCCGTGTACAGGACGTTGCCGTCCGGGTGCAGGGCCGGTGCGTCCTCGGCCAGCGCGTCGAACGGATCGGTGACCGGCTCGAGCACCTCGTACTCGACGTCGATCAGCGCGACGGCCGCGCGTGCCGCGTCCCGCGTCTCGGCCGCCACCGCCGCCAGGACGTCGCCGACGTACCGGGTGGTCTCCCCCTCGGCCGCGAACTGGGGCCAGTCCCTCGTGATCAGGCCCTGGGCGCGCTCCCCCGGGACGTCGGCGGCGGTGACCACCGCGACGACGCCCGGATGGGCGAGCGCCCTCGACGGGTCGATGCTCAGGACCCGCGCGCGGGGGTGGTCGGAGAACCGGACGGCGCCGTGCACCATGCCCGGCGCGGTCATGTCGGCCACGTACTCCAGATCCCCGAGCGCGAGCTCCTCGCCCAGGAACCGCGCGGTGCGCGACCCGACGCGGCCGCTGCGGTCGATCTCCGGGAGCGGCTCGCCGCGACGGGCGGCGGCCGCGAGGGCGATGGCGTCCACGATCTTCACGTAGCCGGTGCAGCGGCACAGGTTCCCGGCCAGGGCGCGCTCGATCTGCTCGCGGCCGGGATCGGGCTCCTTCGCCAGGAGCGCCTCCGCCTTCATCAGGATGCCCGGGGAGCAGAACCCGCACTGCGAGGCGCCGGCCACCGTGAACGCGTCGGCCCACAGCCGGCGGTCCTCGGCAGACATCCCCTCCTGGGTGACGACCGCGTGGCCGGCGGCGCGGCCCGCGGGCCGGGCGCAGGAGACGACGGCCTTGCCGTCGACCATGACGGTGCACGCCCCGCAGGAACCCTCCGGCGCGCAGCCGTCCTTCATCGAACGCAGGCCGCAGCCCTCGCGCAGGACCTGCAGCAGGCTGGCGCCCTCCGGCGCCTCGACGGACACCTGCCGCCCGTTCAGGGTGAACTCCACGGCTCGGCCGCCTCCTCCGTGGCCGCCGACGGCGGCCCCCTCTACGGTAACAGCGCCGCCGCCAGGGGAACAGCGTGCCGCCGCCTTGGGGGGACACGGGGGGCTTGGCCCCCCGTGCATCGGGTAAGCTCCAACGGCCGCCGGGGCCAGAGGCCCACCGGGGCGCGGGACGTTCGCCCCCTCCGGACGGCGGCGGCGCAGGGAGACGCTCGGGCGGCATGCGCACCCTCGGACTGGAGCGAGCCCTCGTCGACGGCGACGTCTACGAGCGGGCGGTGACTCGTTTCCGCGAGGCTCGGATCGCCCTGCCGACCTTCGAGCAGCTGGCCGACCCCGGGCGGATCCCCGGGGCCATCGTGGCGGCGCTCGGGTCGGTCGACCCCGACGAGCCGCACCCACTGAACCTCTTCCGCGTGCACTGGTACAACGACGCGAGCCGGCGAGGCCGTTCGGCCGTCCCGGAGCACGTCGTGCTCCCGACCGCGCTGACCGGCGTTCCCGCCCGGATCGTCGTCGCCCTCGGGGACCGGTTCCCGATGATCCGCGCCCACAAGGTGCTGGCGGCGTTCGCGTGCCTGGCGCCGCGCGTGGTGACCGGGCAGTTCGACCCAACCGAGCAGCGCGCGGTGTGGCCGTCGACCGGCAACTACTGTCGCGGCGGCGTGGCGATCTCCCGGCTGATGGGGTGCCGGGGCGTGGCCGTCCTCCCGGAGGGGATGAGCCGCGAGCGGTTCGCCTGGTTGGAGGGCTGGGTCGCCGACCCGTCCGACATCGTGCGCACCCCGGGAACCGAGAGCAACGTCAAGGAGATCTACGACGCCTGCGACGAGCTGGCGCTCGACCCGGCGAACGTGATCCTGAACCAGTTCTCGGAGTTCGGGAACCACCTGGCGCACGAGCGCATCACCGGACGGGCGCTGGCGGACGTGTTCGAGCACCTGCGCGCCGGCGAGCCGCGGCTGCGCCTGGCCGCGTTCGTGGCGGCCTCCGGGTCCGCGGGGACCCTCGGCGCCGGTGACCACCTCAAGGAGCGCTACGGGGCGCCGATCGCCGCGGTCGAGGCGCTGGAGTGCCCGACCATGCTCTGGAATGGGTTCGGCGAGCACAACATCCAGGGCATCGGCGACAAGCACATCCCGCTGATCCACAACGTGATGAACACCGACTACGCCATCGCCGTCTCGGACCACGCCACCGACGACCTCGGGCTGGTGTTCAACACGTCGGCCGGTCGCGACTACCTGCGGCAGCGGCGGGACGTCCCGGATCCGGTCCTCGCCGCGCTCTCATCCCTCGGGCTCTCGAGCATCTGCAACGTCGTGGCGTCGGTGAAGCTGGCGAAGTACCTCGGGCTGGGCCCGGACGACGTCGTGGTGACGGTCGCCACCGATGGGGCCGAGATGTACGGCAGCGAACGCGACCAGGCGCTGGTCCGAGACTTCGCCGGCGGCTTCGACACTGTCGCCGCCGCGGAGGCCTTCGGCCGGCACCTCCTCGCGGCCGGGACCGACAACCTGCTCGAGCTGTCGCTACGCGATCGCGAGCGGATCTTCAACCTCGGCT